>Ga0137359_10005903_pt1 | contig 10126 bp, 7 predicted proteins | sample Mad1_40_16metaG_FD_108281 | JGI IMG/M metagenome (GOLD analysis project Ga0137359, IMG submission 108281) | Vadose zone soil microbial communities from Angelo Coast Range Reserve, California, USA - Mad1_40_16 metaG | ecosystem: Environmental > Terrestrial > Soil > Vadose zone | place: USA...
AGCCAATCCTGGCTTAATCTCGACGCCGGCAACCGAGACATGGAGATCGGTGCGGGGAAAACCCAGTCGGTAGACATCGCCAGTTTTCTGGCCGGAGCGGCCCATGGCGTCGTCTATTTTTGCCGTATCCAAACCCTGGGCCAGCAGCATGATCGGGCATGTGAAAATCCAAAGAACCAAAACACGTGCTTTCATAAAAACCGCCTTTCTCTGTTTAGTTAGCAAGACCTCGAGATCGTGCGTGTCCTTTTCGGCACTTTTCCTGTCCGATAAAAGCTTAACTCCGCCAAATGAACGTTTGCTGAAAGTCTTCATTTTAGTCAGAATTTCAGGTGGGCCTCTTAAGGTCGACTATCCGGCAGACTAACAATCAAAATTTACGTAGAGCTTTCACCAGACGTGAAACCATGTCGGCGTTCAAGACGACCTGATTCTCCCAATGTTTCTTGATGAACCGAATCACCGTTTGCTTCTGACCACGCGGAAGTCGTCCAGACTGGTCGTAATGGATTCTGACACGGGTATGACCGGCAGCGTACCTTGTGTCAGCATGATCGACGATATCGCGTACGATGCAAAGTTGAAGTGCATTTATCTTTCCGGCGATGGGTTTGTGGAGGTCTTCAAACAGGCAGATGCTGACCATTACACGTCGTTGGGGAAGATTGCGACTGGCTTTCGCGCGAAGACTGCGATTTTCGTGCCCGAGCTGAACCGTTATTTCTTAGCGGTACCTCGTCACGGCGGCAGAGCCGCCCAAGTTAGAGTTTATGAGCCGACGCCCGTAAGCAAGTTACCTACACAATGAGGAGCGAAACATGAAAAGATTGGCAACATTTTGGTTGATGCTGTTGATGTTCGGATCTTTCGCACTTTCACAGGACCAGCCCGGAGCGCCTGATAGGGCGCCCTTGTTGCTCGTTCAACAAATTCCATTGCCGAACGTGGGAGGTCGTATCGACCATTTCACATTTGACGGCAAGCGGAAACGTGTCATTGGAGCCGCTCTCGGCAACAATACGGTCGAAGTGGTAGACACGTTCGCAGGTCGCGACATACACAGCATTAGCGGGGCCGCCGACCCTCAGGGCGTGGTTTACGTAGGCGAGTTCAATAAGCTCTTCGTCGCGAATGGCACAGACGGAAAGCTCAGAATCTACGACGGAGAATCGTTCAAACTCCTGAATACGGTGGATATCGGAGAGGATGCCGACAATGTGCGATACGATCCAGCCGAAAAGAAAGTTTATGTAGCGTTCGGTGGAGACGAAGGTGGAGGTATCGCGGTCCTGGATGCCGCAAGTGGCAAGCGCTTGGAGGATGTAGCTAAACTCGACGCTCACCCTGAATCTTTTCAGATTGCTACTTCAAAACCCGTGATCTACGCGAATATCGCTACCAAAGCGAAAGTTGTGCTGATTGATCGGAATACACATAAGGTTACAGATTGGCCATTGAAGAATGGGAAAGCCAACTACCCTATGGCGCTCGACGAAGCTGATCACCGGATCTTCGTAGTGACGCGAAAGCCGGCACAGCTCGTAGCAATCGACACCGACAGTGGCGTGATGGTCGCGAGTGTTCCGTGCGTCAATGACGCGGACGATATCTACTATGACACTGGACGAAAACGTATCTATATTCCTGGAGGAGAGGGCTTCATTACCGTTATCCAGCAAACGGATGCAAACCACTACCAGGCACTGGCAAAAATTCCATCAACCATTGGAGCGCGTACAGGCTTGTGGTACGAGAAACGGGACCGGTTCTATCTTGCTGTGCCCGCAAGTTCGAAAGAAGGTGCCGCCCTATGGGTCTATGCACCCGAAGACTAGGAGAGACGATGAACAGGACTCATACAATCTGGTTGATTGCCGCGGGCGTTCTGATTGCATGCAGCGGAAATGTATTTTCGCAAGAGAGTAACAAACAGCCACTTCGCCTGGTTCAGACGATTCCACTACCCAACGTGAAGGGTCGCCTTGACCACATGGATGTAGATGTCAAAGGCGAGCGCCTGTTCGTTGCGGGGCTGGAAAATGGAACCTTCGAGGTTGTGGACCTTCAGGCAGGCAAGTGGACACGTAGCATTCCCGGGTTCAAGAAACCTCAGGGAGCATTGTTCGTCCCGGAACTGAATAAGTTATTTTTGGCAAGCGGCGACGACGGAATGCTGCGCGTATTTCGAGGGGACACGCTAGAGCTTCTTGATGCGATCCATCTTGAGCCCGGACCGAACCGCGTCGTCTATGAACCGAAGTCGAAGCTTGTCTACGTCGGCTATGGCGGCAAAGATGCTGGAAAAGACTACGGAGAAGTGGGAATCATCGATGCCCAAAACGACAAGCTGGTCGGTGACATAAAGGTCGTGGCCCATCCCTCTGAGATTTTGCTGGACAAAGATGGGAAGACGCTATTTGTTTTCGTTTCCATCGCCAGTAAGCTGCAGGTCATCGACACCAACAAACGAGAGGTTCTCGCCACTTGGCCGGTAACAAGCCAGCGGCCCGGCGATGCCGCATTCGACGAGGCTACTTCGCGGCTGTTCATTGGCACTCGGACACCTGCTGAAATGGTTGCCATGGACTCAAAGTCGGGCAAGGAAGTCGCTCATCTCCCAACCCCTGAAGGTATGGACGGAGTCTACTTTGATGCGGGGCGCAGGCGGGTATACGTTTCGGGCGGACGAGATTTGCCGGCTGGTTTTGTATATGTCTATCAACAGAAGAGTGCTGACCACTACGAGACCCTTGGCAAGATTGCTACACGCGGAGGGGCGGGCACATCGTTTTGGTCGCCCCAACTGACTCGATATTACGTTGCCGCGCCCGCAACTGAGAAGGAAGAGGCCGCGATTCTGGTGTATGCACCACAGTATTGAGTATCCGCACTGGGCAGAACGGTAACTGCAAATTGGAGGATTGGTCCAGCTCGAAGTCGGTGGCGCCGAGGCCGGAAGATTGTAAGGCGTTCTGGGTGTACCCATTCCGGCTGCTGCACGCCGATCAGTCGAGCAGGCGGGAACACAAGCCTCCCAAGCTGCTGAGGAAATGGATTGGCAATCTCGAGGCTTGCAGCCGATGACAATGCCAGGAATAATCGGAGCAAAAACGAAAGTGATTCGTCGCATTGCGACCTCCTAGGGTTTGTAAGATGTTGACTTCCACATACTGTCTTGTGTGAGCGCTGCGTGCGAGCTGAGTTCACGAGCAGTGAACGTTAGGTCCACAACGTAGGGAACCTACCAGCAATAGCATCCGGCCGCATTAAACAGATTTCCGTGATGGGAACCGTCATTCGCGGGATAATCCTCGGTGGCGTACAAGATAGGAACGGTGTCTGAATCGACCTGTTCCATTGTCTAGATCCTCGTTAGCAGCGCTCAATCCAAGGACGAAAAATGGAGTGAAAGTCCTCTTTGCAGGCCCGACTCCACTAGTCCGATCCAAGCTTCCGGAGCCCGGCTCCCGAGACTTCGGCGCCTATGCTGCTATTTCGTGTAAAATTCAGCGCACTACGCAGGGGTTTCGTTGGTACTTGACTCGTCCATGGCTGCGGAGAAGTTGATCATTGCATGCGCCGAATCAGATGACGGTGCAGCGTGGGGGGAGTTTGTTTCCAGATTTCATCGCCCTGTCAGCCTTTCTATTGTTCGAACAACTAACCAGTGGGGCGGAGTTCCAAATCAAGTAATTGACGACCTTGTCCAGGAGACCTACCTCAAACTGTGTGCTGACAAGTGCAGGACGTTGCGAGACTTTGCAGTCGAGCATCCCGAAGCGATCGCGGCATACATCAAGACAATTGCGGCCAATGTCGCTCGCGACCACTTGAAGGCTCTCTATTCTCAGAAGCGCGGCTCCGGTGAGGCTGCTCAGTCGATAGAGAATATTGAACCCAGGGCACGGAGCGAGAGTCTCGGTGGTCAAGATGCGACAGAACGCGAGATCCTTCTGAATCAAATCGATCGTTGCCTGAAGACTTGCTCAGAAGGTCGGTACCAGGAGCGGGACCGTCTCATTTTCTGGCTTTATTATCAACAAGGCCTGAGCGCGAAGGCCATTGCGGCCTTACCGACTGTAGGCATGAGTGCGAAGGGTGTGGAAAGTGCCATTCTTCGCCTCACGCGATTGGTCCGCGAACAAGTCGCAGGATCTCGATCTCAGACCTTGGCGCCGCGACCCGGCAAAAAAGGATTCCGCTCCGCAGAATCGTATTGATTAGGAGAAGCTGGTTTTGACGCGGCCATTCGACAAACATCTTGATAACGACGAGCTTGATGGGCTTGTCTCGTTGCACGGAGCAGGTGTCACCGGTGCGGAGCGACTCTTGGAGCAATCTCTGGGAGAAGCCTCGCGCCACGTTGAGTCTTGCCAGGACTGCAGCCGGAAGATGGAGATGCACAAGTATGTGCAAGGCGAGATTTCACGATTGGGAGCGCCCAGCAAGGTGCCAGCGAGTGATCAATGTATCGGCGAAGCCGAATGGCTAAACGTAGCTGCAGGACTGCTGGCGGAAACGAAGACGAGAGAGCTAATGAAACACGCTGCCCAATGCGGACACTGTGGACCACTCTTGCGAAACGCAGCGGATATTTTCGTGGACGAGGTAGCTCCTGAAGAGGAAGCGGTGTTAGCGCGCCTGAGGAGCGCGCGGCCAGAGTGGCAGAGAAATATGGCTACGAAACTGCGCGACCGCACCCAAGGTCGGGGGCGCAAGGAGAGTGCCTCGTGGTGGCAAGGGCTGATGTTGTGGCCGCGTCATGCAGTAGTCGTCGCAGGACTTGCTGCCGCCCTGCTCGTGGCCGGATGGCTGGGCTCCAGGATTCTTCGCCCTCCGTCCGCTGAACAGTTACTTGCGCAGGCCTATACCGATCATCGAACCCTCGAGGTAAGAATCCCTGGTGCCAAGTACGCTCCAATGCGGGTAGAAAGGAGCACTGGCGCATCGAACCTGGACAAGTCGCCTTCTTTACTGAAGGCTGAGGCTCTGATCGGAGAGAACTTAAAGAGAAATTCAAACGATCCTGCGTGGCTCCAGGCAAAGGCCCGCGCCGACTTATTGGATGGCAACTACGAATCGGCCATCACGTCATTGCAGAATGCGCTGGAGACGCAACCCGATTCTCCCACTCTACTAACGGACTTGGGGTCTGCCTTTTTCATGCGTGCCGAAACTGCGGGCTCGGCAATCGACTACGGCAATGCGATTGAGTCTCTGGGCAAAGCCCTGACAAAGTCGCCCGACGATCCGATTGCGTTGTTCAATCGGGCGATTGCGGCAGAGCGGATGTTCCTCTACACCCAGGCCGTTGGTGACTGGGAACACTACCTGCGGGTTGAGCCGGGCGGCGAGTGGGCGGACGACGCTCGGAAGCGCCTGGCGGCGCTGCGGGAGAAACTCAAGCAGCATCGGCTCGGGACGACGCTCGACCTCAGCAATCCCGCGATGCTCGTGTATGGGGTCGAGGGCCAATTGCCGATTGCAAGGCCTCAAATCGAGGAATATCAGGACGAAGCAGTTAGACACTGGCTGCGAGCGGCGTTTCCGGAGAAGAGTGGCGATGATAAGAAGTTCCCGGACAAACGTCACGCTTTGATGGTCCTTGCCACTATTCTCAAGGAAAAACACAGCGATTCATGGCTGGCAGACCTGCTTGCCGCTCCCGATTCCGATGCTAATCGCAAAGCCGTCGGATTGATGTCTATGGCAGCGGAAGAGAATTTTTCAGGCAGTTCAGTATCTGCCAGAATGCACGCTCAGGCAGCTCAGCGTCTGTTTCTGATTAGCGGGAACTTAGCAGGACAAATGCGTGCTCAGTTCGAAGAACTTTACGCACAATCTTGGCTACTTAAAGGGAAGCAGTGCGTAGGGCTTGCTCACCAACTCGAAGAAGCACTGCGAGGAAGAAACTATGTGTGGCTCCAAATCCAATTGCTATTACAAGAGGAAGTCTGTTTGAGTATGGTGGCCGACCTCGACGGTGCACAGCGAGCGGTGGACTCCGCGATAACGTGGGGCGCGACTTTTAATTACAACACCCTGTATTTGCGTGGAGTTGGTCTTCGAGCAGCACTGGAAGCACTCAAAGGAAATTACACCGGTTCATGGAAATCGAGCCTTCTCGGCCTAAAGCTCTACTGGGAAGGTATCTATCCAGGTGACCGCGCTGAACAGTTCTACGGCGGCTTGGGCGACGCTGCGGAAAAACGCCAACAATGGCATTTGGCGCTCGCCCTTGCCAGGGAAGCTCACTCGGCTATCGGGACCGGAGAGTCCGCAGCCTTCGAGGCGATGTTGCGCTACCGTATCGCCAACGATTCTGCAATGGCTGGCCTCTCCGAAGAAGCAGGCCAACATATCGATGATATGGACCACTGGTTCCGTTCCTTGCCCGATGACGATCAAACCAACTCAGACCGAACCTTTATACAAATCAGCCTTGCAAAACTGGAATCAGAAAGAAATCAGGATGATCGCGCCCTTGAGTGGCTGTCCGCCGCTCATTCCAACCTTGCCCATCTTAACAATCAACAAATGTTCTTCGATTACTACGAGACGCTTGGAGAATCACTCAGCCGCAAGAATATGCAACACGAGGCCGAGAAGAGCATTCTCTCGGCTGTTTTCGTTTCCGAGGTAGCCTTGAACCGGCTATCGAGTGATCGTGACCGTATTCAATGGACTCGATCTAAAGCCAAGGCTTATCGCGCCCTTGCTCGTGTCCAGCTATCATCAGACGCAAGGCGTGCTCTGGAAACATGGGAATGGTACCGCACCTCAGATCTGCGAAAACCTGAACCTTTTCGCAAGGCTTCGTCCAACCTGAATCTTGCCGGCTTGGACTCGGACTCGTCGCTTCCGATGCCAAACTTGGTATCAGAAAGACTGCCTTTTCTTGTAGATGCCACACGGATCTCATATGCCGAGTATGAAGACGGCATGGCTGTGTGGGTCTACGACAACACCGGTGTAGACGTTAGGTGGATTTCAGTTCCGTCGGGTTCCTTGGAACCTCAGGTCGCTCGCTTCGTCGAGCAGTGCGCAGACCCGTCTTCACCCATAGTGCCGCTTCAAGAGAACGCCAGACGTCTCTACGACTTACTGATTGCCCCACTGACGAGTCGGGTGTCTGCCAAACGAAAACTTATTATTGAACCTGACGGCGCTCTCAGTAGCCTCCCATGGCGTGCTCTGGTGGCGCGGGATGGCCGTTATTTTGGTGACGAGCACGTCATCACGATCTCATCCGGACTCACGAGCCATTCAGGAGTTTCACAACCGACGCTGTCCAGTCAGGACAGACCTTTAATTGTCGCGTCCCCAGCTGTGGGCGATTCGTCGTGGCGACTTCTCCCACTCTTGGACGCGGTTCGTGAAGCGAATCTGGTGTCCTCGAATTTTGCAGGCCCGGTGCTCCTGACGGGCACGCAGGCAAAGCTTAGGACTGTCCTTCAGTCGCTTCCAGGGAGCGCTGTTTTCCATTTTGCCGGGCACGCACTTGCCTCGGCTAACCGATCCGGGCTGGTGTTGTCAGGTGAGGCAGGGAACGGTAGCGGACAGCTACTAACTGCGGATCGTCTGAAAGGCCTGCGGCTCAGCCAGGCCAAGCTGGCTGTCCTCTCTGCTTGTTCCACCGGTCCAACTCAAACCAACGGGTTCGCCGATCCGGACGGTTTGGTACGAGCGTTCTTGAGGGCCGGGTTCTCGCAGGTGGTTGCGAGCCGCTGGAACGTCGATTCGTCGGTAACGGCCGACTTCATGGGCATGTTCTACCAGAGTCTGATGGCCGGCAAATCAATGCCCGAAGCTCTACAGTCCGCATCGGCCATAGTCCGCAGCAATCCCGCTACTGGCCATCCGTACTATTGGGTGGCTTTTGAGGGATTCGAACAGAGTTGAGAGCAGCGCAGCAAGGACGCTGAGAGGAGCTAATAAATGGTACCAAGGAAGCAGAAGGCACAAGCGGGAAAGAGCAAACTGACAACCCTCAACGTAAAGTTTTGGGGACCCTTCGGATTCTGCGTCTACAATCACACTCCTGATCGATACGTGGACGTGCGTGTCCCCGACTTGCCTGACCACGACTACTGGGCCGGTACATGGAGCGCAGAGTCTCCCCACCTTGACCCTTTGCCGAAGGGCAATGGAAGCGGCCTACGGGAGGTCGACCCAAACAACTACGTCGAATTCCCGGACGAACAACTGGCACTGGTGGTAGATGCCCAGGATAACGACATCGGCATCCAGACAATCAACCATGGCAGGAACGCGCTGCGGCTGCCGTGCCCAACCGTGATTCTACTCGAGTCAATTTATAAGGTGAGCGGCATCTTTACGAGCAAGTCCAAGTTGGGTGCCTCGAGGCGAATCAACAAACGTCAAAGATTCATTCCTGACAAAGTCACATTCGTCTATTCCCTCTCGAACAATCGCGTTCCAACCTTCGACCTCGGTGCTTATCACTGGAAGCCCTCAGATCTGGAGAGAGACACCGCTGACCTTTACTTTGTGATCGGTCCGCAGCAGGAAGAGATTCGTGCGGACGACCCGGCGAAAGACTTCTCCGATCTGGTTGCGCTATTCCCGAACCTTGACCTAGCCGCGAAGAAGTTCCCGCTTAAATATCACATCATGAATCCACCGTATCACTGCCGGGCGACTGCGCTGTTTGTTGATAACCCGCCATCCGACAGAATGTTGCCCGTACGCACCAATGTACAGAGAACAAAAAAGGAGCGTAAACATCACTAAAGGTGCGGCATAGGGCTCAAGGGAAATCTTGGCACGTGGTGCTCCTTATTATGAAGGAGTTGGAGGAAGACAAGCGTCGTGAAGCTCAAGCCGGTGGATACGCTTCCCTGAATGCTCTAGAGCCCCAGGGGCAATGCCGTGCTACAAAAATGTGCAGTTCTCGCCCCCCAAAAACGGCGCTGCAACATATTGTTCCCGTTCCAGAAAAATGTGGTCGATGCGAAAGGTTTGTGAATACTGGAGGCGTCCCAGCGGCGCCAAACGCCAGCCAGTGAACCGATACGCGGCCTATGCCTGCTATTTTCTACCGGCTCAACAAAATATTTCGCAGGTCTAAAAGGAAAGTGTTGTAGGATGTCGTCCTTGCAATAGAGAAGGCAGTTCGAGCAGACAGGCGAGCGCCGACTTAAACTCGATGGGAACTCATCTCCTCCCCTATAGTTCCAATCGATCACAAGCAAATACAAGTCCAGGTCTGCTTTGAGGAGTGCCCATGCGCGCCGCTAACGTCAGTGTCCGCACCCTTGCGATTTTCGCTAATGATCACGTTCGCCGCGTTCTGCTCACGGGGTTTCTTCTCGTGGCGGCCAGCCTCAGCCTGTCTGCACAAATAACGGTGTCTCCTGCCAGCCTGACATTTGTGAAGCAGGCGGTGGGCAGCACGAGTGCGGCTAAGTCGGTGACGATCAGTAATAGCGGCGGATCTTCGCAAGCGGTGAACATTACTCCCAGCGGCGATTTCACGGAGACCGACAATTGCGGCGGCAATATCGGCGGCGGCGGTTCTTGCAGCATGAATGTTTATTTCGCGCCCACCATTGCCGGCACGATCTCAGGAGCGGTGACGATTCGCGATGGCGCGAATAACCTGCTGGCTTTTGTCGGTCTTACCGGAAGCGGAGTGGCGCCGGTTAAGACCGCGCCCACCAGTCTCAATTTTGGGGCAATCCCGATCGGAACGGTAAGCGCAGCCAAAACTTTCAAAATCACCAACGGCACGACGGGAACGATATCGGTAACCAGTATCCTTTGGAGCGCAGATTACGTCGTCAATACCGGTACGTGCCTTAATACTTCGCTTAACAAGGGACAAAGTTGTACCGTGTCGGTGCAAGTGCAACCGACGTCCGCGACCGACAATGGCGCAATCATCATCACGGACAACGCGCCTGGCGCGACACCGCTTACGGTGGCCCTGTTAGCTACTGGCAGCGGCAGTCCGAATGCTCCCATTTCGTTGAGCAAGAGCCTCCTCACGTTCAAAGGGGTCAAGGGCGGGACGAGCGCTTCGCAGGCTGTTACGGTGACGAACACGAGCGGCAGCGCGCTCACCATGGGGGGCATCGCCGCCAGCAACCAATATGCAGAAACC
>Ga0137359_10005904_pt1 | contig 10125 bp, 9 predicted proteins | sample Mad1_40_16metaG_FD_108281 | JGI IMG/M metagenome (GOLD analysis project Ga0137359, IMG submission 108281) | Vadose zone soil microbial communities from Angelo Coast Range Reserve, California, USA - Mad1_40_16 metaG | ecosystem: Environmental > Terrestrial > Soil > Vadose zone | place: USA...
GAGGGTCGAGCGTCTTTTTTAAAGGCGCTCAAGACTGCCGCCAAAAAACAACGCGTCATCGGCGCCAGCTTCAAACGCGACCCGCGTTATTTGATTTTACGGCTCAAGAACAAACGGATCATGCACCGCTTGGCCAAAGATCTAAGCACGCCGCTGCGCGAACTGGACGTGAGCACGCTGCACCTGCTGATTCTCGAACATATTCTCGGCATGCCGCCGGAACAGCAAGTCAGCGAAGGAAATATCCGCTACACCCAAGACGAAGAGGCCGCACTGCAGGCTTTAGAAAAAGAAGATTATCAAGCGGCTTTTATCTTAAACGCAACAAAGAAGGAAGAGATTCTCGCCATCGTTTCGGCCGGTGAGAAAATGCCGCAGAAGTCGACCTATTTCTATCCCAAGCTGCTTTCAGGATTGATCGTCAATAACATCGATGCTGACGAGCAGATCGAGTTACCGGCTGGCTGATAATTCAATACCGAAAACAAGTAGGGGCGGGTTTCAAACCCGCCCCTACAACGCTAAATCAGTCGATCGGCAATTGGACTATCTTAGCGGTTTCACCAACTGCCCGTCGCCCGGCTTGCCGACGATCTTGCCGTCGAGCATCACCGTTTTTCCGCGCACGATCGTGCGGAGCGGCACGCCTTTTACTTTTCTGTCGTGGTAGGGCGTCCAGCCGACTTTGGTGTACGTCGTCTCGTTGGTGATCACGGCTTCCTTATTCATATCGACAATCACCATATCGGCGTCGGAGCCCGGCAGGAGCACGCCTTTTTTCGGATAGACGTTAAAAATCTTCGCTGCGTTATAGGAAGAAATTCTGACCAAGGTGTCGAGGGACAATTTGCCTTCGTTGACCGCGGTGAGAAATAGACTTAGATAATCTTGAATCTGCGGCTCTCCGCCCGGACAACTCCACATGTCGGTCCAACCCTTGTCTTTTTCGTCCTTCGTATGCGGCGCGTGGTCGGTGCCGATGATGTCGACCGTGCCGTCATTGATCCCCTTCCAAAGCGCATCCACGTGCGCCGGCGGAACCCAAAAACCCAAGCAGTACGGTCCCAACTTCTCGACGTTTTCCCAGGTGCCCAAAAACATCGCCCAGGGATTGACTTCACAGCTGCACGGCCTGCCTTCATCCTTGGCGCGGCGCAGCATGGCCAAACCTTCCGGCGTGGTCATGTGCAGAATATGGAGTCTGGCGCCGAGCGCCTTCTGCATGCGAAAAAGCGTGCTCATCGCCGTGTCCCAGATAATGCCGTCGTAGTCGCGGTACGCCTTCGCATAAGCTTGCGGGCTGCGATCCTCGCGCTTCCAGTAGCGCCCCTCGATCTCATCCATTAAATCTTGATCATGGGGGTGCACCATCAACGGTAGGCCGGTTTGACCCACGGTTTCGAAGCACTTGAAAAGCTCGCCGTTGTTGTTAATGCCAATGCCGGGCATGTGGGGATAATCGCGCCCGGTGTCTTTCACCATGAAGATTTTGAATGCGAGCGGCCCTTCTTTTGCCAGTGCGGGAATCTCCTCGGGCACGGTGCCGGAAGGATTGTGGTTGAAATCGACGATGGCATTCTTGCTATGATGTTCAACAAGCGGGCGGTAGCGCCCGACCTTGGTGTTGGGAGGATTAACATTGGGCTTGCCGATCGAAAAAGTAAAACGGCCCGCGCCTGGGCCCATGGTAGCCGTCGTGATGTCTTCTTTATGGGTAAATCCCGGATCGCGGTGATGCGTATGCGTGTCGATCAAGCCGGGAATCACCTTCATCCCCTTGGCATCGATCACCGTGTTTGCGGTTTCCGGCAGCACCGGTGGCTTGCCGAGCGCGGCGATTTTGCCGTCGCTGACCGCGATATTAGCATCCACAAACCCTCCCGGCGTCCACACCGCACCGTTTTTGACCAGCAGATCGATTTGTTCCATGAAACTTGTTGCTCCCTTCGCTCAGCTTCAAAAAGTTTTTATATGATCGGCATTTACTCCTGTCAACCATGCTTGACTCAATAACTGAAATCTGAAAACATTCTTCCGCTCTCGGCCGAGGAGCATATTCTTAGAGCTCGATGCGGAGGAATTTTATGCTAAAGCAAACCTACTTCTTGTCCGCGCTTTTTGCAGCGATGATTTTAAGCGCCGGGCCCCTTTACAGTCAGAGCGCAAGTTTGATCGCGGCCGGCAAGAAAGAAGGGAAAGCCGTCGTCTACGGATCGTTGGAATCCGACACCGCTGAAACGGCTTTCAATGCCTTCAAGAAAAAAACCGGCATCGAAGTGGATTACTGGCGCGCCTCGGCGACCAAAGTAATGGATCGCGCGCTCAGCGAATACCGCGCCGGCAAACCGCTCTTTGATATCATCTTGACCAACGACAACCCGATGCAGATCATGTTCAAAGAAGGCCTTTTCGCCAAATACGACTCGCCCTCGGCAAAGGACTTCACGAAGGAGTCGATCGACCCGAATCTCGGGCCGCGCTATCGCAACGTGGTCATCGGAGTGGTCTATAACAAAGACGTTATCAAACCCGCGGACGCGCCGAAGTCGTTGGAGGACCTTGTCAAGCCGCAATATCGAGGCAAGCTTGTGATGCCCGATCCGACACAGCACACCACGACAACACAATGGGTGGCGAGTCTCGACAAGCTCATGGGCAAAGAGAAGGCCGATAAATTTATCCGCGATTTGGCTGCGCAAAAACCAATCTTGGTCGAGTCTCTCTTGCCCGCCGCGGAGCGCGTCGCCACCGGCGAAACGCCGATCGCCATTACCTACGTGAAGTATGTTTACATTTTCGGCCAACGAGGCGCGCCTTTGGATTACCTCAGGCTCGGAAAATTTATGGGCGACGGCCATTACTTGAGCCTCAACTCTAAGGCGCCCCACGGGAACGCCGGTAAAGTGTTCATCGACTATTTCCTCGGCGCCGAAAACATGGGTATGATCGCCAAACTGGGCGAGTTCGTGAACCGCAAAGGGGTGTATCCGCCGCTGCCCGACGCCGACAAAATACAATTCGTCGAGATGTACGACCTGGACTCAAAGAAATTTGCCGAGAAGAAGAAGGAATACCAGCAAATCTTTTTGCATTAACTTGGTTAGTCTGTGTCTGCTGATGAAAGAGCGCTGGCAGTTGAACCGTCGTTGACGACCGCCTGGGGTCGTACACGCCTTGGAGCCTTTCTCAGCCAGCCGATCAGCTGGGTTTTTCTCGTCGTCGGCGGCATCATCGCATTTCTCAGTCTCTATCCGACATTTTTTCTTTTTTACGGCAGCCTCACCGACGCGCCGCTCGGCGTGCCGGGACACTTTACCTTGCAAAATTACGTCAAGGCTTATAGCGACCCGGAGGCTTATCCATTACTGTTAAATTCGTTCATCTTCGGCCTTGGCGCCTCGGGTTTATCCCTCGTCTTCGCACTCACCTTGGCCTGGATAACGATTCGAACGAATGCACCGTTCCGCAGACTCTTCGAGCTCACCGCGATAATTCCTAACATCTTGCCGCCGATCTTGGTTTCGATTTCCTGGGTCATGTTGCTCAATCCGAGCAACGGGCTGATCAATGCCTTATTCGTGAAAATTCTTGGGTTAGAGAAAGGGCCGTTCAATATCTATTCGATGCCCGGTCTCATCTTCGTCGAATCGCTGATCCTGACGCCTTTGGCGTTTTTGATCGTCGCCGCGGCGCTGAAAAGCATGGATCCGTCGTTGGAAGAATCCGCCAAAACCCTCGGCTCGAATGAGTTCGGCGTCATGCGGCGCGTCACCTTCCCATTGATTCGTCCGGCCATTCTCGCGGCGGGGACCTTGAATTTTGTCCGCGCCGTGGAAAGTTTCGATACCCCGGCGATTATCGCTTTGCCCGCGCGTATTGAAGTCTTCACGACGAAGATCTGGCGGGAGGCCCTGGGCTCGTTTCCGACCAATCACAACCTCGCTGCGGCGTATGGGGTGGGCATCCTCGCGGTCGCCCTTGTTTTTGTTTACCTATACCGCCGTTTCACCTCCCAGGTCGAGAATTTTTCGACAGTGACCGGCAAAGGTTTTCGCCCGCATCAGATCGACCTCGGCGGCTGGCGCTACGCGGCGACGAGCGTGGCCTTGCTGCTGCTTATTTTACTGGTCGTGCTGCCGATTCTCGTTTTGCTCCTGGTCGCCTTGCTTCCTTATTATCACGTGCCCACTTGGCAAACGTGGCAGCGCTTGACTCTCGACCACTTCCGTTACGTGTGGGCCACGCCGCGCGTGCACAAAGCGTTTATCAATAGCCTTTTCCTCGCGTTGGTCGGCGCTACCGTGTGTATGATCCTCGCTTCCTTGGCGTCGTACATCACGGTTCGGACAAAGATCGCGGCGCGCGGCGTCATCGAAGGCTTAGTTTTTATTCCCTGGGCGTTTCCAGGCACCGCCATGGCGCTCGGGCTGCTTTGGGCGTATGTCGACTTTCCGATTCCGATTTACGCGACGATCTGGATTATCTTGATCGCCTACGTCACCCGCTTCCTACCCTATGGCTTGCGCGCGGTATCGAGCACGATCATTCAGGTTCATAAAGAGCTCGAAGAAGCGTCGATTGTCTGCGGCGCCGGCTTTATGACAACCTTTCGACGCGTGCTGATGCCGATGATGCGCCCCGGCGTGATGGCCGGCTGGATTATTCTAGTAACGATTTTTCTGCGCGAGTTCAGCGCGACCCTGTTTCTCTACAGCCCCGGCTCAGAGCCGCTCGGACCGCTGCTCTATTTTCTCTATCTCGACGGCATGCGCGGTCGCGTCGCCGCCATTGGGCTTGTCATCTCCGTCATTTCGGTTATCTTGATCGCCATCGCCCAACGCTATTCGCGCTGGGAATCGAAGTAGGATAAAAGAGTCTCGCGCCAAGTACGCAAAGCGCGCAAAGAAATCAAAAATTACTTGGCGTCCTTGGCGTTCTCTGCGCGAGTCACGATTTCCGGAAATTACGGAAGGATCAACAATGGAAAAGCTTTTTCTGACCGTCGCCTGCGGCGACTACGACCGAACCAAACCTCTTCAGGACGGCTCGGTGGAACCGGAAGGAATCAAACTAAACTATCTCGCAATGCAGTCAGAGGAGATTTTTTGGCGCATGGGTCACTACCGGGAATTCGACGTCTCGGAAATGTCTCTCTCCAACCATATAACTATGATTGGTCGAGGCGACTCCCCCTTCGTGGGCATTCCCATATTCCCTTCGCGCTTCTTTAGGCATTCATCCGTCTACTACAACGTCGAGTCAGGGATTAAAAAACCCGAAGACTTCAAAGGCAAAAAAGTCGGTACTCCGGAGTTTGCGATGACGGCCGGCGTTTGGATTCGCGGGTTTTTTAACGACGACTACGGCGTCAAAGCGCGGGATATGAAGTGGTTCCTTGGCGGGCAAGAAGAACCAGGCCGAAAAGAGCGAGTGAAACTAGAACTACCGTCAGAAATCTCGGTCCAGTCGATTCTCGATGACCGGACTCTCAACGACATGCTGGAGAGCGGTGAAATCGACGCGCTAATTTCGGCCCGCAGTCCGTCCTGTCTCGGCGACGGTTCGGGGAAAGTGCGACGGTTGTTTCCCAACTACAAGGAAGTGGAAATCGACTACTACAAACGCACCAAAATTTTCCCCATCATGCACATCCTCGTCATTCGCAAGGACGTGTATGAACGGCATCCCTGGGTTGCCCGGAGTCTCTACAAAGCCTTTTGCGAAGCTAAAGACCGCGCGGTGCAGACCATGCATATTTCCAATTCCCACGCCTGCACGCTGCCGTGGCTGTCATGGGAAAGAGAGCAGCTCAGGGAGATCTTCGGTCCTGATTGGTGGCCCTATGGCATCGAACCCAACCGCCATGTGTTCGAATCTTTAATTCGCTATATGGGAGAGCAAGGGCTTTTGAAAAAGCCCCTGCAAGTGGAGGACATTTTTGCGTCGAGCTCGATGGGAGAGTTCAAACTGTAAGAAGGTAATAGGCATGCGGCAAAAGGCAATAGTAGGGGCGCAGCATGCTGCGCCCCTACGCCTCATTCGCTCCGCCCGTGTCGCGCATCTCGCTACGGCAGATAAAAATGGCTGTCCGCACGTCATTCCGATTTGTTTCGTATTCGACGGTAAATATTTCTACTCGCCCATCGACGAGAAACCAAAGCGCACCGCACCGGAGAAACTCAAACGCGTAAAGAACATCCGCGAAAACGCCCAGGTCGCGCTCGTCGTCGATCACTACGACGAAGATTGGCGCAAGCTTTCCTATGTCCTGGTGAGCGGCAAGGCGCGCGTGCTGCTGAGCGGCGCCAGTCACCGCAAGGCCGTGACGCTTCTGCGAAGAAAATATTCGCAGTACCGGAAAATGAGAATTGATCGGTTGCCGATAATTTTGATTCGACCGACGCGGATGACGAGCTGGGGTGCAATCTAGGCAACTAGATGCCAATGGCCAGTGATTTTAAAAGTCTCAACACATATTTTTCATGCAGGCCAAGCTCCCTCGCCGCGGCGGCGCGATTGCCATGACAGCGCTCCAGAGCTGCTAGAACCAACTCTCTTCGGTAATATTCCATCGCGTCGCGGTAGGACCGGCCATCGATTGACGGACGCGCTACCGAGGCAACAACCCTCGACGGTAAATCTTGCATTGTAAGTCGCGGTCCCCGTCCCACAACTATGGCCCTTTCGATAACATTCCCCAGCTCGCGCACGTTGCCTGGCCAGTCATAAGCACAGAGCTGCTTCAAGGCATCGGCGACAGGTTTGCCTCTCATCAGCAAAAGCGGCTCCTTCACTTCAAATCCAAAAGAAGCGTAGAGAGAGACGGATAACATGTTGAAGGAATCCTAAACGAGGCGCACGCCGACCGCGCCGCGCGCCCGCTCAAGGACTGTTTCCATCAGGCGCCGCCCTATGCCGCGGACCTGAACCTGCGGATTAACGGTGACCGGACCGAGGCCACGAACAGGATCACGCTCGCCAAGGAAGTTGGAGCCAACGACTTGCCCGTCGGTCTCTGCGACTACGCCGAAAATTGACGGATGCTTTATGCAGAAGTTAGCACGTTGGATGGCAACTTCCACAGTGGGGAAATGGGGCGGAAAGCCATGGCGGTCGGTAATGCCTTTGAACGCGTCGTAACAGATCTGTCCACAAGCTTGCGCGTCAGCGGGGACTGCGGGGCGGATTGCTATGTTCACGTTGCCTCCTTGATTAATTGGGCTGTGATTAAGAGGCAAGTTATTCCACTACCGCTAATTAAAAACGGCAACCAGTTTTCTTCACTTTTTCGCGCCGTCCCAGCCGTGGGTCGAAATGTCGAACACGATGCCATACGGATCGCGGAACTTGTGCTCGGCATTCTCCGGCACATGCGCGGTCGGGCCCAGATGACACTTGCCGCCGTTCACTTCAATCGCCTGCTTCATCGTATCGATGTCGTCGACCCAGATGCCGAAATGGTGTAGTCCGACGAAGTCTTTGCCGCGCTCGTCGCCGGCATCCTCCTGGGTTTCGAACTGTAGCAGAGTAATATTCATCACGCCGTCCGAAAGCCGCGTCGCCACCCGCGACTGCGAGACGCGCTCAAAGCCGAAAGTCTCCTCATAAAACTTCGCCGCCTTCTCTTTATCCGGCACAGAGATCGCGATATGCCTCAACTTGCCTTTCGCCATGTTTTGCTCCATTCAATGGTTCTGCACCCTAGCCTTCATCAGTCACGTCAAAGACGATTCCGTCCGGGCCTTTCCACTTGTCCGCGAGATTACTAGAAGTCTTAGCTTATTTAGTTTGGTTCCCTATCCTAACCCTGCAGTCGGTCTTTATAATGAATCAATTTCATAGTTCAGTCCGTTCTATCCAGATCCGATTGTATTCGGTCTAGTTATTCCCAACCCGATGAGCAACTCGTCCTTTGAACGAAGTCATTCATTGCTCAAGCCCCACGGCAAGAAAAACAGAGCGCGATTGATTCGACCGCACTCAGGGTCCTAAAAAAGCTTCCGGCGGAACGGAATAAAGATCGGATGTCACCTTGGTCACACCCGGTACATTTTTCACTATCGTTACGACTTTGTCTTCCAATCCGTGGTCGACTCTTCCCTTGACGTGAATGTGGCCGCCTTCGGCGCGAACTTCGAGGGTCGATCCTCGTACATCGGGCGATGCAAATAAGGTGGCATAGACCCGAGAACTTAGGGCGAGATCGTTGAAAGCCTGATCGGATGCGGGAGTGGGCTGATATTCTTCGAGCTTCGCTGCCTCTATAATGACACGCTTCGCCCCATCTCGGCGCATTTTGCCCATATTGAGAATGAGGTCATACCGAGTAGGATCGCGCCAATCCGTGCCGAACATCGCCATGAGCCGGCGGCTGCGCGCCCTATCGACCTCTTCTACATAATGGCGCGCCGCGATGTCAGTCAGCTTTTGTCGCGTCCGAGTTTGTTCGATACGAAATTCGATTGGCGCGGTCAAAAGTACCTTCAGCACATGTCCGATACCGGGCAAAAGCTCATGACCTACGTGGCCGTGGTAAACCAACTTTGCGTCTTGAGCCAGTTCGCACAGCGTAGCTTGAAGAGCGATCCGGTAGGGCCGCAAATCTTGCAGCAGGCGCTCCCACCAGTGCGGGCCTTTGTCGACGATCTCGTTGAGTTTTGCTTCCGGTATGCCATAGCGCCGGCTCGCCTCAACGAGCACCTCACGCCCCACACAACGGTAGCCAAGAGCCTCAGCCACAGTTTCAGCCAACTCTTGACCTTCTCCGGAAGCGCCTTGATAGATCGTGATGATCGGCATGACAGTTACCCTCCTTAGCTTGATTTCAACGAGCCTCTTAGCCTTATTCCTTCTTAAGCGCGTCCGTTGCCCAGACGGGGTTTAGAGAACACCTGCATAAAAAAGCCAGCCATATGAACGTCCCTGCCCCGGAAATTTTGCCAGCATTTTTTCATTTCCTCGGCCGCGTAGACTCGACAGCTCCCGAGTTGTCTCTATACGGAGACCGCGGCTCCGTAGTCAGCCGCATCGACCTTGCCCTCGGGAAAGACCTTCGACTCCTCCATCCAGCGCTGTGTCCGCTCGAACATTTCCCGCGTGTAGGGCTCGAACACCAACCGCTCTCCCGGTCCGAAACCGCCGACGTCGACCATGTCGTGATATTTTGCCGGTAATTCTTTTAAAAAATAGTGTTTGTAACGTTCCGGCTCCAGATCGATGTCTCGTTGCGCGCGCTGCAGTGCGTTAAAGTAGCGTCTAACGTCTTCGACGTCAGCGTCCTTATGCATCAGGAATCCGATCATGAATGTCGTGTCGAGAATTCTTCGGAATCCCTGTTGCTCGACTAGATATAGCGGCGCACCAAATAGGTTGGCGGCTTGGACCTTGCGATCCAGCAACGCAGCTAAACGATCCTGAGGTTGGCCGATATAGCTGAGCTTGATCTCATCGGGTTTGAGGACCTTTTCCAGCGCCTGTATGGCCGAGAAGTAACTGCCGGAATGGTAGCCCACTCCCACTTCAACGTTGGCCAAGTCGCGTGGCTTCTTGACCCAAGACTCTGCAGGAACGACTATGGCCGAGGGCGTCACCGAGTAGGCGTGTCCCCACATGCGGCCATGGCCCGAGGAGGATGCCATGTTGACCGCCCAGTGGCAGGCGCAACTGATGTCGGCGGCGCGACCGCGCTCCATATTCTCGAAAGCACCTCGTTTTATTTCGGGCGTGGCCGTTTCAGTGGACTGGACGAGAGCATAGCCGGACGCCTGGGTTGCGTAAGAAACCAAGAATTCGTAATCCAGCCCTTCGTCCTTAAAATATCCGTTTTCCTCAGCGACCCATTCCTGCAATCGCCCGTGCGGCTCAATACGGAATTTGCTCATAAAGATACCTCCATTTCGCCGGTAATTATTAAACAACTCAAACTGCTAATCCTTGTCGATCTCGAAGAGCGTGCTTGTGCTGCCAATTTCGCACTATACCGCCAGAAGCGGTTTGCCGTTTGGACTCTCGCCTACCAGCGACCCATTCCTGCAGTCGCTTAGGCAACTCGATGCGGAACTTACGCACACAGATAACCTACAGATGCAAAATAGCCAAAGACATTCTCGGCCCAGCGCTTCAGGA
>Ga0137359_10005906_pt1 | contig 10125 bp, 5 predicted proteins | sample Mad1_40_16metaG_FD_108281 | JGI IMG/M metagenome (GOLD analysis project Ga0137359, IMG submission 108281) | Vadose zone soil microbial communities from Angelo Coast Range Reserve, California, USA - Mad1_40_16 metaG | ecosystem: Environmental > Terrestrial > Soil > Vadose zone | place: USA...
CGCGGGCCGAAAGCAGGTGCCCGCACCGTCACCTTCCTGCTTTCGCTGGAGGGGACTCCGAAGGCCCCAGCGAAAACGCGTGGCTGGCTAAGCGACCTGATCGTAGGGCGCGCCCAAGCCTTTGTTTTCAAGTTTGCTGGCCGCTTCTTACTGCGTCATGGCGCGGCCTTTCTGGAACGAAAGGTTCAAACGGGATTCGTCGTTATGGATAGCAATGATCCAGGCGCCTGGAAAAAGATTGTGGACTTCTCAAAGTTGAAGCTTCCAGACGACCGGCGCGCGCGCATCCTCCTCTTCGTTCATGGAACGTTCAGTAGCACTCAAGGCGGTTTTGCGGCCCTCGCTGCGACGCCTTGGGGCCGATCCTTCCTTGAAGCGGCGCGCTCCAACTACGATGCAGTCGTCGGTTTTGATCACCCAACCCTGAGTGTGGATCCACTCATCAACGCCACTGACCTCCTCCGGGGTCTCGAGGCGCGTAATTGGGTGCAGCCCGCCGTGATCGATGCGGTCAGCCACAGCCGCGGCGGAATTACCCTCCGTAGCCTGACCGAACACCTGTTGCCGGCGGCGTCTCTGCCTGTGCGTGTGGAACGTGCAGTCTTCGTGGGCGCGGTAAACGGAGGCACGGAATTGGCGGAGCCGAAAAACTGGCGGTCACTTATTAATATCTACACCAACATTGCTGCCGGCGCGTGCCGGGCCATTGCGATGTTCCCGCAAACAGCTTTTGTGGCCAAGCTTACCGAAGAATTGTTCAAGAGCGTCGGCGTGTTAGTCAAAGTTCTGGTCGAGGAGACGGTCACCGAGCAGATGCTTCCGGGCCTCGCTGCCATGCAACCTACCGGGCCATTTATTACAGAGTTGAATCAGACTCAGCCAGGCCAGCCCAAGGCAATCGACATTCGGTATTATGCAATCACATCCGATTTCCACGCCGCACTGGCGATCGGTTCACTCAAAGACCTCCCCACCCAGTTGCTGCGAGCCCTAGCGAATGGCGCCGTGGATCAAGTCATGGGCAAGGCGAACGACCTCGTGGTGAACACGGACTCGATGACGCACATTGATCCGGGCACGGGAACGTTGATCCAGGACACTCTGGCCTTCGGCAAAAACGGCGTTGTGTACCATACCAACTACTTTCTACAGCCCCAAGCCACCAAGGCCCTGGCCCGGTGGTTCGAACTGGAACTGCCCCAGGTTGCAAATCCGGCGCGTCGGCGCGGTCTGGTTCAGATCGGCGCGGCGATGCCAGCGAGCGTACCGGCCCGAGTGGATACGGATATTCTTGTGGCCATGGCTGAGGATCTTGGGAGTGAAACCCTCGACCGTATTCGCCAAAGGACACCGAGTTATGTCGTCGTGGAGCGAATCTTCCAGGCAAACCGGCTGCTATACGCATTCCAAGCCGAGGAGGTCACTGCTGCCATTTCCCGGAATCCGAACGCCATGCTCCTGGACGCATTGGGCCTCCATGAGACGGATGCTTCACCTCAGGGAGAAGGCCATACCCTACCCCAACCTCCTGCTAACACGGCACGTCCGAGTGCCGGTCGCGCGGTGGCTTTGGAGGATGGCAAGGTTATCGGTGTGGCCGAGACAGCTGTGGTGCCGGCGCCTATTACAGACTTGGTCCAGTTGGCGCTGCAGATGAGCGCTTCACCGAACGAGCGCACGGGAATTCTCGTGCGTCGGATGATGCCGAGTTTCGTGACTCGTGGTCCGCAGGCGCCTCAAGGAGTCGAAGCTCCTCCTAAGGTTCCTCTCCGGCCAGCCCGGCAGAACACGCGGGGTCCCTCGCCAGTGGTAGCCCTTCCAGAAACCACGCGTTCGGGAATACCGACGATTGCGCCTACAACCAAACCTACGCCGGCCGCACAATCCAGCAAAGTGGTATGCCATTTTCTGGCCGAGATGGACGACGACGTCGTTGTGGGTGAGACGACCGAGGTGGATGTAACGCTATCTCGTGAGGTTATCGCTGCGGTCCGGACTGTTACGGCGGCAGGCGGTGCCCAAGTCCTGGCCGACCACAAGCTGACGGTGGAAATAATTCCAAAAAAAAACTTCCTTCCCGCCGGAGATACCCGGGTAGACGTGGACCTTCCCGAGCCCGGCAACCCGGCCGTTTATGTCTTCGACATGAAGGCAACCGATGTTGGGGACGGTGAACTCCTAGTCCGCATAAGGCAGGGGATGCAACCGCTGGCGAATCTCTTGTTGCGATGCCGGATCGTGACGCAGCGAACGCGTGCATCAGTTCGCCGCCTGCAGGAGGCCTCGGTGATCGAGACACCGCCGCAACCAGAACCGCTCCATCAGTTGACCATTATCGAAATCGAGCGTGGCGGAAAGCAGCTCTATGAGTTTATCCTCGATTCCCCGTCCCTCAACTTGAAGGACATTTACGAATCCAAACCGCTTACCGGTAGTCGTGAAGACTTCATCAAGGGCATTTATGAGGACATCGAGGGGCGGTATCTCAGCACCACGGGCGACTTGAAGGAGTTTCAAAAAGAATTGCGCGAAGTGGGAGCGGAACTATGGGACGAATTGTTTCCGGAGAAGTTGCAGAGTGCACTCTGGGAACGGCGCGATAAGATTGCCAGCATCCTGGTCTTCTCTGAAGAACCATTTGTTCCGTGGGAGCTGGTTCACCTTAAGGAGCCTGGCAAAGGATTGCCCGTGGAAACGCGGTTCTTCGCCCAGATGGGCCTCGTGCGTTGGCTACATAATGTTGGCTGGCCTACGACGGAACTGCGTGCGAGGGAGGGGAAATGCCGTTACGTGATTCCCCACTATCCGCATCCCGATTACAAACTGCCCGGTGCAGAAGAGGAGGCCAAATTCCTGGAGGACTCCTTCAAAGCAACGGCCGTGGATCCGCACACCGGTTCGCTCCGTAAGTTATTGGAGACACCTGGGTCTTTCGATCTGTTGCACTTCGCTTGTCACGGAGTCGCGGACTCCGGTGACATCGCACGGGCTGAATTGCTTTTAGAGGGAAGAGTCGAAGGCGTTAACTATGTAACAGAGAAGTTCCGGGCCTCAATCATCGAGCAAGGTCCAGGTTTAGTGGGTGCCTCTGGGATCCACCCAATTATGACCTTGAACGCGTGCCAGGCTGGCCGTGCAGGTTACAAGATGACGAGTATTGGCGGATTTTCGCGCGCATTCCTAAAGCAAGGAGCCGGGATGTTTTGCGCGGCTCTGTGGTCGGTGGGTGACGAGCCTGCACGCAAGTTCACAGAAACGCTCTACGAAAGACTGAAAGCAAACGACAACCTAGCAGAGGCCACCATAGCAGCGCGCGAAAAGGCTGCCGAGGTTGGGGAAGGAACCTGGCTGGCTTACACCGTTTACGGCAACCCCCACGCCAAACTCATCCCTTAGGCTGAACGATGAGCGAACGGAAGAAACGAGCCTTTGCCGGTTTCGTAAATGTCTTAAATACTGGCTTGGCTATTTCACTATCACCTTTCTACCGGTTTAATTTGACTGAAACATGAGTATCGGCTGAGCCCAGATTGTCTCGCTACTCATTTTCTCGCGAACCCGTTTTCGGGTTCTCAGAAAGGCGTGTTGAAGGCATTTTGCGTCGCCTTCATTCCTTGTTGCGCTATAGGGATCCTTACAATCAAATAACTGCTTATAGAACTCCAAGGCAAATTTCTCCGCGTGTTCATCGTAAACCGGGCAGCTAAATCCAAGCAGGGCTGGGACCTGGCATTGGGCTAACGAGGCAAGAAAGTTTCCTCGGGCGCTCTGACAACTTGACAAATACAGAAAGCGAGCTGGCCCAAGCTGCGCTCCAAAGTCCTCAATTAGCATTGGAATAGGAGGTTTGCCATCGATTGGGTTCGGGAAAAATAGATAACCCCTTTTTTCAGATGGATGAAAATATGAATGTCCGGCGTAATGAATGATATCCCATGGACCTCGGATCAATGTCTTAGACAGATAACTCAAAAACGGTTCACCTCCGAGAACGCGCTTTGAAACTACCACCACCCGCCCAATGCCGAACATCTTTTGCTTTTCCATCAATGTCTCTTGGATTTTTTCGCATTCAGATTTGCCCTCAGCCTTACTCCAGTCATGCTTCGATATTTCCCCTGGGTAAGCGTCCTCAAGCAACATCCTGTCAACGCGTAGGAGCGCGTCCCCCTGAGGGTTCTCGGCGATAAGTTCCTTCGTTTCCGGGCGCAAAGAGACGCCGGTAAAACGCTGCGCATCATAGATCGACTGGCTGCCAATAAGTTTATTAAGGCTCCTTACGAGAGTTAGTTTTAGCGGAATCGGGTCAGATTCTAGAACATTGTAATTCGCCAAAGCTGTCAACGTCTTATCGGAGAAACTATTCTTGAGGTAAGTGGATATTGCATCTGCCGGCTGCTTGAGTTTACTGGCCAGCGACGGTAGATCGATGAGATCACCGACTGACACCTTCGAGGAACGCTTCCAATCAAGCTTCGGTAATTTGAGAGTTGTGCCGTACGGCAAGGTTGTTTCTCCCCAAGCGTCCGCCTCGATTATCAAGCAATTGATACTCTCGCTCGTGTGTAACTCCCGGCATGAGAAAAGTGGCTTGCCCTTTGTTGCAACCCCGCCAACCCAACGGTAAATGGGAGCACTCAGCATCCAAAAATTATCTCTCGCCGCGTCGGACCATAGCGACTCAAGCGCTATATCGTAAACCTTATTGCTAGTGCGAAAGCAGACCTTTAGTTTGCTATAATCGTTATTAATTGTTTCCAGACCAAGCGCAAACCGACGCATAAACTGTATATTATTATCGAGAATCTCTTTGAAAATTTCGGAACCCAAATCTTTTAGGGTTTTCCCCCACGCCTGTGCGTCTTTCGACATCAAATCGTACAATTCCTGCGACTTGGAAGACAGCTTTTTAAGCTTCGTTACATCAACCTCGAGAGGGCCGTCGTCCTCGTACCTAAAGCCTTCTCCCTCTCCCTTTAATCCCCACCACCACTGGTTCTTGTCCTCATACACTGTGAGACTGAGAGTCAGGTAGCGATCGCGCTGGCCTGAGGTACTTGCTAGGGAGTCGTCAACTGCTCCTAACAGTCTTTCAGGGAGATCCACGCCTTCCTTCACCAGGCGCACTTTTTTGGAGGGCCCGAAGAGCGCATTAAGAATCCGATTAGGCACTTGGAAAATTAGAATTACCGGCAGAGCCGGCTTTGCCTCAGTAAGCCATGTAACCAAACCAAGCCCTAGTAATTCATCGGGTTTTGCAGGGCTATTGTTATCGGCCGGAATGTTGATATGCACTACTACCAGTGCGCAATCGCTATTGTGATCGAGCCAGGATCTGGCGTCTTTCTCACAATGCGCATGTTCGACGATGAGCGCAGTATTTTGTTTCAATATGCGAACCACCGATATACCCAGCTCCTCGTTTGCAATCACCACCAAAACATTATTCATCGGCGTGAAGGGTTAAAGCGCCTTCGACAGGAATTACAAATCGAAATCTGATCTTATCTGCCTCGGTTATATGGTCATAATAGGTTCCGTTGTGGTTGGCAACAAACTGTTTGATGGTATCTTCTGTAAGTAATAGACCAGTGTTTGCCTTCGCCTTGATCAGGTCGTCCTTAGATCGATATTGTTCGAGGCTGACGGGACACGTCCCTTCGAAAACGAACTCTATGTGTCCGTCAAAAGCTTTGATGCCAATTTCAACCTCTTTGCCCGGCGCTCCCATTTGCAGCAAATGAACTGCAAGAGTCTGGATGATGAAGGCGAGTTGAAAAGCGTCTCCGTGGATGTCCGGCAGATCATCAAGGGGCGTCAGTTTAAGTCTTTTGACATCCGATTTAGGCAACTCCTGAATCACGTCATCCACAAACTGTCGCAAGCCGATCCTGACTTGCCGATAGCATTTGCTCGAGCCTTCAATGCCGTACAATTGCAGCTCCTTGTACGCGAGTTCAACGCGGTGCAATTGAGAAACAATTTTGTCAACCGTCTCCTGTCCCAGGTCTTCGCTTTTCGGACGCTGGCTGAATAGAGCGGAAACTAACCCCGTCCTGGGGATCGGGAATTGCGACCGCAGTTCCTGGAGCCCAAGGCCAACAATGGAAAGCGGCGTGTTGACGCGCCTGGCTAAATCAGCCAGAACCATTGTCGCGCTTTCGATCTCCTTCATCCTGATCTCAAGGGACATATCCCTAAAAATAATCATTCTTCGGTTCAGGGCCGATTCAAGGACGGAACCGCCAACATGAACGTGCAATGTTTTTTTCGCATTGGTGACCACCTCAAGCTCGCTGCTCGGACTCGCCGAACTCGCGACCGCGGCACCTGCCTTGGGATCGGAGAAATAAGCTGCTATTGAAGTGCCATAAAGCGCCGATCGCTTGTAACCCAGAAGTGACTCAGCGGCGGGATTGACGTCCCGAATGATTCCTTTCCCGTCAACCAGAAACACGGCTGTGGGTGTGGATCTGACCGCCGCTACGGCCAGGTTGTCTCTTCGGCGCCGCTCAATGATGGCGCCGATGTCATCGAGAAGATTTCTGAGCATCTTCTCTTCGTCTTTTGAAAAGGCATTGGTGTGCGAATCTTCTATGTTCAACAGGGCATACAGCTCGTCGTCAGAGTATATTGCCATGCATAATTCAGAGACCAAACGACGGCGCCGGTCTGTATAATAAACAATGTCCTTGAACTCGGGGTCGGTTCCCACGTCAGCAACGTTCACATCGCGACCGGTATGAAAAACATGCCCCAGGAGGCCCACGTCGATCGGCTGCGAATAATCCTTCCGCAATTCAAGTTCGCCGGATTGGCTTTGCAGCACAAAGCAGTGCTCAATGTCGTCAACTGTGAAGATGGAAACGTGTGACCAGGAGTATTGTTCGTGAAGCCGATCAACAAAAAGCTTAAAAAGCTCTAGGTCTGTTTTGCATGTGGATATTTCCTTGACAAGATCGAATCGGAATTGGATCTCTTGGCGCGACATAAAAAACAAGCTGGCCAGGAATGCCTTCGGCAGGGGCAGGCTCTTGAAAATCTTAAATTCATCATCGGAGAATCCTCGAAATTTCTTTGTCAGCAGGGAGATGCTTCCAACGATGCGCCCTTCACTCTCAACGGGACATCTAAGCATCCACTGAAACCCCTTTTTTATCACTGACTCTAGCTCCTGCGACCCCGTTTCCTTATAGAGCTCTGATAGCTTCCGTCGTGTGGGTTTGGATTCCTGAACCAATTTCAGGATCGTTCCAGAGATCGGGTACCAACGGCGTCGACCTGGAATAAAGCCTTTCGGGTATTCAAACAGGACCAGAGCATGACTCATGTCATGGCTATAAGTTGATGCAGCGAATGCGTCGAATGGGATTACCAGCTGCGTTTGTTCGGCAGCAATCTTAAGGACTTCCTCTGAACCCAGAGCATCCTCAATAAGGTGCTTGAACTTCTTGGTGGCTCGCTCCAACTCCAAACTCCTCAGAATGGCAATTGATCCCGCAAACGTACTATCGGATTCCATCACCGGCATCGCAGCAACGCTGACAGGGATTCGCTTTTGGGTATTGAGTTGGACAATTTCTACTTCGTATTCATCGCTGAAACCCCGCGATCGCAAAGTCATCTGATTCCGAATTAATTCTCTCGCCTTCTCGTCCTGAAACAAATCCTCCAATCCTTTGTCACCCCAACTATCCACTCCGCAGATATCTATCGCAGTCTTATTGGCATACAGCACCTTCCATTCACGGTCTAATTGCAGAACGCCTAATGGCGACTTGTCAAAGACTTGCTCGATCCAGGTGCCCACAATACTTAATGAAGATCCCTTTATTTCAGATGCAGTGTTCATATCGTTTGTAGAGTCGTCTGCGCATCATTTACGATTCGAAGATTCCCACGCCGGATTCGCATGTTTTCCAGCACAAGGGTTCTTCTTCCGGCTACAACCGATCGGAAGGGCAAAACCCCAATGTCACAGAGTCTATTCACGCGCACTTTGTGATGTCATTCTCGGCCTTCATTGAAAAATCCTGAACTTCGCGTGGCACGTCTCGAAGTCTGTCGCGGATCGTGGGAGTTCGTGCCCGAGCATAACCATAGATCAAATATGCAAATATGATCAGAACGCCAATAATACAGAGCATGGCGGGGAGGCTGACGAATAACTCCGTCAAAGGATAATAGCAGAGCATAATTCCGCCCAGCAAGGCCCCGAGGTAACCGCACGTGATGATCACGCGCCCTGGAACCCTGTAAACCGAAGAGCACATCCAGAAGTTCTGCATTCTGCTGGTTGGGATGCGCGTAGCGGAAAGCGAAGTGAGGACAAACACATAGCCACAGGCAATGGTAACGGCTACCGTAAAGATATTTTGGGAAGGTTCTACAAAACTATAGATCGCGGTGAAGGGAATGCTGGCAAGAAAATATATCCCATGCGCCCGCAAAGCGGAGGGGTTTCTGGATCCTGGCCTTCCCATTATCACTCCCGCCGGAAGCATCCCGTCAATGGACATCGCCATCATGATTCGCGTCATGCCTATAAAACAGTTGCAGGTTACTTGAAACGCGTTCGCCATGAAACCGAGTGCGATGAGCACGGTAAGAAGAGTATTTGTTGAAAGAGCCATCGCGAGGACATTCGGAAATGGTGGTAGAACGTCGTTCACAATAGAGAGCACGACCGTCTGATCGGGACTTAGTTGCTTGTGGGGCAGGGAACAGTAAGCGCTGGAAGCCGCGCTCATAAATGTTGATTTTGCAGCGCCTGTTTCAAAGTGAGCGATCAACACGAGAAATCCGGCCACTAACACCGCGGATAGCACTAACATGACAAATTGGCTAGAAAAGCGATCTGCTCCGGAGATTTCCGTATTCTGCTGTACACTGTAAGTGGCCCATTGTAAACTAGTCCAAGCCAGCGGGACGGCCCCCAGTGTTGCTAGTAAGGTGAATGCGACGTGAGTGTCTGGATATATACTTTGCAGTAAAGCCCCAAAATCATGCTTCAGTGCTGCTTCCGAACCGTGAGGCAACACTCCGGGGTATGGCAGCAGGCTCTGCAGAAAGGAGTTGATATCCACACCAAATGTCCCGGCATGGGAGTGGAAGGTGTAAAGAATAGCCAAAACCGATGCAATCGTTAGTCCAAAGAGAAATTTTTGAATACGCGCGTATATTCGCAGGCCTTTCAGCAATATAACGATTGCTAAGGCTGCAAGCACTAATGACGCGCAAAAAATTCCACTTTGGCTGTGGCCTTGAACCAAAGTTCCCCACCGCGAAAGTCGAGCGCTGCCGAGCGAAAACAAAAGAGGAGCCAAGCCTAACTTAACGAAAAGCCAACCCGAAATAGGGATCCATGCCAGGATCCAGAGCACGAAACCGCTCATTACGCTGATAAACCCGAATTTTCCAAAGGCCCGGGTTTGGTAAATATAGTCCCCGCCACTAACAGGCAGGACGGTTGATAAGATGGAATAGGACAGTGAGATGGGCAGCTGCGCGAGCAGCGTCAAGACTATAGCGACCTCAAGATTGGCACTCGGGAAAAAGGCGGGACCATAAACGTATACCCAAGGAAATATAACGCCCATCGTCAGAAAGTTGTAAATGAATCCATCGAAGCACGACATCGGCCGGTTCTCGGTCGGAGCACTTCGCGTCTCGCGAAACGAAATTGGCGGGCTTGGCCGAAGCATACACGATCTACCGCCGCACTAGGCTGTCCCCCTCTTGGCGCCATTCGCTAGGCAACTGCTTAGTTAGCCTCAAGGGACCGAGGCTTTTATCAAGAAGGCTGATCGAGCGTAAGTGAAGGGGCGCCAATCGGTCGAACAGCGTGATCTTCGAAAGCTCGGGATCGATTAGAAATCTTTCTTCCCCTAGTTTGAGTCCCGCCGTGCTCAGCTCAACAATGTAATCTTGACCTCGCTCGACCATTTCAGAGTCAAGCTTAATCATTTCACGCTCAGCCTGAGGGGGCATACTTCAGCTTTCGCAAGCGTATTGCAGACAATGCCTCAATGTCAATCCAATGTCCGATGCCCCCGCACTCTTCGACGAAAAGAGAAGGCTGGCTTTAGGCTCCTGGTTCACGCGTGACGCAGGAATCCGTTGCCC
>Ga0137359_10005913_pt1 | contig 10122 bp, 10 predicted proteins | sample Mad1_40_16metaG_FD_108281 | JGI IMG/M metagenome (GOLD analysis project Ga0137359, IMG submission 108281) | Vadose zone soil microbial communities from Angelo Coast Range Reserve, California, USA - Mad1_40_16 metaG | ecosystem: Environmental > Terrestrial > Soil > Vadose zone | place: USA...
CCATTGTGAAGGTCGAGGCGCTGGCGCTACGTGTCCTGGCGGATCGGGTAGAAAACGGTGAACCGGTCCCAGGATTCCCGCAGATCTTTTCCGCAGCATGACAAGAATGGCCGGCCTTCCGCGCGCGTCGGGTACTTGCGGCCTTGCAGCGAACAGGATGGCGTATCGCGCGGCAACGCGGATCGCATCGCGTTCTGGTCAAGGAAGGGTGACCCAACTTCGTCTTTGCATTTCACGACGGAGAAGAAATTGGGTCGAAAATGCTTGCGCGTATCGCGCGCCATACTGGCTTGCGCCCCACGGATTTGTAGCAAGAGTAGGCCGCAATCGCTTTATTGCGCCCTACGGCCCTTGGCGGGGGCAAAGAACATCGACCTCACACCGCTTTCGCGCCGGCGCGGCGCAATGCGCTACGCTTATTGCGCCCTACGGGCTATGGGCTCTTCAACAAGACGCGCCCATATCTGCGAACCATCAGCCCGTCCCGCACACGACGGGCAATCCGGCCGCGCGCCACTCCGGAAACCCGTCCTGGAGCCGACGAACCTTGAAGCCACGCGCTCGCAGCACTGCTACAGCTTCATAGGTGAGTACGCAGTAGGGCCCGCGACAGTAAGCAACAATCTCCTTAGACGGGTCTAGCTCCGAAAGATGCGCCTCAAGACTCTTCAGTGGGATGTTCACAGCCCTCGGCAAATGTCCCAACGCGAACTCATCCTCGGGTCGCACATCGAGAAGCGTTATGGCCTCCGACCGCAGGCGCTTACGTAGTTCTCGGCGAGAGACAGGTTCCAAGCTGTCGCGCTCGTGGAAATACCGGCGCATCACCTGCTGGACCTCCGCGACATTGCGCTCCGCAATTTTTCCGAGCGCCGCCAGCACATCGAGAACTGCGTCATCGGCGAGGCGGTAGCAAACGAACTTACCGGCGCGCCGCGCGGTCACGAGTCCAGCGCGCCGCAGATGCTGCAGGTGTTGGGAGGTGTTGGCGACCGACAAACGGGCTTTCTGCGCCAAAATCTCGACGGTGCGCTCACCTTGGCCGAGTTGCTCCAGCAGCTCAAGCCGGTGCACGTGACCCAAGTTCTTCGCAATGGCCGCGAAATGGCCGAAGAGCAGCTGTTTCGGACTCTGCATTGACGCCGGGCTCTCCGCCAACTTAAATCACTCAATTGAATAATTGAATGACGCTCTGCCGTCAAGCTGGCTCGAGATTTTGCAATGTCAGACCGTCTTCCGGGATTCTTCGAAGGCACCGAAATGCCGACCACCGGATGGTGGGACACCCTGTGGCCGGACCCCACCGCGGTGCTTCGAGCCGTCGGACTCCAGCGAGACATGGACGCGGTCGACCTGTGCTGCGGAGACGGCTGGTTCACCCTGCCAATGGCGAAGGTCGCCCGCCACGTCCTCGCGATCGACATCGACCGGCAAGTTTTGGAGCTTGCGCGACATCGCCTGATGTCGGCCGGGGCGATGAATTGCGACTTCGTGGAAGGTGATGCCTACGGTCTCGACAAGCTTGCGCCACGGCCTGTTGACTTCGTGTTCATGGCGAATGCCTTTCACGGCGTTCCAGATCGGCATCGATTGGCGCAAGCTGTCCACAGGACGTTGAAGTCACGGGGCCGCTTTGCAATCGTCAACTGGCATCAGCGGCCGCGCGAGGAGACCGCGATCCTGGGAGAGCCGCGAGGCCCAAAGACGGAATTGAGGATGTCGCCGGAGCAGACGATTCAGTCTGTCGAAGCGGGCGAACTTAGGCTCGCGGAACTTGTCGAACTGCCGCCTTATCATTACGGGGCTGTCTTCGAACGCGCTCCTTCCTGAGAACACCATGCCGCCGCTGCTCGACAACAAGAATCCATCTTCGCCGTCGGTCTTCCGGCCCGACGCACTCTTACGAGAAGCGCGGCGGCAAAAAAATCTTGCGGCGATCGATGTGCCGGCGATCTGCATTCTCGATCCCGACGGCGACATCGTACGACGCTTGCGTGATACTGGCGAAGCGAAGCCGTTTGCAGGCTGGCCGTGCTACCATACGACACTCGATACGTTCCAACTTGGCAGACGAATGGTTGGAATTGTCGGCTGCGCCGTGGGCGCTCCATTTGCCGTCCTGATCGCGGAGCAATTGTTCGCGAGTGGCTGTAGCTTTCTGGTGAGTGTGACATCTGCAGGCCAGATCAGGCCGGTCGGACCAACTCCTTATTTCGTGATTATCGAGCGCGCACTGCGCGACGAAGGAACCAGCTATCATTATCTCGCGCCGTCGGATTACAGCGAGGCGGACGCCGATCTGGTGGCGAAGGCAGCTGCCGCGCTCAGGAGCAAGGGTCTGAATGCTGTGGTTGGCTCAAGCTGGACGACCGACGCGCCCTTCCGTGAGACCGCCGAGGCGATTGCAGCAGCACGAGCACGGGAAGTACTTGCCGTCGAGATGGAAGCAGCTGCGCTATATGCCTTCGCACAGTGCAACAAGAGAAAGGTTCTCTGTCTTGCCCACGTTACAAACACGATGGCGCAGACAGAACAAGACTTTGAGAAGGGCGAAGCGGAAGGCACTGTCGATGCACTTCGCGTTCTCGATGCGATCATCTCCTCAAGTGATTCATAGCTGCGATAGATGTGTCTGCTATGGCCCATCGCGTAAATGTTGACCGATCGTATAACTGCCGATGTTTGTTGAAAGGGTCGCGGGTACATCGTTCGCCTGCGGCTCAAAGTGGACTGCCGTAGGGCGCAATAAGCGCAGCGCATTGCGCCGCTCCGTCTCAAACACGCTCGCGGCAGCACGACGGGATGGGCCCTTTGGCAGGGGGCAAAAGACATCGGTCTCACGCCGCTTTCGCGCCTGCGGCGCAATGCGCTGCGCTTATTGCGCCCTACGGGCCACGGGCTATTACGGACTATCAAACAAAAATTAGGAGCCGTCGCTTGTCAAACGGCGGAATAGTCCTATAATGACGGATGAGAGCGGCACTTTCTCCACTTGCCCACGGTCCGCACAAACGGCCTCGGGCGGTCCAAGGAGTCCCTTCCATGGCGAGAAAACCGCATCTCCGGTCTGTCGCCGCGGCCTCTGCGCGGTCCGCGGTCTCTCCTGCCCCATCCGCCGCTTTCGCCGCTCCCGGCGCGGCGCTCGCGTCGCCTCCTGCGCCCACCCGCACGCCATGCCTGGCGCTGCTCGGGCCGCGGCCGCTGATCGACGGCGAGGACGGAACCAATTACGACGTGATCCTGGAGCGGATTTCCGCCGATGTCGCCCCCGCCGATTTCGTGGAAGAGATCTGGGTGCGCAATGTCGTCGATCTGGTGTGGGACAGCGTCCGGCTGCGCCGTCTGAAATCGCAATTGTTGCACGCGGCGGCGCATGAGGGGCTCGAACGGGTGCTGACGCCGCTCACCGCCTGGGATAAAGCTGATAAGCTTTCCCGGAAGTGGGCCTCGGGCGACGAGGAAGCCATGTGCGAGGTCGAGCGGCTGCTCGGCCAGGCCGGCCTCACCATCGACGACGTGATGGCGCAGACGCTCGCCGCCCGCATCGACGATGTCGAGCGCATCGATCGCATGGTCATCATCGCCGAGGCGCGCCGCGACGCCGTGCTGCGCGAAATCCGCTCGCGCCGCTTAGCCTTCGGGCAGGCCCTGCGCCGCGCCGGGGACGCCATCGACGCCGAGTTCGAGGACGTCGCGCCCGCACCGGGCGGCGCATGACCGCGCCCGACGCGGCGGGCGGCGCCGGCTGCAGCGGCGGCGCCCGCAATGCCGGCATCGGCGCCGGAATCAGCGCCGGCATCAGCAAGCGCAAGCTGCGCGCCAACCGCCTCGGCAAGCCCGCCGGCACCGGCCCGACCTCGGCGGCCGGCAAGGCGCGCTCGGCGCAGAACGCCCGCAAGCACGGCCTCAATGTGCCGGTGATGTATGATCCCGATGTCGGCGCGGATGTCGCGTTCATGGCGGAGGAGATCGCGCCGGGATGCCAGGACCCCGAGCTGATCGGCCGGGCGCGCCGGATCGCGGAGGCGCAGGTCGATCTCATGCGCGTCGCACGTGCCCGCCGCGACATCATCTCGGCCGCAATGGCCGACCCCGACGACCGCCCCGTCACCAGCCTGACGGGGCCGATCGCGATGCCGGGCGAGGCCGGCGCCCCGGGCGCGGACAAGCGCGTTACCACCCTGTCGGACATCAGTGCGCGGCTCGCCAGGCTCGATCGGTACGAACGCGGCGCGCTGTGGCGGCGCAAGCTCGCCATCCGCGCATTCGACGTGGCGCGCCGGAAGGCTGCACGCCGACGGCGGCCGAAGAAGGTATGATAATACTATGTACGGTATTGGACTGTTCGGCGCCGGATTCAGTCAAAACGAACTAATCTTGGAATTCCCAACAAAATCAATACCGTCCGGTTTCCGTGCCGCGGCGATCCTGGAGGGGACGCCGTTCGGAACTCCTGATACCGCCCCACGTTGCCTCAGCAACAGGCCTGATGCGCCATGGAAGCCGCTGTCCGCAATTTCACCCTCAACTTCGGGCCCCAGCACCCCGCAGCCCACGGCGTGCTTCGCCTTGTGCTTGAGCTTGACGGCGAGATCGTCGAGCGCGTCGATCCCCATATCGGCCTCTTGCACCGCGGCACTGAAAAGCTGATCGAGCATAAGACGTATCTGCAGGCGCTGCCCTATTTCGACCGGCTCGACTATGTCGCGCCCATGAACCAGGAGCACCCGTTCTGCCTGGCCGCCGAAAGGCTTCTCGGCATCACCGTTCCCAGGCGCGGGCAGCTTATCCGCGTCCTCTATTCCGAGATCGGACGTCTGCTCTCTCATCTCCTCAACGTGACGACCCAGGCCCTCGATGTCGGCGCGCTGACGCCGATACTGTGGGGCTTTGAGGAGCGCGAGAAGCTGATGGCGTTTTATGAGCGTGCATCGGGTGCGCGGATGCATGCCAATTACTTCCGGGTCGGCGGCGTCCATCAGGATCTGCCGCCGCAGCTTCTCGACGACATCTGGGCGTTTTGCGATCCGTTCCTGAAGGTCTGCGACGATCTTGAGGTCCTGCTCACGGAGAATCGCATCTTCAAGCAGCGCAATGTCGGTATAGCTGAAGTCAAGCTCGCCGACGCATGGGGTTGGGGCTTCTCGGGCGTCATGGTGCGCGGCTCCGGGGCGGCCTGGGATCTGCGTAAGGCGCAACCGTACGAATGTTATTCGGAGCTCGATTTTGATATCCCGGTCGGCAAGCACGGCGACTGCTACGACCGCTATCTCGTACGGATGGAGGAAATGCGCCAATCGGTGCGCATCATGAAGCAGTGCCTTGACAAACTTCGTCGGCCCGAAGGCCAGGGGCCGTTCGCGGCCAGGGACAATAAGGTGGTTCCACCGTTGCGCGCGGAGATGAAGCGCTCCATGGAAGCAACGATCGAGCATTTCAAGCTCTACAGCGAAGGCCATCACGTGCCGGCCGGCGAGATTTATGCCGCCGTCGAAGCGCCCAAAGGCGAATTTGGCGTCTATCTGATCGCCGACGGCACCAACCGGCCATACAAATGCAAAATCCGGGCGCCTTCGTTTGCTCACCTGCAAGCGATGGACTTCCTCTGTCGCGGCCACATGCTGGCGGACGTGGCTGCGATCATCGGATCACTCGACATTGTGTTTGGGGAGATCGATCGGTGAGACCGGCTCGTAGCCCGGATGGAGCGCAGCGTAATCCGGGATAGGCCTTCCCCGGATTACGCTGCACTCCATCCGGGCTACAAAGACCATAGGCGAGGCGAACTTGGACGAGCGAGCTTTTCCCTTCATCCGGCTCAACCAACGCGCAACCAAGCCGCGGCAGATTGGGCTGACGGAAATCCGGGGTCCCTACTATGCGGTCATGGGAACACGGTATCTATCCGACATCCTGGAAACGGTGGGCGAGTATGTCGACGGCGTCAAATATGCCGGCGGCTCCTTCGCGCTGATGCCTCGCGCTCGCGTCAGGGAAATCAATGACCTCGCGCACAGGCATAATGCCTATATCTCGACGGGCGGCTTTATCGAGCATGTGCTCGCGCACGAAGGGGCAGGGGCGGTCAAAAGATACCTCGGCGAGTGCCAGGATCTCGGTTTTGACGTGGTCGAGCTTTCGACGGGTTTCATCACCTTGCCGCCGGACGATCTCATCGCGCTGGTCAAGGCGGTGGCGCAGGCCGGACTCAAGGCGAAGCCCGAATTGGGCATTCAGTTCGGCGCCGGCGGCGCCACCGAGGCCGCCGAACTTGCGGCCGAAGGCACCCGCGACGTGCGCTGGGTCATCGGCTTGGCAAGCCGCTGCCTCGACGTTGGCGCCGACCGCATCATGATCGAGTCCGAGGGCATTACGGAAAGTGTCACAACATGGCGAACCGATGCGGTTGCCGCCATCATCGACGGCCTTGGGCTCGCACCGGTGATGTTCGAAGCCGCCGATCCGAAAGTTTTCGAGTGGTACATCAAGAACTACGGTGCCGAGGTGAACCTGTTCGTCGACCACAGTCAGATTGTTCAGCTTGAATGCCTGCGGGCCGGATTGTGGGGAACCAAGAGCAGCTGGGGACGGATCACAACTTACAAACCGTGAGGCGGGCGATAACCGCCGTAACCCGAAAATACGCCCGTCCCCCGATTGCGCAGGACGGGCGCCGCGGCGGCCGAGAGTCAGACTGACTTTCGGCCTTTGGAGTTGGCGATCGGTGAACGAGCTACTTGTCGCCACCGCCGCCCTGAAAATCGCTGTTGGTGCCGTGTCGCGGAGCGGGCTTCGACGGCGTGTAAGGGCCGAATTCATGTTCCACGCGGGGAGCCACATAGGTTGCCCCATAGGGGGCGTACGCCATTCCGTGGGGGGCCGCGTACGGCGCCCAGTGAGGGGCGTAAACGTAGGCGTGGCTCGGAACTGGCGCCGGCTGCCAATTCTGCATCTGCGTCGCCATCGCCGGCGATGCGAGTAGCGCGGCGATACCGGCAACCGACGAAATCAGGTTCACTTTCATGGCTTAAGCTCCTTTAGATTGGGAGCATTCCCCTCAACCAGAATGTCCCAGGTTCACGACCACGGCTGTGATCTGTCCCCAGGTACGTTCGGGAATCCGGAAAGTTTCAAACCCGGGCAAAGGAAATACAGGCGGTCAACTCCGAAACCGGCCGCTCATCAAGGTTGGCAATTACTTCCGCGATCCTGTCTGCCGCCGCCTTCGCCAGAAATGCCCGCGTCACGCGATCGAATTTCTGCCGCGCCGCTGCCCAATCGAACGGATTTGTGTGGAAGCCGTGATAGTCGTCTCGCGCAGCCCGCAGCACGGACCCGTCATTGAGCTCGACTTCGAGGACGGCGGGCATTCGCTGCGGAAATCGCTCCGACAAGGCTTGATCAGGCGTGATGACGACACGCCGCAGCAACTCCTGGACATCCCGGGCCGCGATCCGCTCCGGCGCGTATTGCTCCGGCTGCACTTCTCCGTCGAGAAGGGCGACCGCCAGCATGTAGGGCAGGCTGTGATCCGCCTCCTCCTTGCTGCGCACCGTGCGCTTGTCGCCCTCCTCGCCGCCGCCAATGATCTGATAGGCGACGTGGAACGTCTTGAGCCGCACGTCCCGCACCTTGTCGATCGAGAAGTTCGGCTGTGAGCGGATGTCCAGAGCAGCGTCGAGCGCCGATTGGGCGTGAATCTCCGCATTGTGCTTCTTGATGATCGTCAGCCGCACGCGCTCGAGATCTTCTGAAAGCCAATCGATCTCGAACGGGCCAGAGATCGTTTCCTTAAAGCCCTTGTTGCCTTCGAAGACCGCCGCCGGGCCCGTGATGCCGTGGGCCGCGAGGAGCGCCGCATGGGTCGCCGCCATTGCGGCGTTCGGATAGGCAAGCCCCTTCCAATGAGAAAGCGCGCCAGTCCGGGTGACCCGCAACGCCACATTCGCGGTCCCGCTGATGGCGATGGCATTGGCGATCTGATCGGGCGGCAGGCGGAGCGCCTTGGCGACGCCAGCCGCCGCCGCGTAGGCGCCCTGGGTGGTATGATCGAAGCCCTTGTCCCGCACCGGCGCGACATCGCTCAACCGCGTGTGCACCTGATACGCGATGGCCAGTGCGGTGAGAAAGTCGGCGCCGCTTCCTCCGCGCATCTCCGCCGCGGCCAGCACGGCGCCCATATTGTCCGACGGGTGATTGGTCTCGGACGCCGCCAGGTAACTGTCCATGAAATCGAGGTAGCGGCTGAGCGCGCCGTTGAAGAATGCGGCGCGGTCTGGCGCGGTCTTTCCACCCCCGATCAATGTCGCGAGCGGCCGCCCCCCAAGCTCCTCGATCAAGCGGGCGATGGCCAAGATCGGCGGCGCGTCAAGGGCGCCGATCGCAACACCGATCGTATCGAGCACGCGGATTTTGAGCTGTTGCCGTGCGTCTGCGCTGATGTCGGCAAACTGCCTTTCATCGACGAAACGGGCGAGCCGTTCAACTTCGGTCATTTGCGCGCGATCCGATGGATTGTTCGCATGAGGTCGTAAAACCAGATCGACGGCAGTCAGCTCGCACGCCGCGCTCTGACGAAACAACCTTCCGCCGTCGAAGGGCCGTGTCTCGTCATCGCAGCAGTCGTTGACGCCTACCTTGGCCGCCGGCCTCACGTGCGCCGGGATGCGCCGCTGTCGGCGATCCTGAGCTCGTATCCGTCGAACCGAGGGTTGTACGCCAGGAGCGACCACGGCACCCGATGGTGGTCGGTCTCGAACCCGATGCTGTTTCCGAGACCAAAATTCACGACCGCATAGGCAATCTCGCCCGTTGCCGCGTCGGCCATCACCCACTCAATCCGCCCGAGTCTATTGCCGTCGGCGGCGTATACGGGCGCTCCCTTGGCATTGTCGCTGACGACCAGCCGGCGGCTTCCACCGCCATCGCTCGCTGCTGCGGTTCCAAAGCTCTGCTCGGTGCCCATTCGATGCTCCTGCGCCAAGCGCGAGTCGATCACTCACTCTTCAGGGCTTGCCAACCCGTCCATCTCCGTTTGAAGGCTGGCACGAGGCAACCGCTGGCTTGCTAACTAACGGAATACGTATTTGGCCGTGCGGGTTCTTCATTGTGAAAAATTGCCGCGCAAGGACCCCTACACATTATCCCAGAGCGCCTTCACCCCAGTCGATTTGTGCATTGCTGCGCGATCGGCTTCAGGACCGCTTGCGAAGATCGCTCATTTGTCCACACCCTGCCTTGCTCCCCTCCGGGAATCCGCCCAAACGATTCGGCCTCCTTGACCTGTGCGGATCTCATCAGTGGGGGCAGAGGGACGCCATGGAATTTCACGCCGATCTGCATGTGCACTCCAAATATTCCCGGGCCACCAGCCGCGATCTCGACCTCGAGCATCTCGCCTGGTGGGCGGCCCGCAAGGGCGTCGCCGTGGTCGGCACCGGGGATTGCGTGCATCCGGCCTGGCTCGCGGAGATCAAGGACAAGCTCGTGCCCGCGGGCAATGGGCTGTTCTCCCTCAAACCCGAGATCGAGGCCGAGATCTGGAAGACCCTGCCGCCCTCATGCCGGACTGCGGTGCGCTTCATGCTGTCGGTCGAGATTTCGACCATCTACAAGAAGGGTGAGCGCACCCGAAAGATCCATCACCTCATCTATGTTCCCGATTTCGATGCGGCCGACCGGCTTGCCGCAAGCCTTGGGCGGATCGGCAACATCGCGTCAGATGGGCGGCCCATCCTGGGGCTCGACTCCCGCGACTTGCTGGAGGTCGCGCTGGAATCCGGGCCGCATTCCTTTCTCGTCCCGGCGCATATCTGGACGCCGTGGTTTGCCGCCCTCGGCTCGCAATCGGGTTTCGATTCCATCAATGAATGCTACGGCGATCTCTCCGATCACATCTTCGCCGTCGAAACCGGCTTGTCCTCCGACCCGGCAATGAACTGGCGGGTCTCTTCCCTCGACCGCTATCGCCTCACCTCCAATTCCGATGCGCATTCGCCGGGCAAGCTCGGCCGGGAGGCAACGCGCTTTTCGTGCGAACCCGATTTCTTCGCCATGCGGCGCGCGCTGGAGACGGGCGAAGGCTATGAGGGCACGGTGGAGTTTTTCCCCGAAGAGGGGAAA
>Ga0137359_10005915_pt1 | contig 10121 bp, 10 predicted proteins | sample Mad1_40_16metaG_FD_108281 | JGI IMG/M metagenome (GOLD analysis project Ga0137359, IMG submission 108281) | Vadose zone soil microbial communities from Angelo Coast Range Reserve, California, USA - Mad1_40_16 metaG | ecosystem: Environmental > Terrestrial > Soil > Vadose zone | place: USA...
GAACGATCAAGACAAAATAAGAATTGCTCGCGAATATTTCATGAGGGCTGACCAGGGACGTCCAGACATTCTTGAATTGTTCCATGAAGGTCTGGGCGGTTTTCATGGTGTTTGCCTATTTCTTGATGGCGCCAGCTCGTGCCGATTTTTTTCGTCCTAACGCTTCAACCTGAGCCACAAATCTCTGAAGCAAAGGAGACGAATTGTCCTTTTTCCAAATTAGGTTAAACGGGAGCCGGACATCCATATCAACAACCGGGAGCAAAACGATGCCTCGGGGACAGTGCCAACGCACGGTTTCGGGTTGCCAAGAGAGCCCAATCCGACACTGAACAAGGCCCAAATTGGTGTCGCGATCCGGCGCTTCCTGAACAATGCGCGGAGCCTTTAGCCCGCCGCGAGCGCACGCCTGCATCATTCGATCATAGAAGGCTGGATTGACCCAGCGGGGGAACCGGACGAACGGAATGTTCCGCAGATCTCGCAATCGAACTGTTTTTTGCTTCGTTAATGCATGACCTTTGGGCACTGCCAGAACCATCCTATCCTGCGCGAATTCCCAATGCGCCAAATCCTTGTGCCACGGTGTGAGACTAGCGGCGAACCCAGCATCCAGCCGGCCAGACAGGATGGCTTCAACCTGATCAACAGAAAGCAGATGATGCAGCTTCAACTCCACCTCCGGCTGCCAACGCCGCAATTCGCGAAAAGAGTCTACAACCAATCCGTGCCAGGATACCGCAGTGGCAATTCCGATTCGAAGCGTACCGGCTTTGCCACGGGCTATCCGCTCGGCGCGAAGCTTCGCCTCATCGACGTCTTGCAAGATCCGACGCGCATCGGTCAAAAATAGATTTCCCGCCGCGTTCAATCGGACCCCTCGTGGCAATCGATCGAATAAAACGAATCCCATCTCTTTCTCTAGATCCTGGATCTGTCGTGATAGCGCCGGCTGAGCGACATGAAGGCGTTCAGCAGCCCGACCGTAGTGTTGCTCCTCGCCAACTGCCACGAAATACCGCAAATGTCGCAATTCCATTCTATGCCTCCCAGGTATTGAATCCATCAAAACAAAATCTTGGACGTATCGATGGCGATTATTCCATACTGGCGGTCGGATATGAAACCTCTTGTACCAGGAGAAAACAATGCCTTCCAGCAACTCAAAAGCCCGGGCACTATCTGTAATCCTGGTCGTTTGTTCTGTTTGGTCCGTGTTCACGTTAGCCGGGCCCGCGAGAGGGCAGATGTCTCAGAAATCGAAAGCTGGCACGGCGACTCGAGCGGACGGCCTGACTGCCTGGCAACAAATCAATTCAGCCCTAACGCATCCTCGTTGCATCAACTGCCATACGGCAACGAATTACCCTCAACAGGGGGATGATCGCCACCGTCATTTCGCCAATGTCATCCGAGGTCCCGAAGGCAACGGGGTGACCGGACTGAATTGTGCGAGTTGTCATCAGGAAACAAATGCAGACAGTACCGGTGTACCAGGCGGTCACAAGTGGCACCTCGCTCCACTGTCTATGCGCTGGCAGGACGTAAACGATCAACCTCTTTCGAGCGGAGCAGTCTGTCGCGCCGTAACTGACCGTTCGAAGAACCACGGTCTCAACGGGCTTGGATTGTTGAAGCATCACGAAGAAGAGCCTCTTGTCCTTTGGGCCTGGAACCCGGGGCGTCGACCAGACGGGACGATGAGGATTCCACCGCCACTAACGCATGCCGAGTTCGTCACCGCGACTCGCCGCTGGATTGAGGCCGGCATGCCGTGCCCCCAAGAAAACTCGACGCGCAGATAGGAGAACCGACATGGCAACCTATGAACTCAATGTCAATGGCCAGCGCAAACGGGTGAACGTTGATCCATCGACGCCGCTCCTGTGGGTGCTGCGTGAAGAGTTGAAATTGACGGGCACCAAATACGGTTGCGGCATCAGCGCCTGCGGCGCATGTACGGTGCACGTTGATGGCATCGCTACACGCTCGTGCATGGTGCCTGTGTCGGTCATCGGGAATCGTCCGATCGTTACCATTGAAGGGATAGGAATTGATCGTGTGGGTCGAGTGGTGCAGGACGCCTGGGTGGAAAAGGACGTCGTGCAGTGTGGGTATTGTCAGAGCGGCCAAATCATGAGCGCGTGCGCATTGTTGAAAGCGAATCCGAAACCCACCGACGCTAACATCGAGGATTCGATGGGCGGAAACATCTGCCGCTGCGGAACCTACTTTCGCATTCGTGAAGCCATCAAGAGCGCATCAGGGCAACTAAAATAAAGGAGGCACCATGCGAGCAACGCCAAAAGTTGAAAACGATATGCATTTGAACCGGCGCAGCTTCCTGTGTACTTCAGCGGCGGCCGCCGGCGGATTGTTGGTCTCGTTGTACCTCCATCTACCGACAGCCGCGCGGGAACGAAATCAGGCTCCGCCCGCGAAGGTCTACCCGCCAGACGCCTTCGTCAACATCAGGCCCGACGGCAAGATTGTGATTCAGGTTAATCGCCTCGAGTTTGGTCAGGGCATTCAGACCGGTTTGCCACGGGTGCTTGCAGATGAGATGGATGCTGACTGGGCAAATGTAATTGCTGAGCTTGCCCCGGCGGCTGATGTTTATAAGGATCCCATTTACGGCATTCAGTTGGTTGGTGGTTCGGGTTCGATCTCACGCTCGTTTCAGCAGTATCGCGAACTCGGCGCGAAGACTCGTGCAATGCTCGTCGCCGCCGCCGCAGATCGTTGGCACGTCGCGCCGGACCAGTGTCGCACCGAAGCGAGCGTGGTCCATGGCCCAGCCGGACAATCCGCGACCTATGCTGAGCTGGCGAGCGAAGCGGCGCGCCAATCCGTGCCGACGACTGTTCGCTTGAAGAATCCGACGGAGTTTCGTCTCGTCGGCAAGCCCGCCAAACGGCTGGATAGCCGACCCAAGTGTGATGGTTCGCTGAAGTTTGGCCTGGACCTGGATCTGCCGGGAATGAAAGTGGCGGTCGTTGCTCATCCGCCTGTGTTCGGCGGTCGCGTGAAGAGCATCAGCGATGCCGAAGCGCGACGGGTTGAAGGCGTGCTCGATGTTTTTGAGATCCCGCCGGTAAAAGGAACCGGCGTCGCGATCGTTGCTGATAAGTTCTGGCCGGCGAAACAGGCGCGGAGTCTGCTCAAAGTGGAGTGGGATCTCACTGGAGTAGAGGCGGCTGACACGGCTGAGCTAAGGACGAAATACCGGCAGCTCGGCCAATCGCCCGGAATTGTTGCCGCAACTCAAGGAGACCCAGCCGCAATCGACAAGATCGCACCGAGCAATCGACTGGTGGCGGAGTATGAGTTTCCCTTCCTCGCGCACACGCCGATGGAGCCTCTGAACACGACCGTGCGCTTCGATGGTGATCACGCAGAAGTGTGGGCCGGTTCGCAGTTTCAGACGGGGGATCAGGCGGCGGTCGCCGAAGTGCTGGGACTAAAACCGGAGCAGGTTACTTTTCATACCGAGATGGCTGGTGGCGGCTTCGGCAGGCGTGCGGTAGGTGATTCTCACGTGCAACGCGAAGCAGCGGTGATCGCGAAACGCCTGCGCGGAACTCCCATCAAGCTCATCTGGACGCGCGAAGATGACGTGCAAGGGGGCTACTATCGTCCGATGCACTTTCATCGCGTTGAAGTCGGCATTCGCCCAAATGGATTACCGGCTGCCTGGCGTCACGTGATCGTCGGTCAATCGATAAACGCCGACGGTCCGTTTGCCACCGTTGCGATCACGAATGGAGTGGACGTAACCGCGGTTGAAGGTGTTGCCGACACAAACTACGCGATTCCGAATTTTCACGCCTCAATTCATCATCCGAAAGTTAATGTGCCTGTGCTTTGGTGGCGCTCAGTCGGAAATGCGCACACCGCGTTTGTCATGGAGACGTTGATCGATGAACTGTCGACGCGAGCACGAATGGATCCATTCGCGTATCGACGTAAGCTACTCAAACCGGAAGCGAAAAAGCCGCTGCGCGTGCTCGACCTGTTAGAGCAAGCGAGCGCCAGTTGGCGCAACAATCTACCGCACGGACACGCGCTCGGAGTGTCGTGTCATGAATCTTTTGGTACCGGCGTGGCTTGCGCGGTCGACGTGTCGATTGAGAATAAGCGGCCGAGGATTCATCGCGCGACCGTCGCGGTCGATTGCGGCTTGGCAGTTAACCCGCTGGCGGTGGAGAGTCAGTTTCAGGGGGGACTGGCGTTTGGTGTCTCACAGTTGATGGCTAAAGGCGCGATCACATTGAAGAACGGCAGAGTGGAGCAGAGGAATTTCGACGGCTATGTTCCGCCTTACATTATGGACGCGCCGGTCGCGGTTGATGTGCATATCGTGAAGAGCGTCGAAGCGCCGACGGGTTGCGGCGAGCCGCCGGTTCCGGTGATCTCGCCGGCGGTGGTGAACGCGCTGGCGCGATTGACGGGCAAACGTTATCGCACACTACCGTTGGTGAGTATTTAAGAACATGCGGGGCCCAGCGTGCGAAGACCAAAGCTCGCTAGCCGATTTGGCGTAGACAGGATGTTCGCTGATTTTCTGCTAGTGCAGGCCGTTCCGAGGCCGGCCATGGATCTCCAAAGGGTCGGGGCGCCGAGCGCAAAAGCAAAGGAAGGAAAAGAGTTTATGAAAACAAAAGAAGTGGCATCAGCAGCCCTTCTCAGCTCAACACCTTGGCACGCTCTACTTTGCTCTCTTTTTCATCCTCTACTAGATTGGTCTAGAGTAGCTATGACGGCAAGCCCAATCTATTCGACTACGGCTTTGAAAGAAGAGATTGAGTTAAGCAAGTGTTGAGTCCACTACAGCCAACGGGCTGTCATTCGCAATGTAGGTCACATCCGTCAAACCAAGAACGCCGCGCAGTTTGTCCGCCGGAACGTCTGTGATTGGACCAGGCGCGGGCGCGGCGCCAGGCGCAGGCTGCGGAAAGGCCGTTGATCGCGCCGTATGGAACGTGACGTTGCCTTCGACCTTTTGCAGGATCTGATGGATGTGACCGTTCAGCACCGTGATCGATCCAAAACGCTTAAGGTAAGAGAGCGCTTGCGCACTGTCCTCCGTGCCCCAGCCCCACTCCGGAAAAACAGTCCACAGGGGTATATGAGCAAAAACAACAATCGGCGTGCTGGTTGATAGTCCTTTGACGTCTTTCTCCAACCATTCCAGTTGCTCCTGTCCCAATTGACCGAACCCGCTGCCCCCGAGCCCCGTTCCAGTACCTTTCTTGAGGTTCAACACATTGATGAGTCCAATAAAGTGCACCCCTTCATAGTCAAAGCTTTGCCAGCCGTTGCCCTGAGTCCCCCTGCCATATCGCTCGAGATAAATCTTTCCGTCATCGAGGAACACGTCGTGCTCGCCCGGGATGTAATAAACCTGACTGACTTTCGAGCCTTTGAGCACCTGTGTGGCCGTGTCGAACTGTTCCGGCTTAGAGAGATCAGTGATATCACCGGTGTGAATCAGGAAAGCCGGTTGATCTTCCAGTGCATTGATCCGGCTAACGGCCTCCTGAAAAGTGCGCGTCACATCCTGATTCGGCTCCTTGCTAAATCCAATATGGCTGTCACTGATCTGGACGAAGCTGAATTTACCTTTTCGCCTGGCGCCTGGCCTGAGGGTGCAAGATGTCAGGACGCCCGCATTCATAGCCCAAACAAGCCCGGTGCCTGCCCAGGCCATGCATTTCAGAAAACTGCGCCGCCCGACTCCGTCGCTCTCTTGATCTTTGTTCATCTGGTCTGACATCGGTGTCCTCCTTAAAGGGATCATCTAACAATTATCTGACCGGTCATGCGCGGATGGATGGCGCAGAAATAATTGTAGGTACCCGTAGCGGCGAAGGTATACGAAAAGTGCTCGTCCGTATTCATCGCGCCCGACTTAAAGCGTTTGTCGCTGTCGCTCACGGTGTGCGGCTCGTTATCGCGGTTGACCCAGGTCACTGTCGTTCCTGGCTTGACCGTCACGGTGGCCGGCTTGAAGGAGAAATTTTCAATAACGATCTGGTCCTTAGCCGCACTCGTGGGCACGTTGTTGCGATCTCGCGGGGCCGGTTTTGACATGTCCATGTTTGACATGCCCATATTTGAATTTGGGGTTGCGGCCCGAGCTGCGCTGGCCTGCGTGTCCGAATTGCCATTGCCACGAACCTGGCGGTCTTCCGTCCCCGGGCTCCGGTTACACGCAGTAAGAAATAGACCCAGCAAGCTCATCATCGTGATAAGCGAGATGTTTCTCTTCAAGCTATTCAGCATTCCTCGTCTCCCGTCCCTTCTGTTTTGGTCACCCCAGTGCGAAGCTCGATGGGGTTGGCGGCAGGCGCACTCATAAGAAGCCAGTTCCCGGAACAATCAGGCAACTACTCTCACAGAGTGCGCCTACCATACGAGGTCTCTAGACCCTTGCTACTCCGGTCGTTCTCGCTGCAGTTGACCCACTGCCTTCACATATCCATACTGTCCAGTCCGCTAAAATATTCCCGCCTGTTTCACGAGTGCCTACAAAAGAGGCCGATCGGTCTTGCTGGAAAACCTGAAATCGTGAGATGAAAGGAGGGTGTTTAAGGGAAAGCGAGTTACCAGAAGGCCAATCACTGGCCTCAATTCCAAGGCGATGGCGAGAGACGATTCTGTATGATCTCCGCGAATTGACGCAGTTCGGCTTTATTCAAGTCGGATATCGCCCAAAACTCCATGCCAGACTTATCCCAGTGAATCAGATTATAGCCCTGTCGTCGCTTCACCGACTTTTCTGCCAGCTCCTGGGCGTCCTTTGAAGGAAAGATAAACAAATCCCGTTCACCCTTTCGCAACGGTGATGGCTACGCAGAGTGGAACGTCAGTCCCTGTTCGCGCATGTCGTTGAGAACCTGAGTTCTCGTCTTTCGCGAGAGATCCCATTGCCAGTTACGAGTTTGTGGCAGGTCCTAGTTTGGGTGATTGAAATCCAATAGAACCTTGCCACCACGCTGGGAGTGTTCGATTGCTTCTTTGACTTGGGACAGTTTGTATGTTGTGGTGATTGGCAAAGTTAATCTGCCGGAAGCGACTACTTTTGCTGCCTCAGTCAGTGCCGCTCGAATTTTGGAGAGATACTCTTCGTAATACATCCAGAAGCCGTGGATGCTTAATCTCTTGCCAATGAGATCGCCTTGAGGCACGTGAATCGGCAAACCACTCAGCCACGCATAGCTGACGAGATGAGCCCCCGGAGAGAGCACGCTTGCCATCGTCGCTGTCGCTGGACCACCTACGGCATCAAGACCCAGAGGTATTGGCATTCCGCCAGTTGCAATCTGAATTTGCTTTGGGAGTTCCGGCGATTCGATGCCAACGAAATCAACACCCAGCTTTTCAATTTCTGGGATAAGCTCGGACCGTCTCACAATACCTACAACCTTGAGATCGCGCGATTTTGCAATCGCGATCAGGCATCGCGCGACGTGGGAGTTTGCTGCGTTCAATACAATCCAGTCTTTTGGCTCTAGCTTTACAAATTCCTCTAAGAGAAGAACTGCGGTCGTAGGATTGATATTTAACATCGAGGCCGTTCTGGCATCGATTGAAGGAGGAACGACGAAAAGACCTTGGGCTGGAGCAAGGACTTTTTCAGACCAGGTGAATATTCCAAATGGGATAGTAACACGATCACCTACCTTGACGCTGGTGACTCCCGGCCCGATCGCCCCGACAATTCCCGCACCTTCACCTCCTATGACAGCAGGAAGCTGCGGATTTAGAAAGTACACTCCATTCGCTAAGAGGAGGTCGCTGTAATCAACCGGCGCATACTCCATGCGCACGAGAGCTTCGCCTTCAGAGGGCTCGCTTGGTTCTGGAATTTCGACCATCTGCAGGTTCTGAGCTGGATTGCCATAGGCCGTGAGATGAATGGCTCTCATTTGTGACGTTCTCCTTGTTCCAACAAATTTCGCCCTGCGAGCGGGCCGCCAGCTTGCTGAATCAGCCCTCCATCGCGAAGGTTTCCAAGATCAATGACTGAATAGCCGAACCCTTCAAGTAAGGTTCCAACTTGCTTCTTCGCACCGTCATCGTCTGCCGAAATAAACGCGACTCTTCTCGCCCCGTTGACGATAGGGTCCGCTACCAGGTTGGGAACGATCATGGTGTTCAGTGCCTTAACCACTCGGGCACCAGGGGCAAGCGCCGCAATGAGCTGACTAGTGGACAGATTTCCAACATCGGCGAGTGTGAATTCGCCGGCCTTACCGTGAAAAGGATTGATCCCATCAATTAGAATCTGGTTATTCCACTCGGGAAGATTCGCAAGTGTTTCGGGCACGTTGTCCCAGGGAACAGCAAGAAGTACCATTTCGCAAGCTGCTGCCTCCTCCTTCGAGGCAGCCGTCGCTCCTGATCCAAGGTGATTGACAATTTCTCGGAGGCTGTCCGGACCGCGGCTGTTGCTAAGCTTAACCTTGTGGCCTGCCTGCAATGCCCGCTTTGCGAACGCTTGAGCGAAAGCTCCCGCTCCAATGGTTCCGATTTCCATACGCCATCCTTCCTAAGCTGGGCTTTTCAATAAGACAATCCCGGTCTTTCCCGGACGAGAGACGTGCTGAATGGCTCTTTGAAAATCGCCAAACTCATACTCATGCGCGACCTCAAAAAGCTCTGGGTGATTTGTGGCGAGACTCAGGGCGAGCTCGAAATCTTTCCGCTTCTCATCCTCTGCCAGACGAAACCAACTCATGATCGAAACGCTCTTAAGGGCGAGATTATTGGGAACGAGCGAATAGATGTTCGTGCCCATGTTGCTCTCCAATGAACCGAAGTTGATGATGGTTCCACCGTCATCAACAAGCTCCGCTAGATCGTCGATCGCTTTTCCGCCAACGGCATCGAAAGCCACTTCGAGCTTGTGTCCTCCCAGTGCTTCGCGAACCTGTTCTTTCCAATTGCTATCGCTCGTTGAATAAACCGGCGGCCCAGGAAGAGCCGATCGGAGCCTTTCAGCAGACTGATTCGATCTCACCAGACGAATGGGGCGGACACCGCGATCTAAAGCAACGTGAGTCAGCAAACGCCCAACGCCAGATGCTGCCGCATTCTGAAGGATGTAAACGGGAAGCGTAATCCGAGCTTTGAGCGAGTTGTGACCAGCTTTGATGAGTACAGATGCGGTGATCGTATTTATGAGCATCTGCGCCGCAATCTGATCGGAAATCTCGTTCGGAACTGGCAAGAGAGAGTTGTATCGAACGACCACATATTCTCCCCAAGTACCCTTTGCTGGAAAGAACGCGACACGCTGGCCTTCGCTAAACCTCCTCGCCGCCTTTGGGTTTGTTCCGAGCCGAAGGATCGTCCCGACGCCCTCAAACCCAGGTACTCTTAGAGTTCCTTCCGGAATGGGCTCGACCGGTCCTCCTTGAGGAAGAGCGGAAAGAATCTGGATATCACCGGGGTGGATCGGTCGAGCGATGACCCTTACGAGAACATCGTCAGCTCCAAGCTCTTCGCTCTTTAATTGGCGCTTCGCAATTCTTAAAACTCTCTCCGGAGCACCATACTCACTTTGAACAATTGCTTTGAATTCGGTTTCCATCTGGAACCTCATTCATTGGACTCATAGCGATCCGGGGCTTCCCGGACGAATAGGAGTTGTTTGCGGCTTCTATGCTACGCTGGCGCGGGCCTGAACAGCCTTTGCGGCCGTCCGGATCACGTCAATCACCGACTTAGGGTTCGAGAGCATGGGGACGTGGCTGCTGGCGACCTCCGTCGTAGTGGCGCCCATCCGCTTAGCAACGAACCGTTGCATGTCGGGGTGGACGGTGCGGTCGTTCTTGGCGACGATGTAAGAGCTTGGCTTCGATCTCCAGGCAGTTCCTCCGACTCTCGCGTTGAACAGGTCGGCAGCCGGCGCGAAGTGGGTCGCCCAAACGAGCTTCTTTTCCTGCTCGGACAAATCGCCTGCGAAACACTCGATGCCTTCCGGAAGCAGCCAGATACGTCCGTCCGCGACTTCGATGTAGGAGAAGACGTCCGTCTTCGGGAAGTTAGACTGCTGTGTCTGAGATGTCTCGTCGGCGTCCGGAGCGAGCGCGGCGATGTAGACCAGCCCCGCA
>Ga0137359_10005916_pt1 | contig 10120 bp, 8 predicted proteins | sample Mad1_40_16metaG_FD_108281 | JGI IMG/M metagenome (GOLD analysis project Ga0137359, IMG submission 108281) | Vadose zone soil microbial communities from Angelo Coast Range Reserve, California, USA - Mad1_40_16 metaG | ecosystem: Environmental > Terrestrial > Soil > Vadose zone | place: USA...
CAGCTATTTCACCGACGTGCGAGTAGTTGCAGTTGTGGGTGAAGACTTCACTGCGGAACACGAAAGCATCCTCAAGAAGCGGGGAGTTGACACGCGCGGCATTGAGCATGCGAAAGGGAAGACGTTTCGCTGGGGCGGGCAGTATCTCGATAACCTGAATGAGGCCAAGACCGACTTCACCGAACTAAACGTTTTTGAAAAATTCCAGCCGCGGATTCCGGCAGAGTACCAAGATTCGCAATTTCTATTTCTCGGCAACATTCATCCCTCGTTGCAGTCTGCGGTTCGTCTCGAGCTCTCGGAGGTGAAACTTACTGGTGGTGACACCATGAACTTCTGGATCCAGGGAGCCAATCAGTAGTTGCGCGACACGCTGCGCCTGGTGAATATTCTCCTTATTAACGACGGAGAAGCGAAGATGCTGGCGCAAGAACCCAGCCTCCCGCGTGCCGCACGCAAGGTGTTGGCAATGGGGCCGCAGGCGCTGGTCATCAAGCACGGCGAATACGGGGCGACCATTTTCTTCCGCGAGGCCGCATTCGGAGTGGGCAAGCATCCCTTTCGTGCTCCGGCTTTGCCGATTGAAGAAGTAAAAGATCCCACAGGCGCTGGCGATTCCTTCGCCGGCGGCTTCATGGGATATATCGCATCACAGCCTGAGTTGAATCGCGAGGTCATCAAGCGCGCGCTATTCTATGGCGGTGTTATGGGATCATTCGCCGTGGAGCGCTTTGGCACCGAGCGCTTGCAATCCCTGACGCGCAACGAGATCGAGGGCCGGTTTCAAGTCTTCCGCGAGCTGACTCACCTGGAATGAAAAAGCCGCACGCTTCCGACAGCGACATCACTCGAGTCGCGCAACTGGCTGCGGCCATCTCCATCGCATCCTTCTTCTATTACCTGCAGCATGGGCAACTGCTGCTTTACGGCGACGCGGTGGCGCACATCAACATCGCGCGGCGGGTTTTCGATTCTCGCACGCCGGGACTGTTGCAGCTCGGCACGGTATGGTTGCCGCTGCCGCATATCCTGATGCTGCCATTTCTTTTCTCGCGCTGGATGTGGCAGACGGGAATGGGCGGATCGATTCCCTCGTTAGTTGCGTATGTTCTCAGTGTCATCGGGATTTTCAGGCTGGTGCGCGATGCGCCGGGGATTGATCGGAACTCCCCAGAGGGCAAGTTTGCCGCGTGGTCTGCCGTCGCCATCTTTGCGCTGAATCCCAATTTGATTTATCTGCAGACCACGGCGATGACCGAGCCCATCTATCTGGCTCTATTCATCTGGGCGATCGTGTTCTTTGCTGATTTCGTTCGCGCTGCAGAAAGCTCCGCCGACGGCCTGAAAAATTCATCGCTGGTTAAATGTGGATTGTGCTTGGCCGGAGCCTGCTTGACCCGATACGACGGATGGCTGCTGGCGGGTGTGATGTCTATCGCCGCCTGGGTTGTAGCGAGACGCTCAAGCTCTCCAGCCACCCGACGTGAGGTCCGCAAACTGATCCTCCTCGCGGTTGCGGCTCCGGTCTTGTGGCTCGGATACAACACTGCCGTGTATCGAAATCCGCTGGAGTTTGCCAACGGCCCTTACTCCGCCGCGGCGATCGAGCAGAAGACCGCAGTTCCCGGCGCACCGCCTCATCCCGGCACGCATAATTTGCCAGAAGCGTTTCGATATTTCTTCAAGTCGGCGGAGCTGAACCTGGCTGGAGGATACTGGCAGGTGTTCTGGGCGTGCGCGCTGCTTTTGGGTACCGGGATCGTCCTACTGTTTCAGAGAAAGCTCTGGCCGTTGCTTTTCCTATGGACGCCCGTCCCGTTTTACATGCTGTCCATCGCGTACAGCGGTGTGCCGCTGTTTGTCCCAACGTGGTGGCCGTTTTCGCGATACAACGTGCGTTACGGAATCGAAATGCTTCCGGCGTTTGCGGTGTTCACCGCAGTTGCAGCATACGGCTTGATGCGTTTCGCCGCGAGTAGCAGGGCGAAGCTGACGATTGCAGGTATCTTCTTATTCCTTGCGGCTGTGAGCTATCTTCAAGTTTTTCGCGCCGGGCCCGTCAGCTTCGACGAAGCTGTAATTAACTCTCGGACACGAATCGCTATGGAAAAGCAATTGGCGTCTTTTCTTCAGAGGCTGCCACCGGATTCCACTTTCCTGATGTATCTCGGCGATCACGTCGGCGCATTTCAGCAAGCCGGAATTCCGCTCGCGCGCGTGATCAACGAAGGCAATCATCGTCCGTGGAAGCGACCCTCCGATCCCAAGGGACTTTGGGAGCGGGCGTTGCAGCACCCCGCCGAGAATGCCGACTTCGTCATCGCATTCGATTCGGATGCCGTCGCATCCGCCGTCAATCAACAAGAACTCGCGTCGGTGGCGATCCTGCGAACCACTGGCCAGCCCCAAGCAACCATTTACAAAACGCTGAAGAGTAATCAGACGCGTTAACTGAATCGCGCTAGCCGCGAAGAAGCTTGCCATCCTGCGATGATAGAATCCGAGCAAATTTAGAAACGTGTGGAAGCACGGGCTTCTTCGCCCGTGCAAATCGGCAGAGGTACGATGATGTCTCTGATCATTGGCGACCTGGAAAAGCTGGCCGTAGCGGCAGCTCTCGGCGGACTCATCGGCCTGGAGCGTGAGTTCAAGCACCGGCCAGCGGGACTGCGGACGAATTTGTTCATCTGTTTTGGGGCGGCGATGTTCACCCTGCTCTCGGACCAGCTTGCGAGTGCGCACACCGGCGATCACACTCGCATCGCGGCACAGATCATTCCTGGAATTGGCTTCATCGGGGCAGGCTGCATTATTCACGCCCGCGCAGATCTCGTTAGCGGCATTACTTCGGCAGCGACGCTGTTCGTGGTAGCGTCGGTCGGAATGGCGGTGGGCGGCGGGTTATATCTGGTTGCAGTATTTGCCACGCTTCTGATTCTGGGTGTGCTGTTGCTACTTGGCGTCCTGGAAAGCGCCATGAATCTCAAGAAGATGGTGCACACCTACGAGGTGACCGGCCACGATGCCGCAGAGATTACAGCGAATGTAAATACAGTTCTCGAGGCGCTGCACTTCCTCATGATGAACACTCAGATCGCGCCGACTCCACGGCATGTTCGGCTGCAATTTGAGTGCGCCGGCACTCGCAAACAGCACGTCGCTATTTTGCGCGGCTTGCAGCAGGCTGGAACGTTTGAGAGCGTGACGGGGCTGGGTCCGGTACAAGCCGAATGAACGCACCCGCGATTCCTTTCGTAAAGGCAAGCGCCTGCGGAAATGATTTCCTGATTATCGACGGCATGCACGCGCCCGCCGATCTCAGCGTATTCAGCCGGCGCATTTGCGATCGTCACAACGGCGTGGGCGCGGACGGTGTGGAGTGGCTGTTTCCCGCGCAGGATGCGGACATTCGCGCCCGGCTGATCAATGCCGATGGCTCCGATGCGGAAATTTCAGGCAATGGTACGCGTTGCGTGGCGGCATATCTGTGCTCGGAAAGTCCCCGTGACAAACTGACGATTCGCACTGGTGCCGGCCTGAAGACCTGTTCATTGACCTCGCACAACGGGACGACGTTTGAGTTTGAGGTCGCTATGGGCGAGCCGCAGGTAGGTGATGAGTTCCCAATCAAGGTGGCGTTTGGCGAGGTGCGCGGGATTCCGGTTTCAATGGGGAATCCGCACTTTGTTGTGTTCGTAGACGAGTTCGCACCGGGATGGCAGGGCGACGCAGCAGAAATCGGCAAGCATCACGATTTCAAGTACGGGATTAATGTCGAACTGGTGAGAATTCGAGATAAAGAGGATATCGAAGCCAAGTTTTACGAGCGCGGCGTTGGCGAAACGCAGTCTTCGGGTACCGGATCATGCGCCTCTGCCGTGGCTTCCATCTTCGCCAAAAAGGCGGAATCGCCGATACGAGTGCATGCTGCGGGTGGCGTGCAGACGGTGCGCTGGGAAGATCAGGTGTTCCTGCGCGGTCCGGCACAGCTCATCTGCCGCGGAGAATTTCTGATCTAGCCATGCCAACCCGGTCACAAATCGCGCGCGTTAAGCCTCCTGCGCTCCGCAAGGGAGATATGGTTGGCATCGTCGCTCCCGCGAGTTCGTTCAGGCGCGATGAGTTTGAGGCTGGCTGCCAGGCGCTGAGGCAAATGGGATACAACCTTACTTATAACGAATCTATTTTCGACTGTGATCTGTATTTTGCCGGCTCAGCCGAACGGCGGGCGCGCGAAATTGAGGCCATGTTCCTTCGCGACGATGTAAAGGCGATACTCTGCGTGCGCGGAGGCTATGGATCGAATTACTTGTTGCCGATGCTGGATGTGAAGAAGCTCACGGCAAAGCCGAAGATATTTGTCGGATACAGCGATCTCACGACTCTGCTGACATATGTCTACGATGCAGGTGGCTTGGTTACGTTTCACGGCCCGATGGTGGCGAAAGATTTTGCCAAGTTGGATGGAGTAGATTTGGCATCCTGGCAGAACGCATTAAGCGGCGTGGACAATTGGCAACTTGCATTCGGCTCGGGCTCCGAGGTCAAGGCGCTGGCGCAAGGTGCCGCGGAGGGACTGCTTTATGGCGGCTGTCTTTCAATGCTTGTGGCATCCCTTGGAACGCCTTACGAGATTCAGACCGACGGCACGATACTCTTTCTCGAGGATGTAGCGACGAAGCCGTATCAAATCGATCGCATGCTGATGCATCTGAAATTGGCGGGAAAATTTGCGGGCGTTCGCGGAATCATCTTCGGCGAGATGCTGGATTGCATTCAAACGCAGAGCCAGGGTTACTCGCTGGAAGAGATAGTGATGCGAGTGGTTGGCGACCTCAGCGTGCCGGTAGCGTATGGATTGCGCTCCGGACACGTCTCGCGTGAGAACATTACGTTGCCGCTGGGAGTGCGCGCGGCGTTGAGGGTGGGTAGCGCGGGTGTGACATTCGACATTTTGGAGCCAGCAACTTTGTCCTGACTTCCTCTGTGCTACTCCGTGCCCTCTGTATCCTCTGTGGTTCCAGCTCTTTCGTCTGACCACAGAGGAAACAGAGGGGCACAGAGCACAGCGGCACAGAGGAAAGCACAGGTAACGTAGAAAATCCGAAGAATGTATGACTTCTAAGAAACACATTCACCTGATCGGTATTTGCGGCACGGCAATGGCGTCGCTCGCGGGCATGCTGGCCGAGCGCGGATATCGCGTGACCGGGTCCGATGCCGCTGCCTATCCGCCGATGTCGGATTTTCTGCAATCGCTGGGCATTCCTGTGGCGCAGCCCTTTGCCGCGGAGAACCTGACTCCCGCGCCAGACCTGGTCGTGGTAGGCAATGCGATCTCCCGCGGCAATGTTGAACTGGAACACGTGCTGGACCAGCGAATTTCATTCTGCTCGCTGCCTCAACTTCTCCATGACGAGTTCCTGCGCGGCAAAGAAGTGCTGGTTGTTGCCGGAACCCATGGAAAGACGACGACCACCTCGATGCTTTCGTGGATATTTGAAGCCGCGGGAAGGCAACCGTCGTTTCTGATCGGAGGCATCGCGGAAAACTTCGGCCGCAGCTTTCAGTTGGGGAGCGGGAAATATTTCATTCTCGAAGGGGACGAGTACGACACCGCATTCTTCGACAAGGGCCCAAAGTTCCTCCACTACTTTCCTGACTCGGTGATTTTGACCTCAGTCGAATTTGATCACGCCGACATTTACAAGGATCTTGACTCGGTCGAGACATCGTTCAAGCGTCTGGTGAATCTGGTGCCGCGCCGGGGACGCATCATTGCGTTCGATCAAGGAGAAAGCATCGAACGCTGCCTCGCACGCGCATTCTGTCCAGTCGAGCGTTACGGTGCCAGCGGCCAGGCAATGTGGCGGATTGCAGACTTGCGGCTGGAAACCGAGCGTACCCGCTGGACCGTTCTACGTGATGGCAGTCGCTGGGCTGAGTTGGAGTTTCCTCTGGCGGGCGAATACAACGTTTGGAACGCGACTGCGGCGGCTGCATTGGCGGCGAGTTACGGAATTCCAGTTGATGTGATCGCCAGCACGCTGAAGAGTTTCAAGAGCGTGAAGCGGCGTCTGGAAGTGAAAGCCGAGGTGAATGGGATCACCATCATCGACGACTTCGCGCATCATCCTACAGCGATTGCGGTTACCCTGAATGCGCTTCGCTCACGTTATCCTGGACGACGTTTGTGGGCCATTCTCGAACCTCGATCGAATACGCTGCGGCGAAATGTTTTCCAGAATGATTTGGCAAAGAGTCTTGCCATTGCCGATGAAGTTGTAATCGCCAACGTCTTCAAGTCAGAGTCGATTCCAGAAGCCGAGCGCCTCGATGTTGCCGGAGTAGCAACTCACGTAGGAAATCTCGGACGGCACGCGCGGGTGCTGGCGGATGTGGACAGCATCGTGCGGATATCCGCGCCGGAGATGCGCTCCGGTGATGTGGTGGCCATTCTTTCCAACGGCGGCTTCGGCGGGATCTACGAGAAGCTACCGCAACGGCTGAAATCGGTCTCTTCCGACAAAGCTGTCGAGGCCAAAGCTCGATCGTGAGCATGCGCTTCAGGCGCGGTTTGCTGGTATTCCTCACGATCTGCTGTCGATGCGCATTAGCTCAGACTCCGGTCCGGTACACCATCTCTCTTGTAGATCCTGAGCGGCATCTGGTGCAGGTCACGATGCAAATTCCTCCAGGTCACGAGACGCATGAACTGCAGCTTCCGGTATGGAATGCGCTCTACCAGGTGCGCGACTTCTCCCAGTACATGAACTGGATTCGCACGGAGGATGCGAACGGCAAGCCTGTGAAGATCACGCAATTGAATAAGAGCCGCTGGCGCATCGACGGAGCGGAGAATGGTGCTCAGGTGCAATACGAAATGTTCAGCGACAGTCCCGATCCCTACGGCGCGCAGCTGAATACACACCATGCGTTTTTCAATCTCGCGGAAATTCTGTTGTATGCCGACGATGAGCGTAATGATCCCACTGAAATCGAATTTAAAGATGTGCCGCAGGGATGGAACACCGCCACTCCGCTGGCGCGTCAAGGGTCCGCATACACTGCGCGAACTTACGACCAGCTAGTCGATTCTCCGGTCGAAATCGGGACATTTGAGGAGAGCGACTTTTCCGGCGCCTGCGGAATATATCGCGTCATAGTCGATTCCGACAACGCGCAAGGGATTCTCAAGAAGATCTTGCCGCCGATTCAGCGTATTGTTTCAGCGGCGAGCACATGGATGGAGGACTGTCCGTTTCAGAGCTACTTGTTTATTTATCACATCTCCGGGGCGCCGGGCGGCGGAGGCATGGAACACGCCTATAGTACGGCCATTACCCTGCCTCGAAAGGATGTTGAAGACAATCTCGACCAGTTCACCGTCGTAACTGCGCACGAATTTTTTCATCTGTGGAACGTGAAGCGAATCCGCCCGCGATCGCTCGAACCGGTGGATTACACAAAAGAGAATTACACGACCGCGCTCTGGTTCAGCGAAGGCGTGGACAGCACCGTGGGCGAGTACATCCGGCTCCGGGCAGGATTAGTGGACGAGCGGCACTATTTCGATCATCTCGGCCAGGAGATCACCGAACTGCAAAATCGTCCTGCACACCTGACCCAGTCAGCGGAGGAGTCGAGCGAGGACGCATGGCTGGAGAAGTATCCTTATTACGGCCTGCCGCAGCGGAGTATTTCCTACTACAACAAAGGCGAGTTGCTTGGAGTGTTGCTTGATCTTTCCATGCGCAATGCAAGTCATGATCAGAGATCCTTGCGCGAGTTGTTCCGATGGATGAACGATCACTACGCGAAACAGAGCAAGTGTTTTGCCGACTCAGAAGCTGTGCGCAAATCCGCAGAAACTCTCAGTCACGCTGACCTGCGAGAGTTCTTCCAGAAATACGTCAGCGGGATTGACGAAATTCCATGGGACACCTTCTTCACGCCGGTCGGTCTTCATGTTTCAAAAACCGAGGTCACGTTTCCGGATTCAGGCTTCAATGCCGTGCAGAGGTTCGATCTGCCACCGGAAGTTGTAAAAGTCTATCCGGCGAGTGAGGCAGAGCGCGCTGGAGTAAAGCCGGGAGACGTCATCACGAAGATCAATGGCCAGGCGCCAGGGCGTCAGTTTGAAACGCAGCTCGCAAAACTTGGTCCCGGAACGCTATTGCAGTTAAGAATTCGTAGAGATGGCGTAGAGCGTCAGTTTGAATACAAGCTCGGAAGCCGCAAGCAGGCGGTATTTCAGCTGCAAGACCTCCCCGACCTGACTGCGCAACAAAAGGCCTGGCGCGCGGCATGGCTCTTTGACCGTGCGAGCGAGGGCGGGACGAGCCCGCGATGATCCGAACTTTGCTTATGCTCAGCTTCTGGGCAATCGTGTTGCCGATTGCAGCGCTCGTCTGTTTTCCCTGGGTGCTCATTACTGGCGATATCCGGTTGCTTTACAAAGTTGGCATGCGCAGCGCGTTCATGGGGGTGCGCCTCGCCGGAGTTAGGGTTCGCACCGTCGGGATGGAGCAGTTGGATCCTAAGCGTACTTATATCTTCATGGTCAATCACGTTTCAAACATCGACCCGCCGCTGCTGTTGCCGCTGATTCCGGGACGCACGTCGGTCATGGCCAAGAAAGAATTGTTCAGTTACCCGATTTTGGGCAGGGCAATGCGCATGGCATCCCTGGTTCCAGTGGACCGTGGGAACCGCGACGCGGGAATTGCCGCGGTCCGTGCCGCGGCCGAAGTGGTGAAGCAGGGAATCCACATGACAATTTATGTGGAGGGCCACCGTTCATTCGACGGCAAGCTGCTGCCCTTCAAGAAAGGCCCGTTCTATTTGGCCGAAGAATGTGGCGCGCCCGTCGTCCCGGTGACGATTGCCGGGACGCGCTACGTGATGCCGAAGGGTAGATTCGCAATCAAGCCCGGGACTGTGACATTCATTTTTCACCAGCCGATCGAGCCGGCGGATTTCGGCACCCGGGAAGAATTGATGGAAAAGGTCAGGGCTCGAATTCAAAGCGGATTACCGGAGGAATATCGGAGCCAAGCCCAGCCCGCTGCAAACAAAGAAATTATTTAATCTCCGCCGTTTTGTCGTGTGGTACCCTCTTGGCGCTTCCCCAGAAGGAGATTCAGCTTGCCGAAGAAAAGCAGAACTTCAGGGAGAAGTGCGCTCACTCCAGTTGCAGGCGCAGAGGCTTTCAAAGATCCTCACGAGCCTGATCACGTTTACTCGCAGGCAGCCACACTCTTGTTGATTGGTACGCATGTGCGGGGAGATATTCCCGCCATGCGGGCGCGCTTTGCCGCAACTATCGGACCTGCGCAGCCTTCCGCAAGGCCTCTTCCGCCTGAGGACTTGAGCGCCCTTGGATTCCCAGCGATGCGAGTCAGCGGCGACCGTTTTCATCCCGCAGAATTGCAGCAGCTTTCGGGAGTGCGCTTGATGCCGGCGACGGCAGCCCGCCCACGTACTGCAGATGTCCGTAGGGCTCCGGCGAGCGTTGCCGCGGCCGCCGACAATTTTTATCGCGACGCCACATCAGAAACCGCGGCAGCGTTGCTCGAAACCGGTCTGCGCCATCCCAACCAGATTGTGCGTGTGGCCGCAGCCAGTTCGTACGTGGAGCTTGCGGTCGATCCCCAGCCCGCGATCCGCATTCTGGAAGATGGCCTGAAAAGCCGCAATTTGCTGGTTCGGGATGTCGCAGCCTATTCACTTGCGCATGTGGATCCAAAGAATCTAAAGCTGACCGCACTGCTACGGAGCAGGAAGATGCGCTCGCGCCGCAAGCCTTCGCGCACCAGCACCATCATTCACGGCACGTGGGCAAGTGGAGGTTCATGGTGGCAGCCTGGAGGCGATTTCTGGACGTACCTGCGCAATGATGTCGATCCGAACTTGTATGGCGCGCAGGACCACTTTGGCTGGACCGGCGGCTATAGCGACGCCGCGCGCGCAGAGGCGGGGACCGAGCTGCGCGACTGGGTGCAGCAGCACAATCTCGATGGACTGGACTTGTTCACGCACAGCCATGGAGGCAGTGTCGCCATGCTGGCCAACCAGGCGGGCACAAACGTTGGGCGCATGGTGCTGCTGAGCTGCCCGG
>Ga0137359_10005919_pt1 | contig 10117 bp, 8 predicted proteins | sample Mad1_40_16metaG_FD_108281 | JGI IMG/M metagenome (GOLD analysis project Ga0137359, IMG submission 108281) | Vadose zone soil microbial communities from Angelo Coast Range Reserve, California, USA - Mad1_40_16 metaG | ecosystem: Environmental > Terrestrial > Soil > Vadose zone | place: USA...
GTCCCGTTCACGATGCGCGGCGCCGGCGTCCCAACGACCTCGCCCGCCGGCAGCATCGCCGCCGCACCCGCCGCGTCGCAATCGTTCACTGCCAACGCCATCGCCGCAACGACAAGCAACGCGACGACCAGCGAGCGCAGCGAACCGGCAAACCATGCGGGTGTGAGCGACATCAGTGGGGGGCGGCCCGATTGTTCTACGGTCCGCCGTTCCACACTGTCAACGCACTTTCGTCTACTCTTACTTCGTCATTAGCCGGCGCATGTGACGCGGTCGAGTTGCGAGCGAGACGAGGCGCGAGGGAAGCGAGCAGCGCAGGCGTAGCAGCGCTACGCCGAGCAGCGCAGCGCCCGAGCAACGAAGTATCGCGAAGCAAATCGGCCGCGTCACAGGTCGCGTAGCAAGTGTTCAGGGACCGGAACTATCTTCGCGCGCACGTACTCGCCGAGGCTCTTCGCTTGCGGATCGCTCCGCATCGACGCGGCGACGCCGTCGCCGAGGAGACCCTTCACGACGAAATTCAGCGCGCGCAGATTCGGAAACTCGAAGCGGTCGACCGCGAGGTCCTTCGCCTCGGGCAGGAGCGCCCGCAATCGCTCGGCGGTGAGATACGTCGCGAGCCAGCGGTAACTGTCGTCGCTGCGGGTCCACAGGCCGACGTTCGCATTGCCGCCCTTGTCACCGGAGCGCGCGCCGCAGACGACGCCGAGCGGCGCCTCCTGCGTCGCGCCGCTCGTGCCGACGGCGCGCGTGCCGGCCGCGCCCGCCGCCGTCGTGCTCGTCGCGCCCGCCGCCGTCGTGTTGGTCGCGGCCGGCGGCGGCGTGCAGGGCTTCGTCGGCGGAATCGGAATCGCCTCCTCGCCGATGATCACGCGCTGATCGACGGCGCTCGCGGGCACGAGCGTCGGCCAGTACACCCCGAACTGCGACTCGCTCGACGGCAGGCTCGTCATGAAGAAGCCGGGATAGCTCGCGAGCGCCATCTCGACCACCTTGTTACTGAAGGCACGACCGACCTTCTGCGGATCGGGGTCCTTCACCGCGATCGTGAGATACGCGAACGCTTCTTCGTTGCGCCGGGGGTTCGGGTGATCGGCGCGTTGCAACGTGACGCGCGTCTCGGCGAACCGCTCGCGCCCGCCGACGAGGTCCCACAGCGTCTCCTCCGCGAGCCGTGCCTTCTCCTCGATGTCGAGCCCGCAGAGGACGAACGTCATGCTGTTCCTGTAGCCGCCGAAGTAATTGACGCAGACCTTCGTCGTCGGCGGCGGGGGCTCGCCTTTGACGCCGTGGACGAGCACGCGATCGGGGCCGTCGTCGGCGAGCCGAATCGTGTCGAAGCGCGCGGTGACGTCGGGATTCGGATATTCCGGACCGCCGATCTCGTAGAGGAGCTGCGCCGTGACGGTATCGACCGAGACCAGCCCGCCGGTGCCGGGATGCTTCGTGATCACGAAGCTGCCGTCAGGGCGCATCTCGGCGATCGGGAACCCGGGATGGCGGAGGTCGCGCACCTCCTTGAAGAAGGCATAGTTCCCGCCGGTGCACTGCGCGCCGCACTCGATGATGTGCCCGGCGACCACGCCCGCCGCGAGCGCGTCCCAATCGTCGCGCTTCCAGCCGAACCGCCAGGCCGCGGGCCCGAGGGTGAGCGCGGCGTCGGTGACGCGCGGGCAGATGACGAGGTCGGCGCCGCGCTCGAGCGCCGCGACGATCCCCCACGCGCCGAGATAGGCGTTGGCGCTCAAGACCGGCTGCGCGAGCGAGCTGAGGGGCACGCCCTGGTCGAGGTGCGCGAGCTTCTCGCCTTGCGCCTGCAGTTCGGCGAGCTTCGGCATGAGGTCGTCGCCCTCGATGTGCGCCACCACCGCCTGCACGCCGAGCTTCCGATAGAGCGCGCGTGCCGCCTCCGCGAGCCCGGCCGGGTTCAACCCGCCGGCGTTCACGACGATCTTGATCCCGCGCGCCTTGCACGTCGCCGCGATCTCCTCGAGCTGCCGCAGAAACGTCCGCGCATACCCGAGGCTCTGATCCTTCAACCGATCCTTCAACAGAATCATCAACGTCAACTCGGCGAGATAATCGCCGGTCAACACCTCGATGGGCCCCCCCTCCACCATCTCCCGCGCCGCACTCAACCGGTCGCCATAAAACCCACTACAATTCGCAATCCGCAGTACGTCCGCCATGGCCGCGGGTTATAGCAGCCTGCCCGCGCTCGACGAAGTCGAGCCGCGCGCCATGCGCTGCTCACGCGCCGACAGCCACGCGATAGCCGTCATCCCCCGACCCCGGCGGCGATCGTTGCACCGGGCGACAACCGTGCGATCACCGTCATTCGCCGACCCCGCGGAGGGCAGCGGTGGAGAGACGTGCAGCTGCGAGGCGCGAGGAAGCCGGGCGCGCAGACGTAGCAGCGCTACGTCGAGCAGCCCGGCGACCGAGCAACGAAGCAGATGCGCGTCTATCCGCCGCTGCCCGACGTCGGCGGTGACGACGGACAGTGCTCGGCTATGCAAACGATGCTCGGCAGACGGATGGCACCGGGACCGGGAAAGCCGCCGGACGTGTTGACGGCCGGGCTCGACGTCGCGCCGAGGCAGAATGTGCCTACCTGGAGCGGCGTCGCCTGACTCGGCGTACCCGTCCGCGTGATCGCGCCGTTCGGCATGCCGCTCGCGTCGGTCGGTCCGAAGCACTCGCGCGTCTTCATCGAGCAGCTGTCGCCCGACGCCGGGCAGTCACTGTTCGTCGTGCAGGAGCGGAACGTCTCGATCGCGCAGATCTGATCGACCGGTCCGCCGTTGCAGCTGCCCTCCTGATCGGCGCCGACGGTGCAGACCCCGTCATTGCAGGCGTTCCGCTGTGCTTGGCCTTGGCACCAGCACGTGCCGTCGCCGGCACCGGTGCACGTCGGCCCGGCCTCGATCGAGCGCGTGCCGGTCGTCAAGTCGAAGGGCACCGGAAGGTTGCCGATGTTCGCGGACGGGCTCGCGGGGCAATCGAAGCTCATGTTGCCGAACCGGAGCGTCGTCCCGTGGACGGTGCACGGCATCCCGTCACGGGCGCCGCCGCTGCACGTGCCCGTCGATTCGAGCGTCGCGCCGCTACAGGTCGGACACGGCTTCTCGACGGAGATGCCGGTGAAAATGGCCGCGGTGATCGGGAAGGTGGACTCACCCGTTCCACCCTCCGGGCTGAGCGTGCCCGTCACGGGTCCGGCGACGCGATTCGTGAAGCAGATCGGAAAGCCGCCGGCGGAGACGGGGACCTGGGGGCCGAAGAAGAACGAGCACGGTCCGCTCGGACAGTCAGCGTCGGTCGTGCATATGACGCTCGAGTCGTTGACGCAGCGGCGGTTGTTGATCGTGGTCGTGCTGGCGACCGGACCGCTCAGGGCGCACGAGCCGCAGCTCCCCAACGATGGACCCGGACACTGGACGGCGAAGCTGATCGACCCGCCGACGCCGACCGGCGTGTCGTGGTAGATGCCGGTCCAACCGGTGTCGAGGTCGGCCTCGTTGCCGTTCGCGATGTAGGTCACGCGCACCGGACACGGGATCGCGACCGGTGTTCCGGCGGGCGTCGGTGTGCGCGCGCCGCTGCGCACCGGCGTCGGCGTGCGCACCGGCCCGCCGCCGTTGTCGTTACCGTGATCGCCGCATGCAGCGACGGTGCATACCAACGCGAGCAACACTATCGTTCGTGACCGTGATGTCATGGGCGATACCCCCCGTGATGAGGAAAGCACCACGCGTACATTCAGTCTACTCGAACGTGCCGCGGGCGTTCATTCCGCCCAGCGCGGCTTCCGCTTCTGCGCGAACGCCATCATGCCCTCGGCCGCCTCCTCGGACGCGAAGAGCGCGGCGATCTTGGCCTCGGCGTACGCGAACGCTTCGTCCATCGGCAGGCGCGAGACGGTGCGAATGAGCCGCTTCGCCTCCGCGACCGCGATCGGACCGCCGAGGGCGAGCGTCCGGACCTGCTCCTCCGCGGCTGCGACGAGGCCGTCGGCGGCGACCACGCGGTGGACGAGGCCGTACCCGGCGGCCTCATGGGCGTCGAAGCGCGCGCCGGTGAGAAAGAGACGCATCGCCGCGTTGGCGCCGATCTTCGGCAGCACGACGACCGAGATCATCGCCGGGATGACGCCGACCCGGACCTCGCTGAAGCTGAACGTCGCGTTTTCGACGGCGATCGCGATGTCCGCCGCGGCGACGAGCCCGACGCCGCCGCCGAAGGCGTGGCCGTTGACGGCGACGACGACCGGCTTCGGACCGTCCCACATGAGACGCAGGATCTCCACGAACGGGTTCGGCCCGCCGCCCGGTGCGACGGCGTCGCCGCGGTTTTTCAGATCGGCGCCGGCGCAGAACGCCGGGCCGGTGCCGGTGAGCACGATGGCGCGCACGGCGGCGTCGCTGAAGGCGGCCCGGAGGTGCGCGCCCAGCTCCGCCACGAGCGGCGCCGACAGCGCGTTGCGGTTCGCGGGCGAATCGAGGGTGATCCACGCCGCGCGCTCGCGGATCTCATAGCGGGTGACGGTCGACATGGTCACACCTCCGCATCGACGATGATCATGACCGTATCGGGGTCGACCATCTGGCCGACCTCGACGCGCACCTCCTTCACGGTGCCGGCGTCGGTCGCGATCATCTGATGCTCCATCTTCATCGCCTCGAGGACAAGCATGATCGTCCCCTTTTCGACGCGATCGCCGGGGGCGACGCGCACTTGGCGGATGACGCCGGGCATCGGCGCGAGACAGCCGCCCGCGATCTCCTCGCGACGGGACGCCGGAAAGCGCGGTACGGCGACGAGCGTCGCGGTACCGAGCGGACCGTGCACGAACGTCGTGTCGCCGTCCGTCGCCAGCGTGAAGCGCCGCCGCACGCCGTCGAGCTCGGCGACGAGGTGGTGCTCGTCGGCGGCGACGACGCGCGCGTGCAACGTGGCGCTCGCCGCTTCGACGTCGAACTCACCGAGCGCCGTTGCGACGTAGCGGACCTCGATCGTGTCGTCGCCAGCGCGGAACGACTGCTCCTGCGGCCGCCAGCGGTTGTTGCGCCACCCCGACGGGATGCTCGCGGGCAGCGGACCGCCGGCGCGGCGGCGTTCGTGCGCCGCGAGCGCGGCGACCACGGCGTGCACGCGATCGGCGTCGGCGTCGCGTGGCGCCACGCGCGCCGTCGGCGGCAGATGACGGTCGATGAAGTGGGTATCGAGCGCGCCCGCGGCGAACGCCGGGTGCGTGAGCACGGCGAGCAAGAGATCGCGGTTCGTGGTGACGCCGGCGACGCCGAGCCGACGGAGCGCGACGACGAGACGCGTCGTCGCCTCCGCCCGCGTCGCGCCGTGCGCGATGATCTTCGCGAGCAGCGGGTCGTAGTGAACGCCGACCGTCGTCCCCGCCGCAACGCCGCTGTCATAGCGCACGCCCGGAAGATCCGCCGGCTCCCAGATCGCGATCCGTCCCGTCGCGGGCAGGAAATCGTTCGCGGGGTCTTCGGCGTAGAGCCGCGCCTCGATTGCGTGACCGTCGAGCGCCAGCGCGTCTTGTGCGAGCGGCAACGGCTCGCCCGCGGCGACGAGGATCTGCCAGCGCACGAGATCGAGGCCCGTCACCATCTCGGTGACCGGATGCTCGACTTGGAGACGGGTATTCACCTCGAGAAAGTAGAACTCGCCGACGGCATCGAGAATGAACTCGACGGTGCCGGCGCCCACGTAGCCGATCGCCTTCCCGGCGGTGACGGCCGCTGCGCCCATGCGTGCCCGCAAGTGCGCGTCGAGGGCGGGCGACGGCGCTTCCTCGATGATCTTCTGGTAGCGGCGTTGAATCGAGCATTCGCGCTCGAAGCAGTGCACGACGGTACCGAGCGTGTCGCCGAAGATCTGGATCTCGACGTGGCGCGGCGCCTCGAAGTAGCGCTCGAGAAGCAGCGTATCGTCGCCGAACGCCGACGCCGCCTCGCGCCGCGCCGCCGCCAGCGCTTCCGGGAGGGCCTTCAGGTCGCGGACGACGCGCATGCCCTTGCCGCCGCCGCCGGCCGACGCCTTGATGAGAAGCGGTACGCCGATCGTCCGCGCCGCGGCGAGGAGCGCGGCATCGTCGAGACCCGCGCCCGAGGTGCCGGGCACGACCGGGACCCCGGCCGCGGCCATGATCGCCTTCGCTTCGATCTTGCTGCCCATGCGGCGGATCGCCTCCGCCGTCGGGCCGATGAACGTCATGCCGCGCTCGGTGCAGCGCGCCGCGAGCTCGGCATTCTCCGAGAGGAATCCGTAGCCGGGATGGATGGCGTCGGCACCGACCTGCTCGGCGGCAGCGAGGATGCGCGGGATCGCGAGATACGACTCGCGACTCGGCGCTGGCCCGAGCCGCACCGCCTCGTCGGCCTCGGCGACGTGCGGCGCGTCGGCATCGGCATCCGAGTACACCGCGACGCTGCGGATCCCCATTGCGCGCACGGTGCGGAACACACGGCGCGCGATCTCACCGCGGTTCGCGACGAGGATTTTGTCGAAGCTCCGCGCCATGCGAGGTCCTTCCTACCCGCTCGGATGGGCGTTTTCCAATGCGTCGCCGCGACGATCGTGCTAGAGTCCGGCGTTGGCGATTCGGCGCGCGCGATCCTCGCGATTCGGCGCCCCGCTGCGACGACGACTGTCATGAACGACTCGAGTCAGGAACGCCTCTCGCTCGGACGGATGCAAAATCCGGTGCGCGGTTTCCTCAACGGCGCCGCCGCGGCCGCGTCGCTCGTCGGCACCGCGCTCTTGTGGACGCGCGGCGCCGGTGACGTCTCGCGGCAGCTGGCGCTCCTCGTCTTCGGCGTGAGCTTGCTCGCGCTCTACACCGTGAGCAGCCTCTACCACTCGGTGCCGTGGCGCGAGCCGTGGAAGGCGCGCATGCAGCGCCTCGACCACGCGATGATCTACGTGCTCGTGGCCGGCACCTACACGCCGATCGCCGCGATCGTGCTGAGCGGACGCTATCGCTCGACGATCCTCGGCGCCGTGTGGGGCATCGCGCTCGTCGGAATCGCGCAGAAAGCGCTCTTGCCGCAGATCGCGGCGTCGGTGTCGATCACCTTGCAGACGGTCCAGGGATGGCTCGGGCCCTTCATGGTCGCGCCGCTCGCGCGCCACCTCTCGTGGGAGCCGATCGCGCTGATCGCCCTCGGCGGCCTCCTCTATACCGCAGGGATGGTGCTCTTCGTGACGCGCCGCCCGCGCCTGTGGCCGCACGTCTTCGGCTACCACGAGGTCTTCCACATCCTCGTCGTCGCCGCGAGCCTGCTGCACTACCTCGCGATCTTCACGTACGTCGCCCCGCTGACGCTGCCCTGAGCGGCGCCGCGTCCGCGCCGATACTACGCGTCGCGATGCACGGTCGCCGGCGAGAACGCCGGGATGCAGATGGCGACGTACTCCGCGCCCGCGGGATCCGGGCTGCTGTAGCGCACCCACTCGCCACGACGGGTGATGACCGCCTGCCCGGCGCGCACCTCGAACACCCCGCTCTCGTGCTCGACGCGCAGCGCGCCGCGCAGCACGACCGTGATCTCCTCGAAGTCCGGCCGCTGCCCTGGCTCGACCCATCCCGGCGGCGACACCATGCGCGCGACACTCACGTGCTCGGTCGCGGAGTTCACGGGTCCGACGTACTCCTCGATGCGCTTCGGCATGTTGCCCGCCGCGGCGACGACCGTGGGCTTCTCGATCAACATCGGCATCTCGCCGCGATAACGTAGCGCCCGCGCGCCGGCAAGCGCCTTTCCAGAGCCGGTCGCGGCAGCTAGGTTCTCGCCGATGCCCGACGATCAAGCACCCCCACCCGCAGCAGTCCGGAGCCAGTACGCATCGGGCCTCGACGAGACGCTCGAGTTTCGCCTCGTCACGGTCACGACCGAGCAGGTCGTCCTCGAGTACGACGTGCGCCCGAAGCACTTCCAGCCGTATGGCATCGTGCACGGCGGCGTGCACTGCGCCGCGATCGAGACTGCGTGCTCGGCCGGCGCTGGTTTCAACGCCCTCGCCCGCGGCCAAGCGGTCGTCGGCGTCGAGAATCACACGAGCTTCGTTCGCGCCGTCCGTAACGGTCGCATCCGCGTGACGGCGACGCCGCTCACACGCGGCCGGCGCTCGCAGCTCTGGGAAGCGACGGCACGCAACGAGGCCGGCGAGATCGTCTCGACGGGTCGCGTGCGACTGCTCTGCCTCGAGCCCGGGAGCGAGCTCGCGGGGCAGACCGTCGACCGTCGAATTCGCTCGTGATCGCGCGCCTCTCCATCGGCGGTACGCGGCGGGGACCAGGCGGCAACCGCCCCTGCGCGATGAGGTTCAGTGTGCAGAACGGGTGCTGCCGGCGATTGCCGCTTGGTCCCCGCCGCGTGCCGCCGATGGAGCGCGACGCTTCCGCGCAAGGACACGCGGCACGCGCGGGAGCGGCGCCGCGCCGCAGAGTAGCGCGTCCTTCTGGCGTCGGCGCAGCGCCTTGATGCGGCACTCGATACGCAGCGCATCGCTCCACGAGCGCGCGCGCCGCAACCAGACGAGCGTCACCGGCAAGCGCGCGCGCGTGTACCGGGACGCGCGTCCCGCCGCGTGCTGCGCGAGACGGCGCGTGACCTCCTTGGCGACTCCGGTGTAGAGCGAGCCGTCGGCGCACCGCAGAATGTACACGCACGGCCGACGCCCACGCGGCGATGCCATGCGGGCGTGATACACGCATTCGCCGGCGCGGGCGATCGCCGCGACGTCAGCCCTGGCGGCGGCGACGCGAGCGGCCGGCGTTGCCGAACGTGCGCGGCCAGCGCTTGCGCGCGCCCTTCGCGCCGTTTGTCGTGTCCATCTCCCACTCGCCCCGGGCGCGATATGCATCGCCCGCGGGTGTCTGTCGCGACGACCGGGGCGCCGCCGACGACCGCGCGTCACCGCCGCCGGTCGCGTGTGTCTGACGCGGCAACGTGCGACCGATGTGACGCTCGATCGCGTGCAGCTGGGCGCGCTCCTCGGGCGCCGCGAAGCTCGACGCGTGTCCGGTCGCTTCCGCGCGCGCAGTGCGGCCGACGCGGTGGACGTAATCCTCGACGGTCTGCGGCAGGTCGTAGTTGATGACGCGTCCGATGCCCGCAACGTCGATGCCGCGCGCCGCGATGTCGGTCGCGACCAAGATCCGATAGCGGCCGCGGCGGAAGCCTTCGAGCGCTTCCCGCCGCTGCGACTGCGAGCGATTCGAGTGCAGCCGCTGCGCCGTGTGTCCGGCCGCGCAGAGCGAGCGCGCGACGCGGTCGGTACGGTGCTTGGTGCGCGCGAAGACCAGCACGTTGCCGCCGCTGGCGGCGACCATCGACAGCAAGAGCGGCGTCTTGGCGCCGCTGTCGACCAGATAGACGTCCTGCGCGGCACGCGACGGCGGCAGCGCTTGCTGCCCCACCGCGACGCGAACGGGATCGTGCAGGTGCATCCGCGCGAGCGCGCCGAGACGCGCCGGCATCGTCGCGGAAAAGAGCAATGTCTGCCGCCGCGCCGGCAATCCTCCCATGATGCGATCGAGCTGGGGCTTGAAGCCCATGTCGAGCATCCGGTCGGCCTCGTCGAGCACGAAGATGCGGACGTCGTGCAACCCGAGTGTCCGGCGATCGAGGTGATCGACCAGGCGTCCCGGCGTCGCGACGATGATCGACGGCCGGGCGCGGAGGGCGGCCACCTGCGGGCCGTATGCGACGCCGCCGACGACGAGGGCGGAGCGCAGCCCGCAGCCGAGGCGACGCGTCCAGCCGAAGATCTGCTCGGCGAGCTCGCGCGTCGGCGCCAGAATGAGGGCCGTCGCCGCCGCACCGCGCGACGCATCGCCGCGCAGGCGCTCGACGAGCGGAACGACGAACGCCGCCGTCTTCCCGGTCCCGGTTTGCGCGGCGCCGATGACGTCGCGGCCCGCGAGGGCGGGCGCGATGGTCGCGGCCTGAATCGGCGTCGGCACGCGGTACTCGGCCGCGCGCAGGGCGGCGCGCATGGGCGGCGAGAGCGGAAACGGGTCGAACGACGGCGGAGTCGCCTCGTCGGCGTCGGATGGGTGGTGCATGGGTGCTGCGATGTTCACGAAGAA
>Ga0137359_10005923_pt1 | contig 10111 bp, 12 predicted proteins | sample Mad1_40_16metaG_FD_108281 | JGI IMG/M metagenome (GOLD analysis project Ga0137359, IMG submission 108281) | Vadose zone soil microbial communities from Angelo Coast Range Reserve, California, USA - Mad1_40_16 metaG | ecosystem: Environmental > Terrestrial > Soil > Vadose zone | place: USA...
AAGCTGGTCGCGGATTTGCTGACCACTGCGGGCGCCGACCGGGCGTTGCTGATTGATCCGCATGCGCCGCAAATACAGGGATTCTTCAATATTCCGGTGGACCATCTGTTTGCGTCGCCTGTGCTGGTGGACCACTTCAAGAAACTGCAGTTGCCGAATTTGACGGTAGTTTCGCCCGATGCCGGCGGCGTGGAGCGCGCTCGGTTTTTCGCGAAGAAGGTTGATGCAGCGCTGGCCATCGTGGATAAACGCCGCGTGGAAGCAAATGTTGCCGAAGTTATGAACGTGATTGGAGACGTCAGCGGCCGGACCTGTTTGATAATTGACGACCTCATCGACACCGCTGGCACGCTGGTGAAAACTGCAAGCGCGCTGATGGAAAATGGAGCAAGCGAAGTTTATGCGTGCTGTTCGCATCCGGTGCTTTCGCATCCAGCCGTCGAGAATCTTTCGGCTTCATGTATTAAGGAAGTCGTGGTCACCAACACCATTCCGTTGTCCCCGGAGGCCGAGGCCGCAACTACGGCGCACGGGGGCAAGATCAATGTTCTTTCCATCGCTGGATTGATCGGACGCGCGATCCAGTCGATTCATGAAGAGACGTCCGTTAGTAAACTGTTTTTATAGGGAATCACAATATGGCCACAGCCACAACGGAACAAAACACACTCGAAGCTCAGCCTCGCACCCCGGGAACTAAAAACGATGCGCGCCGGGTACGGCGCCAGGGGAAGGTGCCGGCCGTAGTTTACGGCGCGGGCAAGCAGGCGCTGCCAGTCAGCGTCGATCCGCGCCAGGTCTCACGCATTTTGCACTCACAAACCGGACACAACACGGTTTTCGATCTGACGGTGGATGGTGACCGCGCCAAGGCCATGATCGTGGACTGGCAATACGAGCCGATCAAGGGCGCGTTGCTGCACATCGATCTGAAGCGGATCGCCATGGACCAGAAGCTCAAGGTCAACGTGCCCATCGAACTCGTTGGCGAAGCCGCGGGAGTAAAGCAGCAAGGCGGCATTATGGAGCAAATACTGCGCGAGGTTGAAGTCGAATGCTTGCCCGGCGACATTCCCAATGCGATTGAGCTGAATGTTTCCGAACTGACGTTCGGCATGGTGCTCCGCGTTTCCGATCTGCCCAAGAACGACAAAGTGAAGTTCCTGACGGATCCGGAACAGCCTGTCGCGCACGTCATCAGCATCAAGGAAGAAGAGGTCCCGACGGCTGACGCGGTTGCGGGCGAGGCGGCTGCAGCTCCTGCGGAGCCTGAAGTCATGAAGAAAGGCAAGCAGGAAACTGACGAGGAAGGCGCAGAGGCTGCGCCCGAGAAGCCCGAGAAGAAAGAAAAGAAATAGCTCGTGTAGGGACGGGCGTCCTCGCCCGTCCGGTCGAGCAGAGCTCGACCATTGTTTTCGAGGAACATTGAAAAGGCGTGAAGCTGATCGTTGGCCTCGGCAATCCGGGAATCGAATATCAGTTCACGCCGCACAACTTGGGCTTTCTGACCATCGATCGCCTCGCCGACGAGTTGAAAGTCAAAGTTAAAAACCGGCAATGCCGGGCGCTCACGGCGAAAGCGGTCATCGGGAAGGAAGAAGTTGTCCTGGCCAAGCCCGAGACGTTCATGAACCTGAGTGGCATGGCAGTGCGGGAGCTGATCGAGAAACTTGAGATCAGCCCGGAAGCAGACTTGATCGTCATCTACGACGAGCTCGATCTGCCGATGGGAACGATCCGGATCCGCGAGCGAGGGAGCTCGGCCGGCCACAATGGCATGAAGTCCATCATCGGGGCATTGGGGACGCAAGAATTTCTGCGGGTCAGGATTGGGATTGCCCCAGAGAAGAAGATCCTGAAGCCGTTTCGCAAGTCGCAGCTGAAGACGGTGGACGAGATGCTCGACACTGCGGCAGAAGCGGTGAAGGTGATTTTGACAGAAGGCAGAGCGGCTGCCATGAACCGGTTCAATCGAAGACTGGAGCCGCCGGAAGAGACAGTGGCAAGTGGATAGTTGTTAGTGGCCAGTCATCGTTAATCACTGAACACTATCCACTGACCACTGGTTTTGGAGAGTGCAATGAATCGTACATATGAATTAATGTTTATCGTTCGTCCGGACATGACAGAAGAAGATCAGGACAAGCTGATTTCCACGCTTGAAACAGCTGTCACTTCCTCGGGCGGACAAGTTAAAAGCATGGAGAAGATGGGAAAGCGGCGGCTGGCTTACATGGTTCGCCGGTTTCATGACGGGATGTACATCCTGCTCACATTCGAGGGCAGCGGCGGGCTGGTGCATGAGTTGGAGCGGCGGCTGCGCGTGACTGAACCCGTGATCAAGTTCCTTAGCGTGCGTATTGACGAGGAACAGAAGCGGCTCGACAAGATCAAGGCGCTGAAAGCAGCGCGGCGCAAAGCCGCACCTGCACCAGCACCCGCGACTGCCGAGGCGACAGGTGAAGCGCCAGCAGTTACCGCGTAAGAACAAGTCATTCGTCGTTGGTCGTTCGTCGTTGGCAAGAGCTTAACTGCCCGACAGATCGCCAACGACCAAGGACCAACGACCAACGACGATTTTTAAGGAGCATCATGGCTGACGAAACTAGACCCACATCAAGCGGATCATCCGGCGACTCGCACGGAGGCGGAGAACGGCGTCCGCCCCGCTCAGGACCAGGCGGAGGACGCGAAGGCGGAGGTGGTCGCAAGTACTTCCGCCGCAAGAAAGTGTGCAAGTTCTGCACCGAGAAGATCGAAGCAATCAATTACAAGGACGTGCGCCTTTTAGCGCCGTTCGTGGCGGAGAGCGGCAAGATTGTGCCGCGCCGTTTGACCGGTGTGTGCACTCCGCATCAGCGCCGCCTGAGCTTGGCAATCAAGCAGGCCCGCAACATCGCCCTGCTGCCATTTGCCGGACGCGCAGCTTAAAACCAGTTGTCAGTGATCAGTTGTCAGTGCAAGGCTGCTGATTCGCTGTCCACTGACCACTGAATTTTCAGGAGCAATCATGGAAGTCATTCTTAAGGAAGACGTAGCCAAACTGGGATCGCGCGGTGACGTGATCAAAGTCGCCGAAGGATACGGTCGCAATTTTCTGCTGCCGCGCAAGCTCGCCATCGAAGCCTCGCCTGGGAACAAGAAAGTCATCGATCAGATGCGGGCGGCGGCGGTCCGCCGTTCCGCCAAGGAAAAGACCCAGGCGGAGGAACTCTCCAAACAATTCGATGGACTGTCAGTTTCGTTCCAGCGACGTTCTGGCGAGAACGATCAGCTCTTCGGCTCGGTGACCTCAGGCGACATCGCCGATGCGCTCGAAAAGAAGAGCTTCAACATCGATCGCCGCAAGATTCAGGTTCACGAGCCCCTGAAGACCTTGGGCGAGTTCACCATTCCTGTGAAGCTGCACAAGGACGTCACTGCGCATTTGAAAGTCGTGATCGAGAAAGAAGCAGTGGAGTAGAACGGGCGCGATTGCGGATGGATGTGAGCGTGGAGCAGCGGGCGTCCTCGCCCGCTTTTTCTTGCGCACCGGGAAGGGCACGAGTTTCACTCGTGCCGATCAGCTCACCAGAGAGATCAGGCTTCAGCCTCTGGGGTCACTTGCGGCGCCGGAAAGCGAACCCCAGCAGCTGGAAGCCGCCAACGCTTCTTCGCCTGAGTTCGGCTCGACTGGAAGTCGTGCCCTTCCCGGTTTGTCACCCGAGGTCCTTTCTTCCTGAAACAAATCTGTTCCCGATCACAGCGTAGCGCAACGGCATCTCCACTGCTTTCTTGATTCCAATTCTTTTTGTGACTAAGACCCGCGGTGGCGCCGTGCCATCGTCCACGATGTAAAGGTCCGATCGTGAACTCGTCAGGTCTTTACCATTATCTCGCTCGCGCGTAATTCCAAATGCCGCAGCCAGCCTCCCTGGCCCACTGGTGAGCCTTCGAAGGTCGGAATCTTCAGCAATTCCCCGCAGCTTGAACATCTCTTCGGTTCCTTCCAGCGGTTCCAGCGCGCGGAACAGTATCCCGCCCGGGACGCCATCCGGCAAGCAAGAAACATTCAGGCAATAATGATTTCCATAAATGAAATAAATATAAGCGCGTCCGGGTGGGCCGAATAGGACCGCATTGCGTAGCGTGCGGCCGATCGAGGCATGCGCGGCGGGATCGTCGGCGCCTAGGTAGGCTTCGACTTCGACGATGCGTCCTGTGAGAAGTTTCTTGCCCTGGCGGCGGACCAGAATCTTCCCCAACAAATCAGGTCCCACAAGACGTGGGTCGCGGTCGTAGAAAGCCTGGGTAAGAATTCGGAGTGAGGATAATTCCATCTGAATTGCGAGCAGAAGAAGTGGCGCGGGGCCAAGCCTACCCACGCAGTCTTAGGGTTTATCAGGGCACGCCCTTCAGGCGTGCCGTAACCCCATTGTTGCGCAAACGGCATGGCTGAAAGCCATGCACTGATACAAAAAGCCTAAGCAGCCCCTTTCTGCGCTTCTTTCAGCCACTCTAGAACTTGTTCCGCGTGCCCTTCAGGTTTGACTTTATTGAAGATGTGCTTGATTCTGCCGTCCGGGCCGATGATGAACGTGGTCCGGGCCACGCCCATCACTTTCTTGCCGTACATATTCTTTTCCTGAATTACGCCGTAGGCGTTACAGATTTTCTTGTCAGCATCGGCGACGAGCGTGAACGGCAGCTCGAACTTGTCCACGAATTTCTTCTGTGCCGCCGGCGTATCCGGAGAGACGCCCAGGACGACCGCGCCAATTTTCTCCACTCTTTTAAACGAATCGCGAAAGCTGCACGCCTCAATCGTGCATCCCGGCGTATCGGCGCGAGGATAAAAATAGAGCACGACCCATTTGCCTTTGAAATCCTTCAGCGCGATCTTCTCGCCGTTCTGGTCAAGCGAAGTAAACTCCGGGGCTTTATCATTGATCTCCATGGCATCCTCTCCTCATCGCTCACGGTTATACCGCAAACTGCGGCGCGCCGTCATCCTTACCATGATTTGCTCCGCCATTATCGGATTGGCCCAGGTCGCCCGTCGTCCGGCGAAGGATAAAGGCCCTCGTGCCCTCGGATTAGTGGAACTGGCCGAGAACGGCAAGGCGCACCTGATTGCCGTCACAATCATGATTGACGGTAGATTCTACGACGCCGGCGCCTACAAAGCCGACCCCGTTCCTATGGCGCTCAAGCCGGAGATTGTCTATGAAGCGCTGAAGTCAGGCGTCCCGCAAGGGCTGTTTGTCGTGGCGGGTACGATGCGCGGGGAAGATGGCTGGATCGCGGACGGTAAATGGCGGTCCACCGCCCAGATTGACGCCGACAAGGCAAAAGCGAAAGCCGAATCCGACAAGCGGGCCCAGAAGGCTCCTCCCCCGGAGCAGCAGGTTGGCGCGCCTCCCAAGTTGAAGCGCTCACCGGACGCTTCGCCCTCACCTTCGTCGCCAACACAAGATCCAGCTCCGAGCGCCCCTTCGAAATCCGAGAGTGCGAGCGCCGCGCAAAAGCCCGCTCCGCCACCTTCGATTGAAGACCCCAACCGTCCGACGCTGCGGCGAGTAGCTCCCTCTGCAATCGCGCATGAGCAAACGAAAGCAACTACCGGCCCCGAGCCGCTTACAGGACCTATCCAGTTCATTCCGGCAATCTCAGATGCGGATGGTCCGGACCCGCGTCCCTACACCTATCAAATGAAGCCAGAGGAAGAGCAGGCCTTCCTGAAGAAGATGCTGGCCATGGCTGCCGGGGAAGTGCGCGGTCGCGCATCGCATCAAGCAGACGCGGGAAAATCCGAAGGAATATCCGCAAGAACATCAAAGCCCGCGGCGCAGCCAGAATTCCAAAACCTCCAGCTGCATGTTTTTGATCTTTCGAACGGCAACGAACCGGTGCTGGTGCTTACCGCCAATGCCACCATCCCGTCCGCGCACACTGATCTTCAATACATCGTGGCGCTGGTGGCGCGGGACGACATTTATGGTGAGTTGCACAAAGTCTTCGCGCAAACTACGGACAACCAGCACCTGGATGTGTCGCCGAAGTACGACCTGATCGACGCTGTGGACGCCGACGGTGACGGCCGCGGAGAATTGCTGTTTCGCATCACTTCCGAGAACGGCTCTGCGTTTGGAGTCTATCGGCTGATCGGCGATAAGCTCTGGCCGTTGTTCGAGGGCAAACCAGGGAAATAGGAAAAAATAAATCAAGATCTCACCACAGAGACACAGAGGCACAGAGCGAACAAAGAAAGAAAGCAAAGAGAATTGGCACACATTCGTTCGGGAGGTCATTCAATTTGGCGCATGGATTGGTCCGGGAGTGGTTTTTCCAAGCCTTGCGCTTCTCTGTGTCAATGTGTCTCTGTGGTGAAATGAATTTGCAATGAAGGCAGTCAAACACATCTCGCCCGCGCCAAAGGATACTCCAGACGAGATCGAATCTCTCCGCGAAGAGATCCGGCGTCACGAGTACCGCTATTACGTACTGGATGATCCCGAAATCAGCGACGCCGAATTCGACCGTCTGATGAACGAGCTGAAGAAGCTCGAAGCCGACCATCCCGAGCTGATCACCTCCGACTCTCCCACCCAGCGCGTAGGCGGCAAGCCACGCGAGGGATTTGTCAAAGTCGTACATTCCACTCCAATGCTCTCGCTCGATAACGCCTACAGCGAAGAAGAACTACGCAACTGGGAACGGCGCGTGCATGAGCTCAGCGGGCGCAAGGACATCGAATACGTTTGCGAACTCAAACTCGATGGCATGTCACTGGCGTTACGTTACGAAGACGGGAAGCTGGTGCGCGGGATTACGCGCGGCGATGGATCAACGGGCGAGGATGTGACTTCCAACGTACGTACCGTGCGCTCGGTGCCGCTTTCGATCCCTCCTGAAAAACTCAAGAAGGCCGGCATTCCTCCAGATTTCGAAGTGCGGGGGGAGATGCTCATGCCAATTGCCTCGTTCAAGAGAATGAACGAAGAGCGGGAGAAACACGGCCTATCCCAGTTCGCCAATCCCCGTAATGCGACGGCGGGAACGGTGCGCCAGCTCGAGCCAAGCATCACGGCACAGCGTCGGCTGGATTACTTTGCTTACATGCTGTTAGCGAATGGAACCACGGGCGTTCCGGCCCGCACAACGCTAATATTCGACCGGCACTGGGAGGCGCTGAACGCTCTCGATGCCGCGGGATTCAAAGTGAATCCTCGTCGTGCGCTCGCCACGAACCTTGATGAACTTTGGAAGTTCATCGCCGAGTGGGAAGGTAAGCGCGAATCTCTGCCCTACGAAATCGATGGAGTAGTGATCAAAGTCAATAGCACGGCCATACAGCGCGAGCTTGGCTATACCGGCAAAGCTCCGCGCTGGGCGATCGCGTACAAGTACGCGGCTCGGGCAGGAATCACAAAAATCGAAGACATCCTGGTGCAGGTCGGGCGCACCGGCAAACTAACTCCAGTTGCGGCTTTGAAGCCTGTGCCCATCGGCGGCACCACCGTGAGCCGCGCTACCCTGCACAACATGGACGAAATCGAGCGGCTGGGAGTGAAGATCGGCGACTGGGTCGAGGTCGAACGCGGCGGCGATGTGATCCCCAAGGTCACGCGCGTTCTGGATGATAGAGACCATCCCCGCGGGCACAAATCGTTTCACATGCCGGAGAAGTGTCCTATCTGCGGTGGCAACGTCGTACGCACTGAAGGCGAGGTGGACCACCGCTGCGTCAACCAGAAGTGCCCCGCCAAGTTGCGGGAGACCATCCTGCATTTTGCGTCGCGCGGGGTGATGAACATCGACGGCATGGGCGACGCGCTGGTCAATCAGCTCACCGAACGCCGCATGGTGAAAGATGTCGCCGACATTTATAAGCTGACCAAGGCCGATCTGCTGAAGCTCGAGCGCATGGGCGACAAGTCTGCGCAAAATGTTCTCGACGAAATCGAGCGCTCGAAGAAGCTGCCGCTGGAGCGCGTGATCTATGGCCTCGGCATTCGCTTTGTGGGCGAGCGCACCGCGCAATTCCTCGCCGAGCATTTCGGGTCTTTAGACGAACTCGTGAGGGCCGGTGAAGAAGAACTGCAAGAAGTGGAAGAAGTCGGGCCCCGTATCGCGCAGAGCATTGTCGAATTTTTCGCCGAGCCGAAAAACCGTGAACTCGTGGACGAACTCCGCGCCGCCGGCCTGACCCTCCGCGGAAAGAAGAAAGAGCGTGGCACCAAGCTCGCTGGCAAGACGTTTGTCCTTACAGGTACGCTGTCGAGCTACTCCCGCGATGAAGCCAAGAAGATGATCGAAGATGCGGGCGGAAAGGTCACGGGGTCGGTCAGCAAGAAAACGGATTACGTGGTGGCCGGAGCGGATGCGGGTTCGAAGCTCGATAAGGCGAAAGAGCTCGGCGTGAAGGTGATTGATGAGAAAGAGCTCGAGCAACTTTTAAAAGCGTAGCCGGTTCGGGGTAACGACCAACGTGGAAATTAACAATTGTGTCAAGACGACGGCCGTTTTTTGGCTGTGCGCTTGTTCCACAACATCAGAAGTAGACCGATTCCGAGCAAAAGCGCTCCCGCTACTCTGATATTCGCCATCAACAGACCGAATCCACCAAGCACAATGATTGCCCACCCAAAGTGGCGAAAGATCAACAACGCGAGGTGTACCGGCTGCGACCGAACCATTGCCCAGAACAACCCAAATGTGGAATCCTGCCGGAGTGCGTTTGCAAGCGGTTCGTGTTGACTCAATTCCTTCAGGTCAAGAAGTCCTTCCGTCTCCAAGGACTCAAGTGTAGCTCGTTGCTCCGGTGATAGGCCGTGAAGTGTATCGAAGAACTCTTTGCCTGTGCCCGTCTGTAGAAATTTGCTCGTTACCAGCATCGCCTGCCGGCCCTTTTTATCTCTGCCCACTGTCATGAAAATCATCTCCGCCTATGCCGCTTTTTGTTCGAGCGTCAGTGTGACCGCATAACCCAAACGTTCCAGGCGATGAACCAGGTTTCGGGTGAGGTGGTTCTTGTTGAGCTTGTCTAGGTAAAGATCTCCCAAGTCGTTGTAGGAGACTTGCTGGGAAAGCATGTGATAGATGGCGACTAAGATCTTGTGGGCGATTGCCACCACCGCCCGCTTGTACCCGCGCCATGCCTTGAGACGGAAAAATTTATCCCTCAGGTAAGTGCCTTTGGCGCGGGCCGCCGCGTTGGCCGCCTCCACCAGTCCGCTCTTCAGATACACATTGCCACTGGGGATCCGGCTGCTCTTACGCTTGCCGGCGGATTCGTTGTTGCCGGGACAAACTCCTGCCCAAGAAGCCAACTGCGAAACGCTTCCGAACACGCTCATGTCAACGCCCAACTCAGCGATGATCACTGCGGCCAGAGTCCAATCCACGCCCGGTATCTCGTCCAACAAGGCCAGCTGCGCCGCATAGGGTTCGAGCTTCTTCTTGCGAAGGAGCCCTTTGGCCAGTTCGGCCATTTCTTGTGGGTAGCTTTTCCTGCGATCAGAGCTCGGAGCATCAGTCGGCCGGACATACCGAACACGTCCGTGGCCACGTTTGCCAACTTGATGTTCGCGGTCTCCAGTACTTTCAGCAGACGGTTGCGCTCCGCCGCCTGACTCTCCACCAGCTTACGGCGATAGCGCATCAAGTCGCGGAGTTCGCGGATGGGCTTAGGCGGAACGAAGCTGGAACGGAGTAGTCCGTGGCAAAGCAAGTCCGCGATCCATTCCGCATCCTTCACATCGGTCTTACGCCCTGGCACCTTCTTGATGTGTTGCGCGTTCGCCACCACAATCTCCAAAGCTCCTTCCAGGATTGCGTAGATCGGCTTCCAGTACACCCCCGTGCTCTCCATTGCCACATGGGTGCAGCCTTCAGAGAGCAACCATTCGCGCAAACCCACCAGTTCTCGCGTAGTGGTGCCGAACGTTCGCGTTTGCTTCTGAACCTTTCCCTCCTTGCGGACGATCAATAAGCACGCCACCACCGTGGCCTGGTGTACGTCCAGCCCACAACCGTGTTCGATCAGAGTTTGCATAACCCCTCCATCGGAGGCGATTGCTGCGCCGCAGGTCTGTTGCAGACACTGTCATGCGTCCTTCCCGTTTGCGGG
>Ga0137359_10005924_pt1 | contig 10110 bp, 14 predicted proteins | sample Mad1_40_16metaG_FD_108281 | JGI IMG/M metagenome (GOLD analysis project Ga0137359, IMG submission 108281) | Vadose zone soil microbial communities from Angelo Coast Range Reserve, California, USA - Mad1_40_16 metaG | ecosystem: Environmental > Terrestrial > Soil > Vadose zone | place: USA...
CCCCTCCGCTTTCCTTGCCTTATATATCCGGTCCACGAGTTCCACAGTGTGCGTTGCATAAGTACAGTATATCTTCTAGGAGGGGTATTGATGAGGGCGGTGCTCCTGCCAGTGTATTACTGCTGCTGAAGTAGCGCCGGCGGAATTTACGATAATCTCGGTGTTTATAACGCTGTCCTCTCGGACTCGGAGCGGCTACTACTCATGATGAATGCAGAGTTGGTGATGTCGTGTCGTCTCATCGCACGGCCTTCACTGGCAAGAGCTCGTCCAGGGGAACGTGTCTTCATGGAGTTGTACTATCTTTCCACGTCCTCTTAGCTCTTTCCACCACTCCATTCTTGAACGTCTTGGATGACAGGCTATTATCCAGTAGCGAAAAGCATTTTCAATATATATTGTATACGAACAGTTTACAACAAATGAAACGAGAGAAAAATTCTCTCGTCTCAGAACCCACTGGCTGTCACGCGCAGTTGCTCCAGCTTTTTCAGAACCTCCCCGACCGACCGGTCCAGCTCCCCCGCTATCGCACTCTGCTTGCCTGGCGGCAGCCTTGCAAACGTCTCGCAAAGGTCCCCATCAACCACTGCTTTCACAGGTACGTAGTAGCCCCGCCATGCAAGGTGATCCCTGCCGACAAGGCTCGTCTGCTCCGTTCGAATATGCTGCTCGAGCGTCGAGATAAAGTCGACGTCCTCCTTCGAAGTGAGAGGCACGAGTACCCCGATCGTTCCATGTAGACAGGTGTAAAGTAGCACTTCGCGGCCACCGGCCACCATCGCGACCTTGTGAATGCTCGTGACGAGGTCGCCAGTGTGGAAGTGGGTCAGGAGCTGTGTCTTGTGCGGCGCGCCCATGAACAGGCCCTTTTCATGCAGAATACCCGCGCCAGTTGGGTCCTCGTCGACCTGATCCGATATCTTGGAATCCAGACGATTTACAAATATGTTGCCAAAGCGATCGCCCGCCGCAACCGTCGTGTAATCCACCATCGTAGAACAAGTGATCCATCGCGACTGACCATCGTCCGCGAAGATGAGAAGCCGGTTTTCCGGTGCTTTGTAAACGGCGAAATAGACAGACTCTTGCATGTCGCCGACTAGAATCCGTGAGCCCTGCGTGTTGAGGGTAACAATGGCGGAGCCAATCTAATGGAGATGAGTAGGGGTCCCTCGAAGTTGCTTCTATTATGACACACCTTGTTCTCGGCTTTTCGCAGCATTTTCTTTTTGCCGATATCGTAGATTCTCAGGGCATTCCCGACACCTGCGACCAATCGCCCTTGGAAGGCAAGAAGTGCCAGTGGGACGTCATCGATCTCCGTCTGCATGAGGTGAGCAAGCGCGAGTCGGGAGACTTGCGAGTCGACATACCTTATGAACCAGCTCAAGATCTGCTCCGTCATCCGTGAACTTGTAAATCCGCAAGAATCCACTCGTACACGACCGCGGGGCCAGTAAAGTGTCCTGTGCCGTTCCTACTACAAGATGCAGCTCGTTACCACGTGCCTCGAAAGGCACAGCAGCGAGAGAAAACGCTGCTTCGTTGTTGTCGAGATGAATAACGCGAAGCGTTTTACTCTGGGTGCCGGGGCATACCTCAGCTCATCGCCGATGAAGGAAAACGAAACTGCTTACCTCGACGGGGTCGACAATGCGAATACAAGAGCCCCAAGTACCGGCTGGTGCCTTGGGGTGACCAAATTGTTCAAATGGAAGCTCAAGAACCGCCTCATCCACTGCTTTCTTTTGTGATCTCTATTATAGGCGCAATAACGTCAGTCTTACGCAGGCGACCTTCTACGGTGAAGTCCACTTACCAATTCCTGAACCTTCTTGCCAGCAGCGTCTTCCCCTAGGACCCTGTGATCGGACTCGATGATATAAAAATAGGAATTATTAGGATGTGTGATAAACCGTCGCGGCGTGTATGAGAGCTGAAGTGAGTCCTGTTTGAGCTTCGTGCCAAGTTTTGGGATTTGGAATATGCTGCAACAAGACGCAAAGAGTAAGCAAGAATCGTTACCAGTCAGAGAAAGGTAAAAAAAGTTCAGTAGGAACAATTGATTATAAAGAAAAGAATTTCGACATGGATCCATTGAATCATCCGGTCCGTTTGTATCATCTTGTCGCGATAATGAAGTGCCACGAAACTCACCGCAGCACGTTGCCCGTAACCCCGATCAAGCCCTCTGGGCATAGCTCTGCGGAGAAGCTCCACGAATAATCAAGGGTGTCGAAGATGAGCGGAGTGAAATGCATGAGATTTTGATGTGTGTAATTGAGCCATGTACGAGAGGACAGAGCAAGGATTGCGGGTTGTGATTTTACTTGTACACGAATGAGACGAACTGGACGTGTACCAAGGAATCTGTGGATACGATACGATTAATATGAATCGCTGAGGCATCAAAGAGAATAGGTACCTCGTCCGCGTGTCGGTGAGTTGGCCGCTTACTGGATCCAAGACAGTTCTGAGAAGAACGCCGGTCTGAAGGCCGATGTTGACAAACATTGTTGGTTGATTCCGGTTAATTCCCGCATCCAGCATATCCACGATACATATCGAGGAAGGGGGTGAGGTCAGGGCTTGTAAACTGATCGTCTCTAGTGTGCTGTCTGGGTCCAAAGAAATGATGCGAACCGTCTGGTCCTCGCAACCCACGGCCTAACGGAGGTAAGGTCAGCTCGTGCCTCGAACCAGACAACGTGCTTACAAGATACTGCGTTCGCTGTCGTCCTTCTGGAACATCCCCAATGCTCAGTGCAAGGACAGTGCTGCCCATCGCCTTCCGATCCTGGTACTCGTTCAGTTGACCATCCAAGTCCAACTCAAAGTACACTAGTTCGGCAGAGCTCAGAGCTACGACGACTTGCCGCTTGTTGGTCGTCGCCGCAACGATCGTCTTGCCAGAAGGCACGCGCCATTCGTTCACCCTGCGGTCGACTAAGACGTGCCGAATACCGAGCGGGTGGACTTGCAAAATAGCGTCATCTCCTATCTGTTGCACGGCCAGGGTCGGTGCGGAGGAAAGGAATCCGGTGTCTTGAACTTCCTCTATGTTCTCGCCGATAGACAGAACGAGAGTGCCGTTCACGAAAGAAAGTATGATGTACGAATCATAGACCTCTATAGAATGGTAAGAGTCATGCTCATCGTCACTGAGGCACGAAGACTCACCATCGCTTCTAGTTTTGACCGTCCACACAGCATTCGGAATACCAGGTAAATCAGAACTTACAGTCTCCTCGGCTTCAAGCCCATGTCGAAGCGTCCGAAGCACGCTCCGCGAGCCACGGCCATTCAGCGTAAAAATCTGAGGAGTGTCGGAGTTAGGGAGTAGGTTTAAGACTTTAGAGTCTAAGATGGGATTCAGGGATTCAAGCTCGTCTGCTAAAGCTAAGTTCTCAAGTGGTCGCGGTCGGAAATAAACTCGAGGAAGAGGTTGGTTCGGTTGGCCCATTCCGTTTGCAGGATAATCTCGAGAACTGAATTCCTTCTCGTCGTCATCATCGCCAAGCTTCTGAAACTGATACAGTTGTCTGCAAGGAGCTAGGGATCACAGGACTGGTTTTGGAGAAGGGGCGGAGCACGCACTGGTTTCCAAACTCGGACGCGACGAAAAGAAAACCAGATTTTAGAATGCACAGGCCAGAAGCGATAGGTACTGTGTCAAAGTACTTGACTTTTAGTGCCTTGACTTCCTCCTCCTCGTGTTCGATCGTGATCTTATATAGATCCCCCTCCTCACTTTGTAAGAGGAAGAAAAAAGCACCCTGTGAGGGTATTGTTAGACACGACACGGACCAGGACGATGACCCGAGCTCACCTTCATTTTGTGCATCACCGCAGCCGTAATGATGAGACCACGCCCGCTGTCTCCAAGTGGATGCTTCCGCCGAGGAATCGGGACACGATGTTGAGGTGCGTCTGCATTTCGATAGATGATGTGGTCTTCGGTGCAGACGAGTACGCCCGAAGGGCCATCAAAACGCTCCGTTGATGCGAGCTGACCCCCTGGAACCTGAACAAGAAAATTCGCCTTTGGATCTGTCGGTTCGCTCCATTTTCTCACGACATGGTTGAGGCCCAAGTCAAGTTCGTAGTAAGTCAAAAACTGTATATGTGTCAAATTTGGCTGATGAAAAGACGGTGTTCAAACGTGCCTTGCCAGCATTGGAAGCTGCCTCTCCTGTTGGATCTTGGTCAGCCTCTGAATAGTCGACTTCCAAAGCAGCAAACATCGGGTTCTCAAAGCCAACATCGACGCCAACGATGTGATGGACGAGAGAAGCATTTCTATGTGCTTCCAGAGGTGAAGAAATAGTGAGATTAGCGGAAGCATCGCGATTCAGAATGTACACGAGCTTCGACTTCTCCACTGCTGCGGTCATGACAGCGCGTCCCTTCGGGTCGGTGGCGAGGAATTGTCCGGGAACAATCCTCCGTGTACCAGATTTTCCATAGGTTTCTTGGTGAATCTTGACGAAACTGCTGGTGCGAGGGTCATAATCGAGGATGACAATACGACCAGAATCCGATCCTACAATTGCGAAGTCTGAAAAAGGCGAGGAAGTAAGTAAAAAGAAGGGACCACAACTCACAATTTCTCACCCTTGGTCCCTCCTGTGAGCCGAAAAGCTGTTAAGGAGCGAATGGAGCCAAAAACTTCAGTTGCAATAATTGTTGTTAACTTTCCAGTCTGGACATCGGGCCGCAGAAGTTGAAGACGCGTTCCATGAGATATGATTATCTCCTGCTGCCTCGCACCGGAAAAGTTGCCAACAATAGCTTGAGGCGACGCGGTGGGATGTTGAAGAGTCAGGTTGTACAAGTGCATTGACAAGCGTGATGTCGTTGTAACTGGCTTACCAAATAGGTGTGTACCAAAACAACCCTGAGAACAAAATCCCAAAGTGGCAGGTGAGCCACATGACACTAGAGAGAAACATCTCACTCATTGCTCAAGTAAGAAGTGAAAATGAGTAGTTCTTAGGTGTAGGCAGTAGGCACCTGTGGAAAATACTCATTTCGTCTATGTAATAATAATAATAATAATAATAATAATAATAATAAAGGGACATAAATTGAATTGAAAGGAAAGTGAACGTGAAGGGGGGTCCGGTCCGGTCGCGTGGGAATGATGCAATTTCAACAAACTCAGACAAAAACACTTGAACGTCAACGTCAAGAGTTCATCCACTTGAATATGGTGCATCGTCGTTGATCATGCCATCGAGCGTACTTTGGGAGATGCTTTCTATGTGAATATTCCTTCCGATGTTCACGACCTGAAAAATAAGGTAAGGAGAAGACGCAACCTGACCTTGACCACATCCCTGCCGACTGGCTGGTGTGGAACCCACAGCCATCCAGGGCAATGATACAAAACGGGTATCTCATGAGCCCAAGATGTCTGGGCCCTGAGGGTGGTACAAATGACAACGACGAAGTCGCCTGGATGGTCGAGGCAAATGAGGAAATCTCATTGCATCTTGCACAATAGAGTTTCTGTCCTTATTCAAGTTCCAGCCGAGGTGCTTCGCTACCCTTCCCCCCTAATCTCGTGCTTTCCCCTTTCCCATACCATTTTCTTCCAATCACGACCTTTCGATAATCAACGTCCTTGCATGTCATTTTTAAAGGTCTCAGCAAGCCGAAGGATGTATTGCAACCAACTGAGACGAATGAATTGAGTTCACAATGACATTGTCGCCTGGGTGGACGGGCGCGGGATCGAGACCGGAACACTGTAAGCCCAGCAGGCCTCTGCGAACGCGCCAACGAAGAGCACGATAAACCGATCCCGTGATGAGACGCACTCCGTTCCGCGCCCCGTCCTGGTGCAGAGTATAGATAGCAACTGCAAGCGTATAGGATAGCTGTGTGGGCGAGTGTGGAGCGGGTAGTCGGATTTGCATCATGCGGTGTGGACAAGTTTGCAGGGCATGTTGACCGAAGGCTGCGGGGCGTGGGTTATTGGAGGCGGAAGGCGGGAGAGACTCACGGGAAGAGCGTCGTGCAGGCGTCGAAGGACGCGAGGTGCGAGAGGAGCTTTTGAGAGTGTCGTCGCTGCGCGCCACGTTCCGCAGGAGTGAAAGTTTGAATCACGGCTTGCAGGATGTTGGGGGAGAGTCGAGAAGAAGTAAATAGGTTTGATTGGCGGGAGAACAGGAGGTTGTCGATGGTGAAAAGAGTACGGGCCAACCCGCCCGAGCACGAGCACCACCCGTGCTGCGGCATACCTTGAGGGCCGCTGGCACAACCTCGTGCGTTGGTGTCCGGGTGACAAGGCAGCGAGCTAGCCGGATGGACTCCACTGATCGTACTCGCGCCGCTGCGGGTGGTGCCAAAAACCGTACGTCCAATCTCGCGGCAGTTGCCAACTGAGTGCCGGCAGCTGTGGGAGGGTGGCGAGCCGACGCAGGCGAAGCACATTATTGAGCAGCGCCAGCGGAACGAGGTGGCCGAGCGGAGGCGACAGTGCAGAGTATAGATGGCGCGAGTTGTAGTGAAAAGAGGTAGACAAAGAGTAGATGACAAGAGTAGACCCAGAGACTAGAGTCGAAGCTGTGATCGGATATGCGAATACGTCGAATGTTCGCCGGATATCGGGTCGCGGGATTGAGAGTCGAGCAAAGGGGATCGGAAGAGAGATCGAATTCGAGATCGCGCGGCGACAGACGAAGGCGGGCGGGTCATGTCGAGATACAGTAGGGTAGTAGGCGGGTAGACGCTGTATACAAAGGCGATCGGGGAACGTTGAGACGGGAATTCAGTATAGCACAACAGGACAAGGACCGGATCCATAGGCACAACCCGAACGACGGACTCTCGTTTTCTACACCCGACTTATAACGAAATCACTGCGCAGGTTCATCCCAAGGTACTTCGAGGAGGATATCCAGACTGTGGCGAGTTATGCACGACGGATATCACGTTCTTGTATCGAGTGTTGAGTTTGTCGGTTAGTAGGATTTATCCACACACACGACCTCGTCAGGCGCGACTAGCCCTAACAGCGCCGCAAACCAACACTATCAGAGCAGGCGGCCGCAATGCTGCCTCCTTGAGCACCTCGACAATATATGTGCCATGCCTGTGCCTGTGAGAGAGAGGATGAGCTGATTCATCTCCGCGTCACGGTCACGCGTACTATCCCTTGTCCACAACGTCTGAAATGTCTTGTCGTGACTCACACTATGGAGAACAACCCGAGTGATGTACAATCATCTCAGGCCGCAAGTCTTATATTGCGACTTGCCGGCCCTTCGACGACCAAAGCTGGGTAAGTCAGAAGTATATATCGCGATGCCGACCACTTTCCTCATCGGACAACGCCTGCTAGCCTGTCAACAGAGCAGACCGAGATTAACCGCGTTATTGCAGATGCGTCTAAGGGTTCCAAGTTTTACGAGGTGCAACGATCATTTGCCCCGCCTACTATCACTTACAGTGGCATTTGCTTGACAGAATGAAAAGCGGAAGGACAAGGAAGCGACTGCACGAATACAGCGTATTCTTGAGCTTCGTGACAAAGCCATGAATGGTGTCGACATGGGTGCGCACACGACACACATTTTTAGACCTTGCTGGTGATGGACACCCTTCTCGAAGGCAGAGTGGAACAGAGAGTTGATCATCTCGTGCGCTTCAACATTTCCATCGATCATTGGAACGCAGTGCATCTGAGAACAATATTTTCTCCCAGCTAGAAGCGATTGAGCGGGAGCGTGATGTAACGCAGTACATCGTACATTTCGATATGGACGCCTTCTACGCAAATGTAGAGCTACTGGAGAACCCCAGTTTAGCGGGAAAGCCTTTTGGCGTACGCAGCCATCCCACTTACATTCTCTCGCTCTTCCAATGACATTATACGACAGGTCGGCCACGGTGTGCTAACCACTGCATCCTATGAGGCTCGAAAGTATGGCGTGCGTTCTGGGATGCCCGGTAAGACTGACAGTTACCATATTATCAGCGCTAACAGTGCAAAGGCTACATCGCGTTGAAACTTTGTCCTGATCTTATTCTCGTTGACCTTCACATGTCACTCTACAGTGAAGTGTCCAAACAAATCATGGCTATCTTTAGGCAGTACGACCCGAACATGCTTGCAGCGAGTGTTGACGAAGCATACTTAAAGTGGGCATCGTGTTCTGTGCATCGGTGGATCCGTCTTCGCGTTCTAACCGCAGGCTTTCCGTTACAGTATCACAGAGTATTGTAAACAACACAACTTGGATCCAGATGAATGTGTGCAACGGATACGCCAACGAGTCTTTGATGAGACGAAGTTGACCGTGAGTGCAGGTGTCGCCGCGAATAAGGTACACCTTTGAGCGTCTCTGCTTTCCCGGCTACATCAACCTGATATCGCTATTCTCTAGATGTTAGCTAAGGTTGGTTGCATATACTCGTTCAAGGGTACCCCTAGTTACACTTCACGCTTTGAACATAGATATGCTCAGACAAAGTGCGGGCCCATTCTTTAATTACTAATTTATCGGTACTAGCTAATATCATTGTCCAGAACAAGCCGAACGGACAGTTTCACTTGCCACATACTCCTGAGGCGATCAAAGATTTCTTGCATGGTCTTCCAATTCGCAAAATTCCCGGAGTTGGACGAGTCAAGGAACGTTTATTGGAGTCCATAGGGGTACAGGTTGGTCGCATTTTCTCAATCGGATTTTATACCAGGTGACTCAGGAGCACACGTTCAGATATGTGGGGATATTTACAAGTGCCGTGGCATGCTAGCGCTGTTGGACAAGCAGTTCGGTTTGCACTCTATGCTTCGGGTGTACCTAGGAATCGCGTCCAACGTAGTCCAGCCCTGGGAACGTGAGGAGAGAAAAAGCATCGGCTCAGAAAGGTCTCTGGCTCCGCATTTACGATTGACACCCTCTCACGTTTGCTGCCGAATTAGAACGTTTCGAGCAATCTCCGAAAAGGAAAAGATCCTGGAGAAGCTCGAAGACATTGCGACCGAGCTCGATGACGAAATGGAAAGAGGAGGATGGAGCGGACGGACCATCACGTTGAAATACAAGCTCGACACTTTCGAAGTATTCACGCGAGCCAAAACGTTCGATCGCTGGGTCAAGACAAAGTCAGAGCTGTATGAGGCTGGACGGGAGCTCCTTCAACCCGAATGGCCAATTTGCATTCGCCTCATAGGTCTCCGGGTCACCAAGCTTAAAGACCTTCGAAAGAAGGACGATGGCATCACAAAGGTGCGGCGCCTTTCTCACCACTACTAGTTCCTGTATGAATGTGATGCTTGTGTCTCAGTTCTTTGGGCCACTCCCAGAGTCCGGGTCTCCAACGAAAAGTCATATACGTGAAAACGACGACAACGATTCAGCTGTCAAGTGCATAGAAGTTGACTCAGAAGATGACCTAGATTATGACATGCCGGACGTCGAAGATGAGCCTTCAAGTACGGCCGCTGAGACTGACGCTAAAATGTCTAACCCATCATCGGACTTCCATTTACGGCCTACTAACGCGCCAGATGAACATACATCTGCAGCTGTTGCGAGCGAGTGTCCACTGTGTACGCAGCCATTCTCGGACAACGACGAGCTCAACGCCCATATCGACTGGTGTCTGAGTCGCGAGGCTATCCGTTCTGCACATGCCGAGGGCGATAAGCGGGAGCAGAAGAAGCCTGAGAGCCGTTCGAAGGATCCGGATATGCAAGAGTGGTGGAAGGTGCCACCTCTGGAAAGGAACGCCCGGAATCAGACAAGGAAGAGACGGAAGCTGGGAGGATGAAGTCGATTCATGCGACAGGTTGTGCAGTAAGTGTCGGAATAGTATACCCGTCGTTGCCTATGTTACTGTACTGATAAGATTCATACTAATAGTATTTCCGAGCGTGCGAGGTGAGCAAACCCGAGCGTTACAGCGGTTTCGCAGTCCTCCAAGTCAAGTTTTGACAGCAGAGAGTTCTTAGTTAGGTGGAAATCGAAATTATAGGATAGCAAAAATTTGTCTTTGTATTGCCCTGACTGTGTCCTTTATTTCTATCTGTCCCCCCATCATCACATTTCCAAAAATGTACTACACAATGGAGTCTTCTATCTACAGACCGAG
>Ga0137359_10005925_pt1 | contig 10110 bp, 11 predicted proteins | sample Mad1_40_16metaG_FD_108281 | JGI IMG/M metagenome (GOLD analysis project Ga0137359, IMG submission 108281) | Vadose zone soil microbial communities from Angelo Coast Range Reserve, California, USA - Mad1_40_16 metaG | ecosystem: Environmental > Terrestrial > Soil > Vadose zone | place: USA...
AACCACAGCTGGACCCACCGCTGACAAAACGGAGGACGAGATCGGCTTCCGCACCATCGAAACTCATCGCACCCAAATCCTACTTAACGGCAAGCCCATCTTCCTTCGCGGCATCGCTGTGCACGAAGAGGCGCCAATCCGCGGCGGCCGAGCCTTCACTCAGCAAGATGCCGAGACCCTGCTGGGATGGGCCCGTGAGTTGGACTGCAATTTCGTCCGCCTGACTCATTACCCGCACAGCGAGAACATGATCCGCCTCGCCGACCGCATGGGCCTGTTGGTCTGGTCAGAAATCCCGGTTTATTGGGACATTGACTGGGAAAATCCCGCAACATTGCAAAACGCCAAGAACCAGCTTCGCGACATGATCGCCCGCGACCACAATCGCGCTTCGGTAATCTTTTGGTCGCTCTCCAACGAGACCCCAGTCAAAATCGAGCGTCTGACATTCCTGCGCCAACTTGCCGACGCGGCGCGCCAACTCGACTCCACTCGGCTGATCACTTCAGCGCTCAACCACGTGGACGAGTCCGGCCCCGATACCCGCGTTCTCGGTGACCCGCTCGGCGAGTATCTCGATGTGCTCGGCTTGAACGAGTATCTAGGCTGGTATTGGGGACGTCCCGAAGATGCCGACCGCATGCAGTGGAAGACGGCGTGGGATAAGCCACTCATCATGAGCGAGTTTGGCGCGGAAAACCCGTACGGCAGGCACGGTACCCCGGACGAACGCTGGACCGAGGAGTATCAGGTCAACCTCTACCAGCACCAGATTACCATGCTGAAAAAGATTCCGTCGTTGGCGGGTTTATCGCCCTGGGTCCTGATGGACTTCCACTCCCCGCGCCGCTTCCTGCCCGGAATCCAGGACTATTACAACCGTAAGGGGCTGATTTCGAATCAGGGACAACACAAGCAGGCGTTCTTCGTTTTGCAGAAATACTACAAGGAAATCGAGTCAGCGAAGTAAGGCAACCGCCGGCTGACTATGCTTGCGTTCGGTCCAGAAACTCCGAATGCCACGCCATCTGGATGGCTTCCAGCTTTCCCTCATTCGACTTCTTGGGATCGTCCTTGAACTCGGACAGTTCCGTAACCAGCCGGTGCAAATCCGTAAAGCGCACGGCCAGCGGATCAGTTTCAGGATGCTTCTCAGAGAGCAGGATTCCGATGTCTTCAGGATCGTCCCAGGTTAGTTCTTTCGGCATGCATGCTCCTTGGTCGTTCGCCGTCGGTCATTGGTCGTTGGCCAACGACTAACGGCTGCTCTAGTGCTCTTCCGAAACATAATTCCGGTTCCACGCCGGAATCTCGACTACCACCTTGCCGGGCTTTTTAATCACAGCCTGGCAGCCGAGTCGGGAGTTTAACTGTAAATCAGCGGCCATGTCCAGCCGGTCAGCCTCCTCGTCATCCATTTCCGTGAGATTTTCAGCCCCTTCTTTCACCCAGATGTGACAGGTGGTGCAGGCACAGTTGCCGCCGCAGGCATGATCCAGCCGGACGCCATAGTTCAACGCCACGTCGAGCAGCGATTCCTCTTTGCCATGATCCTTGTAAGGCAGCTTCCCATGCTCGAACTGCACCGTTTTGCCCTCGGGAAGAAAGGTGATCTGGACCGTGTTCTCGCCCGGAGCCTCCACGGTAGCCGTTCCCGAGCCTTGATTTTTATCTTCTGCCATCACCGCTCCTCATCTGCAATCATCGCGCTCTTAGCTGACAACTGATAAGGGATGTCTTACTCAAACTCCGCCTTGGCCACTGGATGCGGCGCATCCGGCCCCTCACCCAAGTCAGCCTGATCCATCGTCTTACCCTTGAGCACCGTAGACACGGCGGTGTCCATCATCAGCTCCGCCAGCCGCATCGTGCCCTGGTTCAGCGCGTCAATGGCTGCGCGGATGGACTGATATTCATCCCCACCCTTCACCTGGTTCAACGCTCTTTCCAGCTTGGCAATCCGCTTCTTCTCGTCGCTGGAAAGCTGCCCCCAGGCGGGACTTTTCCTGCCTTTTTCAAGCGCGGCCAGAATCGTGCCTGCCTCATTACGCGCCTCAATCACCTGCCGCTGGCGAAAATCCTCTTCCGCTGAATCAAAGGAGTCGAGAATCATGCTCTCGACTTGCTCGTCAGTCAGGCCGTAGCTGGGCTGGACTTGGATCTCCGATTCCTTGCCACTGCGCTGCTCGCGAGCCGAAACCTGCAGAATGCCATTCGCATCAATCAGGAACCTCACCTCCACGCGCGGTATTCCCGCGGGCATCGGCGGAATCCCCTTCAGCTCAAAGCGCGCCAGCGAGCGGCAATCCTTCGCCAGTTCCCGCTCGCCCTGCAGCACGTGGATCGCAACATTCGTCTGCCCATCCACCTGCGTGGTGTAGTGCTGCGTAGCCGAAGCCGGAATCGTCGAGTTGCGCAGAATGATCTTGTCAGTCACTCCGCCCGCGACTTCAATACCCAGCGACAAAGGCGTCACGTCAAGCAGCAGCATGTTTTCGGTAGCTTCTGAGCCGCCGGAGAGAATATTGGCCTGCACCGCCGCGCCCAAGGCCACAACCTCGTCCGGATTCAGGTCGGTGTGTGGCTGGCGCTGGAACATCTCCTCCACCAGAGCGTGCACCTTGGGAATTCGCGTGGATCCCCCGACCAGCACCACTTCGTCAATCTGCTCCGGCTTCAGGCCCGCATCTTTTAATGCTTGCTTGCACGGACCGGCAGTGCGATCAATGATCGGCTGAATCAACTCCTGGAACTGTTCTCGCGTGAGCTCCCGTAGATAGTGTTTGCCGCCCGGCAGTTCAACCTCCAGCCTGGTCGCAGGCTGCGAAGACAAGGCAATTTTGGCCTCAATCACCGCCTTGCGAATGGTTGCCACCGCTTCGCCATTGCCTGAAACATCCAAACCCATATCGCCGCGAATGTCATCCAGCGCAATCGCAATCAGCAGGTTGTCGATATCGTCGCCGCCTAAATGGGTGTCGCCGTTGGTGGCAATAACTTCGAAAATCCCGTCATGCAACTTGAGAATGGAAACATCAAATGTGCCGCCGCCCAGATCGTAAACGGCGACAATGCCGTTCTGCTTCTTGTCCAGCCCGTAGGCCAGCGAAGCGGCCGTCGGCTCATTCACCAGGCGCAACACTTCCAGTCCGGCAATGCGTCCGGCGTCTTTGGTAGCCTGCCGCTGGGCATCGTTGAAATAGGCGGGGACCGTGATCACCGCCTTGGTCACCGGGGCATTAAAGAATCGTTCCGCATTCCGCTTAAGCTGCCGCAGCACGAACGCCGAAATCTCCGGCGGCGTAAATGTCTTCTCTCCCAACCTGATGCGCAGCACCTCGCCCGCCTGAAGATCCTGAGCCAGTCGGAAGGGAAACAATTTCAACTCCTGCTGGATGTCCTCAATGCCGCGCCCCATAAGGCGCTTGATCGAGTAAACTGCGTGCTCCGGAGTCTCAATCAAATACTTTCGCGCCGCATTGCCCACGATGATCTGGTGGTTCTCATCCAACGCGACGACCGAAGGCACGAGATTCGACCCATCTTCGCCAGGAATCACGACAGGGATATCCCCCTGCATGAAAGCCACCAGTGAGTTGGTGGTTCCCAGATCGATGCCGACGATGCGGTCAGTTCCCATTGAGTAATTATGTAATCGGGCAATTGTGTAATTTGAGAAGGCGGACGGAATCAGGTTTCAATTACAAAATTACCCGATTGCCAGATTACTCAATTCTCCAATGCCTCATTCACATCCCTCACCAAATTCCTGATGTAGCTTCGCCGGTTCAACAGATCGACCATCCCGTCCAGCGCCCGACGCCGTGCTTCCTCGTTCTCGCTTTCGATGGCTCGATCCCACTCGCCCCAGCGACCCCTGAGTTCCTGTGACAGCTCTTCATATTTTTTCTCAAACGCCGCTTTATGTCCTTCCAGATCTTTCACCAGTACAGGGTCGGCTTCGCCCGTCTTCTTGTTCATACGCGCTTCTTCAAGCTGTAGGTTCAGCTCAAACACCTCTTCCAGCAGGTCGGGAGGTACAATCTGTTTCTTGACTTCGCCGGTCGCCCGCGCCTTCTCGGTGGCGCTCTTCGATTGCTCTTCAAGTTCCACGCCTTCCAGGGTTAGCAAGTATTGCGTGCGCTTGATGGGGTCCTTCAAGGTCCGGTAAGCGTCGTTGAGCAGCGAACTCTGCTCCAGGCTCCATTCCTGCTCTCGCTGGTCCGCACGCGCGTTCAGATCCGGATGCAGCCGCCGGCTCAATTCGTAAAACTCCCGCTCCAGGCGCGCCCCATCCAGGTTCAACTTCCGCCCCAGGCCAAAAAACGCAAAGTAATCCACCGCAGCCGGCGGCTGCACCTTGCCGCACGCCTTGCAGAACTGAGCCGCGCGCATGTCGCCGCACCACCAGCAACTGGACGTGGCGCTGCCATTTCCATCCGCCGCAATCGTCTTGGAAGTATCCATCGCCATGCAGAATTATGTGTTGCCTGGCTTGTGTGGCGCGGCCGGCCTTGCCCGCGACCGGCGCATGCACCTAAAAATCTCAGGGGTTTCAATCACTGGACCGGAGAATCTGGACCGGAGTGCGGAGGGTCATACGCTGCAAGCTTTTGCAGGCGAGGGCGCCCGCGCCACACAAACCACTCAATTACCCTGAGAACGACGTTCCACACCCACACGACTTGGACGCATTCGGATTCACGAACACGAATCCCTGTTGCATCAGGGTCTCCTGATAATCCAGAATCATGCCATGGAGGTAGATGAACGATTTCGGGTCCACAAACACTCGCACATCTCCGAACTGGTAAATCCGGTCGCGCTCGCGCGGCTGTGTGTCGAAACGAATGTTGTAGCTCAAGCCCGAGCAGCCGCCGCCCTGCACGCCCAGACGCAGCCCGCCCTGCTCAGGCGAGATGCCTTCCTTGACGATGGCCGTTCGAATCCTGGCCAACGCCTTCTCCGTGACCTGGACGCCCTTCGCGGGCGCGGTCTTCATCGGTGGTTCTACCGCAACTGGAGTCATAGTAGGCTCACGCCTGCCGTTGGATGTGTAACGACCAACGACTAACGACCAACGACTGAATTTGCTGGCACATCCTGCTTCTTCTTCCAGTCATGAATCGCCGCCCGGATGGCGTCTTCGGCCAGCACCGAGCAGTGAATCTTTACCGGAGGCAGCGCCAGTTCCTTCACAATCTCGGTGTTCTTGATTTGCAACGCTTCGTCGACCGTCTTGCCCTTCACCCATTCCGTGGCCAGTGAAGATGAAGCGATCGCCGACCCACAGCCAAACGTCTTGAACTTCGCGTCTTCAATGATGTTGGTCTGTGGATTGACTCTGATTTGCAGCTTCATGACGTCGCCACACTCCGGAGCGCCCACCAGTCCGGTGCCCACGTCGGTGCTCAATTTGTCCATCGAGCCAACGTTGCGAGGATGTGAGTAGTGATCGAGAACCTTATCGCTATAAGACATTTTGACCTCTCCTGGTAAATCTAAATTCTTGTCATCCTGAGCGGGGCTTGATCGGTTGCTACGCACCCGATCAAACGGAGTCGAAGGATCTCTGCCCTCTACTTACTCTCCTGCCCACTTCACGCTCTTCAAATCCACGCCCTCTTTTGCCATCTCATACAGCGGCGAAAGCTCGCGCAGACGTTCCACCGTCTCTACCACCCGGTCGGCCACGTAATCCACTTCAGCTTCAGTATTAAATCGCCCTAGACCGAACCGGATCGAACTGTGCGCCAGATCGTCCCCCGTCCCCAGAGCCTTCAGTACATAAGATGGCTCAAGCGTCGCTGAGGTGCACGCTGATCCGCTCGAAACCGCCACGTCGTTGATACCCATCAGCAGCGATTCACCTTCCACATACGCAAAGCTGATATTCAGATTGCCCGGCAGGCGATGTTCCATCGAGCCGTTGACGTAAACCTCATCCAGCCGGCCCATGATGTTGTCTCGCAACCGGTTCCGGAGGCCCGCCATGCGGCAACTCTCCTTTGCCATATCCTCCATGCAAATCGCGCACGCCTTGCCCAACCCAACGATTCCAGGCACGTTCAGGGTTCCGGACCGCATGCCGCGCTCGTGTCCGCCGCCGTCAATGATCGCGGAAATCTGCACCCGAGGATTCTTGCGCCGCACATACAGAGCGCCGACACCCTTGGGACCGTACATTTTATGAGCCGAAATCGACATCACGTCGATGTTCATCTTGTTCACGTCAATCGGGATCTTGCCCACCGCCTGGGTCGCGTCGGTGTGGAAAATCACTCCACGCTCGCGACAGAGCTTCCCGATTTCGGCGATGGGTTGCACCACGCCAATCTCGTTGTTGGCCGCCATGATCGTCACCAGGATGGTTTTGTCATCCATGACATGCTTCAGCTCTTCCAGATCGATCAGGCCGTCTTTCTGCACCGCCATGTAAGTTACACGGTAGCCGTATTTTTCCAGGCGCTTGCCGGTATCGAGCACCGCCTTGTGCTCGGTAACCGCGGTGATGATGTGGTTGCCTTTTTCCTTGTACATCTCGGCCACGCCCTTGATGGCGAGGTTGTCGCTTTCGGTCGCACCCGAAGTGAAAATAATTTCTTTGGTGGTTGCGCCGATCAGCTTAGCCACTCGCTCTCGCGCGGTTTCCACACCTTCCTCGCCCGCCCACCCGAACGAATGGTTGCGGCTGGCCGCATTGCCGAACTTCTCCATAAAGTAGGGCAGCATCTCCTCCAGCACCCGCGGATCCATGGGGGTGGTGGCGTGGTTGTCCATATACACCGGCAGCTTGACTCCGTTCGCCGTAGTCCGTTGTTCCTGGCCCGGCGCGCTTTCGTGTCCGTTCGTCCCCTGGGGGATCGTCTTCACATCCGTGCTCATAATTGCTCTCCTCAGAACCTAAAAGCCCAATCTAGGCGGGGGCGCCTCGCCCGCGCAGGTGACTAGCAGGGTCAGCAGTTCATTACCTACCCAATCGTCACCAACTCCGTCGCTCCACTTTCGCGCGCCCCCTCTTCCTTCATCTCCAGGATAGTGATGCGCCGAAGCAGCTCTTCGATGCTATGGTTCACCCGCCGCAAAGGCTCGCGGATGTTGCAGCGGTTGCTCTGATCGCATTCACCCCGTACGGTGACGCACGAAGTGATAAAAAGCGGCCCATCAATAGCCCGGATGACCTCAAAGGCGGTAATGGTCCCGGCGGCGCGCGCCAGCGTGTAACCCCCGTTGGTCCCGTGCTGCGAGTGCAGTAACCCGGCTTTTACCAGTCGCTGCAGAATCTTCGCCAACGCCTCCTGAGGGATGTGGTAGGAATCCGCCACGTCCTTGGCGCTGCACGCTCCCTGCTCCGCATGCTCGGCCAGATGCTTCATGGCCATCAACCCATAATCCGCCTTCTTGGTCAGTTTGAGCATGTTCTATCAAAACCCGACCTTTTCAGTCGGATATCCCTATTCTAGGGTCCAACCTGCTCAAATGCAACCCCTTACAGGCAACGGGGAAAAAACGTCGTCTGAATGTGACTGGCGGCACTGAACCGCTTCGGCCGGGTCGCCATACGGCGAGAAGGGCAAGAATGCGAAGAAAAAAAGATCACCCGAGGGACTTGACAATCCACTCAGCGGGTCTAAAATACCGCCAATTTCCGGAAGGATTTCCTCGAACAGCTCGAACCGGGAAATCGAGCACCGGATTTATGACTCCAACCCCGTTGTCCCAACCTACCGAGAAGAGAAAGTAACATGGCACAGTGCAAGCACCCGCGCGTGCAAATCGTCGCTCGCGAAGAAGACACAGAATTCGTCGAATGCCTGGAATGTCGCGAAATATTCGAATCCAGCGAATTCAAAGACATGGCCATCGAAGAGACCAAACCAACAAGGGAAGAAGGAATCTGACCCCGACCGTGACAAAGGTAACCGGGGCTCCACCCTTTACCCTTGCTGCTGCCATCACAGTTTGTTAGTGTCGCCCGGGGAACACTTTGCCTGCAAAAAATCAAACGCCGCTTGTAGCATTGGTTGTAGACGATTCCATGCTCATACGGCACACCGTATGCCGGTTTCTCGAAGAGCGTGGTTATACCGTGGAGTCGGCGACTAACGGCGAGGAAGCGCTTCCCATCGTCAAGCGGATTCGTCCCGACATCATCATCACCGACATGCAAATGCCGAAGATGAGCGGTACTGAACTCATCACTGCCCTCAGGGCTGAGCCGGAGACGGCCAACATCCCGATCGTAATCGTGGCCGGCAAAAATAGTGGATTCGACGCCCGGGAACACCGGGCCAACTTCACCATTTTCAAGGACATCGATATCGAAGCTCAGCTCGCAAAGGCGCTCGATGCCGTCCTAAGTAGCAACTCCCCAAAGACCAAAACTGCCGCCACGTAGGTCTGAGAAATCAAACCTGAGAGCCGGGAACTGATTTTCAAACCACCGCCCCAGACCAATCTAAAGCTTCATCGCTGCTTCCGCAGAAAAATCCTCGGCGGCAAAGTCTTCGGCCAGAAACTTGGGATACGCCGCGGCCGCAATCATGGCTGCATTGTCGGTCGAAAGCGGACGCGAAGGAAAATACACCGGCAAGCCTTCCCTGGCCGCCGCCTGTTCAAAGTGCTGGCGTAACTCATGGTTCGCAGCTACGCCGCCGGTAACGAACAGGGTCGCGACATCGCAGGCGCGCGCCGCAGCCAGAGTCTTCGCCGCCAGATCTTCCACCATCGCCCGCTGAAACGAGGCCACCAGATTCAAGGTCTTGGTGTCGCAATGCAGCAGGTAATCCTCAAGCGTGGGCTTTTCGATGACGGCCAGCGCTTTTCGCCGCCCCTCAATCGACGCCTGGAGACCGTGAATTTCCACGTACCGCAACACCGAGGTTTTGATTCCGCTGTAAGAGAAATCAAAGCGCGGTTCGAATTCAGCATCGCCTTTGTCTTTTTGGTTGCGGTGCTGGTCAAGACGCCGGTCCCGATGCTTGAGCTGGGCCGCGGGAAACCTCACAGCCGACGGGTCGCCCTGCATGGACAACCGGTCAATGATGGGACCGCCTGGGTACCCCAACCCCAGCAGCTTCGCGACTTTGTCGAAGGCCTCGCCGGCCGCATCGTCCCGGGTGTGACCAATGTTCTTGTACGCCCAGCCCGCTGCTCGCTGCTCCGCCAGGTAGAGATGGGTGTGTCCACCAGAGACTACCAGGGCCAGGACGGGGAACTTGATCTCCCGATTGTCTATGTGCCGCTCTTCGAGCAGAACGGCATGGATATGGCCTTCCAGGTGATTCACGGCAATCAGAGGCTTATCGAGCGCAAAGGCCAGTGCTTTGGCGTAGCTGATTCCAACCAGCAAGGCGCCGGCCAAGCCTGGTCCTTGAGTCACAGCCAGCGCGTCGATGGATTGGTAACTCCGCCCGGCATCGGCCAGCGCTTTGCGAACCACGGGCACAATCGCCTTCAGGTGCTCCCGCGAAGCCAGCTCCGGAACCACGCCGCCATAAGGCTGGTGCACGGCGATCTGCGAGAAGACCACGTTCGACAGCACCTCTTCTCCCGAACGAACCACCGCGGCGGCGGTCTCGTCGCACGAGCTTTCAATGCCGAGAATGTAACAGCCAGCCATGTTGCTAGTCTAAATCTAAACGAACCGGGACAGCCCAGCCCAGCCCAGCCGCCTCGGCTGTCGGGTCGCCCGCAGGGCGACTACAATATCCCGTGATGTCGAGCGGAAACCCGAGCGCATCCCCCGCGACCGAGCCGGTCAGCTCGCTTTACGATACCCGCCTGCCCCACCTCTCGTGCTGGCGGCGAATGCAGATTCCGCTCATCGCTTCCGCCGTGATCACGATTATTCGCGTGCTCGGACCCACGCTGCGTTTCGAAGAACTGGGCATGCATCACTATCGGCAATCCCGCGCCCGGGGCGAGCCAGTGATTTCAGCCTTTTGGCATCGCTGCATCATTTCCGCCACTTGGTACTGGCGCAACGGGGGCGCGGTCGTGATGAACACCACCAACTTCGATGGCCAGTGGACCCGGCGCGTGATCGAGCACTTCGGTTTCGGGACGGCGCAAGGCAGTTCCACCCGTGGAGGTCTGCGCGGACTGGCG
>Ga0137359_10005926_pt1 | contig 10110 bp, 7 predicted proteins | sample Mad1_40_16metaG_FD_108281 | JGI IMG/M metagenome (GOLD analysis project Ga0137359, IMG submission 108281) | Vadose zone soil microbial communities from Angelo Coast Range Reserve, California, USA - Mad1_40_16 metaG | ecosystem: Environmental > Terrestrial > Soil > Vadose zone | place: USA...
CGCGCGCGCAATTGCGACGCGACCTGGTAGCCGTCAAGCGGACCGCGCGGTCCATGTCGTTCGAGCTGCCGGGATTTGCCGACAAGTTTCACGTGCCGCGCAACAACAACGATAACGAATTACTGACCGCCGGGCGCGCATTCGCCGCCGACGCTGTGGCCTTCAGTGCGGAACTTATCGCTCACGAGCTGCGGCCGGATTTTCTCGAACAACTGAAGGCGGACATCGATGCGCTTGAAGCGGCGATCAGCGCGCAGTCAGGCGGCATGGGCCATCGCACGGCAGCGGTCGCTGCAATCGACGAGGCTATTGATCGCGGCAACGAACTCGTGCGCAAACTCGATGTGATTGTGAAGAACAAATACAGAAAGGATCGAGCAACCCTGGCGGAATGGGCCACCGCCAGCCACGTCGAGCGCGTCCCGAGGAGCAGAGCCCGGTCCGATAGATCTACCTTCTAAGAATTTAACGCTGAAAGTGGAAGGCGTTACTGTCGAGAAAGTTTTGGACGAGCTGCGCCACAACCTGGCGCTCCACTACTTGAATGAAAAAAAATCTCGGTGAGTGAGACCGCCTACTTGTTGGGATTCTCCGAGGCAGCAGCCTTCTCGCGCGCTTTCAAGCGGTGGACCGGCGCCAGCCCGCGCACGCTTGAGTGTCATGATGTCAGTACCACCACGCGGTAGCGGGTGGGTCGTGTCCCTGCCGACCGCTCCTGCCGACTTCCAACTCCCTTGCCTCTAGAGCGCAATTCCCCGTCCCAGGACACCTACAAATATCAGCGCGCCCAGTAGGCCCGCCACAATCCATCTCACGCTTCGCGTCAACGCGAAAGAGTTGTTCGACGGTCTCGACGGTGCTGGAATTGTAAATGGCAGGAGCAGGAGCCAAATGGTCAGTCCGAACGTACCGCCAGCAGCCTGAAGTTGTGCCCACTTAGCTTCGAGCTGGCTAAGCAACCCGGACATCACGGTGACGATCCCGCCAGCGATGTAGGCAGGTACAACCAGGTTCAAGGCAAGCGAGCGCGCCGCACTCCCGCCAACGCCAATCAGCTTGCCCAATTCAGCGCGGCATAGTCGGAACGAGAACCACCAAAGGACTGCGCCCAACAACGCGACCGCGCTCCGCCAAAACCACTGGCCCGGCAACTCATGAACCAGAATGTACGAATCGCCGAACTTGATGATCGGAGCAACTGCGATGTAGGTGGAAGCTATAAAAAGATTCACAGACATTGTGAGCCACAGGAAGTAGCGCACGCTTGGTTGAGCGATTTGCTTCGTGCGCAGCAACGCGAGACAAACAAGCGCAGCTATGAAGTTCGCGGTGGAACCGGCTGGGACGATGATGTTGTACTTCCACGTAGGAATTTCTGAGGCGAGAGGAATGTAGGTGCTGGAGAGGACTTTGCCACCTGGTGCCTACCAGGACCGCCATCGTACAGTGGCCGATAAGTTCACGAGAGACGTTTGCGATTGCATAAGCGATAATTGCGATAGCAATCACAGTGAAACGATCAACATAAGCCGCGCCAGAAGCAACATCATCATAGGCTGTGTTGCCATTTCGAGATTCAAAAATGGAGCCGGTAGAAAACGGCGGATCAATGTAGATAAGCTTTACCTTCCCGCGAACTTCATCCTCGCTCAATAAAGAGCGAAGCGCTCTTACGTTGTCGCTGTAATACAAAGCATTTCGCCAAGTGGAACTCGCTTTCGTTATCGAGAACACACGCTGCGCCTCGGATTTTGGTCCCGCCACAATTTCATCAAACGGCTTTTTGCCGTCGTAAGCGATCTCATAGTCGAATATTCGGGAACTACCACCTTCGGAAAGGCGGCTTGCCCGGCGTGTACGTTTGGTTGTCATTCTTCTTGCTCGATTATCTTCGCACGATAATCTGTTAACTACCCAACCTTCTCATGAAGCTCCATTCATGGTGATGGCACCTTTCATGTTACAGAGCGGAACTGAACCGAACCTACGTTCTGACATTCTAGATGGTCGCTAATAGGGATCAGCTTTTCGACTTTCATGAATGCGATGGTGAACGTGAAATTATTATGGCCTGCGTAGGCTGGGAATCGCAGGAGCTTAACCGCGATTTCCACAGGTCCTAGGTCATTATCAAATATTATCCTCCTTAAAATACTGGACCGTCCTCACTTCTTGAATACCAACTAATATCGGGTTGATCCCGTCGAAGACTCGGTCCGAGCCTCGGCTAGGTGTACAAACGGCATAGGCACCGGACTTTAGCTCGAAGATAGCTATGACAATCTCGCCTCCCGAAACGAGCGGATTTCCGACTTCAGCATGGTTCTCGCTTTCTTGGCTCGAGTAAACGAGCCCAAAGATTCTTTTATCCGTTAACTCGAGGCCCGCAGAGTCGAGCCCCTGTCTTATCACTTGGTAACGTTGTTCCGCTTCATCTTTGTTTTCGATGCCTGGAATGAAAAAAGCAGGTTTGTCTTCGTTCTGGGTCTGTTCTAGAAACTCCAAAAGTTCATGAGAACTCCATCGTGAGTGATAGTCCTTTAAAGTACACCTGTCTATTACTCTGAGCGCCCAGCCGAAAATCTTATCATGATCGGGAATCTTTGAGTTATGGTGATGCAAGACCATCTGGAATTCATGCGCAGCAGTGAAAGGCAGTCTTCCCGTAAGCATTTGAAACATCGTTATACCAAAAGCATAGATGTCCACCTTCGGACTAACCACCGCTTTCTTATCGGATGTGAGTGGGAACATCTCGGGCGCTGCATATGCTAAGGTCTGGACCCCGCTGTGAGTTACCGTAGTAGAGTCAATCAGTTTGGCGATCCCTACGTCGCTAATCTGGGAAACCCCGGCTGTCAGTAAAATGTTTGGAGGTTTAATATCTCGATGAATAATTCGGGGCTCACGAGAATGAAGATATGATAAGCCTCTAGCAATTCCAATGGCGATCTTCAGACAATATTCATCGGAAAGACCAAGAGGGGAGCCATCTATTTTGTCTTTGAGGGTTCCCTCATCAGCAAACTCTAGAATCAAAGATTTCTGCTTGTGACCTCGCCCATCCAGGTCCTCAAACGTATCGAGAAGGCGAATAATATTGGGATGCCTTAAACGCTCCAGCAGGTTGAGTTCAGCGTCGTCAAAGTCTGACCTAAAAGATTTGATGGCCACTGCTAATCTAGGCGAACCTTCGAAGATTAAATGGCCCTTGTAGACAACGCCGAACCCTCCTCGGCCGATCTCCTGGTCACGTTGATAAGTATACTGGCCCTTGTGTTTTCCAAATGCCAAGAAATTGATCCAAGCCTGGTATGAATAACCTGCGGGAACGTAAGCCCATTTACCGAACATTTTAGCCCGGTCAAAATCGTCTAGGTAAGGAGAAGTCTGATCGGTCATTTCCTTACTGAACCAGTCCACAGCATTGCCCACGTACCAGCTCAAGGATCGTTTTGCCCCTTGACCCACCTCCGCAAGCCTCGATTTTATGTCGCGTCTTATTAGTAGCTGACGCACTATTTCGTCTCGATCAACCCATTGCTGGGTTTTGTCCCAAGTGTCAAAAATAATCTTAACGATGAGGGCGAATATTTGGGAGTGTTTAAGAACTACCATTGCTAATCTCCGTAACATTGCGACGCATACGGGAGTGTGGATTTGATCATTCTTGTCGCTTGCCAGTTGGTGGAAAGGCTCTATTCCAACCACCTGAAGTTTGCATTTCTTTTATTCCCTTCAGGCAGAAGCGCTTTCCCTTCGGACGAATAGATTGCCGGCGACGCGGGCAGATCTTTGACGTGGGAATCGCTCTTCTTTGGTTGTTTCCACCTTGCACTGAATAGAACGATAGCGCATCCATACTCTGAGTACTAAGCTGGCAATTTACTTTCCCATGTGCTTGCCCGAAGGGATTTTGCATTTGACAGCTTAGGCCACCAGAACTGCCGACGAAGCTTCAGTTCATTATAGCAACCGCAATCTCGGCGAAGCGTCCGCTTTATCCGACATTCAACTCACAATGTCTGATAGTCTCGTATGAATCTCTTATCGAAGACACTGGCAGAGCGGTGACAGGTGACAGGTGACGGGTGACAGGTTAAAAAGAACGGGAATCGTGAATTGTGAATATGGAGAGCGGACGGGAGTGAACCGAATGATCATGTGCGGTTAGCGCGACTTCATGAATTCAGCTTTGATCTCGTCCCAACTTCTACCAATAGCGCGGCCTTGGCCCGCGTTGGTTCTGGCCCACTCCAGCCGTCGGTCGAGTTCTCGCTTTTGAGCATCAGTTAATTCAAGGGCTTGATTCTCTTCGGCGATCGTATCCCAAATTTCTTCGACGAGGAGGATTCGGTCAGGGATGCTGAGCTTCTTCGCTTGTTCGGTTAGCTCGCTTTGCATGGCGGGCATTATATCAAAGCAACACCTCACGGTGAACTGTAATCTCCAGTAAGCGCTCGCTTTATCCGACGTTCACCTCACAACGTTTGATAGTCTCCAATGAATTTCTTATCGAAGACAGGGCTCAGAGGTCAGAGATCAGGAGTCAGAGGTCGGAGATCAGAGGTCAGACGTCAGAGCTCGTAAATGGTGAATCGTGAATCGATAAAACGGTGACTACGGTTTCGGGCTGCAATATTTCTTATAGGGAATGATGTCCAAGACAGTCACGCTCGAACCGGGCACGATGACGTATTCGGAAGCGCCGTATTTGTCTGCGCCCGGTTTCCAATTGTACGTATAGCCCAACCGAGTCCAGGGGTAGCCAACCGGCGACTGTGACGGCTCTGAAACCACCCAAGAGCTAAGTGTCTTATTCGCAAACCAGTGCAGATATGCATCCGACACGCCTTGCGGAAACCCCTGGCCGCAGTTAGGCGGCGCGGGAGCAGAGCAAGGCATTGCAGTCAAAGGATCGGGGTTAGTCGCCGGTCGAATAATATGTCCTTCCGTCACGGTCATCGTCACGAAATTACTAAGCTTGGTGCCGGGAAGCAGGCCGAGCAATTGAACCAGGCCTGAGTCCACATCGCTGGAGAACGTTTTACAAATCTCCTGGACCTCTGGCACTTGGGTAACCCAAACGTAAACCGGCAAAGTAGCCGGACCTGGTTTATAAGGGTAACCGGTCAGGGTCACGACGGTTGCGGTCCGGGTGTTCGGATCAAATATTAGTGGCTTCAAAGGGCGAACGTTGGAAGACTTATAAACGGCGGCATCGTAAATCGCAGCATTGTAGACCGCCACCATGCTGTCCTGCTCAGAAGGCTTGAGGTTTGACTGACCAAAGCCGGCAAGCCCCGTTAGCGAGAGCAGCAAGAGCAGCATGATAATTCTGCTGCGGCTTATAATTCGTTGGACATGCGAGGCGGAAGAAGCGGTTTTGATAGGCACTGTTTTACTTTCCTTTCGGTTTTGAGCGTTTGGAACTACCGATGGGATACTTGGCTGCATCTTTATGACGGTCGATGCTGTCGCCCATAACATCAACAGTTTTCCCATCTTTTCACCTCCTGGGGTTGTAGGGGTCCGTGAGGACCGGAAGTGCGAGGTAACGCGCCGCAGTATATTTCCTTTCGCGCAAAACTCAAGCGTTTTGTTGGGAACTTTCGAGTTCGGTTTGCGAACGTCGCGACTAGAGTCAGTGGGCTTGAAACCAAAGCAGCTTTAGTTTCAGCACCGCCCGCTCTCTCCGCCATTCAGCTCACAACGACTGATAGTCTCGTATGAATTTCTTATCGAAGACACAAATACCTATGGTCAACAATAAGATGACCGCAATGCCGGCGAGGCCGGCGACGAATCCAAACAGCGGGTTTGCACCGACAACAAACAACGCCGTCAGCACTCCGAGCGGATTGATCATTCCATGAAGTGCGCTTGGGCCCAGAATAGACCTTGTCTTAAGCCGGCAATAGGCCATTGGGAAAGATAGAGTCGTGGTGAATAACGTCATCATAAATATTCCCGCTACCGGATGGCCCGGATAGTTGTGGCCCTGCAAAATGATCGGTGCGTGCCACAATCCCCACACCACGCCAATAAATAAGTTGCTTCTCACGAAGCCCGACTCTTGTGTTTCTCTCAACAACAATCCGCGCCAACCTAGCTCTTCGCCAAAAGTGAAGGGAAGATTAAAGGTAAACCCGGCGATGACGCCTTGCACCAGGGCGAGCAGGAAGATGGCAACCGGCGGAATGGGAAGATGTTGCGGCACGTTACCAAAAGCACCGCGCGCAAAGATTGTGAGCTGATGTAAAAACGCAGCTTCGCTGAAATCAATTCTGCCAAAGAGCGCTACTCCGAATACGTTTCCCAATATGGCAATCACCACAAATGTTCCCAGGACTATGAACCAGGCAAAACCGGCGGTAGTTATTAAGAGCCAGGGCAGCGATAAGTTTTTGAGCGTGAACCCGTATGGCTTCAACGAACCGCGATATACCAGCTTCTGCAGGATCAAAGTGGCATACGCGGGTGCGGGCATATAACAGACTGCGATGATGACATAGAACAGGATTGAGCCGTAGGTTATGTGGAGCAGGTATGCGGCCAAAGCCACTGACCAACTAATCAGGAATGTTAAGAGAATAAATTGTAGGACTTTTTTGCTCAGCATAGCTTTGCGTAATAGTAATGGAGCATGGAAGTGAGGTCAGTACCACCACGCGGTAGCGGGTGGGTTGTGTCCATTGCCGATTGTCGATTTCCGATTGCCAATTGGGCTGTTTCGCAACTAGCCAATCGGCAATCGGCATTTGGCAATTGGCAATCTTGAGACCCACCCGCTACTGCGTGGTGGTACTGACCTCATGACCTGCAACGCGTTTAGCAATTCGCAGTTTATTAATCAAAGTCCGGCAAGTCATCTCCCTGGCCGTTCACTACATAGTCGATGGCTCGGGCCACGCTTTGTTCGTTCCATAATCTCCTCTTGCTACCTTTGTCCGCCCACGGACTAAACGAATACGGCCAAAGGCCATCTTGTCTTAGCTGCCTGGTCGCATTCGCCTTAAAAGCATTGAGCACAAGGCCTGCCCTACGATTCGCCGACACGACTGTGTGAACATGATTTGTCCGTACATTGATCGCATGCAGTAACCAATTCCTGATGTTGCATGTCTCACGAATCGCAGCTTCAGTCGATTTGCGATGCTTCGCCTTCAGGATAAGCGGCTCGGATCGTAGACGTTGCTCATTGAAGTGCTGCCATTTGTCGTTAGCCGGAATATAGGGTGAACGATAGAGGTTATGGGAACGATCAATCGAGCCTCGCTTGTCTCCGTGCAGCCAGGTACCGAAGGCACGAAAGGAAATGAAGTAAGCAAGAGGAGTGTCGGTATCGTTCCACATGATAACGCCCCAGAGCGCAGCATGTTTGCAGCGAACCAAACCTCCGGTCAATCACAAGAGACGGAACCCTTACCGCAACGAGATACTGACTTTCTTGCAAGAGTGATTGGCGCGCTACCCACCCGCTACCGCGTGGTGGTACTGACCTCACTGCCACATGGAGCCCGACTGACGGGAGGACACCCACGCGCTACCGCGTGGCGGTACTGACCTCACTGCCACGTGAATGAGCATGACTAAGCCGCCAATCGGAAATCGGCAATTGAGAATCGGCAATCAGGACACTCACCCGCTACCGCGTGGTGGTACTGACCTCACGACACATGGACTACATTGCTATCTGCTAATTCCGTGGCGCAATGTAACTACGTCTTGCCTTGACCACCAATTTGCCTTGCGACTTCGGAATCGACGGCGCCAGATCAAGCTTCAGCTTTCGCGTAGTGCCATCACGCCTCTTGTTTGTAGAAACGAATGCCAGGTTGTAGCGGCTGCGCAGGTGGTCGATTAACGTTTGAAAAGTCGTGCCGAGCTTTTCGGGTTTGTCAGACATCACTTCGCCACCCGTTTCATTCGCCAGATCTTGAATGTCGATGTAGTCCATGCCGGCGAGTTTGGTTAGGCGCGTCGCCGTGATGAATTGTGCATTTTCCAGACCCTGACCGATGACTTTGGGAAGGATGCCGCAGACGACGCTGCCTGATTCGTAAATCGCCTGTACTGCGGATTTGTCCGGCGGACCATCCGGACAATGGAAACGCCGTGTCGCGCCGGTAAGCACAATCACCACGCGACGGCCCGCCGGATTGCTTGCCTTGTTCATGTAAGCAGCGGCATCAGCGAACAAGTTGTTCAGGCAATGTTCACCAATTGGGCCTTGCTGCGGGATGTTATTAAGCGTGTTTTCGATCACCATCCGGTTGCGGGTGAACGGCTGTAGCAGAACGGTAAAGCTGGCATAGCCCATCACGGCAATCTCATCGACAGGTTTGAGACGATCGATAGCTTCACGTGCGGCGCGATGCACCTCATCTCCGTAAGCGTTAAGACAGCCGCCGCGATCGATGACCAGCAACACAGAAAGCGGCAGCTCGTCCTGGCTGAAGTGAGTGATCTCCTGCTTCGTTCCATCCTCGTAAATCTGGAAATCTTCTTTCTTCAAACCTCCGACGATGCGCGCCGTATTCTTTTGCAGCACCAAAGCATCGACTTTGACCAGATCAACATCGACCTTAACTACTTCCGTGCTGTTAATGGGCGTAGGGGTACCACTCGGCTCGTTTGAGTTTCGCTTCTGTCCTGCGGCGCCATTCGTGTTCGCACTTTTGCTCCGCGTCTGCGAAGTGACAGAGTTGTGAGTGGAGAAAAGAATGGACGCGAAGACCATTAAGGTGACTGGCAGAAGCAGCAACGGCAGAACTGGCTTTCGATATCTCATTTAGCTCTTCCTGATTTGATTTAAGGTAACCGTTAGAGATCTCCCAGCACCTTCTTGTTGCCAAGCGCGAACTATGAATCCGCAGATTACGCAGATTACACAGATTTGCAAAGCTTTAAGACCGACGATTAATCCGCAAACACATCAGGCACTTCTTATCTTGTCGGCAACGATCTATGCTTAACCTGTGTAATCTGCGGAATCTGCGGATAAGACTTCATACCATGAGAACTGCCGACAAAGCTTCAGTTCATTATCGCGCCTGCAATCTTTGCGAGGCGATCTGTGGCATCGTGATAACAGCGGCAGACGGCAGCGGCAGTCGGCAGGAGCGGGAATCAGTAGGCAGGAGCAGTAGGCAGAAGGCAGCAGAAAAACACGAAACTCTAGACACCAAACTCGAAACTCAAAACCATCTCGACATTCGCGGTGACAAAGACGACCCGTTTAGCCGCGGGTACATCTGCCCGAAGGCCGTCGCCTTGCAAGATCTGCACTATGATAAGGACCGGCTGAGGTATCCCGTGCGCCACACTTCAACGGGCTGGCAACGGGTCGGGTGGGACGAAGCTTTTGACGAGGTGACGAAGAACCTCAAGCACATTCATGCCGTCCACGGCAGGAGTTCCATCGCAACGTACCTTGGTAATCCCACCGTTCACAACTATGGCGCTCTCTTATTCGCACCAGGGTTTCTCCGCAGCCTGCATACGCGGAACAGGTTTTCTGCAACCTCGGTGGACCAACTCGCACATCACTTGTCCGCATACCTGATGTTCGGCCACCAACTCCTTGTCCCGGTCCCGGATATCGACCGCACAAAATTCTTTCTAATTCTGGGGGCCAATCCGGCGGTCTCAAACGGCAGCATGATGACTGCTCCTGGCATGAGCCGAAGGTTGCAGGAAATTCGCCAGCGGGGAGGGAAGGTGGTTCTCATCGATCCGCGCTTCACGGAAACTGCGCGACTGGCCGACCGTCATCTGTTTATTAAGCCCGGCGGCGACGTGCTATTGCTGCTGGCGCTTCTGCATGTCGTCTTTGAAGAAAAGCTCACGTCCCTTGGTCCATTGGCCCCTTTCACTAAAGGTGTAGATGTCATCGGCAAGCTGGTGGCTGAATTTCCTCCAGAGAAAGTGGCATCAATTACCGGAATTGACGCCGATCAAATACGTCTGCTGGCGAGAGAGTTTGCTGCCGCCGAATCCGCTGTTTGCTATGGAAGAATCGGTGTCAGCACTCAGGAGTTCGGGGGCGTTTGCCAGTGGTTGATTAACGTCTTGAATATTGTGACTGGCAATTTAGATCGGCCAGGC
>Ga0137359_10005935_pt1 | contig 10106 bp, 9 predicted proteins | sample Mad1_40_16metaG_FD_108281 | JGI IMG/M metagenome (GOLD analysis project Ga0137359, IMG submission 108281) | Vadose zone soil microbial communities from Angelo Coast Range Reserve, California, USA - Mad1_40_16 metaG | ecosystem: Environmental > Terrestrial > Soil > Vadose zone | place: USA...
TACGGTATGCTGCCGATTTATCGTCATGCGGCGCGTGTAGACAACTGCAACTACACCGACCGTCCCCCGATATACGCGCCTGCCCCGAGAGGCAAAGCGTTCAAATATCACAAAAAACGGGAGCCGGGCTTCACCATTATCTGTGAAGCGGCCGACCTTACTCCTGTAGCTGATGCGTCCTACGATTTCATCCTCTCTTCGCACAGCCTCGAGCATTGCGCTAACCCAATCAAAGCGCTCAAGCAGTGGCGACGCGTCGCCCGTCCCAATGCGCCTTGCGTCATTGTCCTCCCTCATTATCGACATACGTTTGACCATCGCCGTCAACCCACGCCTTTGCGCCATCTCATTGAGGATTTCGAACGCGACACGAGCGAAGATGACCTCACGCACGTTCAGGAAAGTATCGAGTTGCACGATCTGGCTAGAGACATGAAGGGTGGTACGCGCCAGGAATTTATCGAGAACTGCAGGAGAAACCTTGAGACACGCATCATCCACCATCATGTCTTCGATGAGGAGAACGCTGAAGCGATGCTGACCTTCGCCGGGTTGACCATAGTGCACAAGGAATTCTCCAAACCGTGGAACATCGTTCTTGTTGCCCGAATGTAAGCGTCCGGAAACCGTTGATACTTCTCTATCGATTACCATTTCGAACGGAGCACACGAGCGTTAATTTCCTTGCCATGCCTATCCCAGAGCAGGATTCGGTGGAATTATCTGTTGTCATGCCTTGCTTGAACGAAGCGGAGACGCTGCGGAGTTGCATCATCAAAGTGCTGACGATGTTGCGGACCGAGGGAATCCGTGGTGAGGTCATCATTGCCGACAACGGCAGTACCGACGCTTCGGCGCAGATTGCCGTTGCGTGTGGCGCTCGCGTCGTGAACGTGAAAGAAAAAGGTTATGGCAACGCCTTGCGCGGCGGGATCGCGGCGGCTGCTGGACGATACGTCGTGATGGGCGATGCTGACGACAGCTACGATTTCTCACACGTACCGCGCTTTCTGGCCGAGCTGCGGAGCGGCGCAGACCTGGTCATGGGAAACCGTTTTCTTGGCGGGATTGCGCGCGGCGCCATGCCACCGCTCCACCGTTATCTCGGCAATCCGGTGCTTACGTGGATTGGCAAGATATTTTTCTCGGCGCCGTGCAGCGACATCTATTGCGGCCTTCGCGGCTTCAGCAAAAGTTGCTATGAAAGGCTGGCGCTGCGGACCACGGGCATGGAGTTCGCTCTCGAAATGGTGGTGAAGGCATCAGTCATGGGAATGCGCATCGCGGAAGTCCCTACCACGCTCTCTCCGGATGGCCGCGGCCGGGCGCCTCATCTTCGCACCTGGAGAGACGGATGGCGCAGTCTGCGTTTCCTGCTGTTATACAGTCCGCGCTGGCTGTTCCTGTATCCCGGCGTTCTGCTTACTTCCGCCGGAATTCTTGCCAGCGCATGGCTGATTGCGGCTCCGCAAAAAGTAGGTCCCGTCATCTTCGACGTGGATACGCTCGTCTATTCGGTGATTTCAATTTTGCTCGGTTTTCAGATTCTCAGCGTTGCGGTCTTTGCCAAGGTGTTCGCCATCTCCGAAGGGCTGCTTCCACCGGACCGCAAGGTGGAAAAGTTTTTTTCTTACGCCAATCTTGAAAATGGATTGCTGGCCGGAGCTCTGATCTTTTTCATCGGCGTGGGGCTGTCCGTATACGCCTTCCTGTCGTGGCATGCGCATCATTTCGGCCACTTGAATGTAGCCCAGATGCTTCGTCTCACCCTGCCGGCGGCTGCGGCCATGACGCTAGGCGTCCAGATATCAGTCTCAAGTTTCTTTCTGGGGCTGCTTCGGCTGGGTAAGAGATAGCATTGTGTCTGAGAACCTTCGTCGGCAAGCGACTTAGAAATGCCTTGGCCCGCCGCTAGTCAGGTCAGTGCTTCCACGGAAAAGCAAATACGCGTGGCCGCGTTCACCGGCGGCACGACGGTTTCCAGTCCACGCTTCCGGGTTCGCCAGTATATCCCGCATCTCGAGGAATATGGCATCCACGTTGCCGAACATGTGGCGCATTGGAGAAGCTGGCCGCCCACCGCAAAACTCTGGAGACCGCTGTGGCTGCCCGCAACGCTGATAGACCGTGTGCCCGGAGTTCTAACCTCGTTTCGCGCCGATGTGGCGCTGCTGCAACGGGAGATCGTATCAACCATGGTGACTCTTGAACGATTCACCCATCGCCCGCGAGTGCTGGACGTGGACGATGCGGTTTGGCTGAATCGCGGCGGCGAGAAGAATTTTGCCCGGCTGGTCGGACTCTGTGATGGAGTGATCTGCGGCAACAGTTTCATCGAAGAGAATGTTCGCCGCTGGTGCAGCGAAATCATGGTGCTGCCAACAGCGGTGGACACTGAGCGCTTCCGTCCCCTTCCTGACCCTGCGAGACAATCAACCCGGGCAATCATCGGGTGGTCGGGCCTCGGTTCGAACCTTGCATCACTCACCGCCATCGAGCGTCCGCTGGCCGCAGTGCTCGATTCCCACAAGGACGCAGTGCTGCGGGTTGTCTCCAATGCCAGACCAACTTTTCAACTCTTACGCGAGTCCCAAGTCGAGTATGTTCCGTGGTCGCCGGAGAACGAGGTCCGCACCATTCAGGAGATGTCCATCGGCTTGATGCCCATGGAAGACTCTCTTTGGTCCAGAGGCAAATGCAGCTACAAGATGCTGCTCTACATGGCTTGCGGTGTGCCGGTGGCGGTGTCTCCTGTGGGCATGAACAACGAGGTGTTGGTTGCGGGCAATGTTGGTTTTGGACCGCGGTCGGAAGCCGAGTGGAGCGATTGTCTGGCGCATCTTCTTGATGACCCGGATAAAGCGAAGAGAGCGGGGCAGGAGGGAAGATGCGTGGTGGAAGAGCATTACAGCCTCCGCAACCTGGCGCCACGGTTCGCTGCATATGTAAGAAGGTTCGCGGGCAACTCCTGACTCGCCTCACAAAATGTCTATAAATCTGCAAATGGACGTTGATCCGAGTCAACTGCCGTCGCAAGCCGCCGGGGACGACGCTCCGCGCATTTTGCACGTGATCACAGACCTTCAGACCGGCGGGGCTGAAATGATGCTGTTGAAGCTTGTTGCAGCTTGCTTCCCCCGTTGGCAGGAGGTTGTGGTATCACTGGGGCAGCAAGGCACAATCGGTCCTCGGATTGCCCAAATCGGTGTACCTGTTCATGCGCTGGGTTTCCAGCGATCCTTTCCCAATCCCTTGCGTTTCTTTCCGCTGGTTTCTCTCATGCGGCGTTTTCGTCCGCAACTCATCGTCGGGTGGATGTATCACGGCAACGTGGCAGCGAGCCTGGCCGCGCGCGCATCCGGTGCAAGAGCGCCGGTTTTCTGGAATATTCTGGGCTCACTATATGACATTCGCTCTGAGCGTTGGTTGACGAAGAGGCTGATTCACCTTGGCGTACCTCTTTCGCGACACACGGCGTCGATCGTCTACAACAGCCAGACCAGCGCTCTTCAGCACGAGGGCCTAGGATATCGGCGCGATAAGCGAATCGTCATTCCAACCGGCTTCGACTGCCAGCAGTTCCGCCCCAATGTTGAAGCTCGGCGTCGAATCCGGGCTGAGCTCGGTATTGGAGAAGAGACTGTCGTTGTCGGATTGATTGCACGCTATCATCTCATGAAGGACCATGTTGGTTTTTTTAAGGCCGCCGGTCTTGTCGCAAAGAGAAATCCCGATGTTCGCTTTGTGTTGGCCGGAAATGGTGTAACCACGGACGAGCCAGCGTTGAGCCGCTCCATTGAAGAAAACCAAATCAAGGACCGTGTGTTGTTACTGGGTGAACGAGCAGACATGCCCGATCTGACAGCCAGTTTTGATATTGCAGGGTCCGCCTCGGTTTGGGGCGAGGGATCTTCCAACGCTGTCGGCGAAGCCATGGCTTGTGGCGTACCATGCGTCGTGACTGATGTGGGAGATAGCGCTCTGCTGGTCGGTGACACTGGCCTCTCTGTCCCGGCCATGGATCCTCAAGCATTCGCCGCCGCTCTCAATCAACTTGTGGAAACGGGCTCCGCGTACCGTCGCGAGCTTGGGCAGGCAGCTCGAACCCGCGTTGAAACGAAGTTTAATTTGTCTTCTATCGCGGAACGTTACGAAGACTTGTACCGGCAACACTTGCCGCACTCATGATACTGCCGGCAGCACGGGTTTAGTTGCAATGCATACCCAATGCGGCGCTGAATCAGAAAACCGAATTTTTGTTAAGCCAGCTGCTCGCAGCATTTGCGTGATTTGCTCTCGAGTAAACCGCTTCTCCAGTCTGGTCCCGAATCTGTCGAGCGCATCGGTGCGCATACTGTAAAAACTTCGTTCGGCATAAATCTTCAGGGGCCAGGAATCGGGAACTGGAAAGTACCTGGCGACGCGTGCCAAGGGCCAATACACAAGGCAGGCGATCATCTGGGAGATGCCGTACCGCAGAAAAAATGGAAGCCTGCTGATCAGTCGCCTCAAGATGTCGGAAAGTCTCCACAAAACTTTGAACCATGTTGGACGGTTATCAAAAGCGTAATAGAGGTAAAGGAGTAGCGTTCCGCCTTTACACAGTTTTCTGGCCAGTGCGCGGATTGCACCCTCAGTATCCGGCACGTGGTGCAGGACGCCCAATGAAAAAATGAAGTCGAAGTGCTCATCTGCATATGGCAGAGTGTCAGGAGTGGCCTCAATGAAGGACACGTTAGCGAGTCGAACATTGCGCTGGGCAACCTGCAGAGCCAGCTTGCTGGCATCAACTGCCACCAATTCGCTGACTAACGGTGCAACCAGTATGTCCCATCGTCCACTACCGCAACCTAAATCGAGGGCCCTTTGCGGTTTTTTACTCCAGTCCACGAGCGAGAAATATTTTTGAAACATCTCTTCGCGTTCTTGATCGCTCAAATTTTCCTGGGTAAATTTGCTCCACTCTTCCCCAAAGCCCTTTATTGTTTCGGCATCGACATTCAGCGGCATGACCTTATTCTCATTGGTTCAACTCCCAAAATTGTAAACTAAACGCTGGGCCGCCAGTCCGGGTTGTTGAATGCAAGCCGGAATCGGGATAACCACATGCCTTGGGACCTGCCTCTCCAGTTCTCTGGTTGAATCTCCTTCATATTCTGCTACATTAGGTAAAATTGCAGCACAAAGGAACAGGAATGCAGATAGCCGTTATCGGTTCAGGATACGTTGGCTTGGTCGCGGCCGCGTGTTTTGCGGAGCTTGGCCACACAGTAGTGTGTGTCGACAATGATCTTGAGAAGATTGCAGCGTTGAATGCCGGGCAGTCGCTCATTCATGAGGACTACCTGCAGGAATTACTGCAACGTCATCGGGGCGCGAGCCTGCGGTTTTCCGCGTCGCTGACCGATGCGGTAGCGGAGTCCCTGGTCATTGTGATCGCGGTAGGCACCCCGGCCACGGCCAACGGCGACGCTGATCTTTCTTATGTGGAGTCGGTGACCCGCGAAATTGCTCATTCCACCCGGGGCTACAAGGTCATCGTGGAAAAGAGCACGGTGCCGGTATATACGAACGCCTGGATCCACCGGGCGATGATCCTCAACGGCTGCCGCAGTGGGGAATTTGACGTGGTTTCCAACCCTGAATTCCTGCGCGAGGGCACGGCCGTCACCGGTTTCCTCTATCCCGACCGAATTGTTGTTGGCGCTAACACTGCGCGCGCTAAGGGGCTTCTGCGGGAGCTCTACGGGCCTCTCATCAGTGGGAGCTATTACAAACAGGCGGGCGCAGTGCCGCGGCCTGACGGCGTCAAGACCAAGGGCGCGTACATCGAGACGTCGGCCCAGAGCGCTGAAGTTATCAAGCATGCCTCCAATGCTTTTTTGGCGATGAAGATTTCCTTCATCAACGTTGTCGCCAATGTTTGTGAGGCCGTCGGGGCTGATGTTGAAGACGTGTGCAAGGGACTGGGCAGCGACTCCAGAATCGGTCCACGTTTTCTGCGAGCGGGCATTGGATATGGAGGTTCCTGCTTCCCAAAAGACATCGCCGCTTTTCGTGCGGTGGCCAGGGACTTCGGTTGTCAATTCGGGCTCCTGGATGAAGTCCACCGGATCAACGAGGAGCAGCGGCAGCGTTTCATGAAGAAAGTGCGAGGCGCTCTCTGGACGTTGAAGAAAAAGCGTCTGGCCATCCTGGGGCTCGCTTTCAAGGATGGGACTGACGACGTTCGGGATTCTCCAGCCATTGAGATCGTCAAAGATCTGTTGGAAGAAGGTTGCGATATCGTCGCGTTCGATCCTGCTGCCATGGAGCGCACCAAGAGCATCCTCGGCGATTCCATCTCCTATGCGCCTGACGCTTATGCGGCGGCAAAAGGCGCCGACGCTCTCCTGATCCTGACGGAGTGGAAGGAATTTGCCTGTCTCGATTTGCCGCGCCTGAGAGAACTCTTGAACTATCCCATCATTCTCGATGGACGCAACCTCTATTCTCCACAAGACATGGCCCTGGCCGGACTCAATTACTACAGCGTAGGCCGGGCCACGGTTGATATATCGCCACCCAGTTCCTTGCGTTCCAAGGTCCTCAAATAAACTCCAGGTCACGGATGAAGAAGGCGCTTGTCACCGGTTCTGCTGGTTTTATTGGCTTTCATGTATGCCAGCGGCTATTGCGGGACGGATACGAGGTGCTGGGACTCGACAACCTCAGCCCGTTTTATGACGAAGGTTTGAAAAAAGCGCGGCTCGCCATTCTGCGCAGCCACTCCGGTTTTTCATTTATCCAAGCCGATATAGCGGACCGTGACTGCATTGGCGGTATCTTTTCCAGCCGGGAGTTTGGGCCGATCGTGCATTTAGCCGCGCAAGCAGGCGTCCGCTATTCTTTGGAAAATCCTCATTTGTACGTTCAATCGAATTTGGTGGGCTTCGCCAATCTGATTGAGGCAGCCTATAAAAAACGAACACCCCATTTCGTTTTTGCATCATCGAGTTCGGTTTACGGATCGAACCGCAAAGTTCCTTTTGCAGAGACCGACAATGTGGACCACCCGGTCAGTCTTTATGCAGCCACCAAAAAGAGCAATGAGTTGATCGCACATGTGTATGCGCATCTTTATGGACTGCCGGTGACTGGGTTGCGTTTTTTTACCGTCTACGGTCCCTGGGGCAGGCCCGATATGGCGCTTTTCAAGTTCTGTAAATCTATGCTTCAGGGCGACCCGATTGATCTTTACAATCACGGCCACATGCTCCGCGACTTCACTTATATTGACGATATTGTTGAGGGCGTCGTGCGGGTCGTGCAAAAACCTCCAGGTCCCGCGTCAACATCAGGCGAGCGGAACGGAGAGAGCATGTCGCCGTACCGTATTTTCAACATCGGAAACAACCAGCCTGTTGAACTTACGCGATTGATTGAAGTTTTGGAAAACAAGACCGGCCGCAAAGCCCTGACCCGTGGCCTGCCGATGCAGCCCGGCGATGTTCCGGTGACGTTTGCGGACATCGATGAGCTTGTAAAGGAGATCGAATACCGGCCACGTGTCCCGATCGAAGAAGGTGTCGGCCGCTTTGTCGATTGGTATCGGGAATATTACAAGGTATGAATCTGGCTGGGGCTCTCCATCCATGCGTCCTAAACTTCTGTTTGTAATCGCTGAGGACTATCTCTTCTGGTCCCACCGCCAGCCGGTTGCGCGGGCCGCTTTGCGGGCCGGATACGAAGTAGTTGTTGCGGCCCGGGTTCACGATCATGCGCAGCGTATCCGTGAGGCAGGTTTTCGTTTGATTCCCCTGGAACTCATGCGAGAGAGCTACTCACCCCTGAGAGAACTGCGCGCCATCCGCCAGCTTAGGCGAATTTACCGGACCGAGAAGCCGGACATTGTGCATCAGGTTGCTCTCAAGCCCGTCCTGTATGGCTCCATTGCTGCGTTGGGCCGCAAAGATATTAAAGTTGTAAACGCGCTAGTTGGACTGGGTTACCTGGTTTCTTCTGCGTCGTTCAAAGCCAGGATCCTGCGCTTTGGTATCTGGAACAGCCTGCGTTTTCTCTTGAACCGCCCTGGTTCCCGGGTGCTGCTGCAAAATGACGATGATCGGCAATTGCTGGTGGATCAAGTCAGTGTGCGACCGGAGAAAACCATAGTGATCAGGGGGTCCGGAGTGGATACAAAAACATTTCAGCCCACACCGGAGCCCTCCGGCGATCCCGTTGTGCTCTTGGCTGCGCGGATGCTATGGATCAAAGGAATTGGCGATTTTGTCGAGGCGGCCAGCTTGCTCAAGGCACGGCATGTTGGCGCGCGGTTTGTCCTGGCCGGAGATACTGACGTCTGCAGTCCATCCGGCATTTCTCCTCTGCAGCTGCAGGAATGGCAAGGTTCGGGAATAGTCGAATGGTGGGGGCATCAGGACGAAATGCACTCGGTGTTGCAGCGCGTCAACATTGTCTGCTTGCCTTCGCATGGCGGAGAGGGAGTGCCTAAGGCGCTACTGGAAGCCGCAGCCGCCGGGCGCGCCATTGTGACTACAGGTGTGCCTGGCTGTCGCGACATCGTGCGCCAAGGCGTGAACGGAATCGTGGTACCGCCACACAATCCCGCCGCCCTTGCTGACGCGCTTGAAGCAATGCTGAAGCAACCGGCGATGCGCGTGGAAATGGCGAAACGGGGCCGCGAGATTGCTGTCAATGAATTTTCTCAGGAGGCGGTCGCTGACCAGACCTTGGCGCTTTACCAGAGTCTACTTGGGCCGCGCGCGCCTCATGTTAACGCCCCGGTGAGTTGAGCACCTTTGCTTCAAAAAGGGCGGCTTCCCGAGCATACGCCTTCATGCCAGGTGATTCCGAAAAGGCGGCATTCGCTGCCGAACGTGGTGACTTTGCGGGTAGCAACGGAAGCGGAATATAATGGTCTTCCTGCATTGTGCCTTTGTTTTCATGAGTGAAGGAGGCCCATTGTTGTGGTGGCGTCTCAAACAGGCGCATTTTTAGTTGATTAAACTTTGGGCTGCGGGATATCGTTACACGAGACAATTAAAAACCTGAATACGTACGTGCTGGAGACTAAATGAACGTTCTCGTAACGGGTGGTGCAGGCTTTATCGGCTCCCACGTGGCGGAAAAACTAGTTGGACGAGGCGACAAGGTTTGCATTATTGATGACCTCTCAACCGGATCCATTCAAAACATCGAACACCTGAAAGGCCGCAAGAACTTCCAGTACGTTCTTGACACCGTCACCAACCATTCCTTGATGACGGAACTGATTGACGCTGCGGATGTTATCTATCATCTGGCTGCGGCCGTTGGTGTGCGCCTCATCGTTGAGTCTCCAGTCCGCACGATGGAAACTAACATTCGCGGCACTGAGATTGTCCTGGAGCTGGCCGCCAAGAAAAAGAAACGAGTGTTGATTGCTTCCACCTCTGAAGTTTACGGCAAGCGCGATCACGTGCCATTTCGCGAAGGCGACGATCTTGTGCTGGGCCCGCCGGACAAGGGCCGCTGGAGTTACGCGTGCTCGAAAGCGATTGATGAATTTTTGGCCATAGCGTATTGGAAAGAAAAGAAGGTTCCCACCGTGATCGCGCGCCTCTTCAACGTAGTCGGGCCGCGCCAAAGCGGACGCTACGGGATGGTGATCCCCGGCCTGATTCGTCAGGCGCTCCGGGGACGCGAGATGACCGTTTATGGAGACGGTTCTCAGACCCGGTGCTTTACCCACATATCTGACGCTGCGGGAGCTCTGATTGCGCTCACCGAGCAGCGCGAAGCTTACGGCACCGTCTGCAATATTGGATCGGTGGAAGAGATTTCGATTCTTTCTTTGGCGCATAAGATCAAGGAGCTGACCGCTTCGGAGTCTCCGATCGTTTTCATTCCTTACGAGAAAGCTTACGAGGAGGGCTTTGAGGACATGATGCGGCGCGTCCCTGATTTGACGAGGATCAAGAACCTCATTGGCTACGCCCCAACCATGACCTTGGATGAGATCTTGCTCGACACCATCAAGTACCAGATCGAGCATCTCGGCGTGGCGCAGAGCAACGGACACGTCAAGGCAACCAGAGCTGCCATAGCCGACCGGATTTAATTCA
>Ga0137359_10005938_pt1 | contig 10105 bp, 12 predicted proteins | sample Mad1_40_16metaG_FD_108281 | JGI IMG/M metagenome (GOLD analysis project Ga0137359, IMG submission 108281) | Vadose zone soil microbial communities from Angelo Coast Range Reserve, California, USA - Mad1_40_16 metaG | ecosystem: Environmental > Terrestrial > Soil > Vadose zone | place: USA...
GAGGCGATTGCGCGGCTGTGCCATGCCTCCCCAAACGAGCTGCGTCGGGTGAGGGAAGCGGCGGATGCGATGGCGGCGGAGGGGTTGCGGGTGCTGGGCGTGGCCCGGGCACGGTTTGCGCATAAGGACCTGCCGGAAACCCCGCTCTGCTTTGCATTTCAGTTTTTGGGGCTCGTGGGCCTCGCTGATCCGCTGCGCGCGAGCGTGCGTGATGCCGTCAGTGAGTGCCGAACGGCCGGCATCAAAGTTGTAATGATTACGGGCGACTACCCTGCGACTGCAAAGGCTATCGCCCATAACGCGGGATTGGATGCCTCGAAGCTCCTAACCGGAGAAGATCTGCTGCGTTATTCCGATCAGGAGCTGGCGCAGCACGTCAGGGCAGTGACAGTTTTCGCCCGCATCATGCCTGAACAAAAGCTTCGGATCGTTAGCGCGCTGAAAGCGAATGGCGAGATCGTCGCGATGACCGGCGATGGGGTCAACGATGCGCCCTCATTGAAGGCGGCGCATATCGGCATTGCGATGGGCGGGCGCGGGACCGATGTCGCGCGTGAGGCATCCTCGATTGTGCTGCTCGACGACGATTTTGGTTCGATTGTAAAGGCCGTCCGGCTGGGACGGCGCATCTACGACAATTTGCGCAAGGCCATGGGGTTCATCTTCGCCGTCCACGTGCCGATTGCGGGACTTGCGCTGCTGCCATTGATATTCGGGCTGCCCATCATCTTCAGCCCGATCCATATCGCGTTCCTGGAGATGGTGATTGATCCAGTGTGCTCGCTTGTCTTCGAGGCGGAGACGGAAGAGGACGATGTCATGCGCCGCCCGCCTCGGGCGCCGGATGAGCCTCTGTTCTCCGCCCGTCTAATCTTGTGGAGCGTGTTCCAAGGAATATTCGCCTTTGCCTTGGTTGCGGCGATTTATGTGATTGCCTACCGGCGGGAAATGCCTGAGAACGAGGCGCGAGCGCAGGCGTTTTTCTCGCTCGTAACCGCCATCGTCGCTCTGATCTTCGTGAACCGTAGCTTCAGCGCCTCTGTCCTAACCGCGCTTCGCAGGCCCAATCGTACCCTCAAGTATGTGCTGCTCGCCGTCGCAGGGATATTGGCCGTTAGCCTTCTATGGCCTCTGGTCAGTCACCTATTCCGCTTCGGACCTCTGCATCCAGACGACCTTGCCCTGACGGTCGGAGCTGGAGCCCTAGTGCTGGTAGTTTTGGAGGTTCTTAAACCACTATGGCAACTGCGACTGCGTTCCTAAGGCGGCGATGACATGGCTCCCAAGCAAGTGAATCGTCCCGTTATTCTGGGCTATGTCAGCGAGGGTTCGCGCAGCAGGCCGCGCCCGCTCCCTGCGGCGCGTGAAGTTCTCGGCGAATGCGTCTTGTAACCACACCGTCTCAGGCGGTCCGCGGCCTAGGCTTCGGTGGCCTAAGTCCTTGAACTGCAAAGAGTAGATAAAATTGGTTGCGTGCCAACGACCTGCGGCTGCGCGCGGGCCACATCGGCTTGCAATCTCATACGGGCAATGTGCAGTTCAGAAACGTCATGATTCGTTCTTTGCCTGACTGAGCGAGGCCCGATACTTCGGCGGCCGGGTCGAGGAGCGCTCGCTCGTGCCGTTGGGCGAAGCGCGCCTCGGCCGCATCGGTTTCGGCGAATGGCTCCGCCGCTCACAGGCAAGAGCTTGATCCTGCATCCGCCAACCGAAGGAGAGGGCTCCATGAAACGCATCCTCTGTTCGCTGCTTGTCGCCACCCCGCCGTTCGGCAGCGTCCTCGCCGATGCGCAGAAGTCGAAGAACGCCAAGGTGACCCTCGTCTACCAGCACGAGCTGCCGAACGTTCCCGGCAAGAGCATCAAGGGCGTGCTCGTCGAATACGGCCCGGGCGGCTACTCGCCTGGCCTCACGCATGCCAAATCCGCCTTCATCTACGCGACCGTGCTTGAGGGGGCGATCCGCACAGTCAGGTCAACGACGGACCGGTGACGACCTACGAGGCCGGACAGAGCTTCTCCGAGCTGCCCGGCGACTGCCACGGCGTCAGCGCCAATGCCAGCGAGACGCAGCCAGCCAAGCTCCTCGCGGTGTTCGTGGTGGACACGAACGAGACGGAACTGACGATCCCATTCGGGAACTGAGGTTTAATGCCAAATATCCGCGATCACCCGAAAAAAAGTAGGACACTGCCGCGGGTGTCAGGATCGTCCCGATGCTGCGGAGTGTGATCGTAATCGGAAATCTGGGAGCTAACCCGACATTCGCGCGCTGCCGTCAGGTCAGAACGTGGCGAATTTCTCGCTGGCGACGACCGCGCGGTTCAAGGATCGCAACGGCGATCAGCAAAAGCGGACCGAATGGCACCGCGTGGTTGGGTTCGGGAAACTTGCTGACACCTGCCCGCAGTTTCTCAGCAAAGGCCGCCAAGTGTAACATCGAAGATTCGGACGAAGGTTTAGAGTTCGAATCTCAATCTCTCTCTCTTGACGGCGCCAGCATCGATGTCCAACTTGTGCTGACGGGGAACACTCCTGGCCTCGGCGATGGTCTGCTTGTTTGCCGACACACCGAGCGGCTCGCGACATTTGAGGCCGTCGTAATACTTAAAGCCGATTCTCAGTTGGCCGCGTCTGTCCGTTTCCAGCCATGCCATTTGGCGATTCCTCCGAGTATTCCGGCAGTTGACCGCGTAGTTTCACGCGTGGTTTGAACTGCCTCGTTCGGAACGTGCGCCAATGGATCAAGTAACGTCTCTGCACGACGAAAAGACCATCCACTTTCCCGATCCCCCCAGATTCGATCCAGCCATAGACGGTCTTTCGGTTGCGTCGAAGAATTTTCGCGATCTCGGGGACAGTCAGATATTCGCTCTCTGACGGTCCGATTTCTGCTGCTTGCCTGCTCATGATCGCCCAGCTTGGTTGCTCGGTTATCTCTTAGCATCGAAGAGGTTCTGAACTTGGGGGAGAGCATTACCGCAAGTGGGATGCCAGACCAAAAACCCGCCGAATCGTAGATTTCCCGCATATCCTCACCTCTAAAAAAGTGTGCAATGTGCCGATTTGGCACGCACACTTCACTAACGGACTGTTTCGACGAACTGTACTCTTCGATCGTCGTTTCGGCTCAGAATGTTAACGGTGTGCAACAGTTGATTTTTTTAGAGCCGGGAAGAAAAATCGATGTGCTCTTGTCTTCAGGATGGTCGGGGTATTGGAGATAGTTGCTATCTTCTGCTGAAAATCTGCGATCGTTCAGCTTCTGCGATAGTTTCCTGATAAGCGACCATCTAACGCGCAGTAAGCTTGCACCGTTATGACGCTTCAAATCCTTGCGATTCTGCTGCTCGGACTAATGTGTGGAAGCGAACTGAATGTGGCAGCATTCGCTCATCCCGTGCTCAATCGGCAACCACCGGAGGCACACATACTCGTTCGCTCGTCACTCGCAAAATTGTTCGGGCGCGTGATGCCCTTTTGGATGGCCGGCTCCACCCTGCTGAATCTTTCACTGCTGCTACCTTTCGAGCATCTGAACAAGTCTGCGTGGCACCTCGCTGCAACCGCCGCGACTATCCAAATCTTCGCCATCATATTTTCGCTGGTCGGTCCGGTTCCGATTAATAATCGGATTGCCAAATGGACACCGGTATCTCTTCCTGACGGCTGGAGAGCGCAGGGGCGTCGGTGGGATCTGTTCCACTGGATAAGAACGTGCGGACTGATTGTGGGGTTCGCAATTCTTGTTCTCAGTGTCGGTGTTCGCTAAGGGACAGATCCATTCGATTAGCTGCCTGTGGCTCGATACCAGCGAGTCTTTTTCGACCGTGTGCCTGACGTCGCCCGGAGGGGTGGGATTCGAACCCACGAGCGACTTTCGCCGCATCGACCTCATCGCGTGGCCGGAAGGTCGCAGACGGCCAGTGCTCCAGTGACGCGCGCGAAGGGCTCAAATCCACGCAATCGAAGCAGCATTGTGGCATGACGCGCGAATGCGCGCCGCCTGTGACCTACGCGGAGCTTCGCCCTTCGGAGCAATTGTCAACTTGCAGGCAACGAGAGGGAATGTAATGAACGTCGCGTTCAGGGCTGTACCAACCAGAACTAAGAGCCGAACGCGAAGCCATCCTGCAGCGAGCCGCCTCACCGCACTCGGTTAGTATCTGCTAAGCTGGTTCCCGTGGCGACACAGAAGCCCAAAGTCTGGCTAAGTGTAGCCGGGGCGGCGCGCGCCCCGTGCGTCTCGGGGATGGCGGTCTACGAGGCACTTCTGGCAAGGGCGACTTGAGGGGCGCAAGATACCGGTTGCGCCTCGCGTTTGGCGAGTAAACGCTGTTCGCCTCGAAGCCCTTAAGGCATCCGAGCAAGATCAACGCATCGCCGAACGACGAAGGCCAAAATCGCAAAGCTGATGACACACGAGTGATGTGAGTTGACCGAGGCGCTAGGGCTTGCCTTGGCGAAATGACGAATATGGTGCCATCGATGCGCAAGGCACCCAAGTATCTTGCACGGTTTCAGAGCACCGTTGATAGACTCATACGCGAAGTCCAAAATCTGCGCCGCTCCTTTGCTGCAATGTGTTCCACACAGGGAAAGTACTCATCCAACCTGTTTATTCACGTAGCCGCAAAGGCATTACAAACCGATGTGCTCATTCGCCTTATACGCATCTTCGAAGACGGGGACGCAGCGTCGTTCTGGTATCTCCACCGGTGTGAGCCCCGCAAGGTAGCTGAAGGAATCGACATAGCGAAGCTTCAGGGCTTCTCCCGTCGGCTCAAACTCATCCGCGACAAAGTGTTTGTGCACATCGACAAGGATGCCGTGTTTGATCCGTCGCAGGCCTACCGAGATGCGGCCATCAGAACGTGGGAGATCGAAGAAACGATCGAGACGTTGTGGATGGTCCTCGATCGGCTATACCTTGAGCAAAACGGCATGCCGTTCGCGAGTCTCGCGGAGTCGACCCTCGACAGCCTCATTGAAGATTTCATGCGCGATTTTGCTGAGCTATCGGAGAGATAGGGCTCGCCAGATGGGCCAGGGTTAAGAGCATGCGCCAGCGCAGCGAGATCATGACGCGCGTCCGACGCGAGCATGGGGCCCGCAAGGCAAAGTGAGCGTGCGCGCCAAGCGTGCGTAGGAGAGACAATCAGTATGGTGCGTCTGAGTCGCAAGTTACTTCGACGGCATTAGCTATTCTCGATGTGTTCCCCGTCAGCGGCTTGAAAAGAAAGTATCCTTCGCAAAGCCGGCGGGTCACGTCGGTCACCGCGATCGAACCGGTCGGCGCCAGGGCCTGCATGCGGGCCGCAAGACTGGTTGAATGCCCGATCGGTGTGTATTCCGCGTACCCGTCGCCAGTGGCTTCGATTCGGCATGCTGGCCATGAACCTCACGCGCGGTCTCCTCAGGCATTGGATGGTGAGCTGAAGCAACCCGTTTGCTGAAGCTTGCCTTGATGTTGAGTCCTCAATCGCCACAAGAATGCTTCGGTTGCGGTCCAAGCACGCCGCAACCCGTTGTCGATTTTGACCGTTCCTCGGAGAATCCGCGATATACAAGACTGGGTGGTGGAGCAGGATGGATTCGAACTGCCGGTCCCGCTCGTTTGAGGCGAAAGTGGCCGCTTTCTGGCAGTTTCGGTTCTCTGTCAGCGCCGAACGGCGCGGCTAAACCGAACCGGAGAACGACTGGCTTCTGATTCCGACCAGAGCGATGTGTATGTCTGCCCGGCGAAGGAGCGGGCGGACATGAAACGCAACCCATCTCGGTCAGGGACTAGTAGCCTGACGGACGAGCTCGCCGAGCTCCGCAGGCTCGACCCCACCGCCCTCAAGCAGCGCTGGCGGGTGCTCTACCGCACCGAAGCGCCGGTCCACATCGGCCGGGCTCTTCTGCTTCAAGCGGCGGCCTACCGGCTCCAGGAAAGAGTTCTCGGCGGCCTCAAATCCTCCACCCGCCGCCTGCTCGAGCGGGCCGCAGAAGACAACGTCGACCGGCGACCAGCAACCGAGGCGCCCGCAACTTCGGTCACGCCGGGCACCGTACTGATCCGCGAGTGGCACGGGGTCAGCCATCGGGTGACGGTGCTCGGGGACGGTGTGCTGCTGCGCGGCGCGCGCTATCGCTCACTCTCGGAGGTGGCGCGCAAGATCACCGGGACCCGCTGGTCGGGGCCTCGCTTCTTCGGGCTGAGAGCGCCGGCAAGGGGGAGCGAACATGGAGCACGCTAGGCCCACGATCAGGCGCTGCGCTATTTATACCCGCAAGTCGTCCGAGGAGGGACTGGAGCAGAACTTCAATTCCCTCCACGCCCAGCGCGAGGCGTGCGAGGCGTTCATCAAGAGCCAGGCGAGTGAGGGCTGGCGGCTGGTCAAGACTCATTACGATGACGGTGGGATCTCGGGCGCGAGCATAGAGCGCCCGGCGCTCCAGCACTTACTCGGCGATATCCGCCAGGGGCTCGTCGAAGTGGTGGTGGTGTACAAGGTTGACCGGCTGACCCGATCGCTAGCCGACTTTGCCAAATGGTCGAGCTGTTCGACGCGCATCACGTCTCCTTTGTCGCCGTCACCCAGCAGTTCAACACCACGACCTCGATGGACGGCTCACGCTCAATGTGCTGCTCTCGTTCGCGCAGTTCGAGCGCGAGGTGACCGGGGAACGGATCCGCGACAAGATCGCCGCCTCCAAGCGCAAGGGCATGTGGATGGGTGGGGTGGTACCGCTGGGTTACGACTTGCGGGAGCGGCGCCTGGTCATTAACCCGGCTGAAGCGGAAGTGGTCCGGCAGATCTTTCGGCGCTATCTGGAGCTGGGTTGTGTGCGACTGCTCAAGGACGAGCTCGACCGGCGCCGAGTGGTCTCCAAGCTTCGCAGTTCGGGCAACGCCGCACGACCAAGGGGTATTCGTTCTCGCGCGGCGCGCTCTACGCGGTGCTCTCCAATCCTCTCTATATAGGTGAGGTCCGCCACCGCGGAGTGTGCCATTCGGGACAGCACCAGCCCATCGTTGACCGGGAGTTATGGGATCAGGTGCAACAGCAGCTGCATGAGCATGCGATGCGGCGCCGGCTGCGCGCCGTGAAGGTCGAACCCAGTCCACTCGCCGGCAAGCTGTTCGATCCCTCAGGCGCGGGCTTAACCCCAAGCCATGCGCGCAAGGGCGAGCGCCGCTACCGCTACTACATCTCGCGGGGACTGACTATCGGCCCCGCGCACCGGGTCCGCGACGGCTGGCGGTTGCCCGCCCCCGAGATCGAGCGGACGGTGGCCGCAGCCGCGCAGCAACTTCTGACTGATGAACCTGCGATCGCCACCGCGGTCGAGGACGCCGGTGTGGCCGCCAATCGGATCCCCTCGATCCTGGAGACGACCCGCGCATGGAGCGGCAAGCTGCGGTCGCGCGCCTGGTGCAGCGCGGCCGCGCGCGCACGACGCGAAACGCGGCGGCCGGAATCGGCCGCCGCGCTCACTGACTTAACTCTTCAAACGCTGTGGAAAAGGCTCAGCTCATCTCGAATAGCGTCCCTTTCCACGAGCGCGCGGCCAGGTCCATCTCGCCCTCACCGCGGACCCTACGACCGTCGGAGATCTGCACAAAGTTCTCCGTGCGCCACCGGTGTTTCCCGGTGCTTTCATAAGTTCCCTGACCGATGCCGGTGACACCGTCGCCATTGTCTAGGTATGCTGCCGAACACAAACTAAAGGTTCCGTTCTTGGGTCCCCCAACGGCAGTTGCGAGTCCGCTGAATTCTCGGGAGCGCAGAACCTGTTGACGTTCGTCCGCGGGCCGATTCGCGATCACCGGTTGGAGAGAACGTGGGATGCGTAGTTCGATTCCCCATACGATAATGGGATCGTGACCGACAAACTTGCGAAAAGACGGCAGCGCAGGCTCGGGGCTGCCGCCGTATTTTTGTTTGTATTGGCGGCGATTCTCGCGGCGCCGTTTCTTCTAACCACACGATTAATGAATTTCGCGCTGGAGCAAGTCTTTCCGGCCAACCGTCCGAGTGTCGGCAGTGCGACCCTGAGCCTCTCGGGCACATTGGTTCTTCGCGACCTGCTGCTGCACGATACCGGACCGTTGGCGCGTCAGCCGCTCGTCATGGCTCGCGAGATAGATGCGGCTTTCGGCTGGAGGGAATTGCTCTCGCGTCAAATTCGTCAGATCCGCGCCGAGAATGTGATGGTGTACGCGCGATCCAATGGTCCGTCGCAACTCTCGCTGTTGGATCTGTTGTTCGAGCTATCCAAACCTCGTTCATCCGCGGCGTCGAATCATGGCAGCCAACCACTGTGGGTCGGCACGCTTGACGTCCAAGGCGTGGTCCACCTGGAAACCATCAGGCGCTTCGCGCCCGCCAATTCCGATTTGCCAATGAGACTCCAAATGAGCATGTCCGTCGTCCGCGTGGACCCATCGCGGCATTTCCTCGTAGTCATCGGTGAGGTGGGGCAAACGACCGAGGAGATTCCCGAAAAGCCCCGTGCCACCGCAATCGAGCTCGCCCCTCAGGCTGATGTGGGTTTCGGTCTGCGGGCGGACGTTGAGACCCAGCCAGTGGCCGGGGGGACGCGCGTGGTTATGCACCGTCTGGCAGTAAGTCAGGCGGACATTACGATCGAAGCGGATAGCCTTCGCCAGTTCGTGGCAGCGCTTCCACGAGAAGTTCAGGGCAGCATCGAGACCAGCGTGGCAAACCTGTGGGCCTCAGGCGAGTTGGATCCTCCGGGTCTAGCTAACGGCAAACAACTATCGGGCAAGCTGGTTTTTGCAGGCTTGCGTATGCGCTTGCCGGAGAGTTCGAGAATGATGGTTCGTCTCGATGATTTAACGTGCACGGCAAAGTTCGATACTCCTCTGCCGCCGGGACCCGGGACAGCTATCACGATCGAGCGGTTGCAGGCCAGAGACGCGAAGGCGTCCATCGAAGCCGATACGGTTCGCCATTATGTGGCCACACTTCCACCTGAACTCCAAGGACGCATCGAGACCAGCCTTGGGAACCTGTCCGCCTCGGGCAAGTTGGTCCTGCAGCAGTCCGCGAATCACGATCATCTCGCGGGCAGTCTTGCGTTTTCAGGCCTCCGCGCACGCATTACGGGCAGTCCGCAAATGATGCTCAGAGTTGACGATCTCGAAGGTGCGGCAAGCATCGATACCAACCTGCCACCAGAAACCGAAACGGCTATCACAATCAAGCGAGTACAGGTCAAGAACGCCAACGCATCAATCGAAGCCGATATCTTGCGCCGGTACGCCAGGAAGCTGCCCGCCAGCCTGCATGGGCGCATCGAGGCCAACCTTGAGGTACTGGACGCGTCCGGCCTTATAGGCTCAAGGGTGAAGAATCCAACGTCATTCAGAGGAAATATCCGCTTGCAGAATCTGAGTTCGCACTTACCGGCCGGCGCTAAAAACGCATTTTCCGTGGATCGGCTCACGGCGGCGGCCAGCGTCGATTCGCGACTCGATGACTGGGAGCCGGCAGCCCTCAAGGTGCATGACGGCGTGACGCGATGGTCGGGTTTGACTTACGGCGACAATGCCGTGAACAACTTCGATGCATCCTGGCGGATCGAGAGCCAGATGCTGACGGTCGACCGCCTTGCGGCGCAGATCTTCGACGGACATATCAGCGGCTCGCCGCAATGGGACCTGGTCACCCACGCGATGCCGCGGTGCGACTTTCAGATCAAAAGCATCGATATGCACGCGGCTCTGGCCAACATCTCGCCGGAGCATCTGGATGCCGAGGGCAACGCCAGCGGCTCCCTGCATATGGCGCTGAGCAAGGAAGGTGAACTGTCCGGCTACGTGGATCTGGCCTTTGACGGACCGGGGACCCTGAGAATCGGCCAGATCGAAGAGGTCAAGCAGATGCTGGTCGGCAGCTTCGGCGCCGATATGGCCAATATGGCGATGCACGATCTGGCACACTATCCTTTCAAAGAAGGAAACCTGCATTTGGAGAGCTTAGGCGAGAATTCCCAGGTGAAGATTAAATTCTTGAGGCAACCCAGAACTGTGGCCGACAGGACACCACCGCACAAGGAGCTCATCAATGGCAAGGAAGTATGGGTCGGATCGC
>Ga0137359_10005940_pt1 | contig 10105 bp, 7 predicted proteins | sample Mad1_40_16metaG_FD_108281 | JGI IMG/M metagenome (GOLD analysis project Ga0137359, IMG submission 108281) | Vadose zone soil microbial communities from Angelo Coast Range Reserve, California, USA - Mad1_40_16 metaG | ecosystem: Environmental > Terrestrial > Soil > Vadose zone | place: USA...
ATCGTCCCCTGAGGCAGTCCAACCCAGATTGAAGCTGCGACCGTTTTGTGTATTGACGTGGAGACCGACTACAGTTCCTGGCGGAATGGTGTCATTCTTCGCGAGCGATTGGAAACTGTTCCCCACATTCAAGAGGCGTCCGGTCACAGTCTTATCGATTAGAGCGGCCTGGATGTCTCCATTGAGCAGCAACAGGTTCTTTACCTGCTGCACGGTAAGATTTGGATTCTGGGCCCAGAGCAGAGCGGCCGCTCCGGAAACGTGCGGCGTCGCCATGGAAGTGCCACTGAAAGTCGAGTAAGTGTTCGCGGGCGTCGTGCTGAGAATCGAAGAGCCAGGGGCACCTAAGTCAACGCTATTTACACCAAAATGTGAAAACGACGATAGATTGTCCGATGAAGTGGTAGAGGCGACTGCGACAACATTCGGTGCGTCGAAGCTCGACGGATAATGCGGAACGATTTCATTGTTGGGCTCTTCAGTGCCTACGTCGACATTCCCGGCGGCCGCGACAAAAAGGATCCCGGACGTATTCGCGGCGTTAATAGCGTCGACGAAAGACTGGTCAAAACCACCTCCACCATAGCTATTATTCAGAACACGCACGTTAGCGCCCTGGGTTCCTCCGGAACTAACCCACCGATCTCGCATCTGCTTGGCGTAGCCAACGGCGCGGACCGCGTTTGCGGTGTCACCGTTGCCGGCAGCGTCGAGAAACTTGAGGGACATAAGACCAACGGTCCAATTCACGCCCACGACGCCGAGGCCATTGTTGCCTCTCGCGCCAACGATCCCAGCCACGTGCGACGCGTGATCTTCCGTCGGATCACCGCTAAATACATTGCCGGTATTATTAATGAAGTTGACGCCATGAAGGTCGCCGGTTATTGGGGGAAATAATCCAGGCGCAGGATTGGTCCAGACGTTCGGTTGCAAATCCTCATGATTGATATCAATTCCCTGATCGATTACACCGACAACAACACTGCTGCTGCCTGTGTTCGTATTCCAAGCCGTGGGAGCGCCGATTTTTGTGAGACCGAAAAGCGAACCAAAACTCGGATCGTTCGGCGTCAAGTCAGCATGCAGTATGTAGTTTGGCTCTGCGTACAGCACGTCCGGCTGTTGTTTGAGCGCACTGATGGCCTTCATCGTATCGTCGGCAGCGACGCGGGCCAGACGTAATCCTGTGACGACGTCAGATGCGCCGAAGTCTTCGATCTGCATGGGAAGGGCGGTTCCTTCGCTCGTCTGAACTGTTGCCGTTCCTGATTGTCGTTTGGCTATCGCTTCGCTTCGGTAACGAACCAGGACTTCACCCGGGACAAACGCCGGTCTTGTGCGCTTTCGTCCTACACCTGATTCCTGTGGCAGCGCACGTCTGGCACGAGAGCCCGGTGGAAACGCCGCAACGGCAAACAAAATGAGTCCCACAAGTATTGAGAAGCTCAGTACGATGCGAATACGCGCTTCGTACTTCAAGGACAGGGGGTTATGCATGAGGGCGGCGCTCCTAAGAATGTGAATCTAACCGATGAGTTTATGTTCTGGAATGGCGGCTTAGTGTCGGGTTAACTAAGCGTGTATGACATCGAAAATATATAACAAATCTATCTTCGCTTACAGTCCGCGACCCCGTCTGCAGAAAGATCGAAGCAGGATTGTAGGGGCGTCCCTCCGTGGACGCCCCCTCGCCTCCTCGACTCGGTTTGTGGTATCTCGATGGCGACGTGCCCAACGCGGGCGCCCACGGAGGGACGCCCCTACAGTACTTACGGCGCGAATCTACGCCGGTATTCGACCGAGGTAATGAACGCCTTGACCATCTCTGCATTCACGAAGTTGCCGCCAAACTGGTTCAGCTTACCCAGCCAGAAATCGTAACCGGTGTAGTCCGTGTCCTGAGGGTCATTTGGGTTTCGCCGCAGGTACCCGAAAAACTGCATCAGCACAAATGCCCGGTTGAACTCCTGTTGGCTCAGTGTGCCATTCTCGGCCACACGTCGCAGGGCCCGCCCACGTGCCGCCAGGTCCGCCGATGTGCCGGCGCCGCCAAACTCGTCGATTGCCGCCTGGCGCTCTGTCCCCGAGGGCGTTACTGCGGCGTTGGCGAATAACGCATCCACAAACTGGGCCGGAGTCAGCGTCAAAGAAAATGCCGTAGCGAACCGCGTCCGTTGCACAAACTCCGCGCAAAAGGCTTGCTTGTTATTCTCCAGCACCTGCTCCCAACCCGTCTGTCCCACAATCACACCCCGTCCTATCCGCTGCGTGTCAAAAAGGAATTCGTTGAGGCGAACAATCGGCACAGGGAGTTGATGCGTCCCGCCCAGCGTTGACGTGCCGGTGGCATCGCCATAAGAAGCTTTGTAGACCCGATGCACCAGATATCCCGTCTGCTGAAACTCGATCGACAGGAAGAATGCTGCCGAGACATTTACTCGCTTCAAGTCCGTGCATACCGGGTCGGCACCACACTGGGTGATCTCACCCGTCCAGAAGTTCAACCCGCTCGTGTCCGGCTCGCGAGTGAAAAAGTCGACATAGTGTTGCCGCACGAAGAACCCGGGCACATCTATCGGGTTACTTGTCCCGTTTACACTGTCGTTGTCAATGATGGTTAAGGTCGCGGTTGCCGGCGTACCAAGAGCGGCTCCAGAAGCATTGCTCAAGGTAATCGTAAAGTTTTCATCAGTAGGACCTTCGGCGTAGACGTCGTCGATGATCGGAATCGAAATGGTCTTCAAAGCTTCGTTAGGGGCAAACTGCAATGTCCCCAGGGTTGTCAGATAGTCGCACCGCGAAGAGGCAATGCCATTCACCATGCCGCAAGGATTTGCTCCCGCTGTGTCGCTCGTGGTGTAGTCCACGGTCGACGTGCCCGAAGTATCTCCGCTGCGTATCACATTTATCGTTATTTCCGGGTTGTTCTCGCCGGCAGATTTGCTCGCGGTACTGAATTGGATGCTAGCAGCCGTCGATACGCCAATGAAGAAAATACTTCGGTCAGCCTGTATGTTGAATCCTCCCTGGCTGGTCGGAGTGAATGTAAAGTTAGGTTTCGATAGCGTGACGTCGTAGTTGCTGCCGGCAGCAATCGGAGGAAACGAAAAGTCTCCCGCGGCATTGGTTTGAATCGGAGGCTGAACGCTGCCATTCAGAGTCATAACAAGAGTGACAGCAGGAATACCCGCACCAGTCGAGGTATTCTCGGTCACTCGACCGCTAACCGTGAACGACTGGGCCTGGGCGGTTGCGAGAGTACCAAGTATTAAAAAGATTGAGACGATTACGGCTTCGCGGATGAAATACAAGGCAGTTCTGCCCATGCTGAACCTCCAGAAATGCTAGTAATATGTTGGAGAGAGGTTGGAAGACGTTTTGCTCGAGCTACATCGTGATGGCAGCCCGAACGTTGGTCCCTCTCGGGACTGGAGCGTTTCTTTGTCCAGTAGCCGAAGGCGATACGGGTTTAGTGATAATGTACAAAAGCACTTCGCAAACCTCGCGCGTACCAGTGCCTATTGTATTACCTTTTTCATCCTGAAGCGCATAAATATTGCTATCCATGTTTAACGGACGAATTATGGGTTCCCCGTACATAAGTAAATTCCCCAGCCGCCCGTGGCTGAACCACGGGCAGCCTGATTTGTACCAAAAGGATTGCCAACCCAATAGGTACCGGGTGTGGCTATGTTTACTTGCTGCGCCACAATCGTCTAACCAGTCCTGCCAAGCCGATCAGCCCAGTACCTAATAAAAGCATGCCGGCTGGTTCAGGCACCGCAGACTGCTGGGCTCCAATAATATTGGCACTGATATCATTGGACGAATTAGGGTCAATCGACAAGTCGTTCACTATAAGGTTGAACGAACCTGAGGCGGATGCATTCGAGAAAGTGAACACTTGCGGCGTGTTATTGAAATCGATGAACACGCCACCCTGATTGTCACTCATGACCGTGGCAGCCAGCGTAGCCGTGAATAACGGTGAGCCAGCACCCACGATTCCTGCCGGGGCGGTAAATGTCACTCGCAACGTAAACGTGTTGCCGGTGTAGGTTGCGGGCACAGTGGAAAGGAAGAACGATCCGAAGTTGTTGATAGCTTGCGTTCCCTGCGGAGCCGGAGCCGCACCGAAGGCGCGAAAACCACTAGCAGTCGTACCGTTGAATGTCGAGTTGGTATAGCTAAGCCCAGTCCCAGTCAGCGAAAATTGCTGTGCCCCAGAACTATTGGGCGGAGAGGCGCAATTGAAGCAACCATTGGTATAGACTGCGAGGGTCACTTCATCAGCCTTTGCCGGGCTATGACTGATCACCATAAAGGCGACCACAGCTATACCAAAGGCGATTGGTTTAAAAACCGAAATCAGAACCCGCATTGTTGTTCTCTCTCCTTCGAGTCGTTTACAGACCTCTAGCTTTTGCATAAGTTAATCCCAAAGGCAGGCGCGCGTACCGTCAACCAGGACGCGGACCAACCTCCAAGTGAGGTGAGAGACTCGGTCGAATCTCACCAACTCACCAAAGCGTCGGCTCTAAGCCAACAGCCACTTCAGACAGGGACCTAAGCACTCAACAACCTTGAAATGGACTGTCTGGAAAAGTTCCTATTGCCGCAAAAGAGATCCCGCACTCGAACAGAGCTGTTCTTAGGAAGGCATTTGATTAGCTGAGGCACTGCAGGGCAAGTGCAGGGCGTAACTAAACGAAGCCGTCGACCTCTCTATATACTCCTATTACTTAGCGGAGATAATTGCCTCTTTTGCAACCTAGATGCCACGAACGAATCCAGGTTGGTGAGCGTTTACAAATCTTGTGAATGTGATATTTCTCTTCGCTGTTTCGCCATTTTCTCCCAGTGAAAGTAAAACGAGAATTACTGCTCCGAGCCCGACTAATGTGACTGTTTTATAGTCAGTCAATCCTGCCCTCGCGCACCATAACGTTACACGACTGCGGGTCAAACGCCGCATCGTCAATACTTGTGGTTTACGTAGATCTGGGAAGCTTCATTGCAAGCTCGAGGTTTGTAGATTCTGAGTACGCAGAAATTTACAGTTTCGAGCCTCCGAAAAAGTTGGGCGTTTCATTGTTTTGTAAACTTCCATTACAAGGGAAAAAGAATGTGCTAATGAAATCGTCTTTGCGGTGGTGTCCTAATCTGTAGGGGCGTCCCTCCGTGGGCGCCCTTTCTTGAGTGGCAGATCCGCATGAATGGGGCGCCCACGGAGGGACGCCCCTACAGATTAGGACACTACTGTCTTTGCCAACATCTGGACTCTTGGCGAATAAAAATTTAGTATCAAAGCGATCGGGTCTATATTTAATAGAGACCTTTATGACCACTCAAAACTCCTCTCACCAACCTCGCACGATCCTGGTAGTCGATGATTTCGACGACACACGCTTGCTCCTGCGCACCTGGCTCGAGCGCAAAGGGTTTCGCGTGATTGAAGCGGAAGACGGACTTCAAGCTGTGGCTGTAGCGCAGAGAGAAAGACCCGATTTGATCATCATGGACCTTGAGATGCCCCGCCTCGATGGTCTAGCCGCAACGCGTAGAATAAGAAAAGTAAAAGAACTCGAAACTGTGCCGGTGGTTGCTGTGTCAGCTTACGGGGCGGATCAGTTTCGTGAAAAGGCATTGGCCGCGGGCTGCAACGAATACGTTTCCACCCCATTCGAGCCCGAGGTACTCGAGGAAATAATCAGTTCGCTCGTCCGTTGAGACTGAGAGTCATGACTAAAGGGTGGCTCAAAAGTGATCATCAACAACCCTTCCATCCAAAAAGTTGACAGTTTTCACGTTTAGTCTTAATTTCGCGCCTGCACTTCCCTGACATCAAAAACGAACCGAAGGTGCCCATGATCTACTCGCAAGGAATCACATCCTTTGTCCCCGGGAAGAGTCCAGTTTTATTCGCTCTGCTTGTCGCCCTTGTTTGCGCAGCGTCGATATCTGCTCAGAACCAGTGCACGCAAAAACTTGCCGAGCTACGTGCCTCAGCCTCGTTGTTCGGTTTTCACCTGGGCATGACAAAAGAAGAAGTCAAGGCTCAGGTTCCGCAAACCGTCTTCGGACGCACTGACGATTTCGGTATTTCTAAGACTACGATCAACCCGGATTTCGACCCGCAAATCGACAAGACCAGGTTTCAGGGAGTGCGCAGCATCTCTCTCGATTTTCTCGACGGCAAACTGACGTCTCTCTGGATTGGTTACGACAGTGCCTTTAAAACTCAAACCACTGACGATTTTGTGAAGATGGTGTCCGACTCATTGCATTTGCCTAATGCGTGGTCGTCATGGAAGTCGCGAGGTCAGCAAATGCGTTGCGCCGATTTTCAGATGACGGTAACAACTGTGGCTGGAGCACCTAGTTTTCGCATTCTCGATCAAATTGCTGAAGACACTGTTAGTGCCCGTCGGGAAGCAAAGGAGCAACAGAATGCCGCTGCAGAAGCCGCGGCTACAGAAACTCCAGCGGCCACCGAGGAAACCAGCGACATCGTCGGGGACAAGCACACCAGGAGTTACTACCCGGCAGGGTGCCAACCAACGAAGGACATAACTGAGACGAACCGCGTCGCTTTCAAGAGTGCTGCAGAAGCGGAAAGAGCGGGTTTCAAAGTGGCCAAGGAATGCCATTAATGCCGGCTCCGGTTCGACCGGATAAAGGAGGCGACAATGCTAAAAGAATTCAAGGAGTTCATCGCTCGCGGCAACGTCATTGATCTGGCGGTTGCGGTGGTCATCGGTGCTGCGTTCGGCAAGATCGTAACGGCGTTTGTTGACGGCATTATCATGCCACCGATTGGAATGTTGTTAGGCAAAGTCGATTTCTCCAATTTGTTTATCGACCTTTCAGGACAGCGACCCGCGTCACTAGTAGACGCACAGTTGCGAGGCTTGCCGGTAATCACTTACGGAGCCTTTCTTAACGATGTCATCAGTTTTCTCATTATTGCCTTGGTGATCTTTCTGGCTATCAAAGCCATGAACCGGCTGCGTGCTGCTCCGCCTCCGCCACCAAACACGAAAGACTGTCCCTACTGTCTGGCGGCGATTCCGCTGGCAGCATCTCGCTGTGCCTCATGTTGTTCCGATGTACCTGCTTGATCTGCAATTGGAGACTGCTCGCTGGCGCTTCTGATAGAATCCCCTCACATGCGCGAATGTCCCCGTTGTGAAGTCTGTTATGAAGATGGCGCGTTGACGTGTCCGCAGGATGAGTCAAACACCAAACACACTCTTCCGGGCACACGGCTGCTCGCTGCCCGTTATCTCCTGGAAAAACGTCTGGGCCGTGGAGCAATGGGCCAGGTATATCTGGCGCGCGATCAAAACCTTCTCACTCGACGGGTTGCCGTAAAGACAGTTCGCCCAGACATTCTCAATGACGAAGATCTTCAGGAGGGAGAAGCCATCGCGCGCTTTGAGCGTGAGGCTCGATCAGCCGCGTCCGTCCAGCATCCGAACGTTGTCGACGTGACAGATTTTGGCCAGAGTCCGGACGGGGTTTTCTATCTGGTCATGGAATATGTTGAAGGTGAAACTCTATATCACCTGCTGCGACGCGAAGGCACGCTGAATCCGCAAAGGGCCGCAAATATAATGCGCCAGGTCGTCGCGGGAGTTGAGGCCGCGCATGACGAAGGAATACTTCATCGCGATTTGAAACCAGCGAACATATTCATCATGCAGCAACGGAAGAAAACCACCAGTGATGAAGGCTTTGTTAAAGTCGGCGACTTCGGTCTTGCCAAAATAGTCAACTCCGATCGCTCAGATGTTACTTCGGCCAGCGGGCCTGCCTCTCGGGGTATTATTGGCACACCGGAATATATGGCTCCGGAGCAGATGCAGCCCGGCGCCGAGCTTGACGCCCGCGCTGATGTCTATGCGCTCGGAACTATTGCATATCACATGCTTGGAGGACGTCCGCCGTTCACGGGCAACATTACTCAACTCATCGCGCAGAAGCTGACACAAGCGCCGCCACCTTTGTCGAGTCTCCGGTCAGACATCACAAGCAAGCTGGAAGCAGCTATTATGCACGCGCTCGCAAAGGAGCCGGCTAACAGATCTGCGAGTGCGAGCGAATGGTTTGAGGAGTTTGCGGCGGCGCTTGCTACGGAATCACAGGTTACAGAACGCGGCGATTCGCGACTCGTAATCATGGCGCCATCGGGCGCGGAGGTTTATGTCGACGACGAAAGATACGGGAGCGTTGGGCGCTCGGGTAGAGTCATTCTTACTTCGGTAGCGCCGGGGCAACACGTTCTGCGAGTTTCGCGATCGGGTGAACCGGATGACGAGCGCGTGATTGAAATTCGGAGCGACGTAGCCGAACAGATCATTGAGGCACAATTTCATACCCCTGGATCCAGCAACCAGTTGACTCCATCTCGCGGCGGCAGTCTCGATAGTACAACTGGCGCCCATTCGACGACTCTCGTTGTCGTGATGTGTACCCGATGCCAGTCGCGCTTTGCCGAAGGCGTAAAATTTTGCGGAAGGTGCGGTAACACCACTTTCCAGCCCATAGTACCGGATGCTGTATCGGCTCAACTCCGAAGCGATCCGGTTGCAGCATCCTCGCAGAGTGGAATGTCGTGTCCGCGTTGCGGTCAGAGCTATCCTTCAGCGATCAAGTTTTGTGGACGTTGCGGTATTCCGCTCGGTAACGCCGCACTCGACTGGCTCCCGCCCCGACCCGTAGAAATATTCTGCAAGCTATGTGGGACGAGTTATCCCGCAAGCACCAGATTTTGCGGACGGTGCGGCAAGCCCATCAGCCTTTGAGCCTACCCAATATTTCCCTATAATTGGCAACGCACGTGTCCGATATGCTCTAGGAGTCCCTGATCAAGTAAAGCTTATCGAACACAAAACTACTGGGACCATAGCCCAACATTAAGTTACTATGCGAACCCGGTCAGCTTCTGACCCTTCATATTTTTCTTTTTTGGGAGTATCGCGCTTGGAAACTGAAGCGCTAGGATTCCCAAGAGTCTCAATTGAACCGAGTCGAACAGATGAAACGCTGCCCCAGTTGCAATCGCACCTACACTGATCTCTCACTGAATTTCTGTCTCGAAGATGGAACGCCACTACTGAACGATGCGTCACCGGCATCGGATCCCAATGCAACAGTGAGGTATCCGTCGTCCAGAGACACCGCCGATCCACCCCCGACAGAAATCTATCGGCCGGAACCACCATTGCCGACACAGGCTGCGCCGCCGTCGTACCCACGTAGCCCCAAACCGAATGCGGCGGTTGCGCCACAGTGGTCACCGGTTCCACAGGTTCAGCCAGCTAAGAAGTCGAATGCGATCTGGTGGATCCTTGGCGGACTGGTTGTGTTTGCCGTGATCGGAGTCGGCCTTGTCGTCATGCTTATTGCTTTGGCCAGCATCAGCTCAACGGGGAATGACAACAACGCAAACGCAAACAGCAATACTCGCGTAATAGGCCGCGGCGCAAACGTTAATGTGAATTTGAATACGAACACTCCGACGCGCAACGACAACGCCAGCAATTTGCCATCCTCTTTTACCGACAACTTCTCAGAAACCAAATGGGGTGTCGGCAATTCAAAGTTTGGCGAAATCTGGTATGCAGACGACGAATATCACATGCGTTCAAAAGACAAGACCTTCCTTGTGATGTATGCGCCATCAAACGACTACAACACCGAGAATGGGACAGTAAAGGTTACGGTGCGAAGTGTTGATGGTTCAGTTCCTTCAGCAGGTTTCGGACTTATGGTGCACTGCGAACAGTCGAAGGCGAAAGAACTTGAAGACTACGCACTGTTGATCTATCCCAGCAGTGAACCGGAGTATGAGGTCATCAAGCACAAGGCCGGCAACCAGACGTCTGTAGTCTCCCGAACAAAGTCGAGCGCGATCCGATCGGGCTCAAGTCCCAACCAGCTTGAAATAAGAATCAAGGGCACCGACCTTCAGTTTTATGTCAACGGCCAGTATTTGACTCACATAACCGACACCGAGAATTACAAACGTGGGCTCGCCGGTCTTTATACGAGCGACGCGATCGATGTGGCCTTTGACGATTTGGAGATCACAAGGTAG
>Ga0137359_10005943_pt1 | contig 10100 bp, 12 predicted proteins | sample Mad1_40_16metaG_FD_108281 | JGI IMG/M metagenome (GOLD analysis project Ga0137359, IMG submission 108281) | Vadose zone soil microbial communities from Angelo Coast Range Reserve, California, USA - Mad1_40_16 metaG | ecosystem: Environmental > Terrestrial > Soil > Vadose zone | place: USA...
GTTGCATATTTCACGAGTTTTTGTTTGTCTAAAGATCGCAGTTCAATCTCACCAAGGCGGGGGGTTAGTCCGCTTTGCAGAATGACGTAATGGAATTGCCGGCAGCCTCCGCCTGCGTCCACCCGGTGAGCGACTCAGCGACGGGATTCATGAAGGAGACAGCGCCGTTCATGTCCGTGGCAATGATTGCGTCGCCGATACTCCCGAGAGTGGTGGAGAGCCACTTTTCACTCTTTGTCAAAGCTTCTTGTGCCCATTTTCGTTCGGAAAGCTCGCGGAGCAGTCCCTGGTTCGCGGCTTCCAGGCGCCGGTTTGCGTCTTGCACCTCCGCCGCGCGCTGATAGACTTCGGCTTCCATTTGCCCCGCCCGTGTGCGCAGCTTTTCCGCCAGTTTTTCCTGCTCCAGTGTTTGCTGCTTGAGCCGAACAAATTCCGTCACGTCCTCGACACGATGGATAATGTAGACGACGTCTTTATCCGGACAGGTGAGTTGAGCGGACTCCAGAACCTTTCTTCGAAGCCTCCTCCTTCTGATTCCGGCTTCCGGATGCCGTACTTCTGGACTGCCATAGTGTCCGAGGTCTTGTCTTGAATCACGCGCCGCAAGGAGGTTCGCAGGTTGCGGACGCCTGTGGCTGAGGGATCGTCCGGATTATCGGGGAAGACATCGAAGATCGTGCGGCCCAGAATTTCCTCTCGTTTGGTCATAGTTGCGCGCATATAAGCGTCACTGACTGCGACAATGTTCAAATCGCGTGTAAGGACAAGATATAAGCCGGGCGCCGATTGGAATAAGGCCTGGAAGTCAGGCGTTAGAGAGGATGGGGAGGAGTTTTTCATAGCTGCTTTCCGAGAGGGATCACTCACCGATTATTATGTTAAAGACTCGGTCGCAGCCCGGCGATGGCTCTTTAAAGAAAGTAATCGTCGCGGGCACGCTTTGTGACCTTGGGCAAACCGTGAATGGTTACGTTCCACGAGGTTATGTCTGCCTTCCTACCGCTGTGCCACGGATTCACGGAAGCAGACACTAGCGGCCTGACCCTGTCGGTTGCAGCGGCTCATAATCATGAACGACGTTCTCGAAAACGTTTACGACGGCAACATCCCACCAGCCGCGTTTTGCTTCCTCCCTGATAGTCTTAAACGCCCTTTCCTGTGAAAGGGCCTTACGGTAAGGACGGTCGGTGGTCAAGGCATCATAAACATCGGTGACTTGGAGAATGCGGGCGGTGAGGGGAACTTGTTCCCCTTTCAATCCGTCGGGATATCCGCAGCCGTCCTGCTTTTCGTGGTGAGAGCGAATAATCGGCAACACTTGGCGGAAGGATCGCAGCGGTGCGCAAATACGCTCACCTGCAATAGTGTGCTGCTCCATGATTTTGCGTTCTTCGGGAGTCAGCGGCCCAGGTTTCAAGAGAATGCTTTCTGGCACTGCTAGCTTGCCTATATCGTGCAAGAGGCCGCCGCGGCGGAGAGCGACCCGTAGGTCTTCCGGCAATCCCAATTTCTCTCCCACGGATACGGAATATTTGGAGAGGCGTTCGCAATGCCCTTCGGTATATGGATCTTTCGCCTCGATGCTCAGAGCCAGACTAAATAAAACGGCTTCTGCGTTGTCCAGCTCGTCCGTGAACTGCTTCAAGCGCAGGAGGGAATGCACGCGCGCCAGCAATTCGTGCTTGTTGACCGGTTTGCTGAGGAAATCATCCGCTCCGCACATGATTCCGTGGATGCGGTCGCCATCGCCCGTAAGACTAGTGAGCAGCACGACAGGAATTAGGCGCGTTTCCGGCTTTGATTTGATCCCCAGGCAAACGTCGAACCCCGTTTTGCCGGGCATTACCACGTCGAGCAATGCGAGGTCGATCGGATCCCTGCTGATCCGCTCTAATGCCTGATTGCCATCGGTGACAGAAAGGACGTGGTACCCCTCCCCGCCCAGCAAGCCCACGAGCAGGTCGCGGTTAGCTTCATTGTCATCAGCGACGAGGATGATTCCCTCTTTGGCCCCTGGAGCAGGCATCTTCCCCCTCCTCTTAAGGCTATCTGGGTTGCGGAAGACAGTTCCGAAGAGTGAGCATTCGTTGAAAGGTCTATTGCAGTCCAGCCAAGTCCAAGCAACGAAGACTTCGTCACGAGAACCCTCTCAGCAAGGTATGTCAAATCTTTACGTCATGCTCATAGCAATCCGAGGCAATGTGAACGAAAGGTTAATAGGTATAAACGGAGCTTCCGCAGTTGAACTTCTCAGGGGTATACGAATGTCGTGGCCAAAAGACGCATCCAATCGTTGTCGCAAATTCCATTCGCTGGATGTCGTTAAACGGTGCAAAATCAGCGGTTCGTCGGAAAATTAACAGCCCTGCCGCTTGCGCGACTTAACCAACATTTTAATGTCTCATGCTCAAATTAGAGCTATGCTTTCCGCAAAGCCGAATCTGGAGGCGCTGATGCTCAAAAAGCTCGTTGTGCTTTTCTTGGCTGTCGCCATAACCACACTTGCCGACGGAAATTCCTTCGACAGGGTCCGATACAACGGCGGTTCGGTTGATTCAAAGGTTGATCCGAAGGACTGGCACAACAACCTGACTATAACTTCGGACATTATCACTCTGGCTCTGAAGGATGGTAAGAAAGTCGAAATTCCCCCGAAGGCTGTTACTTCGCTGAGTTATGGTCAGGAAGCGCATCGACGGGTCGGAACAATGATCGCGTTGGCGATTCTTGTTGCTCCGGTCGCTTTGTTCGGGCTGTTTCATAAGACGCGACTACATTATGTTGGCATCCAATATAAGACGCCAGACAACAAAACCGCTGGGATCTTGCTTCAAGGCGATAAAGACAATTACCGGGCGATCTTGGTTGCGTTACAGGGGGTGACAGGTGTTTCCGTCGCCGTCGGTGAGAAGGACCGTGAATTTGTTCCCGTGGGTGTAAAAACTGACGTCGCAAAACAACAGCAGGAAACTGCAAAAACTAGCGACAAGCCCGCAACAGAACAGCCCAAAGGTTCGGTGAACGTAACTTCAAACCCCACCGGAGCGGACGTTTTGCTGGATGGGGATTTTGTGGGCAACTCGCCGGCGGTGCTAAGGCCAAATCCGGGCAAGCACACCATAACGGTCAAGATGACTGGATTTAAGGAGTGGACGCGGGAGATTACGGTACAAGCGGGATCGGAGCTTCAACTTTCCGCAACTCTGGAAAAATAGATTGATTCCGGTTGGGTCGGCAGCGTTCCGTCGCTGAGGGATTGCCGAAGACTGTTCTACTCATCGTTGAGTTGAGTTTTCACGGCGTACGGCTTTGCAGATTCCTTGCTGGCGCGTTTGTTGTCGTACAAAGCTCGGTCTGCCCCTGAAAGTAGTTCGTTGGGAGTTTCACCTAATCTATACTCCTTCCAACCGGTTGACCACATGATGGGAATTATCTGCCCTTCCCACTCTAGTTCGAGTCGGCCTAGCCTTGCAAGCACGATTTGGATTTGGCTGAGACTGCATTCCGGCAGCACCAGGAGAAATTCATCGCCGCCCATCCTGGCGGCAAAATCAGTGGCGCGGATAGCGCGGCCGAGGTTAGTCGCAAACTTGCGCAGCACCATGTCTCCCGCCGGGTGACCGTACTTGTCATTGATCATTTTGAAGTCATTCAAATCAAACACGACAACGGTGAGATGGTGTCCTTTCCGAGAAGAACGGGACACCTCGGCTGCGAGTCGTTGTTCGGCAAATCTCCGGTTGTACAGACCAGTCAATTGGTCCGCCATCGCCAAATTTCGCAAGACTTGCGAGTGATCTTGCTTGTCTTCAAGCTGACGACGAAGGCGTTTGATCAATACATGCTGATAGATTGCATACAAGCTGACCAAAGCTACCAGAATGACCAAGCCGAAGATCGCCTCGGCATCCCTGGCATTCGACAACGCCACTTCGGTTCTGGAGGAAGCAAAGGCCGGTTGAGAGAATGCAGCGGCGAAGAATTCCAATGCAAAGATGCTCCCCATTACCATTCGCCAGTTGAATCTGTTGTGCATCTTCAGGTTTGTTTTTGATGGTTCAGCCAGGGTCGATTCCAAGGAAGTCATTTGTTCGCTCATCTGGTTCGCACAACAAATGGGGGTTGGATGTTTCATGGTTAGGCGGAGCACTCGGGAAACGACGGACAAGAATTCGATTTCCCATCCCGTATGGGCACACAAAATCCTCTTGGATGTCGTAGCTCTGAGCATTGTATGGTCCTAGCGAAGTGGTACCTAAGTCCCATTGTAGACTTCCTGTGGTATTGTCACACTAATTACGGAAGATTGAAATGGTTTCTATACTCATTCTTGTGCTTTCAGCTGCGGCTCTGGTGCAGTTTGCCCTACACCAGTGGAGAATGATTTGGCTTTCCACAGCCAATCAGCCTCTTTCAGACTCGTTGCGCTCGGTTGCCGGCATCGAAACCGACTCCATCGGGGCTCAGGATTTCAGCAGCCTAATGCAGTTATGCGGCGAAGTCTCGCCGAACCTCAAACGATCCACTCCATGGCTGCGTGAAGTGAAAGGCTACTACGCTGTCTTGACTGTGCTCCAGAAGATGTTCGGGCCGATCCTGCGAAATTCCACGTGGGTGTCGAATGAAATGATGTACTGCTCTCGTTTTGTTGCGGTGGTTCTCGACCAGCATCTCTCAGTCGATTTTGACCGCCGCGCTGCAGTTCGGCCTTCGTAACAATTCTCGACAATTCCGTTCCTTCTTGCCGCACCCCCGAACGAGCGATGATCGGTTCACGGTGTTCGTCCGCACGTATCTCGCTGCGAGAGTTTCTGTACCATGCGCAATTCTCGCAAACGATAACCGACAATCACCGTTGGTCGCCGCCTCTAACCTTGATACGAACGGCCTCTTGGTACTATTAACTAGTACTGTACATACCACACTTTTGCCCTCAATGCATTCTACTATACAGGTGAAGTATAAAGGCGGTTCGCCAATGCTTCGCGATAAGGCTATTCAATGGGAGGCCGAGGCGGCCCTTCGCGCCCTCCGAAATCGGTCTATTCCCTCTGGCGGCCCACACACGCTATGAGACCCGATAAATATTTCTGGATCACACTATCGGCCTTCTTCTGGTTGCTCGGCTCCTACATCTTGGTAGATCCGGTCCGCCATTCTGGACCATACGCGGAAGCATACATCCTGCTCGGCGGCACGTTCGATGCGCTGGGACTGTCCGCCATTTTCTTTGCGTTCAAACAGCGCGCTCGAATTAAGGCACTTGCCCAGCACATGGGGCGCGCTTCGCACTCTTCCAGGGGTCGAAGGCGTGAAGAGAGAGGAAATTTGGCAGAGCGAGTTAACGCCCGAGAGCAAGCTGACGAATTGGAAATGTGTGAGGAACATACGCAGAAAGTCCTAAATGAGAAATGATGAAATCTTCGGAGAACAAATTAAGGTTTTAGTGGCTGACGATTCCGCCTTGTACCGAAAGCTTGTCGAGCAAACCCTCTCGGAGAGCGAATACGCCGTTATGTTTGCGAAAAGCGGTCGTGAAGCCATGGATATTTTTGCCAAACACAGACCTTCCTTGGTGATTACAGACTGGATGATGCCGGATTTTTCGGGAATCGAGTTATGCGAAAACATCCGGCAACAATTTCAAGAATCGTACACGTACATCATTATTTTGACCGGTATGAGCCACAAGAGCGAAGTTGTGAAGGGATTGAAGTCCGGAGCTGACGACTACCTTACGAAACCGTTTGACCAAGAGGAATTGCTGGCTCGGGCGGGGGTGGGCAGCCGAGTCATAGAACTCCATCGCCAGATTGAAGCGAAGAATCGGCTTCTGGAACAACTGGCCCTAACTGACGCGCTCACAGACCTGCCGAACCGGAGAGCGATTGAAGAGTTTGCAACGCGGCAACTGAGTGGTGCGGCTCGATATGGCTTTGAATTTTGGATTGTAATAGCGGATTTGGACCACTTCAAAAACATCAACGACACTTACGGACATGAAGCAGGCGACATAGTCCTGAAGAGAGTCGCCGAAATTCTTAAATCCAGCTCACGCAAGAGCGAGATTTGCGGTCGTATTGGCGGTGAAGAGTTCCTGCTTTCCCTGTCACACACCACTGGAGAGAACGTACGGCTGGTACTCGACCGTATCCGAAAAGAGATTGAGGGAAGCAAGTTCAGCTTTGGCGGCGCCAGTCTAACCGTAACGGCAAGCTTTGGAGTGGCCTGCTTTAATGGAGAGAATGCCCGCGACCTCAATCAGATTATTTCCTGTGCGGACGCAGCGCTCTATACCGCTAAAAAGCTTGGGCGGAATCGGATAGAGTTTTCGGCTGTTGCTAACTTGCCCCGGGCCGGGCGGTAAGCAAATGGGAACAGAGCGCCGCCGTGCCCCACGGTATCAATTCATCGCAGACGCGGAAGTCGTTGAAGTCGGATCCGGCATTAAGCTCAAGGCTAAGACGGGAGACTTGAGCATTGGCGGCTGCTTTCTCGACGTGTTAAACCCGTCACCGGAAGGCACAGAGATTCAGGTGACAATTTTCCGGGAAAACACTAAGTTCAGCGGACTTGGCCGCGTAGTATTTGTGTTCCCTAATTTGGGTGTGGGTGTCGTTTTCACAAGTTTGTTGCCGACCGAGGTCACAATTCTAGAAGGATGGCTCGCAGAGTTGAAACTCGGCGGCGGTCGAGCCGTTATCACGTCATAGCCGTAGTGTACTTACCTCCTCTTACGTTGAATTTATAATTTGCAAGGATTTGCGTGTGGCATTGCTTGCCGTCCTTTGCGAAGAAGCGGGCCCGCCAAACGGGTAATCTGAGTATTTGTCCGATCCCCTAGAAAAGCCTGAATTGGGCGATCTTTGATGGCGATCCCAAGTTTTTCAAACCGCCTCTTTAGGCTTGTTACGAGCCGCGCCCGCACTACGATTGCGCATCTCGCGCACATTCCATTGCTGCTGTAAACGCCGCCAGATTTTCCACACTTCAAACAGCCATAGTCATCAAAGTAGTACCGCATTTTAAGAAGTTGGGCGCTTGGCAACAACTGCCGAATTGCAAGAAAGGTTTTGCGAGGCAGATACCAAGGCTGTAAGAAAATCTCGTTATCCGCCGCTCTTGTATTGAGAAGGACTTCATCTGCATTGGTGATTCTGGATTTGGATGCATGCTTGCGTTTTGACTTTTGCATGAGGATGCCTCTTTGGCCGCCTAGCTTCTTGGATGGGAACGCTTGTAAACGGGAGCAACAGATGTCGCAGAAACATGAACATAGCCCTGGGTAGACGCAAGCGACCTATGGCCCAGCAGTTCTTGAACGACGCGAACGTCTGCGCCACGGTCCAGCAGGTGAGTAGCGAAAGAGTGTCTCAGCATGTGCGTCGTGACCCGACCCAACCCGGCGCGATTCGCAGCATTTAAGATGATTCTACAAACGGAGGAACGAGTCAGCCCATGTGGTTTGACTCTTCGATGTCCAATATCGGGATTTGGAACCCGTTGCCGAAACAAATCCCAAACTCGTGCTTTGGATAGAGACCCGTTCCCAAGGCTTATGCGTCTCTGGCGGCGTGGTTTGCCGCGCTGCGAATAGTCACCCCAGTATCCAGACCAGAGGTTGCCATGCTTTGAGACAGAACCTTTCTGAACACGCGACTGGCTCTCAAAGAGTTTTCCCGAAATGCGGCCACGAAGGAAGACAAGGATGGCCCTCTTTGCTTTGTGCCCGAAAATAACCCTTCTTTCAGAGCCCTTGCCGGCAACTTTTATCGTGCAATTCTTAAAATCGATATCCTCCATTCGAATTCGCAAGAGTTCGCCTGCGCGACATCCTGTGGCATAAAGGAGTTCCACAATCGCTCGATCTCTATTGTTTTTCGTCGCTGCGATGAGGCGCCGAATGTTGTTCTCCGAGAGAGATCGGGCCAATGATCGTTTGACTGGCCTGGGGCGGATGAGTCGCGGTGCTACCTCATCAACTAGGCCACCAACGCACAGAAAATCGAAGAAACAACGCAGCCCCCACAAATATCTATGGACAATTTCCGCTGACAAGTCTCTCCGTGACATCTCGATGAGGAATTCTCGAACATCAAGGTGCGTAACTTGGGAGATCTTCCTGTTTCCCCAAAAATTGATAAATTCCTGCGTAACCCTTCGGTACGTGGTGATCGTGCTGGTCGAATATCGCTGGCAGGTCATCCATTCCATGAACTTAGCTGCAAGGGCCGTGTTATTCAAATGGGCCAGCGCAGAGACGCGGTTTGACTCGAGGGAGAAGGGCAAACGATGACGCTTTTCCATGACGTTGCGGAACATTGCCTTCCTCCCTGTGGATTCGGAAATACGGACCGAGTCAGAGCTATATACCCCGGCTGCTCGACAGTCAATGGAATGGGGAGCAAATCCCTTCGAGTAGGAGCGGACAGGAGAACTAGGAAAAATCAGAAATCGCTTCGAACCGTCTCTCTTGATTGTTTCCGGTTAATCGGATGTTCGCCCAGTGTCGATGCCAAGAGCCGCGATCACTTCCTACAACCGGGCTTCTGGGGAATCAAAGGTTTCACTTGTCCGGTAACCGCTGCGGGTTCAAAGCGTCGCCAACTAACTAGACAAGCCGGTCCTACTATCAACTTTTTCCATGGGCCGCGCGGACGCAGCAGGCTGCGTGGCCCGGAGGTAGAATCTGAAGACGAATTTGGGTGTCCCGGTTTAAGAGGGCGGGGAATCCTCCGGCCCGCGTGTTGCCTTCAAGAGGAACGAGAGCGCAGAGCCATGGCACTCGTCCTGATTTTCATATGTTCTCAGTCATTTAACTTGCTCTCAGTTGCATTCGGACGCGGCACGACTCTCGCACAGAGGATTTGACGGAACTGCGTCGGAGTGGCACCCACGATGCGGCGAAAAACCTTTGCGAAGCGGCTCTGGTCCGCGAATCCTGTCGCCTTTGCAACTTGATTGATCCCCAATTCGCGACTCCGGAGGAATATCTTCGCCTGGTCGATCCTGCATCGCACCAAATACTGGTGAGGTGTTAAGCCCGTGCTCTTCTTAAACAGGTCGCAGAAGTAATGCGGGCTCATTCCCGCGAGTTGCGCTAACTCCCAAAGCCGCGTCTCCTTCGCGTAGTTTTGTCGCATGAAATCAAGAACACGATTGAGCCGGACGGTCGGCATCCCGCCCTTGTATTTCCCTTCACGCAAGGCTCGCACGGAATAGCGACGGATGAGGTAGTGCGCAAGCGCCACCCCCAGGGACTCGCCATAAAGCGGGCCCGCTGGGGAGCCATCTTTCAGATCCAAGCCGAGAGTCAGCATTAGGGAGGCAATGTGCGGATCGTGAAGACTCCAGTTAGGAACCAACTCAACATCGGCCAGATGCGTGGTTTCATCCAAGGCTCTGGCAAGAAAGTAGGGTGTCATCACCAGCGTGAGATGGCTCGTGGGCGCCGACCGGGTAAACCGATCACGGGTCCCGGTAGGAAGAATATAGAGACTCCCGGGGCCATGCTCTGCCCTTCGCGTGTGTCCTTCCGTCGTCCATTCACACTTAGCCCGTCCCGATCTTTGGAGATTCAGCATGTGAGTCGGATGCTCGTGCTCGGGAATGGAGCAGGCGGGTACATCGTTGAACGATTCCATTGCGATACCCTGCCATCCCACATGCCGACTTGAAAGTGTCGAGGGCGCTGGGAATGGGGGTATCGCTTTCTTGCCGTAAAGCAACTCACCTCCTATTACAGGGAGAATTTCTGCTTGGTCGGGCATCTCTGCTTCCTCGCACATGCAATGATGGTTGCCTCACCATTATAGGAATACAAGCCAATTAATTCCCAGGAAGCCCACAAAGAAATCGGAAGAATTGACCAATGTCGGGACTTTTGACCAAAAGCAGGGGGTACCCTGATCAAAATAACTGGGTCGCAGCAATCGGCCATTAGGAGGATTCGCAGCGATGCGTTTAAGAGAGGGTGCGTGTTGGATTTGCACAAATGCCGAATGTCGCGCCGAATTTGTCGTCAGCCTCTCCGCGAAAATGGAAGGTGCCTCCAACCCGCGCTGTTGCTGCGGAAGCCTGATGAAGCAACCTTATTTGCA
>Ga0137359_10005944_pt1 | contig 10099 bp, 10 predicted proteins | sample Mad1_40_16metaG_FD_108281 | JGI IMG/M metagenome (GOLD analysis project Ga0137359, IMG submission 108281) | Vadose zone soil microbial communities from Angelo Coast Range Reserve, California, USA - Mad1_40_16 metaG | ecosystem: Environmental > Terrestrial > Soil > Vadose zone | place: USA...
ATGCGGTCGCCAACCATCTCCGGTTCCTTGACGATCTGCTCGACGGTGAGCTGGCCCATGATTCCGCGCAGGTGCCCTTCCATCACAAGGCGAATCAAGGCCTCGCGTTGCTCCGGGCGCTTGGTAAGGAATTGCTCGGCGGCGGTGAGGATCGACTCCTTGTCCGATTTCACCTTAATTTGTGCCACTGCTTCCACGGTGACGGCCACGCCCTGGTTGGTGTAAAGGTTCTGCTGCGGAGCGACGTCAAACGACATCAACTCCAATGACAGGTCTTTGCACGTCTGCACCATCGGAAAAATGATGGCGCCTCTTCCGGTATAGACATGCGTGCCTCCCATTCCGTACACAATCAGCGCTTCGTGGGGCCCCGCCTTGCGATACATTCTGGCGACGACAATCATCACCATCAGGAGCACAAGGACCAGTAGCCCGGCACCCACGACCACTTCCATTGGCAACCCAAACATAAAAGCCTCCTTTTCTATCCGCGTGGACTGTTTGTGTTGAACGTCAGTCCAAAATCGTTCACTTCGTGAACTCGTCCCACCGCTTGACGTAGGCAATGCCCTTCTCATACCGCTCGATCACGACCTCTTCGCCCTTTTCGAGGGGCCTGCCGTCCTCGCAGCGCGCTCCCGCACAGCGCCGCGCGCCTCCCATGGAGAAAATAATTTCGCCGGTTCCGTTTTGGCGAATCGGCATGCTCAACGTGCCCAGGCTGCCTTCGATCCGGTAATCCTCACTCTTCAACGGCGGGTCCGAATGCATCAGCTTCACCATGAACTTGAAAACGACCCCACCGGCAATAAGGCCGGCGATCGTAGAAATCGCCAGCGACACCAGCGCGACCAGATGCGCGTGCCGCGTCAACAAGTAACCGGTTCCGCCAAACCACGCCAGAAACGCCATGGCGGTCGAGGCGTTGAACCACGAGACATGCGCTCCACCTCGGAACGCGCCGCGCACATCTCCGCCGACTCCGCCGTGGTGCCCCAAGTGAAAGGGCAGGTGCATCTTGAAGGGAAGATGGATGTGGAGCGCGCCCGCGAAAAACGACAGCACGCTGAGCGCAAAACCCACGATGAAGCAGAACAGGTAAAAATCAGACCAGGTCATAGGGCACCTCGAGCGGACCACCCGTGCGCGAGCTGGAATCCGGTACGCGGACCGTTGGTTAATTTGCTTGCATTTAATTCGCTGACGGCGGCGGCTGTCCGCTGCGCTGCTGCCCGCCTTTGCCAGAAACGGCGCCAGGCTGCAGCACTTCGCTCAGCCGCTCCGCCAGCCCCGGCGTACGAAGAATTTCGCCCAACAGCAAAAGCGCGTGCCGCGAATCCTCCACTTCGGCAATGGTCAACAGCGCTTTGCTGAGCGCGGGATCGGCGGAAAACTGCTCGACGCCCGCAAAAAGCAACGAATCGATCTTGGCGTCTTCCGCGCGCAGCTCGGACTGCAACGTCGCCGTATACCCTTCCGGATCGTCCACCAAAAAGCCGGGATAAACCTTGAAAAAGCGCGCCAGCAGCTCGCGCGTCGTGTGCGTAAGGTGCGGCCGCGCGCCGCTTTCAATCTGCGAGAGGTAGGCCTGGCTCAACCCGCGGCCCACTTCGCGTTTCATGGCCGTCGCCAGCTCAAACTGGGTCATGGGCCGGCCAAAGCCGCGCAGCGAACCTTCCAGGGAACGCAAGGAACGGAGTTTGTCGCCTAGAGTCATGAGCGGCACCTCTCTATTGCAATATGCAAGGTGTATATCGCAAATAGCGATATCGTGTCAAGCACAAAATTTGCCTTGTTTTCTTGAACTTACAGACCTTCCAGAATGGGGTTTGGTTTATTCAGGCTTACGCAAGGATTGCAGATCGATTCCCAGTTGCTGGCACTTCTTATACAAGTGGCTGCGCTCCAGGCCGAGCGCCCGGGCCACATTCGTCATATGGAAATTGTGACGACGAATCTCCGCCAACAGCACTTCCCGTTCAAATGCTTCGGTGCGCTCCGCCAGCGTTCCCGAAAATTCCCCGCTCGCACCGCCGCCTCTCTCCGCTGCGCCGTCCGAACTGGGCAGCACCATGCGCACCTCCGCAGCCCCAACCGGCCCTTCGTCCGCCAGCAGCACCAATCGCTCGACCACGTTGCGCAGCTCGCGCACATTTCCCGGCCAGCCGTAACGCCGCATTTCCGCGATGGCGTCGTCCGCAATAACTCTTTCTTTCCATCCATTTTGCGCCGCCACTTGCCGCGCGAAATGCTCCGCCAGCGCCGGAAAATCCTCCGGCCGCTCGCGCAACGCCGGCAGCGCCAGCGGAAACACATAGACGCGGTGAAACAGGTCCCGCCGAAACGCATTCTGCTTCACCAACTCTTCCAGATTTCGGTGCGTGGCCACCAGCACGCGCACATTCACGCGTATCGGCTTGTCTCCGCCCACGCGCTCGACTTCCCCTTCCTCCAACACGCGCAGCAGCTTGGCTTGCATCGCCAGCGGCATGTCGCCGATTTCGTCCAGAAACAGCGTCCCGCCGTCCGCTTGCTCAAATTTTCCGAGATGCTTGACGGCCGCTCCGGTGAACGCGCCCTTCTCGTGACCGAATAACTCCGACTCGATCAGCTCCGCCGGCACCGCCGCGCAGTTCAGCGTCACAAAAGCATTTTCATGCCGCGGCGATTTTTCATGGATGGCCCGCGCCACCAACTCCTTCCCTGTGCCGGTTTCGCCTAGAATGCACGCGCGCGTTTCGCTCGCCGCCACGCGCTCGATTTGCGCCAACAGCCGGGTCATGGCCGGCCCGGAACCGACGAGTTCATGTTTGCCCAGCCGGTGGCGCAGCTCGCGATTTTCCTCTTCCAGCCGGCTAAGCCGCAGCGCGTTCTCCACGGTGACCAGCAATTTGTCGGTGGAAAGCGGCTTCTCTAGAAAGTCCAGCGCGCCCAGCTTCGTCGCGCGCACCGCCATCTCAATATTGGCCTGCCCGGAAATCAGCACGATGGGCGTTTTCACACCGTTCTTCTTCAAATCTTCGAGCAACTCGATCCCGCTTTTTCCGGGCATCACCACGTCGGAAAGGATCAAATCAAATGCTTCCGTGCGCAGAAGCTCCAGCGCACGCCCCGCGTTGTCGCATACCGTCGCTTCGTGTCCGGCCAGACGAAACGCGCGCGACAGAGAAGCCAGAGTGTTTGGGTCGTCATCAACGAGGAGCAGGTGAGCTTTGCGCGGCAAGCATCGGTCCTTTGCGCCGCGTCAGTCGCTGGCCGCGGCCAAAGTTTTTGTGGAATTCGGCGCGGCGGAGGCATCTTGCGCGGGAGCGGTGCGCACGCCCGACTGCCGCTGCGGAAGGTCAATCTTGAAAGAGGTGCCGCGCCCTTCATCGCTGGAAACGCTAATCGTGCCGTGGTGATCGCTCACAACCGACTGTACGATGGCCAAGCCCAGGCCGGTTCCTTGCTGCTTGGTCGTGTAATAGGGCGTGAACAGGCGCGAGCACTCTTCCGGCGTCAGACCCTTGCCGGTGTCCGCAACCTCAATGCGAATGTTTCTATCGCGCTCAAAGGTGCGCAGTGTCAGCGTACCACCCGCCGGCATGGCGTCCAGGGCATTCAGCACCAAATTCTGAAACGCGCGGTGCAACAGATCCGCGTCGGCATCGATTTCCGGCAAAGGCTCGGTCAGAAAAACCTCGGTGGTAATCGTAGGCTTACCCACGGCGTTGAACTGCGCCTCAAACAGGCGCACCGCGCTGCGCAAGGCCTCGTTCACATTCACTTTCGCAAACTGCGGCGTCGGCATCGTTGAAAAGTCGCTGAACCTCCGCACAATCGAGTTCAGGTTCGCCAGCTCGGTTCTCAGCGTGGCTGTCGATTCGTTGAAAACCTCCAAAAATTGCTTGGTCTCCAGTTGCTTGGCCCGCTGCATGTTTTCCAGCGTGATTTGCATGGGGAACAGCGGGTTCCGCAACTCGTGCGCCAGGCGTCGCGCCAACTCGCGCCACGCCGCCACGCGCTCGGTCTGCAGCAGCTTCTCCTTCTGCGTCGCCAGGGTGCGCGTCATGTCGTTGAACGCAGTCGCCAGTTGCCCGATTTCGTCCGTGCCCCGAACATCGATGCGCGTATCCCAGCGCCCCGTGGCGACTTCGCGGGCGCCTTCCGCAAGTTCTTCCACAGGGCGCGTGATGCGCGACGCCACCCACAAGCTCACCAGCAACCCGATAAGGATGGCCGCCGCCGCCACCACCGCCGCGATCGTCACGATGCGCCGCGTCAGCAGCACCAGTTCCTTTCGCGAGCTGCCGACCAAAAGCACACCGAGGAGTTCATTGGACCGTCCCGACAGAGGCATCGCGTGGAAACTTTCTGCGGAAGCCGCGTCAGCCTTCCAATTGATCGTTTGCACCGCGGTTTGCGGCTTCCTCTGAACCTGCTCAACCAGCGGACGGAACCGCTCCGGCTCGTCCGCGCTTCCGTTGACGTCGGTCAGCGCCCTCGACACAAACGCCGGCTCCAAGTTGCGATACAGTAGCGCGCGCATTCCCGCCGGGAGCACGAGCGACGCAAGAAAGTTCTGATCCAGCCGCTTCCCGCCGATGATGTAAAGATGTTTGTCATTTCCGCCCGAGACCGTCCGCACCACCGTCATCGACAACGCCACGCCATCCGGCAGCTCTTCCCGTTTCAGAAATGCCGGCGACCCGTGCCAGTCCTTCGTCACCGTAACCCAGTCGTTCTTGTAGCCCACGCGCGCCGGATACTGCGCCGAAGAAATGATCGTGCCATCCCAACTCACGAACTCCACAAAATCCATGCCATGATCTTGGGAAACGCCGATGGCGTCGTGCACGTACAGCGACTGGTCCGCGTTCGGCCGCGCCAGGTCCATGGCCACTCGCAGCGTAATCTCACCATTCGCCACGTTTTCGACTTGCTGCACCACCTCGCTCCCGCGCTGCTCGAATTCCTTGTTGAACTGCGCGACCAGCGCTTCCGTCCTTTCCGCGTCCATTTCCTCAAAAGCCGCGCGCGTGTAGCGCGCCACGCCGTAGGCGACCACGGAGACCGAGGCCAACACGGTGACCAGGAAAATCAGAAAGAGCTTCGAACGAAAGCTCATCGGCGCGCTCCCACGGTGGGGTCTTGCATCGCCGTGTGGCGCGCACTGCCAAAAAGCTGAAGGTCGGTGTTCACGTTATACAAGGAAGCATAACCTGATAGTGACACCAGCAAAAGGCCCCCTTCGGAATCGGCTTGCCTCCTGAACAACACCTGCTTCTTGGTGGACAGCCAAAATTTGCTTGGCGAAACCCTTCGTGCAGAGTAATGATACCCCGGCTCTAACAGGACTAGCGCGGCTCGATTGACGCCGGGGTGTGCGATTTTCCCCGCGGCTCACCGTAACCCGAAATCCTAAAGACTTGGAGAGGGCGCGATGACCAAGATGCAGGTACGCTTACTTCTGGTATCGGCAGTTTCCCTGGCGATGCTGCTGAGCGCTCAGTCAGCCCTTCGTTGCGAGAAAGCCTTCAGCCAGGTGTTTTCAGTGATTGGTCATGTTATAATGACTATGAACTTTTGGAGACTACCATGAAGTGTATCGCTGCTGGAGCTTTCAAGGCTCGTTGCCTAGCCGTGATGAAAGATGTAGCCGTCACCGGCGAGCCTGTCATTGTCACCAAGCGTGGAAAGCCCCTCGTGAAACTCGTTCCAGCGGAAAAAGAAACGCCCGGCCTGCTCGGATGCATGGCTGGCGAGGTCAAGATCATTGGCGATATCGAATCTCCCATCCCGGTGGAATGGGGGAGCAACGAAGAATGATCCTGCTGGACACCCACGCTCTGATTTGGGCCACTGCGGAGCCCGCCAGATTATCCCGGTTAGCCTCCGAGGCCATCCGACGAGCAACTCGGGAAGGCGGCATCGCTGTGGCCGCAATCACCTTGTGGGAGTTGGCTTGGCTCGCCACGCACGGCCGCCTGCAAATCACCGGAACCGTAGAGGCCTACCTCGAAGAAATCACTGCACGTGTGGCCATTCGCCCAATCACTGCGAAGATAGCCGCACTGGCCAATCAATTACCTGGAAACTACCCAAGCGACCCCTGCGACCGCCTCATCGGCGCTACCGCCTTGGCGGAAGCCATCCCCCTAGTCACTAAAGACGCCAAAATCCGCGTCTCCAGGCATATCAGAACCATCTGGTAGCCTTAGCGACGCTCTTCCGCCGGCGTCGAGATCAATCCCCGAGGCAAGATCTTCCCCAATGGTTGCGTCGATGCAAACGGCGTGCTGCAACGGCCCCCAGGGCGCATTCGGCGACAACGCAATCTCGTAAGAGAGAGATCGCGACAGATGGTGGAAAAACCTGGCAAGCGGCAAGTACTAGAGCCAAGAAATAACCGCCAGAACAGAAAATCGTGAGAATGAGGAAACTCGCAGCGATGAGATAAGAAGGGGTAGGCCTAATCAGGTCTTCGCCATCGCTCGGTTGGGCTGAATTCGCAAAATGGGAATCTGTCGTTCCAAATTGGTATTGAGGTATGTCGGTGATCGTGGCGCAGTGAGCGTAGCGCTGATAACTCCCAGGCCTTCGAGCCCGGGCCCGTCGACCAGGTGAATCTAATCCGTGACAGTGTAGGTGAAGCCTGGAATAGGGAATTGTTCAGTCAGATTGCGGTGGGACGAAGTGTGCAGAACCGGCAAGAAAAACCGAACGAATTTGTCAGGGTCAAAGGCCGTTAAGAGACCCAAGCCCTATCATTTCAGTAGTCTACAGAAGCCGATGCCTCTGAAATAATTTGACCCTCTGCTGGCAACCAAAATCGAGCCTCTTTGGCCAGCATCAGGGATGGAGTGGGCGCCGCTAGCCGGGTGGCCCAGTGCGCGGCGCTGGCTCCCGAGAATACCGGCGAACGATGAGGTCAAGCCGGCGGTGCATGCCCTCGTTCGATCACCGCATTTGCGGTCACCGCTACCTGTGTTCTCTCTTCCAGCGACGCACACCGAGCCACCCGCAGGGGTTTTGGCCGCGGCCAGTAGCGCAGATGCTCTTGTCTGTGCCAACCAATCAGTTGGCAGGACTCCAAGTCCTGCCGAAATCGAAGTTGCGGGTCCGAAAACGCCAGCGGCCAGCGGCACGGGCTTCAGCCTGTGATTCTCGATCAAAGTCGCTGGCCCTACGGCCGCCGTCCAGACCGCTTCTGCGTCGCCGCCACCGGCGTCCCTTCCTCCGGATCATCTGCTGACGCGCTTCCGCTCGCGCTCGAAAACGCGGAGCGCAGCACGTCGTTCGCAAAAAAATTCTTTCCGTCGATCGGCACCATCATGATTTGTAATTTGTCCGACAACCGCTCGGCAATAATTTTCTGAATGAGCATCGGATTCTGCTTCAGTACCGCGGCCTCGAATTTCATGCGCTCGGCATCCGCGGCGGCGGTCACGCGAATGCGGTTGGACTCCGCCTCCGAAAGATTTCTCTGCCGCTCCACTTCCGCCTTGCTGTCTATGATTTTAGCTTGCGCCGCGGCCTCCGCATTCTGCAGCGTGGCTTCCTTGCGCGCTTGCGCCTCCAGCTTGGTCTGCTCGATCTGCTTCTGCTTCAGCGGCAGCGTGTATTGCATGGAGTCGGATTCCGCTTTGGCCTGCAGCACGCGCACCTGCGCTTGTGCTTCCGCCTGCTTCACGTCGCGAGACTTCTGCGCCTCGGCTTCCAGCTCCGCGATTTTCACCTGCTTTTGCTTGATCTCCGTCTCCGTGCCCAGTCTCTCGTTCTCTTGTTCCTTCAGCAGCAATCCTTCCAATCCTTTCGCGTACTCCTCCGGCAGCTTCAAATCCGGGAGCAGCACTTCGCGCACGATGATCCCGTCGCTGGCCAGCCGCGTGGTGATCGCGGTCGCCGCTGCCAGCCGCAACTCTTCGCGCTTGGTCGCAAAGATTTCGCGCGTGATGTAATTCGGCGCCAGTTGCCGGTAAATCGTCGCGACCGTCGGCGCCACCACTTCATCTCCCACCGCGCGCGGCAAATTCGCGTGAATGTAACCCAGCCGCTGGGGGTCCAGGCGATAGCGCACGCTCACGGCGAGCCCGATGTTCAATCCTTCCCGCGCCTGGACGGTCAGCACTTCATTCTCTGTTTTGGGAAAATGGCTGGCCGCGGTGGTGTACACCTGCTCGCGGGTGTCATACAGCTCCACGCTGTCGACCAGCGGGGTGATGAGATGCACGCCGGGATATAGCGTGCCGGGACGCGCTCCCCAGATCTGGCTGACGCGCACTCCGGCAAATCCATCCGGCACCACCGCGATGGTGAACGCCATCAACAGCGGCAGCACTCCCGCTAACGCGAGCCGCTGGGCCAGCCCCCAGCGGACCGGCCTTAAAGGGCGGTGAATCTCCGCGCCTGCCTCGAGCTCCGTTTCGCCCGCGGTTTCATCCCGGCGGCGGCCCAGCAATCGCCGCAACTGCGAAGAAAGATAAATGTCGTAAACAACCAGCGCGCCCGAACTGCCTAGCAAACCTATCCCCAGAATCACCAGCAAATATCTCAGGACCAGCATGGTGTTGCTCCCTTCTTTCCGTGCCCGGGGCGTTGCAGCGGTTTGGAACTGTCCCGGTTTCCGCCGCATCCGCTAAGCCGGGCAAATCCTTGCTGCACGCTTCGCTGGCGGCGAGCGCAATCAAGCGCGGGTACGGCTTTATTCTTCGCGACGACGCGACGTGAACGCGCGCACCAGTTCCGCGGTCCCGCGAGCGAGTTCTGCCCTCACCGGAACCGGACGGACGGCTGCCGGCCGCATCAACTCCAGCGTGGCGCGCAGAAGGAGCCAGTACGCCGCGACCGCCGCCGCACCCGCGATCAGCGTCGCGAAAACCAACATCGCCACATTCACCAGACTCCACATGGAGCGCCTCCCGTGCGACGCCACGGCGCCGCGCAGTTGTAGATTGCACATAGCGCGCCAGCCGAAAGACGCTGAAAATGAAGGGGTTACGTGATGGCGATGACTGCTAATTTGTGGTACGCGGAACACGGCGTGGCTGGGAGGACGCGGCGAGGCGGCGCGTCTGTTTGGCTCCGCCGCGAATCAGAGGTAGTGTATACGTCAAAGTTGAAAGCATCGTTGGCGACGAGATACCGCCGCGCAAGCGTGGCGCCGAAAGTAAACGAGGTCGAAACGCAGAATGCCGATTAGCCCAGGACTTCGCATCGGACGCATCCTCGGGATACCGATCTACGTGCACGCGAGCTGGATGATCATTTTTGTGCTGATCACCATGTCGCTGGCGGTGCAGTTTGCACAGGAGCATCCGCAGTGGACTTCTGTGCAGCACTGGTCGGTGGGCATCGCGACGAGCCTGCTGTTTTTTGCTTCCGTGCTCTTTCACGAGCTGGCACACAGCGTTGTGGCGCGCTTCTACAAAATTCGCGTGGTCTCCATCACGTTGTTCGTGTTTGGCGGCGTGGCGCGAATCGGGCGCGAACCCAGCAAAGCCATTCAGGAATTCAACATTGCGATCGCCGGCCCGCTCGCGAGTCTTTTCCTGGCTTTGGGTTTCTACAGCTTGACCCTGTTTTTCCCTTACGCCCAGATGACCGGTGCGCTCGCTTTATGGTTGGCACAAACCAACGGGGCGCTAGCACTCTTTAATCTCCTGCCAGGGTTTCCGCTGGACGGAGGCAGAATTTTCCGCGCCATCGTTTGGGGTGTAACCAAAGATTTCTCGCGCGCAACCAAAGTTGCTGGCACGAGCGGAAAAGTGGTCGCTTACGGAATGATTGTTTTCGGGGCATGGTACGCGATGAAGGGCCAATGGACTTCCGGCCTATGGCTGGCGTTCATCGGCTGGTTCTTACTGAACGCGGCGCAGGAGAGCGTAGCGCAGGTGGCCATTCGCGAAGCGCTGAGTGGTTTGCACGCGGCCGATGTGATGAGCCACGAAGTGCCGACCGTGCCGCGCGACATTTCGCTGGAAGAATACGGGCAGGAAGTGGCGCGCACAGGACGCCGATGTCACTTGGTAGTGACCGAGGACCGGTTGGTGGGCATGATCAATGTGCACGCGCTCAATTCCGTTCCGCGCAATGAGTGGGCGCACATGTCCGTGCAGGG
>Ga0137359_10005952_pt1 | contig 10093 bp, 6 predicted proteins | sample Mad1_40_16metaG_FD_108281 | JGI IMG/M metagenome (GOLD analysis project Ga0137359, IMG submission 108281) | Vadose zone soil microbial communities from Angelo Coast Range Reserve, California, USA - Mad1_40_16 metaG | ecosystem: Environmental > Terrestrial > Soil > Vadose zone | place: USA...
AGAATCCGGCGGCCGCCTTCGCTGGTCAGCAGGATGTAGAGGGACTCCGGCGTAGTCACGATGATATGCGGCGGCTTCTTGGTCATCGCCGCCCGTTCTTTCGCGGGCGTGTCACCCGTCCTCACCAGCGTGCGAATCGCGACACCACGGATGCCCATTGCCTCAAGGTTCTGTTGAATGCCGCGCAGCGGCTCCTGCAGATTGATCTGAATATCGTTGCTGAGTGCTTTCAGTGGTGAGACGTAAACGACCTGCGTTTCATCGACCAGGTTCCCGTCGATCGCTTTCCAAACGAGGTCATCGATAGCCGAAAGGAACGCGGAGAGTGTTTTGCCCGAACCGGTGGGCGCTGCGATCAGCGTGTGCTCGCCCTTTTTAATCGCGGGCCAGGCGCGGGACTGCGGCTCAGTCGGAGCCGGGAACCGTTTCAGAAACCAGTCACGAACCGCTGGATGGAAATATTCAAGCTCTTTCATAAAGGGTCGCCAGTGTACCACGAATGAAACGCTGTGTTAAGGCGGGGATTGACGATATAGCGTAGCGAATGTGGAAGAACGTTTCAAGCGAACAGGGCAGTAGCCCGACCGTCAGGGAGGGCGTTCAAGGGCGACCGTAAGCCCTGCCTGACGGTCGGGCTCCTACCCCAATTTCGTGTTAAGGTCTTGGTTCGGTCAACTGCTATGACCAGAGCAACACGCGATTATCATCCTGCCAAACTCAGGCGCGCCGGCAAGCCCACGAAGCGCGCTCCCCGCGGTCAGGTGAAGATTCCGCCAGGCGTCGAACAGATCGAGGTTGGGTTTGGTGATCGACAGGTAAAGCTGACGAATCTGAACAAGCTTTTCTGGCCTGAGTTGAAAATAACCAAACGGGACTTACTGCAGTACTACGCCGATGTTTCGTCCGTGCTGGTGCCGCACCTGCAGGATCGCGCGATGGTGATGAAGCGCTACCCGAATGGCGCTGCCGGCGAATTCTTTTTCATGAAGCGCGCGCCGTCGCCGCGGCCAACGTGGATTGAAATATGCTCGATCTCGCACGGCTCGGGAAACATAATTGACTTTCCGATCATTCAGGATTTGCCGGCCTTGCTCTGGGTCATTAATCTGGGTTGTATTGATCTGAATCAATGGTACGCGCGCTGTGATGACGTGGATCGACCTGACTACCTGCACTTCGATCTGGATCCGGTTCCCGGCGCGAAGTTTGAGCAGGTGAGGGAATCGGCTTTGGTTGTGCGCGACGCTTTGGAATCCCTGAAGATGCCTTGCTACCCAAAAACGACGGGATCGAAAGGCATCCATGTGTACGTCCCGATCGTGCGGGGTCCTACCCAGAAACAGGTTTGGACGATCGCCAAAGAGATCGCGCAGGTGCTGGAGTCGGCGAACCCGAAACTGATCACCGCCGAGTATCGCATCGCCAAGCGACCCAAAGGGAGGGTGCTGGTCGATTACAACCAGAACGCCTGGGGACGAACCCTGGCTTCGATTTATTCTATCCGGCCGACGCCGAAGGCGATGGTTTCAACGCCGGTGACATGGAAAGAGATCGAGCGCGGCATCGACATCGAAGATTTTCGGATCGACAACGTGCGCAAACGGATTGAAAAGCTCGGCGATCTCTGGGCGCCGTTGTTATCGAAGCAAAAGCGATTCAAGCTTGAGCCGTATTTAAAGTGACTTTGCTTAACGCCAGGAGTGAAAGGGCTGGATATGGTTTTTCGTCGCATAGCGACGAATGACTTTAGCCCGGCTTTTTGAGGCCGGGAAAGGTACGAAGGATTTTCTAGTCCGTCGCGTAGCGACGGGTGATGTTTCAGTCGTCGCTAATGCGACGAACCTATTCGGGCACTCGATTCCCGGCGTTGAAACGCCGGGCTAAATTCACGTCGACGCTACGCGTCGGAAGACCCATGACCCTTCCTCTAAAAAAATCGTACCCGCCGATGGAAGCAAAATCCGTCGCTCAACTTCCGACAGGAGCCGATTGGCAATATGAACCCAAATGGGATGGCTTTCGCTGTCTGGCCTTTCGCGACGGCGACCAGATCGATCTTCAATCGAAGAGCGGGCAGCCGCTCGGTCGTTACTTTCCCGAACTCGTCGAGGCCTTACTCAAGCTGAAGGCGAAGCAGTTCGTGCTGGACGGAGAAATCGTGGTGCCGGTCGACGGCCGTCTGTCGTTCGACGATCTGCTGATGCGCATTCACCCGGCCGCCAGCCGCGTCCAGAAACTCGCAAAGGAACATCCGGCGACATTGATTGTGTTCGACTTGCTGGTCGACGACCGCGGACGATCCCTCGCCACTGGGTTACTGCCGGAGCGGCGGAAAAAGCTCGATGCATTTGCAAAGAAGTACTTTGCGAAAAACACGTCAATCGAGTTATCGCCGGAAACGAAGGACCTGAAGATCGCGAAGGGCTGGCTGGCCGGAGCCGGCGGCGATGTAGATGGAGTCATCGCCAAGCACCTCGATCTTCCGTATCAAACTGGTAATCGGCACGGAATGGTCAAGGTTAAGCGCTTGCGCACGGCCGACTGTGTCGTCGGCGGATTCAGATACGCTTCGGAGGGAAAACTTGTCGGCTCGTTGCTGCTCGGTCTCTATGACGACGACGGTTTACTGCATCACGTTGGCTTCACCTCGAGCTTTAAGGCATCGGAGAAAGCGGCACTGACAAAGAAAGTTGAAGCCTTGATCAAATCGCCAGGGTTCAACGGCCGCGCGCCCGGCGGCCCGAGTCGCTGGAGCACCGACCGATCGGCAGAGTGGAAACCTCTCGCGCCAAAGCTGGTGATCGAAGTTCAATACGATCACTTCACCGGCGGCCGCTTCCGTCACGGGACAAAGTTTCTGCGCTGGCGTCCCGATAAGAGGGCGTCACAGTGCCGGATGGAACAGGTTGAGAATTGAGCATGGTAAGCCGGGGCTTACCGCAATGTGCTGCGGCGGACCGCATACCCGCGCCCAAGTTGAACTTTCATCTCAAATCCCTTTCCCAGGCTGCCACGGAAGTCCTACAAAAAGATTGACATCGAATTTCAACTACGATATTAGTCGCGCGCACTGAAAGGTTTTCAGACTGGTCCTCAAGTCCTCGCGATAACAGTATTCCTTCGGAGCCAGCTCTCAAGCCTTAATTCGATTTATCAACCGAGAAATCCAAGCCAGATAGTTCGGAGGATTTATGCCAAAGAAAAAAGCCAGTAAAACCCCCACGCGCGGCGAGCGACTAAGCGGTCAGGCCAAAGCTGAGGAGCCATCGCCGCCGCGACCCGGAGACGTGCTACAGCCGATTCCGCCCAGCAGGAAGCAGGCAAAGGGAGGCCGCGTTCGTCTGACCAGCCACAAGGCGCGCAGCAGATGGTTTCAAACACGCGCGTCGTGGCCCGTCAGAGAAGCCTCGGTCAATAGACTTGTGCGCGAGCGCATGCGAGTTGAGAAAGGGCTGGCCGCGCCGGCGAACATTACCTCGTCATGGGAGTGCGTCGGCCCGACAAATATCGGCGGCCGAATCACCAGCCTGGCCTGTCACCCTGCGCATCCGGAACGCATTTGGGCAGGAGCGGCTGGAGGCGGGGTGTGGCAGAGCCGGGATGCCGGACAAACCTGGCAATCGTGCTGGAGCGATCAGGATATTCTGAACATCGGGTCACTGGCCGTCGATCCGCGCGACCCCGCCACGATTTATTGTGGCACCGGCGAAGCCAATCTATCTCTTGATTCCTATCCGGGAGTTGGACTCTATAACAGCAGAGACGCTGGCCGTACCTGGCAATTGTTGGCATCGTCGGAAAGGAGTGGTGTTCCCACTGGCATCGGAGTAATTGCGATCGATCCTTTCAATTCGAAGCACCTGCTGATTGGTGGCGTGGGCTATGCCGAGTTGAGTGAAACACGGTCGAGTTTTGGCGGCCTGTATACCTCGTTAGATCGTGGAGTTACCTGGAAGCGCGAGACGTTCCTTTCAAGTCAAAACTACTGGTGTCACTCGATCGTCTTCCATCCAACGAAAAAAGGAACCATCCTGGCGACCTTTACCGAACAGGGCACGCGCAGTGGTATCTGGCGCTCAACTGACGGCGGTAAGACCTGGGAACACCTGACCAAAGGGCTGCCAAACTCAGCGCTCTTTGGCCGTACCACTTTGGCGATCAGTCCTTCAAAGCCTGAAGTGCTCTACGCTTTCGCCGCGGATGAAAGTAGTGAGAGCAGCGATCTAATGCTCGGCGTCTTTCGCAGCGCCAATGGTGGCGATAGCTGGAAGAAAATCAGTGGAAATCATTTTGCCGATGAGGGCCAGATTTCCTACGGCAATACTATTGTCGTCCATCCCAACGATCCCAATTACGTCATCTGTGGCGGAGTCGATTTGCACCTGACCAAAAACGCTGGGCAGAGCTGGCGGCGGATAACCCGATGGGATCTTGAACGGGGCGATCCGAATTATGCTCACTCAGATCATCATGCGCTCCTGATGCCGGCGACCGTTCCGGGGCGCGTCTATGATGCCAACGATGGTGGCCTGGACGTCAGCGAGGATGGCGGTTCCAACTGGAAGAATCGGAGCGATGGTCTTTCCGTAACGATGTTTTATGACCTCGACGTGGCGCCGGGTAATGGACTCTATTTTGGTGGAGGCGCGCAGGACAACGGCACTGTCGTTACCAAGACCGGTGCACCGAGCAGCTTCTTTCAGATCTATGAGGGTGATGGTGGCTGGATCGTCTTTGACCCCCAGGATGAAAACCACGTCTATTGCTCGTGCTATAACCTCGACATCCGGCGTTTCCATGGGAAAGTTCATAAGAATGTTTCACCTCCCGCCTCAAAAGCCGAGCAGCAATCCGTCTGGATGTGCTTCATTACTCTGGATCCTGCAGATGCCAACACCGTGTTCACTGGCTCGTATCGAGTGTGGCGCACCAGAAACGATGGTGAGAACTGGAATGTAGTCTCGCCTTCTCTGGATGATAGTTCGATCTCAGCGATCGAGGTGGCACCAGCCAATTCGAAACGCGTCTATGTAGGAACTGAGAATGGCGGCTTCTTCCGCAGTCTTGATGGCGGCGACACCTGGAGCCCGAATCTCTCCAGTTCAGTGCTGCCGGGTCACACAATCACGCGTCTCGAAAGCCATCCGAAGGATGCGAACCTGCTGATCGCGACCGTCGCAAATTTCGGTCACTCCCACGTTTTTCGCTCGAGCGATGGCGGTCTTACGTGGCAAGACCTGGACAAGGGCCAGCTTCCCGACGTGCCGCATCATGTGGCGGTGATTCGCACGGATGAGCTTGATAAGGTTTATGTGGGCAATGACGCGGGAGTGTTTGTGCTGGATACTGTATCGGGCACGTGGCGAAATCTAACGAAGAACCTGCCCAATGCGATGGTAGTCGATCTCGTCTATCATGATAAGGACGGCACGCTCAGCGCGGCCACTTACGGCCGCAGTATTTGGCGGATAAAACTGAAGTAGCCGATGGTCTTTGATGATTGCGGTCGTGGAATTCGAGCGTGATCCACCTGTCCGAGAACTCAGACTGCGGGTTTATTCACCGTGACGCTTCTTAAACCACTCTGCTCGGCGATGGAGATTGTCGGGAGGTTCCCCCGTCGTCTTTGGTTTTACCGGCCCGAGTTCACCTTCATCACTTTCAGAATCATCCGTAGCAGCAGGCTGTGATTCTTTTTCCGCGTTGTCGCTGTCCTTCACATCTCTGTCTTTGCTTGACATGCGCCGAGTATAGCAGCGCTGGGTTTGAGGTTCTATTTATCTCGACTGTGCGGAGTGCGTCAAACAAGACCGCCACGATCGTACACCCAGGGGCGGCTTTGCGCCTTTGCGTAGGACTCTTGTTTACTTCGAGGCAAATCACGTTGTAATTCAGGTCTCACGCAAAGGCGCAAAGCCGCAATGGAAAGCCTTCAAGTGTTTGGCATCAGGTACCGCGACCTACTGCAAGACAAAGTTATAAGTGATCACTCCCTGCACCTTCACGGGCACACCGCTGAGTATCGTCGGGGTGAAGCGCGCGCGTTGAGCAGCTTCTTCGGCGCTCTTCGTCAGGAAGGGATGACCGGAGACTGCGTGGGCAGCAACGACTCTCCCCGATTCATCAACCAGAATCTGCACACTGACGGCGCCTCCTAATCTAATCTGTCTGGCCATCGGCGGATATGGAGGCTGAGGCAGACTGATCGCTTTTGAAACGAGCACAGTTGATGGCAGCCGTTGCGTTGTTGGCTTTACTGGCGTGGGAACTGGCGGCGGTGTCGCATCCGGGATGCGCACAATCGGGCCACTATTACTGCCGTTACAAGTCAAGCAACCACTCTGATTACCATCAGGCAGACCCGGCGGATTAGCGTTCCGGTTAGTGATGTTAACCGGGCCCATAACCGGCGGGTCAGTCAGCGCGCTCACTCCAATATCCCTGGGTGTACTTCTCGGATCATCGACGGTCGCTATCCGGGTTACTCGTTCCGGGGTGGTAATGTGTTGGTCGACAGGTGCGCTCGACTGCGGTAATCGGCGAATCGTTTGGTTGACGGGCGGCTGGTTGGCCGGCGCAATTGGCTGCACCGGCGGCACCCAAAGTTCAACGGTTAACTCACTTTTCTGCGCTTCCAGATGCGCGTCATACGCATAGATGCTGGCGACACCGGCGGCGGACAGAATCAGCGCGTAAGCAGCCACGGTGGCGAGAAAGAATGAACTGCGACGCTTGAACTCCTGGTGGTGCGAATCGGATTCAATCAAATTGGTAAACATCTCTTAGCTCCTCCTGCTGCCGGTGCCATTCGGGTCGAGGAAGCTGACAGGTTAGACAACGAGGGAACGATCTTGTTCCCGAACATGATGAAGTCGGAGCGCGGACATCCTATCCGCCTGAGCGCGAAGCGCGAACTCACCCCGCTCGATTATGAAAGGGTGAGCGCGCTGCGCGCGCTGGCGGGCCGGATGCCCGCGTCTCCGTCACCCTGTTACTCTCCTTTGGACACTTTCATTTAATTCCATTACGATATCGCCGCCCTACTAGCCTACTTTCTCAGGAGAAGGAATCATGGCAACTGCAGCCCCTCAGGAAGAACTCAATCCATTTGAGATAGCCAAGCAACAATTCGATCGCGCGGCTGACTATCTCGAGTTGGAACAGTCGCTGCGGAATGTCTTGCGCAGCGCCAAACGTCAGCTCATCGTTTCGATTCCCGTGAAGATGGACGGCGGCGAGGTTAAGGTGTTCGAAGGCTATCGGGTGCAGCACAACATCGCGCGCGGTCCGGCCAAAGGCGGGATCCGCTATCATCCGAATGTGACGCTCGACGAGGTGAAGGCGCTCGCCTCCTGGATGACCTGGAAGTGCGCGACGGTTAACATTCCCTACGGTGGTGGCAAAGGCGGTGTGGTCTGTGATCCCAAGAGTTTATCGAAGGATGAGCTCGAACGGCTTACGCGCCGATATGCTTTTGAGATCGCTCCCATCGTCGGTCCTGATCGAGATATTCCCGCGCCTGATGTTTACACCGACTCGCAGACGATGGCCTGGATCATGGACACGATTTCCATGGTCCGCGGGCACACTGAGCTCGGCGTGGTTACCGGGAAGCCCCTGTCACTGGGCGGCTCTCTGGGACGGCATGAAGCTACCGCTCGCGGCGCGCTCTATGCTCTGCGTGAGGCGTGCAGCGTGCGCGGAATGAGTTTGAAGAACTCGCGGGTCGCTGTGCAGGGCTTTGGCAATGCCGGATCGATCATCGCTCGACTGGTCGCCGAAGACGGCGCGCGGGTCGTGGCCGCGTGTGATTCGAAGAGCGGTTTACTCGCTGAGAGCGGGCTGGACATGCAAGCGGTCTTGAAACACAAGGAAGCCACTGGTGCGCTTTATGGTTTCCCTGGCGTGAAAGAGATTGCGCCTGACGACGTGCTGGAAGTTGATTGCGACATTCTGTGCCCGTCGGCGCTCGAGAACAGCATTACCGCGGCCAACGTCGGTAGGGTGAAAGCGAAGATCATTGCGGAGCTGGCGAATGGGCCGACGACTCCGGCCGCCGACCGTGTGCTTGAAGATCGGGGCGTACTGCTGATCCCTGACATTCTGGCGAATGCCGGCGGGGTGACCGTCAGCTACTACGAATGGGTGCAGGATATGTACTCCTTCTTCTGGAGCGAGAAGCGCATTAACCAAACGCTGGAAGACACGATGGGCGACGCGTTCCACAAGGTGCATCAGACCGCGCAACGTTACGGCACGGACATGCGTACCGGCGCATACATCCTGGCCATCGATCGTGTGGCGGAGGCGACGCGGGTGCGGGGCATATTCCCGTAGAAAAATCTCATTAGCACCTCACTTCAGTGAGGTGATCGTAGAAGCTCTTCGGTAGGATTCAGCCGTTTCTTTCGCGAAAACCGTTGGAAACGGTTACCAGGACTAATAGAGTGCCTGATTACACCTCACTGAAGTGAGGTGCTAATGAAAAAAGATTATGACAGACACCATCACCGTCTACGAAAAACCAACCTGTACGAAGTGTCGCGAGATGGATCGATTTCTCCGGGAAAGTAGCGTCGACTTCAGCAAGATCAATTATTACCTCGAGCCGCTCAGTGCGAAGAAGCTGAGGGAGTTGATTAAGAAGATGGGCATCAAGCCGCGCGAACTTCTCCGCACCAGCGAGCAGATCTATCGCGAGTTGGGCCTGGGTAAGAAGGAATTGAGCGATGATGAAATCATTAAGCTGATGGTCACGCATCCGGACTTGATTCAGCGGCCGATAGTCGAGCGCGGTGATCGTGCGGTGCTGGGACGGCCGACCGAGAACGTGAAAGCATTGCTCTAATTTGGAGTGCGGTGGCAATCCCGATGCAACGGGAGACACCGCTTTAGCTGGTCTGGAGTTCTGCCTTTAGGCGGTCCTGCTAGATGATTCCGCCTGAAGGCGGTATTCCAAACCAAAGCGCCGTCGCCGCTGCGCTCTGCCGGCGCATTCCAAACCGGCTGGTAACGCCCGGCTCTAAACAAACAAGAATATTCTTGCCGAAACAATCAAACACGACCTTCATCTGTCAGAGCTGCGGTTATCAATCCCGCAAGTGGTTGGGCAAATGCCCCGAATGCGGCGAATGGAACTCGCTGGTCGAAGAGCGCGTCGTCACAACAAAGAAAGGCGCCGGCCGCAACGGCTTCCGCCTGCGCGAAGCAAAGGCTGTTGCGTACACAGAAATCGAATCACAGGATGACGTGCGTATCTCTTCAGGAGTGACCGAATTCGATCGCGTGCTGGGTGGCGGGATCGTGCCCGGAACGCTGGTCTTGCTCGGCGGCGATCCGGGGATCGGAAAGAGTACTCTGCTGTTGCAAGTTGCCGACAAGCTGAGCGCGGGCGGCGCAGCGGTACTTTATGTGTCAGGTGAAGAGTCGGAACGCCAGATCAAGTTGCGTGGTGAACGCCTCGGAGTCGAGGCGCCGAATCTCCTGCTCCTGCCAGAGACAAATCTGGAGAATATTTTTCGAGAGATTGAACGTTTGCAGCCGGGCGCAATCATCGTCGATTCGATTCAAACAACCTTCTCTTCTGAAATAGAATCGGCGCCCGGATCCATTTCGCAGATTCGCGAAGTCGCCGCGCAATTCCTGCTCCTCGCTAAGACGCGCGGCACGCCTGTTTTCCTGATCGGTCACGTGACCAAGGAGGGATCAATTGCCGGGCCGCGGGCCCTGGAGCACATCGTCGACACGGTGCTGTATTTTGAAGGCGAGCGTCATCACAATCATCGCATCGTGCGCGCGACCAAGAATCGATTTGGAGCCGCTAATGAGGTTGGTGTTTTTGAAATGACGAGTACCGGGCTGGCCCCGGTCGCAAATCCTTCCCAGATGTTTCTGGCAGAGCGGCCGGCTGACGCAGCCGGTTCGGTAGTAACCGCCTGCATGGAAGGCACACGGCCGATGCTGGTGGAAATTCAGGCGCTGGTTTCGAGTTCGAAGTACGGGACAGGCCGTCGCATGACGCAGGGCGTCGATCAGAATCGCGTCGCGTTGATGATCGCGATGCTCGAGAAACGTGCCGGCATGCAGCTTCTCG
>Ga0137359_10005954_pt1 | contig 10092 bp, 8 predicted proteins | sample Mad1_40_16metaG_FD_108281 | JGI IMG/M metagenome (GOLD analysis project Ga0137359, IMG submission 108281) | Vadose zone soil microbial communities from Angelo Coast Range Reserve, California, USA - Mad1_40_16 metaG | ecosystem: Environmental > Terrestrial > Soil > Vadose zone | place: USA...
ACGCAGTGCGGAGGCCGAAAAGCTCAACGCGCAAATCCTGGTCACGCGCGAAAAACTTGGCCGACTCACTGCCGAGCGGGAAGCCGCAGTAAGAGCGGTGATCGAAGGCCACGAGCGCGTTTCGGACAACGACGCCGAACAGACGCGCGTGCGTGACGACTATTCCCGTGCTCTCCACCGGCTCGAGAGCTTTAAAGAGCTCGACCAGCGCCGCACGCATTATTCATTGGCCGTGCAGGAAGCCTTCTCGGCGAATGAGAGTGAAGACTTTCACCTGATCGGCACCCTGGCCGACAGCATGCAGGTTGATGCGCGTTGGGAGCGTGCGGTCGAAGGCGTGTTCGGATCGGCCCTGCAATCGATCCTGGTGCCTACGCCTGACGATGCGATCCGGGCAGCCGCCTGGCTGAAGAATAATCAGGCCGGGCGCGCTACGTTCCTGGTTACCGGCTTTCACGGCGGCAGCGACGCAGTGGATGTCGACGTGATGACCTTCAGGGACACAATCAACAACACCGCCGCCCGGCAACAGTACGTTCCCGTCGGGATCAATGGCCCGCGTATCGCCGACACTTTGCAGGCTGCGCGCGAATTACTGACGGTGCTCGAGCGGACGATGCCGGAAAGAATGAACGCGCGCGTCGTGGATACTCTGGACGATGCGATCGCTTTATCATTGGCCACCGGCGACATGTTCGTCACCACCTACGGAGACTGGGTTGCCGGAGGACAGTTCGTCAATGCGGGCAACGGCCGGGCGCTGGAAGAGGGCGCGGGCTTGCTTACCTTCAAACGCGAATTACGCGAACTGGAAACCCGCGTAGCAGATTTGGCTGCTGAACTCGCCGTAACCGAGGTGGCGGTTAAAGACGCGCGCTCTCGCCTGACCGGATTGGAAGAATCAGTCGTCCTGCTGAACGCTTCGATTGCCCGTGAAGATCGCGAAGCCATGGCCCGTGAACTCAATTACGGAACTTTGCAGCAGGACATCGAGCGGGCCGACCGTCACCTGCGCGTCGTCGCGGATGACACAGCGCGTCTGGAGCAGGAACGCCGCGAATTGGAGGATAGCCGGACAAAGACCTTGCGTGAAGCCGAGACGGCGGAAACCATGCGCCGCGCCACGCAGGAGAGGATCGAGCAGACCACCAATGTGCTTGCGGGAATTCGCCGCGAGGCCGACGCCGAAAGCGAGACTCTCAATCAGCAGCGGGCGGAAGCGGCCGCCGCCGCCGAACGCCGCCGCTCAACCACTGCGGATTTGCGTCGTCTGGAAACGGAGCGCGAGGAGGTTGCCGCGCGCACCGCGCGTCACCATTTGGAATTGGACGAAGCCGCGACGCGAATCGACGAGTTGGATAAATCAATTAATGAAATTGATCGACTGGCGGCCTCGGTCGATGAAGAGAAAGCTCGCGAGCAAGAACAGATTGCCGGTGCTACGACGCGGCTGGCCGACGCTCGCTCTCAGGCCGATGCTTTGGCCAATGAATTGGCGGAGCTGAACCGCAATGCCGCGGCGTCACGTGATGCACGCGCCGCGATCGAGGTACGGCGCGCCGAGGCTCTGGCCCGAGTCAACTTTGTGCGCGAATCATGCGTTAATGAATTGAGCCAGAGTCTGGAAGATCTCGCTCGCGAGGTTCAACTGAGCGACGAGTTCGATCTCGAAACTGAGCGGGCCCGGGTGGAAGAATTCCGCGAACGCCTGGAAAACTTTGGCGCCGTAAACATGATGGCCCTTGAAGAATTGTCCGAGGCCGACGAGCGCCTGGCATTTTTGACCACGCAACGCGAGGACATCACTCAGGGGATCGCGGCTACGGAAGAGGCGCTGCGCGAAATCAAGCGCCGTTCACGCGAGCGCTTCCGCGATGCCTTTGAAAAGATTAATCAAAACTTCAGCGAGTTCTTTAATGAGTTGTTTGGCGGGGGTCGCGGCGAAATGAGCCTGATCGATGACGATAACGATCTGGAATCAGGAATCGACATCGTGGCCCAGCCTCCGGGCAAGCGTCTGCAGAATGTGCTGCTGCTTTCGGGTGGTGAAAAAGCAATGGCCGCGCTCGCTCTGGTGCTGGGGATATTCCAGTACCGCCCGTCGCCCTTTTGCCTGCTGGATGAAGTCGATGCCCCGCTTGATGAAGCAAATGTGGCCCGCTTCACCAACAAGGTGGTGGCTATGTCGGCCAACACTCAGTTCATCGTCATCACGCACAACAAACGCACAATGGAAACCGCGCGCGCTCTGTACGGCGTGACGATGGAAGAAGTTGGCGTCTCCAAACTCGTCTCCGTCAGATTCGAATAGCCAGGAGCGCGGGCATCCTGCCCGCACTGAGCGCGAAGCGCGAACTGATCCACGAAAACACTCGAAACCGAAACTCGTCTTGTTCGTGAATTTCATGTCATTTTCGTGGATCGGCCCTTGGTAAGGCATCGACTCGATCCACTAAATCACACGAAACGGTACCGAAAATGGAGGCTCAAAGAGCCCGCAGAGCGGGCGGCAGAATTTAGCCCAGGGTGAAGCGAGCGTAGCGAACGGAACCCTGGGTAACCCAGCCTTAATGAGCCCGCTTTAGCGGGCGACAGAGGGTACAGAACCGCTCGCGGTTGCGGGCGGGTCCGTACGATGGGTTAAACCACTCGCTACCGCGAGCGGTTCGGTACGGTTCTCCCTGCTTGCGTTCTGCGCCCCCATCGTCTAAAAAAGTAAGTCCCCAGCGCGAGATCGCATCCATGTTCCGCATGATTCAAATGCACGCATTAATTCTGAAGTTTTTATTAGCGGCGCTGCTGATTCTCAGCGCGGCGTTTCTTTCTTTTTCTCAGGAGACCAAACGCAACGATCGTCCCCAGAACACAGACGGGCCTGTCACACAGCGCCGGGAAGACAACAAGAAGGCGCCTGATCCCACTCGCTACTCGTACGAATTCGCTAAGGCCGAATTTCTGATTAGCCACGTGGTGATCGAGCACGATGCACTCGGCCGCGGCAAGATTACGTTTGAGCGCCGCGGTGAGGAAACCGCGATCGTCGAACCGATCGAATTGTCGATCAGCGCGCTCGGTCGCGTGCTTGGTCTATGGACTCAACTGCACTTCCTGGATTCAAACGAGAATTATCAAACACCCAAGAGCTTTGCTCACCTGGGAACTTACAAGCTGCATATGGACGACGGGCAGCGCCGGCGTACGGCCGAGTTCAATTGGAGTAACAACAAAGAGGCGTGGTCGCTGGCCAACGAGTATCGCCGGGTTACCGAACAGGCGATCCTGATCTTTAATCTCAAACTAGCGCGCGAGATGCAGCCCCTGAACGCGCCGCAACTTTTGAACGAGATGGAGATGCTGCTCAACAGCAATGGTCTTTCGGATCCCTACCAACTGGTGCCGCTACTGACTGAACTGAAAACCGACGAACACATCCCGCTCATCGCCCGCAATCATGCTGATCGGATTCTGAAGAAGATCGAAAAATGAAGAGACGGCGAAACCGACGTCATTTAAGTAGGCTCTGCGCCAGCCGTCCCGCGAACTAACCGAACTCTAACGATTACGCCCTCGCCGCATTCCTCTCCACATGAAACGCGATTCGGTCAGCGAGGAAAAAATTGCAGATTGAGCAGGCCAATACGCTGGCTACGTTGGAGCCGGCGATTGGCAAACCCAGGCGTCCTACCAGAATGCTCATAAAAACCAGATTACCGGTTATGGAGACCGCGCCGTTCGTTAGGTTGAACTTCGCTAGGCGGCGCAGGGTTTCCCCCGTTGTGGCAGAAGGACGGTCTCTCCATGTCCACCGTTGATGCCAGACAAAATTATTCAGTACTGCCAACTCAACCGCTGCCGCGGTCGCCAACAGATAGCCGAAGGGGTGCGCGCCGCGCGTAAGCACAAAAAGCGCGCCGGATTGTAGAGCAAACCCAAACACGCCCACGACGTTGAATCTTATGAAGTGAATCATCTGGCTTGCGACCGATCAACGACGATCATGCTGTCAATACCGGGAGCGACCTGGTTCTTCTGTCAAACTCGACGGTGGCGCGGATCGAAACCCGGTCGCATCCACCACCCCAAGCGGGCTGCCCGCTTGGGGACCCCGGTCCGCTTCCGGCACTGACTCATTGCCGTCCTCACGCTTAGGTAGGCGCTCCAATTCGTAGAGGGTGTGGGTATTCTGAATGGACAAGACGATCAGAATGAATAGCATACCGATTATCGCGACTACTCCGCCGACGTCGAAGAGCAGATAGCGGTGGTGGTGCACGCGCGGATGGTAGATCAGAAAAACATTCCCGATCATAAGTAGCAGACGCATTTCAGTGGGGCCCATTTTCCATTGTGAAAGCTTGAATACGCCGAGCGCATAGGCCGCTAGATACGAGTTGATTGCCAGCATGAAGAAGGCGATTAGCACCGCCGCGGCAACGCGCTCGCTCATAAAACCGGAGAGCGCGAGACCAGCAAGCAGGAACACGGCGCCGAAGGTATCTATGATGTGGTCTACATAGAATCCATAGCGCGGACGCTGCCGGTTTCTGTGTCGCGCCAGCGTTCCGTCTAAACTGTCGCCAAACCAGTTGAGAAAGATGAAGAGGTTCACGAGGTGCAGCATCAGCGGATTCTGTTTGCTCGCGGCATAGCATGCGCCGGCGCCGAGCATACCCACGAGTCCGAGGACCGACAGATGATCGGAATTCACCCAGCCAGGCATGCGGCGCGCGAGTCCCCTCAGGGCAGCTTTTTCGAGCGGGGCCAGGATACTTGTCTGTTCCCGCACGGCATCGCGGAAAGGTTTACTTTTCAGTACTAGTTCCATTTGCATGAGTTCCCTTTGAGAAGAATCGAAACCTTCAGTATTGGGCCCGGTTGCTGGAATGAAAGGTTTTTGCTAAAGCTGAGCCACTTAACGAGCCATCGAAGATGGCGGCAGAGTGTAGCCTCGGGCGTAAGCCCGGGAATCAGGCGGTCAAGATGTCCAAGCCCGCTTAGCGGGCGGCAGTAGCAAACATTGCTAGTCGATGGTGCCATCTGATTTTTCTCTTTGCAGACCGTCGCCCTTGATGGCAATCACGATGCCAGAACATCGGCGCAAGATCCGCCGCATTCCGAAAGAGTTTGGGAAGGAGGGTGCAGGAATAATCGGATACTTGAGCGAAGAAGCTATTTGTTCGGCCATTCGGGGCGGTAGCCCGACCGTCAGGGAGGGCCTTAGTCGGCGCGGCCGACGTCATACCAGTAGCCCACAGCGCCAGCTGTGGGTAAAGAGAACCGATCGATTCAAGCGAGCCCGCGAATGCGAGGCGGCATAAAACGATCGCAGATTTCACTTGCCATAACCGCCAAGACTGCTAAGATTCCCCGCGAGCCAGGCTCCTCCTGCTGATGGAAAAGCTTAACCTCAAGCCAACACACAAGCCCGTCCAGAATTATTACGAGGCGCTCCGCCAATTCCGGAGCCTCGGCGTCGCTCATGAAGGCGCGGTCCGTTCGGCATTTCAAAATCTGTTGGAGCATTGCGGCCGGCAGTTTGGTTGGAAGCTCATTTTGGAATGGCCGATCAAGCGAGATCGCGCCCACTCTCTGCGGGTGGACGGCGCGCTCGTCGATGAATTTCGGCTCACACATGGCTTTTGGGAAGCCAAAGACAGTCACGACGATCTCGGCAAAGAGGTAAAGAAGAAAATCATCGTGCACATCATGCAGGCGATCAAGAAGACCGCATTAGGCAGAAGTACCACAACGAACTTCACTGCAATGAGGTGATGCTCCTGCCTTACTAAATCGCTTCGATGAATATCGAACATGAGTTCTATGAGAGGACCGGCAACTATGAGACCTTCGAAGGAATTTGCCTGGTTGACACGTTTGAGCTTGCGGAGGCGCAGCAGATCTCATTCTTCTCGACTGAGAACACGGTGCGCGTCGAACGGCAGAAGCGCGCGCCGATTCGGGTCGTCATCGGCAATCCGCCGTGTAACGCCTGGCAGTTGAATGAGAACGACAACAACAAGAACCGCAAGTACAAGGTGATGGATAAGCAGGTGGCCGGGACTTACGCGAAAGATTCCCGCGCCACCAACAAGAACGCCTTCTCTGATCCGTATGTAAAGGCTTTTCGATGGGCTTCAAATCGAATTGGCGATGAAGGTATCGTCGCCTTCGTTTCCAACAACAGTTTCATCGAGAGCCTCGCGTTCGACGGTATGCGCAAAAACATGGAGCGGGACTTTGACGAAATTTACGTGCTGGATTTAGGAGGCAACGTGCGCAAGAACCCGAAGCTGTCGGGCACTACCCATAATGTCTTTGGGATTCAGGTTGGAGTGAGCGTCAACATCTGTGTTCGCAAACGGGCTGCCGCGTAGAATAAGCGCCGCACTGATGGGAGATTATCAATGGTTGAGTTGCTTGCGAAGCTAGCTTGGCCAGCGTTGATCCTGGTCTTGTTTGTTGCCTACCGCAAACAGATCCGTCGCGTCGGCGAGGCTGTGATCAAACGAGTCGAACGCGGTGACGAGGTCACGATTGCTACCTGGATTACCTTAGGAAAGTCTACTGGCCAGCTCAAAGACCCTTCGACGGGCGATCTAATTACCGACGATCACGTCGCTTTGATCCATCGAAGCTGGCGGGTTCCGCATCGCGATAAAGATTTCGGGGGACAACCGATGCATCAGATTCATATTGTCCTGTTTGGCCAAAAGGCAGCGCTCGACCGCGTGGAGTATGTTGTGTATCACCTCGACCCCTCTTACCCAAACCCAGTTCGGCCCGGAGGGTCGAGGGAAACCAGTTTTGAACTGAAGGAGCTGGCTAATGGTTATTCCTTGGTCCGGGCCGAGGTTAAGGTTAGGGGCCAGAACGAGATGGTCTATCTGTCACGATTCATCGACCTGACGGATGAATCGCCACGACTGAAAGGTACTTATTGTTGATTGCTGGGGACGGAAAATAATATCTTAGGAGTCGACTGAGAATTTGACATGGACCTGGAACGACTCAAACAAATATCCGAAATTGCGAAGAATACGGCGGAAGCGCTGGCGATCGTCGGCGGGGCTTTTGCCCTCTGGCAGTGGCTCTTTGAGCGTTACGACCGGGCCACCGATGTGTTGATTGACCTCGAAGAGAAATTCAACGAAAGGCAAAGCGTCCGGGGCCGCACCCTAATCGAAGACGACGTGGAGTACGGCAAAGTTGTGCGCCTCATGCAACAGGCAGTCCTTGAAGCCACTGAACCCATACCGCTTCAGCGAACCGGGTTGAGCCCGTCAGAGAACCGGCAGTTCGAACCGCTCGATTCATTAATGCGGTTCTATATTTTGCTGCAAGGGGTCCGCAAAGCCAGGCAAGTGCCCGACTCTGCATTAAAGGCCAGTTTTCGTTATTGGCTAACACTCTACTTTCACCCTTACCGGCCAACGTTTCGAGCCTATGTGGACACCTTTTTCCCGACGCTGAAATTGTGGCTGCAAGAAGATGAGGCAGAGGTCAGCGAAACGGGAAAATGGTGGGATCGCTTCTTCACCCCGAGCGAATTTGGCTTCGTTTGGACTGAGCAGCAGAAGAATGATCAATTCCGGCGCGCGATCGGTGGACGGGTGCTCGTAATAACCGGGTCAGGGATTTCTGCGGACAGCGGCCTTCCGACATTCCGGGGACCTGAAGGGTATTGGCGCCAACACGATCCCCGGAAGCTGGCCACCAGAGAGGCTTTTGAGCGCACGCCCGAACTCGTTTGGGAATGGTATCGCGAGCGCCGCGAAAAAATAAAAACGAGCGAGCCCAATGCGGCTCATAACGCGCTCGTAGCGCTGGCAACGCAGTGCGAAGAACTCTTGTTAGTAACTCAAAACGTGGACGACCTGCACGAGCGTGCTCGTTTCAAAGATTGGTGTCTCTCTGAAGGTCAGGTCGTGCATATCCACGGCAAGATTTTTGTTACACGCTGTACTTCGTGCTCCTTTGAAACTGTCGATAGGGATAGCTCTGTTGGTGGCAGGTGTTCCAGATGCAATGCGTGCTTGCGCCCTGGAGTAGTGTGGTTTGATGAAGATCACGATCCCACCGAAGAGAAGCGAATCAATGATTTCTTGAAAAAGGGCAATTGCGATTTGGTGCTTGTGATCGGTACGACGGCAACTTTCAAATACATTCGCGACTGGGCGTTGACAGCCACGGGTCACAGCGGCTGGCTCGTTGAGATTAACCCTGACTCGACCAGGCTTTCCGGCTTCGCTAATCAAACGATACGGGCGGCCTCTAAGAAGGTCTTACCTGGCTTGGTGGATGCAGTCATCAATAAGGGACCCGTTGGTTTCAAGCCTGACTAAGCCTTAACCCGACCACCCTGACGGCAAACCTCGTAATCCTAATAGTTCCTTGGTCGGGCTACTTCCGCGGTGCGCGTTCAGGTGAGCCGTTTGGCGTGGCCACCGCGAGCTGAAAAATTCCACGAGACGACTCTCGGCCCAGAAACGATCTTCGCCGAAAGTCACGTCTCGCGCACCTTTGAAAACAGCAAACGGATGCCCTACAACATCTCACACAGCTATGACGAGTCCTCCGAATGCTACGAGAAGTAGAGACAGCGTCTCGAATAGTTCACCGGGTTTCGGACTTGAGTAGATCCTTAAAGGCTGAGGTGATCTTTTCTATTAGCTTGAGCATGTTGTCTCCACAGTTCCTCCAGAGTTAATACTGCCTACAGCTTCTCCGGGCTTGCTGCGTATCACTGGTGCACTGAAGGCGGAACGACTGGACACGCAAGCATCCGCCGCCCGGCGCCATAGACGAAGCGTCGCAGAAGCAACCAGCTAAGGAATTTATTGGTTGCTGAAGACCTGTCTCTTAAGAGCTACTGAGGAACTGCGTTTGCCGCGGAGCCTTTCAGCCCGGTAGCCAGCCCGACCAGCCCAAGTACGACGGAAACCACGCCCAATCCCGTCATTATGGAACTTCCACATGCGATACACCATCTATCACCGTTAATAAATATGATGTAGCCACCGATAATGATGGACCAGACTGCAAGTACCAGATGGATGCCTTTGTACATCTTCAGATCCTCGCTTTCTTCTTTGTGTGATTAGGGACTCTGCCCTGGATAGTTCATCGTAAAAGAGTCAGATCAGTTAGAAGGCCTTGTTTGGCGCCGCCGGCAGCTCTCGCCCTGAGCTTCTTGCGTTGACTCACAAAACCTGGCGGCGCGGTCTGCAGAACCGCCAAGGTTCGTCATTGATGGGTCATCTTCCACCTCCTGGGTTGGGATGTTAACCAGGGACCAGAAGCTTGCGAGGACCTATGGCGCGGGGAGTATATCGCTTAGTTGCAAGAAATCAAGCATTTTGTGGGGAGGATCACCGCTTTGGTTCACGATTCCTGAAATATGAACAGCCCGCGCCGGGATTGGTTTGAAAGTGCGGAGATTTCTCGCCGCTTTGTTATGCGGCGCCCTAATGTTGCGTATTCGCTAAGTTGGTTGCGACAAGTCGCGACTGTGAAAGCGGTAACAGCTACCGCAGCAGTTAGGCGAAAACGGTTGACCGTGGTCTCGATTCGGAATCTGCCACCAAGATTTGTGTCGCCCCCACGGGCCTTAGAAATTCAATTACCTGCGTGATCCCAGAGTGCCGCGGTACGCGCTTTACCCTGGGCTATTTTATTTCCACGCTTTCAGCGTGAAGAGTTGGGCCGGGCGAGCCTAAGGATCGTAGGAGCAATTCCTTACGGTCGGGCTACTGCACCGTCACCAGCGTGGAGACTGTTTGAGTTCACGGCAACTAACAAACAAAAATCAATCACTCGGCTCTCAGCCCAGAAACGTTCTTCGCCCGGGCTAGCTGAAACAAATGCTACGTGACCGCCGCGTTTAGTATCTAACAGCAAGACATAAGGATTGGAACTGATCGCGGGATCGCGAAGCGGTTCGAAGGGAATGAAAGGGTCATCCTGGGCGTGAATGATCAGGGTCGGAATGCGGATGCGGCCGATGAAGGGCCGCGAACTGGCTTTGGCGTAGTAATCGTTGGCGTCCTGAAAACCAAAGTGTGGCGCCACATATTGGTTGTCGAACTGCTCGAC
>Ga0137359_10005955_pt1 | contig 10091 bp, 5 predicted proteins | sample Mad1_40_16metaG_FD_108281 | JGI IMG/M metagenome (GOLD analysis project Ga0137359, IMG submission 108281) | Vadose zone soil microbial communities from Angelo Coast Range Reserve, California, USA - Mad1_40_16 metaG | ecosystem: Environmental > Terrestrial > Soil > Vadose zone | place: USA...
TGCTCCACCGCCTCCTCGCGAACTGGATCCCGCTGAGGAAGATACATGATGCGGTTAGCGATAAGCCATATAGTCTGAGCGAGCTTTGCGAATTGCTTTGGCAGGAAGCCAATGATCGGACACTCCTAATTCTGGAGTGGTTACTGATAATGAGTTCGCACGCCAGGGAGCGCGATGACGGCTCACCTTTGATTCCGGCAAGGTTTCATTTCTTTTTTCGCGGGCTAAGCGGAGCCTCGCTATGCTTGGCTCCAACGTGCAACGGGCGTTCCGAGCACTCGAACACTTTTTGGGGTCGCGTCTTTCTTGAAAGCCGCGCTCGGTGCGATGAAACCTGCGAGAGTTTGCTTATGCCTCTAAGTACATGCTTCCAGTGCGGTATGCCGGCCGTCACGATTTACGTAACCGAGCGAGGCTGGCAAGGCTTAACTCCTTCGGACCAACCGGAGGATGAAGCGCGTCGCCTTTCGTTGACTTGGGATAACTCCATTTCAGAAGCCGGTGATGATGAAACTGCAGATGGATCGGGCTTCGAGGAGGTTGAGCTGTGCCTCGCGTGCGGTTATTTCGATGAAGATCAGCGAGGGAATCAATGCTGCAAGGCACAGACTCGAGTTCGTCTACGTAATCTAACTCCAAGAGGGGGTGATCTGAAGTTGTGTCCGCGATGCGGCACAAACGCAAGGCCCTATCCCAGCGTTCTTCGTGACTTCCGAAGCGGTGAAGATGCAGCCACAGCAGTCCTCGCTGAAGAGGTTATGCGAAATCTGCCCGCCGATGAGCAACGTCCCGACCAACTTCCAGCACGCGGTCGACGCATGCTTGCTTTTTCGGACAGCCGTCAGCGCGCAGCGTTCTTTGCTCCATATCTAAAACGCACCACCGCTGAGACTGAGTACATGAAACCTCTTTATGACGCACTGAAACTTGAAGAGGAGCGAAACACGACTGCCGTATCATTGACTGAAGTTGCGGAGCGCTTTGTAAAGGAAGCTGTAAGACGCAAGCTGGTTTTGATCCGCATGTATGATAGGGAGCGAGATGTATTGACCTACGAGATCAAGCCCACGCGTAATCTACTTCCAGCTGACAAGAGGAACCTTCGCCGCCAAGCCTATGTGTCACTCCTTCAGCACTTTTGCGCCTCGACTAGGCAACGGCTAAATATGCCTGGCGTCGGTATCGCCGCAGCTCGAATATATCTAACGGAGGGTGACCTTGAAGATCTCCCTGCGCGTCTCCCTGAGGTGTTCGAGCGCGGCGAGCGAGCTGGCTTGGACTTAGTACAACAGCTGCTGCAGCTTTTCCTCATGCGTCGGGCACTCTATCTGACTGAAGAAGACATTGAAATTAGAGACATAGGCGAGGGGCCTGCGTACGCGACCTTTCATTACTCCTTTAATGACAGAGTTCAGGGCAGGGCACGCTACCGTTGGAACCCTTACGCTGCTGAACGTCGTAATCGTAGGACAATCGCTACAAGCTTCACCGCTGGCGTCGTCGCCAAGTTTTTTGGCCTTAACGCCGAGAAGGACGAAAAACGGTTAGATGACCTATTGCTCAAAGTCTGGGACGGCTTACGTGAAACGGTATTATTCGAGACGAGCTACGGCGGCGAATACCAAGTCGACACAGATAAAATAGTTTTGAGCACCGCAGGGCCGTGGTATCTATGTGAGTCCTGCGGTCGGACTACGGTCTTCAATGTTGCTGACGCATGTGTCGCACCTGGATGTGATGGAAGACTAAAAGCGCATTCTGAGGAGCAACTCGCGAAGCGTTTCGCCAACCACCACTATCGACATCGACTCGTCGAAACGGAACCGTTAGCTCTTGAGGTCGCAGAACATACCGCACAACTGACTAATACTCATGCCCAGAAATACCAAGACAAATTCGTCAAGGGCGAGATCAATGTCCTCAGTAGCTCGACGACTTTCGAGATGGGAGTCGATGTTGGCGCGCTGAAGGCGGTCTTTCTACGGAATGTTCCCCCAACAGCGAGCAGCTACATCCAACGAGCTGGACGGGCTGGGCGTCGGTGTGACGGGGCGGCCTTTGCGGTCACATATTCGCGCTCTGTTCCACATGATCAGTTCCACTATCACAATCCAGCTAATGTTGTCCGAGGTCGGGTCCCGGTTCCACTCATTAACCTGGGCAATACGAGATTGGCGCAGAGGCACGTCAACTCATTCTTGCTAGGTAAGTATCTACCGCTGCTCCCGACTCAGCAAAGGGCTCACCGAGTATCGGATTTTTTCCTTGGTGCGGATGGTGTCGAGATTCCAGCGGTACGATTTGGACTATTCTTGGAGCAGAATCGTGCGACGCTCGTTGATGGTATCCGGCTGGTGTTACCAAAAGGCTCGGAACTTGACGCGAGCGAATGCATTGAGAAGTCGCGACAGGAAATGGAAGCCGTTCATAGGGAGAAGGTGCGTGAACCGCTTGACGAGTTTCAGCGACAACTTGATGAACTAACGTCTAGGCAGGCTCAAGCTGACACTCAGGAGCTGAGAAGAATTATTGGAGCCAAGGAGTCGTTGGAGAGATTGATTAATCAACTCAAGGCGGAACGACTGATCGATTTTCTATCTAGTGCGCATTGGCTACCGAGCTATGCTTTTCCACAGGACACAATTCGATTATTAGTTCGGCAGAAGGATTGGTCCAATAAGATGAGGTTAGAGAGAGACCGCGAGATTGGAATCTCCGAGTATGCTCCGGGCACCGAGATCATTGCGGACGGTCGGTTATTCAAGAGCAGAGGGGTCCTTAAGCCGATGCAAGGCTTTGACATCAGGCAGTATAGATATTGCCGTCAGTGTCGGCGGCTAGTTACTAGAGCGGAGAACGAGACGATGGAGAGGGTGTGCGAGTGCGGCCTGCCCTCACAGCCACAGTCTTACATCAAGCCCCAAGGGTTTCAGACCTTCTACTCAGACGAGGTGCCGGAGCCGAATCTCTACAGAATGCGCCCACCGTCAAATGCTGAGCTATTTCTTGTTAACGGCGCGAGACCAGAGGATTTCCGGGCACACGATAGAGTTTCAGGCATTACTTACGGGTACCGCAAGGACGGCAGACTCTTCCGAGCTAATCCTGGTTACCGTTTCCAGCAATTCCGCTTGTGCAAGGCATGTGGCGTCCATTTTGAGGAGAGTGCGAATGTGCCGCGCCCACACCGGACACCATGGGGTACAACGTGTGGCGGAACTATCTTTCGAACTCACCTCGCGCATGAGTTCGAAACCGACACGTTACAATTGCGCTTTGCCGCCCAACTTCTAGGCACACCTGAGGTGACAGATCCTGATTTTTGGTTATCGTTCCAGACCGCTTTTATATCAACAGCCGCCGAGGTGCTCGCGATTCCTCGTTCTGATCTAGGAGCGACGTATCAATCGCAGTCAAGCACAACACTTGAGGGTGAGCTGATTGTTTACGATGGCGTTCCGGGTGGTGCTGGTTATGTTGAGCGCATTATCGAAAGTTTGCCTAGAATCTTGGAAAGAGCTCACGAGCGTACTAGAAATTGTGATAACCCGCTTTGTGATACTGAAGCCAGTTGTTACACGTGTTTAAGGAGTTACGCAAATCAGTTCTATTGGGATCGGCTACGGCGCAGCAAAGTTTTTGAATGGCTTGCGGCCTTTGTACCGGACGGAAGAGCAAAGCTAGCTGCCAAATGACTGCGTAACAAATCTTTCAGGAGGTAATCGATCCTATGCCATTGTGGCCGGCTCATAAGAGAACGATTCTTTCGCAGACCCACCAAGGCAAATTCGGACGGTCATCCGATAATCGGGCATTACGTAATCGGCGCGCTTGATATGAAGAAATCGATGTCCTGTGAAGTTGCGCCTACTTACGTAATGACGATTATCGAGACGCCCGCTTACAGGTTCTCCCCCTTGCGCCCGCTTCGCTCGCCGGCTCGCGCACTCGCACGGCTCACTTCGCTAACCCCCCCGCTGGGGGCTGGCGCTCTCTTCCGAAACGCAGTGGAACTCATAATCGTTACTTCTTGGGCAACGGGAACAGATAACTCCCGAACACAAGAATAGCCTTCCCAATGGGTTGCAGTGCTGGGGTCTCCCTTCAAGTAGCCTTCGCTCCGGAGGCCGTCAAGGGTCTTCGCTACGCTCCGATGAACTCCGCGAACAATAAAACCGTTCGCTTCGCCCTTGACTGCCTTCCTCGCTGCGGCTCACTGGTATATAGAGCTGCTTACGCAGCTCAGGAACCACGGGTTTCTAATCCTCGCGAAACTTTGGAAAGGGATCGGGAACTGCTTTGCACGCGAAACGGGAGCATCTACTGTTCCTTCGCTCTCGGGTTGACACCTTGTGTCTTAGTGGAGTGGGCCTTCTTGGGTTGGAGGGGAAATCTTTCCAAATAGTTGAACCGCGTAGCGCTCAGAGAGCTGAAGCCCATCATTGTGAGAATAGCGCCACGGCGTTTCGATCTTTGCGCAAACATGTCTGCCGCAGTACGTCGCAAGTCGGAAGGACTGACCGCTTCACCCAAGGCTTGAATCGAAGCTGTCCGCACAAGATGGGCCACGTAATCCTTCGTGACTGGCCTGTTACAAAAGGCACTCTTCTCGACGACCAGGAAATGCTGTTTATGCTGAGCCCTAACCAACGGCGCTCGCTTCTCATAGAAGCGTTTCAGAATAGGTGTAAGCCAGCTTAGCGCCTTACGAGGGAAAATAATCTTCGTCTCCGTTCGCACGACTGAGCGGTTCCCCCTGGTTAATCGACGCAAAGGTAAATGCAAGTACTTGAAGTCCTCCGCCCGCCGAGAGGCATCGGGTAACTCAGAACCAGCATTTACAAGTGAAGGAATTCTAAGGTTGCGAAGTTCGCCGTTTGTAAGAAAGTGAAAGATGATCAGGTACAACACTATTGCTTCTTCTGGTTCTGCATTAGGCGAAACAATATAGGCGCAAAGCTTTTCTACAACGGCATCGTCGTAACGCCTGATTGCCTCTGCCACCTCAAACATTTCGCCCTGATCGTCACGCACTGTAAAGGTTCTTGCGCCGCCACAACAGATCGTTAAGAAGGGATTTTCCTCAACCAATTTTTGAAGCCTGGCCCAATCGAAGAAAAGGCGGAGGGCCGACATATGAGTAATCAAAGTTCCACGTGCTGACCTCCTTGTTCGCACATAAGATTCGATTGCGTCGCATATGGGATTGATGCATTGTCCGGTCGGTCTCGAGGAAGTGAACGGAATACGATTACGGCACTTCTTGCACTCAAATTGCCACAATATTGTCTGTTGATATTGGGTTATCGCAGTCGGGCCAATCTCAGGTAGCGAACCTATGTTGCGGCTTGCGCAAAAGTTCAGAAACTGAACGACCATATTCGCCTGTTCAACTATTGTCCGCGGCGCATTGGAAAGGTGGTGGGTTTTCTCCAGCGATAGCTGCAGGTTAGGGTTCACCTTCGCGCTAATGAGCCACTGCTGAAAATCCGTCATGGTTTGTAAAAACGCGACCGGCGTCCTCTGTAGAGACCGACGTAGACCACCATTGCTTAAATGTGATTCCCAACCTTGCATCTTTCCTCGTTCGGCAAGCACGTCGCCCAATTGGAACAAGCATGAACGAATGAACTGACCGGACTCTGGTAGAGCCCGATCAATGGCATCCCACGTTAAGACTTCTGGCAGTTCATAGGTCTGTAAGAACCTCCCAAACGCGCGAAGGCGGACAAGATCGCTCCCTCGAATATTTATTAACGTGGAAGCAATATCAGCCATATAGCGTTCGTTGTGCGGGAAAGGTGATGTGTAAGAATCAAGATATTCTCTCAACAACCTTGGCGCCTCTTGGTCGTCATGATGAAGACTGCAAAGTTGCGACTTCTGAATGAACATTAGCTTGTCGCAACCCGGAAACACGCACTTCATATTGCCGTTTCTATGCTTAAGGTAACAGCTATAACAAGTCATCCCTCTCTTCTTCCACGCTCGCTTCTCTTTTCCACATGATAAACAAATAATTTTCCGTGACCAGGACTTTTTCCAAATACGCAACGTCACCTTACGATGACACTTCCGACAATGCGTAGGATCACATGTGAAAGCGTAGTCGGTCAGACCGCATGCCGCACAGGATATTTTCTCTTTGAGTAACGTTTTTAGGCACCCATGACAAATTGGAGAATCGGGTTGAAGCTGGAAACGCCGTTTGTGGCATGCATCGCAGCGCATCCTTGGAAGATTGCGCGCACAAGCAGGACAGACATCAAACGAAGATGGCGTTCGGCGAGGTTGATTGCAAAGCTCGCAACTGATGGAACGGCCTAGCGGTTTCCTCATATATTTTCCTTGAACAACAGATCTGCGTGGGGCGCCAAATTCGCGCGGAAGCTGGCTCTTTAAGTTTTGTGTCGATAGCTACGACGAGAACTTTCGCGCATCAGGAAAGAAAGCCGCGAAGTCCATGTTCGAGTTTTCGCACGCCAACCCCTGACCTTTGCGCTCGTTATCCCTGACACTCAGTTCTGTTTCGATCATCGAATTATCCCGCGAACTCACGGCCTCGAAGAGACGGGGTGTCGTTACATGCGGTCTGCAAACCGCGCGCGGCATCACTTCGAAGAAATCACTGAGACGACAATAAAAAGCGTCACAGAGTGCCTGGCTCGTTTCGAGCCGAAGCATTTTCGGCTGATCGTTCAGAAGATCGCAGACTGCTTGCGTGGAAAGTACGTACCCGGTCCGCTCGCGGACGATTCTACTGACGTGGGATGCTCGCGTGATCCCTCGTTCCCTCAACCACTCTCGTAAGTTCCATATAACCGGCATTAGCTTCTCTCCCATTTATCAACGTAAGGATCGACAAAAATATCGATAAGATCGCCTTGTTCTTCTTCAACATCCTCATCTGTCGCAATCAGATAAGGTGCGGCCGAGCTTGGATAACTGTGTCCGAGATGTTTGAGCACTTTGCGGTAAGCGAGCGGGTTTTTCTGAAGCTCGTTTGTGGCGAAGGTACGGCGAAGGTCATGAGGTCTCAAATCATCTGGCACTTGCACGCCGGCGTCTCTAGCAAGATCAACGATCTTCCGAAAAGTTTTCCAATACCAAAACTTTGTGAGACGGCTTCCATCTTCATTCAGAAAAAGGTAGTCACTGTGTGGAGATTTCGGGAACATTGGTTTGAAGACTTTTTGAAACGTCTTCAGAACTTCAGCCGCCAGGGGAGTCAGAGGCACCCACCGCAGCCGTTTCCCGCTGTAAGGCGAACCCTTGCCAAAGAGTCTGACGCGACCTTTGAGCCGATCGACATCGCAGCTTTCCTCTCCCGACCGTATGCCAAGGAGTTCACTGCTGCGTGCACCGATTTCTGCTTGAAGGAGAATGGCTGTGTAGTTTCGCGCGCCTACGTGTGGCAGTAAGTTATTCGGCAGATACGTGATTCGAAGGAACTCAAAAAAGTCGTCTCGCAACTTCGGCGCAAGCGCGTAACGCTTACGCCGCGGCCTGTCCGCCGCATGAATAGGCAAGTCATACTTACTGAACGGCGCAGTTATCGGTCCGTATTTGTCTGTGATCCTTAGCCCATTTCCGCCAGGAATATGTGGTTTTGCCAGAACGTACTCACAGAAGTCCCGCAAATCATTCATGTATCTGCGTCTGGTTGCTAACGCAAGATCGTCCTTCAGCAAAGACGAAACGATTAGACTCAGGTAACGCGATCCAAAAGCGGGGCTGAGTAGTTCCCAAATTAAGAGATGTCCCTGACCAGTGCGATGAGTCGCGTCAGTGATCGGGACACGTCTGAAGATTGATTGAAGGAGTACTTCCCTCTGGTAGATAGTTCCGTCGATGCTGCAGCCTCGGAATATGCAGTTCTGGAGGTACTCATCAATCTTATTGTTATGGTCTTTCAGCCGTTCTTCCCATGGAACTCCACTCGACGACATTTCCAATTCGCGGCGTAAATTATTTACTTCGCTCATACAACATCACTCCTGGCTTCCAAATTTGATAAATCAACCATTGCTTGATTTTTTCAAGCGGCACCTGATGTGCTCGCTGGTACGCATTCTTTCGTAACTTCAAGACCTCGAAGCGCTTTGCCGAGAAATTGCCGACGCCTTGTGGCGCAATTTCTCCAGTTGAAAGTTCCCCAACGCTTGCAACCTCCGAAGCATCATTTCGCCAATTTTTATTCATTCGTCTTGGTTTCCTTCTTGAGGTCAGGCGGAAGTTAGCCGACTTTCGCTGGGCTTGTTCTACAAAGAGCGTGCCAGCAAAGTGCACGCGCTGATCGGACCACAAATCAAAATTAAAAGCGGCCAACAAATGCGGATAGGATTTTTCTCAACTGAGTTTCGCGGAGCGTCGACCATGTGAGACACGTTCGACGGGTGCTGTAAGTAGGTCACGTCTCCAGCGGCGTCGGTGTGGTCAAACGGCAACACCTTGCGCTGGTGAACACTCTCGCCGGCTCGCTTGCAAAGTCTCTGTGGCCTTATTTGTCAAAGGCTTGATTCAATCCCGCACTGATAAATTCACCTGGATTCAATCAAACAAATCGTCACGTTATTCAAAGTAAAGCTCCGCGGCATGAAACATGCACCCACCATGTTCGCCCGGAACGCAATGTCTTGAGAGTTCCGGTGCGAAATAGAGCGGCGTTCAGATGGGTCGAGCGCTTAAGGGAATGAGATAGAGATCAATGCACGGGAGAAATCTTATGTCACCAGGTCGCGTTAAGAAATCGAAAGGCTTCGAGCAGAGATACATTTCTGTCTCTGAACTCGCCGCTCGGTGGAGTGTTTCGGCCAGCGGTATTTACTCCAGGAAGTGCGGCACGAACGCATTGACACCTATTCGACTCGGAAGAGCAGTTCGATTTCTTCGCGCTGAGGTTGAGGCTCTGGAACGAAAACGCGAGACTCGAATAGCCAAGAACCTCGAAGTTCTCCAAGCTGCGGACCCCGTGAGCGATGACATGTTAGCAGCCTGACTCAGACATCTTCTCTTCGCTTTGATTCCAATCCTGGAATTTTCACCAGCGTAAGGCTCCTCAGAAGCCTCAGAAGAAAATGCGGTCAATAACTCTCAGCAAATATGAGAACACCTAAAAGGAAGCAGCGACCAAAGGGGTCGGCCCAAATCAGAAAGGAGCAACGTTCCGGTGGAGAATTCTGGGGCTATGATGTTTGGATTCGTCAGCCAGATGGAAACCGCAAACGTTATCGAGAATTTAGTTTCGCTACGAAAGCCGAGGCAGACCAAGCTCTGGCGGCACTCAAAACCGTCGGCTGGAAGGCGCGCTATGGCCTCAAGTCGCCGTCGCTGGCCCAACACACCTCAATCAACGAAGCCATTGCAAGCTACCTCAAGGTGACTAAGGCTAACTTGATGGCTAACAAAACTGACGACAGCCCTTACTGGCGTGATGCGCCGGGGCACTTGCAGACCCTCCAACGTTGGGGTGAATTTGTTGGGCTCGGTCGCCATGTCAGCTCAATCCGATATGACGATTTTGTCTTTTGGGTTGCGGCTGAAACCGAACGCGGTACGAAGAAGAATGGGCATGGCCTGAAGAAAGCGACAATAAGACGAGGTCTTAACACAATCCGGGCAGCCTTGAACCATGCGGTCCAGACCTATTCGGATCTTAAATCATATCAAGTTCCTCGAAGCCCGCTTACCAAGAAATCGGAACACGAGCGCGATCGCGTTCTCTCGGATGAAGAGATTACAAAGATCTCCGCTGCGCTGGCCGCCAAAAACGAATGGGCCGATGCTTTATTCTTTTTTCAGATTAAGTTGATAACTGGCGGTCGCATGGCAGAGCTTTTGCGAATGCGTTGGGAAGAAGCGAGCTTGCGGTTCGGGACCGTGAAGCTCTACTCTTCGAAAACCAAGAAATGGCGTACCATCAAAGCACCTTCAGCAGCGTCTCTCATCGCTCATCGCAAGGCAGAGGGCCGTGGTAATGCCACGCACGTGCTTCCCCTCCCTGATAATTGGATTCGCAAAGTTCTCCGAAAAGCTTCTGAAAGCGTCGGCATTCGTTATGGTCAAACTGTACCTGGAGGATGGTGCCCACA
>Ga0137359_10005956_pt1 | contig 10091 bp, 8 predicted proteins | sample Mad1_40_16metaG_FD_108281 | JGI IMG/M metagenome (GOLD analysis project Ga0137359, IMG submission 108281) | Vadose zone soil microbial communities from Angelo Coast Range Reserve, California, USA - Mad1_40_16 metaG | ecosystem: Environmental > Terrestrial > Soil > Vadose zone | place: USA...
GCCGGCGATATCAACGCCGCTAAGCAGGCTGGTGCCGACATCATTCTCGTCAGCGGCGGCATGTCGGTCGACCCGGACGATAAAACGCCTGAAGGCATTCGCCGCAGCGGCGCCAAAGTCGAAACGCATGGTTTTCCGGTTTTGCCGGGTTCGATGTTTGTCATGGCCTATCTCGGCGATATCCCGGTGATGGGTCTTTCCGGCTGCGTGCTCCATGATCCGTTCACTGCTTTCGATGCCTTGTTGCCGCGCTTGCTCGCTGGCGAAAAGATTACCCGCGCCGACATCATGGCGATGGGCCACGGCGGCTTGCAGCGGAAGCACGACCACTAAAAACAGTTGTGACTGTCTTGTCGGCAGTGATAAAAGCTCGTTAAGCAAGGTGGAGGCAAACCATGGACGTACTCACAAGCTTGAAAGAGCGCTGTGATCCTAAAAACGCGGCTCTCATCGTCGTCGATGTACAAAATGATTTCGTTAGTCCCAAAGGCAGCGCCGGCAAACGCGGAGAAGACGTCAGCGCCGCGATGGCGATTATGCCGCCTCTATCGCGTCTGATCGACGAAGCGCGTCGGGTGGGACTCACGATCGTCTACATCAGAACGACGCATAGCGAATGGACCGATACGCCGTCGTGGATCTATCGCACTTCCCAGAAAGGCGGGCTTAGCACCTGCCGCGAGGGAACTTGGGGCGCGGAGTTCTACGAAGGGATTTCGCCGTTGCCGACAGAGCGGGTCGTGATCAAGCATCGTTACAGCGCGTTCATCAATACCGATCTCAACACGGTGCTCAAAGCGCGCAATATTCAGAGCGTGCTGGTTTGCGGTGTTGCCACTAATGTCTGTGTCGAAACGACGGCGCGCGACGCCTACATGTACGACCATTACGTCACCATGGTCGACGATTGCTCGGCGGCGTACGAAGCCAAGCTGCACCTCGGCACGCTGGACAACATTCGCCGGCACTTTGGCTTGGTCGCTTCGTCCAATGAAATCATCGATACGTGGCGCGATCTGCCAACAAAGCAAGTAGCGGGACTCTAAGAAGCGGTTAATCAAAACGGATTAAAAAAAGGCCCGGTCGGGACTCCGACCGGGCCTTTTGAATTTCGCTGATTGCGCGCGTGCCGAAATTATTTCATAAAGTCGGCGTTGATTTTCTCCAATGCGTCAATCGGCGGTTGTAGATCATCCTGACCCAGTTCCGAAAGCGGGATGTCGCAAATATTTAGTTCTTCGGCGAATTCTTTGCGGTTCGGATTGTAATAAATTAAACCGGTCAAGAATTTTCCCTCGGCGATGGCGCCGTGGATCGCTTGGATCGCCTGCGCTTTATTCGTCGGATCATAATCTTTGCCGAGCTTGTGGAGAATGATCCGAGAGCCATCGTGCATCTCGACCTCATGGTCCGTACCTTCATCGTAATCGGCTTCGATATTTTCGTAGGGTGGGATGAAGTCAAGATCATGAATTGGATCAAGGTGCCCTTTGACGTACTTCAAGCTCTTGGTCGAACCTTCGTGGTTGTTGAAGGTTACGCACGGGCTTATGACGTCGAGGATGGCGCTACCCTTGTGATGTAGAGAGCCCTGGACGAGCGGGGTGAGCTGTTTGCGGTCGCCGGAGAAGCTCCGCGCTACATAAGTTGCGCCGAGGGTGATGGCCAGTTCGGCCAAATCAATCGCCGGGATGTCATTGACTTTGCCGCCCTTCATCACCGACCCAACGTCGGCTGTGGCGGAAAACTGGCCTTTGGTTAACCCGTACACACCGTTGTTTTCGATGATGTAAGTAATGTTCACGTTGCGCCGCATCATGTGGCAAAAGTTGCCGAGACCGATCGCCGAGGTGTCGCCATCGCCGGAGACGCCGATCGGCAGCAGGGTATGGTTAGCCAAATTAGCGCCAGTTGCCACCGCCGACATCCTGCCGTGGACGGCGTTGAACCCGAATGACTGGCTCAAGAAATATGCCGGCGTTTTGGATGAACAGCCGATGCCGCTGAGTTTAACAACTTTGCGCGGATCGATGCTGCTTTCGTAATAGGCGCGCTGCACCGACGCCGATATCGCGTCGTGGCCGCAGCCCCGGCACATCGTCGACGGCGCACCGTCGTAGTCTTTTTCCGTTAAGTTGAGTCGATTGAGTTTTGCTTCTGCCATTTTCTCTTCCTCTACGCAGTTTTTGCCGACTGGGCGGCGGCGAAAATTTGATTGACAACCTCAAGCGGTGTTGCCGGCAAGCCGTTGTAGATCAACACGCTGACGATTTTGGCTCCCAACTCCGGCGATTCGTCCTTGATGATCGCCGCCATCTGGCCATCGCGATTTTGTTCGACGAGATAAATCGTATCGTGCTCCGCCAGGAAATCCCTGACCTCGCTTGTAAGCGGCAAGGCGCGAATCAGCATGTGGTTGGTTCTTAGTCCCCGAGCTTTCAATCTGTCGCGCGCCTCGCGTACCGGCTCGTAGCTTGAGCCGTAGCAAATAATGCCGGTCTTGACGCCTCGCTCTTTTTCGATGATCGGCTTGGGGACAAATTTGCGGGCGGTATCAAATTTCTTGCGCAGCCGGTCAAGAATGTATTTGTAGTCGTGTTCGTCTTCAGAATATCTCGCGTCGGCATCGTGCCCCGAGCCGCGCGTGAAGTACGACGCCATGCGGTGTTCATTGCCGGGCACGGTGCGATAGGGAATCCCGTCGCCGTCTTGATCGAAGTAGCGGCGAAACTTTTTCCCGGCTTTCGTCCATTCTTCCAACTGTTCAGCGTTCAGTCGTTTGCCATAGTCGAAAGGTTCCGGACTCAACTTCAGCGGATCAGACGACCACATATTCATGCCAAGATCGAGGTCCATGGCGACGAATACCGGAGTTTGGAAGCGATCGGCGAAATTAAAACTCTGGCGGGCGAAATCGAAACAGGAATTCATGTCATGGGGAATCAAAATAATATGACGGGTGTCGCCATGCGACGCGACATACATCAGTGAAATATCCGCCTGTTGCGTCCGCGTCGGCAGTCCGGTGGACGGTCCGCCGCGTTGGATAATAAAAAAAACTGAAGGAATTTCAGCGTAATAAGCCAAGCCGATGGTCTCGTTCATCAACGAGACGCCAGGGCCCGAAGTCGAAGTCATGGCACGCGCACCGGCCCACCCCGCGCCGACGACCATGCCGGCAGACGCAATTTCATCTTCCGCCTGGACAATCGCGTAAGCTTTCTTGCCGTCCTTGGGTTTGCGCAGTCGCGGCAAGTAATATTCCATCGCTTCGGCGAGAGAACTCGAAGGCGTGATCGGGTACCAGCAAATGACCGAAGCGCCGCCATAAATCGCGCCGAGCGCCGCCGCAGTGTTGCCTTCGGTAATGATTTTTCCCTTATTCCCGTTGGGAATTGGCTCTAGACGAGCAATGTTCTGCTTATAATTTTGCTCTTTGCAGTACTGATAACCGGCGTCGATACAGATCAAATTGGATTCGATGACGGCGGGCTTCTTACCAAATGTGTCTTCGAGCACCGCTTTGATGACCGACATATCGATGCCAAAAAGATAAGCCAGCGCGCCGACGTAAACCATGTTTCGTTGCTTGGCGCGGAGCGGCGAAGCGGGCACGAGCTTGGCTACCAGTTTATTGGCGGGGAAACCGATGTATTGAACACCGTCGCGTTTCAGATTCGCCGCGAGAGGGTTGGAGTCGTCGTACAGAATCACTCCACCATCGCGCACGCGGTAAATATCCTTCGCTGCCGTCGCGTCGTTGAACATCACCATCACGTCGATGACGTCCTTGCGGCTTAAATAGCCGTCGCCGTTGGCGCGGATTTGATACCAAGTCGGCAAACCCTGAATGTTCGATGGGAACATGTTTTTTGACGAGCAGGGTATGCCCATTTTGAAGATCGCCTTGAAGAGAATATTGTTCGACGAAGCGCTACCCGAACCGTTCTCGGTGGCGACGCAGATGTTAAGATCATTGATCGACGGTGTATCCAAAATACGACCTCCTTAGAGCGTTGTGCCAGTTTTTCGATTCTAACATATATGCCTTGAAAGACAACGAATTAGGAGATCCTATCCCGGCGTATACTGATCTTCAGTATCAAGAAATTCGGCCACTTCTTTCCACGTGCGGCGCACCTGTTCATCAATGTTTAGCGCGCGCGCAAATTGCAGAATTTCCGGCATGGACACCAGTCCGGTAATTTCTTCATGCTCGTCTTTGACGGGCATATTTCGAATATCGCGGTGATACATTTCAGCCAGGACGTCGCCGACCAGGGTCGAGCGGGGCATGGTAATGATCGGTGCGGTCATGACTTGTTTAACCGCGGTTTCCCTAATCTTGATTTCCTTGGTAGCAACCCTTTTGAGCACGTCGCGTTCGGTGAAGATGCCGCTCGGTTTGCCTGCAGCCGTGACGATAACCGCGGTCACGCTTTTTGTGTTCATCAAATCGATGGCTTCATGAACATTGGCCGCTTGATCAATTTTTATAACGGATCCGGCAGCGATATCCCCGAGCGTTGTCGTTTCGCTTAGACCCTGGCCAAGTTCGACCGCCAAGTTGAGAATGCGCCGCATGGAGACGATACCGATGATCTTGCCGCGGCGGCCGCGCACTAACAGATGACGGTATTTACCTCGGTACATTTTCCCGAAAGCATCAATGATATGGGTTTCTTCGCGCACCGCCCGGATGGGTGCCGTCATGACCTTCTTGATCGCACTATTTCTGGCGTCAATCTTGGCGTTGACGACACGCTTTATGACATCCTTTTCGGTAAAAATTCCCACGGGCACGTCATCGTCCGTGATAATAATCCGCCCGACATCCTCCGCTACCATTTTTTCCATGACTTCGAACACCGACGCGGTCACGGAGGCCGTGGTGATATTGGTGGTCATAATCTCACTGACTTTGTTGGAAAGCATAGGGCACCTCCTGCGCATCGCTTGACGATTTAACGGAGCGGCAATCTTTCACTGCCGTCTACACGAAGTTATTATACCACCCATCGGGGTATTTGTTACAAGAAGCACGGTCTTGCCTGTCGCCGCTTTCGACGATTGCGACTCGGTGCGACGGCGTGTTAGATTTAATTTCGTTCCTAGGGAGACAAGGGTCAGTTATGAGCCGTCGGGAAACGGAATTTGATCACGGATTGGTCACTGAGACCAAAAAAAAGGTCAAGCGTCCGCCCCTTTATAAAGTTCTGTTGCATAACGACGATTACACTACTAAAGAGTTCGTTGTGCAGGTCCTGCAATATGTCTTTCATAAGGAACAGACCGAAGCGGTTCAAATTATGCTCCACGTGCACAAGAAAGGCATAGGCGTGGCGGGCGTCTATACTTACGAAATTGCCGAAACCAAGGTCGCCCTTGTGGAAAATCTGGCGCGTCAGCATGAGTATCCGCTGAAATGTACAATGGAAGAGGCTTAGGATGATCAGCAAAGAACTCGAAGGAACGCTGAATTTCGCGCTCAAAGAAGCCAAGGCGCGGCGGCACGAGTATGTCAGTTTGGAACATTTGCTTTATGCGCTGTTGAAGGACAAGGACGGCAAGGCTGCGATTGTCGCGTGCGGCGGTGACATTGAACGTCTCGGCAAATCGCTGGAAGAATTTTTTACTTCCCGATTAGAAACCTTACCGCAAGGATGGGACGAGGAACCGCAGCAGACTTTAAGCTTTCACCGCGTCCTCCAACGCGCCGTGATCCACGCGCAATCCGCTGAACGGAAAGAAATTAACGGCGGTAATTTGCTGATCGCGATGTACCGGGAACCCGATTCCTACGCGGTTTTTTTGTTGGAAGAGCAGGGTATCACGCGGTTCGATCTGGTGAACTACGTTTCGCACGGCGTATCGAAGATCGCTACAGACGAGGAACCGGACTCCCAGGCTGACGACGAGGATAGTGGCGAGGAACGGCCATCTCGTCGGGTGAATCCATTGGAGGCTTTCACCGTCAATTTGGTCGATAAGGCGGCGCAGGGGTTGATTGATCCCCTGATTGGCCGCGCCGACGAGATCGAGCGAACGATTCACGTGCTTTGCCGGCGGCGTAAAAATAATCCGATCTACGTTGGTGATCCTGGCGTCGGCAAGACCGCCATCGCCGAGGGTTTGGCGATGAAGATTCACGACGGCGAGGTGCCGGATGTCCTCAAGAACGCCGTCGTTTATGCGCTGGACATGGGTGCGTTGCTCGCGGGCACCAAGTTCCGCGGGGATTTCGAGGCGCGCCTGAAAGGTGTGCTCAACGGGCTTAAAAAACAGCCGAATTCCATTCTTTTTATCGACGAAATTCACACGATTGTCGGCGCCGGAGCGACCAGCGGCGGGTCCATGGACGCCTCAAATATTCTCAAGCCCGCATTGGCGTCCGGTGAGCTCAAGTGCATCGGCTCGACGACCTATCATGATTACAAAAGCTACTTTGAGCGCGACCGCGCACTGGCGCGCCGTTTTCAAAAAATCGAAGTTTCCGAACCGAGCCAAGAAGACGCGATCAAAATTCTCGAAGGCTTGAAGCCGCATTATGAAAAACATCACGGCGTTCGCTATAGCAGCGGCGCGATCCGGGCCGCCGTCAAGCTTTCGGCCAAGCACATCAACGACCGGCGCCTGCCGGACAAAGCGATCGACGTGATCGATGAAATCGGCGCTGCGGTGAAAATCCAGCCCGAAGAGAAACGCCGTAAAACGATCGGTCCCAAAGACGTCGAAAATATGGTCGCTAAAATCGCCAAGATCCCGCCGCGCAGCGTGTCGAGCTCCGACAAAGAACAGCTGCAAAATTTGGATCGCGACTTGAAGCTCGTCGTTTATGGCCAAGACTCCGCGATCGATACGTTGGCGAGCACGATCAAGCTCTCGCGCTCCGGTTTGGGCCATCCGGAAAAGCCGATCGGTTGTTTTCTCTTCGCCGGGCCAACCGGCGTCGGCAAAACGGAATTGGCCAAACAGTTGGCCAAGACCATGGGCATCGAGTTCCTCCGCTTCGACATGAGCGAATACATGGAAAAGCACACCGTGTCGCGCTTGATCGGCGCGCCGCCGGGCTATGTCGGTTTCGACCAGGGCGGGTTATTGACGGACTCGATCAACCGCAATCCTTATGCCGTGTTGCTGCTTGACGAAATCGAAAAGGCTCATCCCGATCTGTTCAACATTTTGCTGCAAGTGATGGATCACGCGACCTTGACGGATAACAACGGCAAAAAGGCCGATTTCCGCAATATCGTCTTGATCATGACGACCAACGCCGGCGCGCGCGAGATGAGCGGCGCGCCGCTCGGTTTCGGAGCGCGGTCAAACGCCGGCAAGGGCAAGGAAGCCATCGAAAAAATGTTCAGTCCGGAGTTTCGCAATCGACTCGATGCGATGATTACCTTCAATTCGCTAAGCCAGGAAAATATCGAGCGGGTGGTCGACAAATTCATCATCGAGCTCGATCAGCAACTCAACGACCGTAAAGTTTTCCTGCAGCTTACGGTCCGGGCGCGGCGATGGTTCGCGGAGCGCGGCTATGATCCGACTTTCGGCGCGCGACCCATGGCGCGGCTGATTCAAAACGAAATCAAGCGGGTTCTTGCCGACGAGATCTTGTTCGGCAAGCTGCAAGGCGGCGGCAAGGTCGAAGTCGACGAAAACGACGGCAAGCTGATTTTCTCCTACAGCACCCCGACGGTGCCTGCCGTCTAGATCAGACCGGCCATCGCCGAAAACCTCTGTTCAGTTAGGTTTACTGCCGGCGCAGATGCAACAACTTATCGTCGCGGTTTTTCTCGCCTGCTTCGCCCTCGAATTTATTACCGAATTTATTTTGAACGAGCTGAACCTGCGCTACGTGCGCGCCCGCTGGACGGAGAAAAGGCTTCCGGATTTTTTTCACGGCAAGATTAGTTCGGAAGAATATGACAAGTCGGTGGAGTACACTCTTGCGAAAGGGCGGTTCGAGCGCTGGGCTGAGATCTACGGACGTGCAGTAATGCTCGTCGTTCTATTCAGTGGACTATTTGGCTGGTTTGATCGACTCGCAAGCGAGTTTGCGCAGCGATACTCATTGGGCTTGTACGCCCATGGAATTTTGTTCTGCCTGGGTGTCGGCTTAGTATTTTCGGTTGCCGGCTTGCCCACGGGTCTTTACTCCACCTTCGGTCTTGAGTCCAAGTTTGGCTTCAATAAGACGACGATCAGGCTCTATGTTGCTGACAAGCTCAAAGGACTCATTCTTGGCTTACTGATCGGAGTGCCGTTTCTTCTCATCGTGCTTTGGCTGATGGATGTGATGGGGCGCTACTGGTGGATCTGGGTGTTTGGGTTCATTGTCGCCTTTCAGCTTGTGATGATCGCCATATTTCCGACGTTTATCGCCCCATGGTTCAATAAATTCGAGCCGCTCAAAGAAGGCGAACTGCGCGATCGAATCCTGGCGCTCGCCAATCAAATCGGGTTCAAGACGAGCGGCATCTATGCGATGGACGGCTCGAAGCGCTCGGCCCATTCTAACGCCTACTTCACCGGCATCGGTAAATTTAAACGGATCGTTTTGTTCGACACGTTAATCGAGCAGATGACTATCGCTCAAGGACTGGCGGTGCTGGCTCATGAAATGGGCCATTACAAAATGAAGCATATCGCCCGGATGCTTATTGTTCAGACAGTTATTCTGTTGATCGGCCTGTACGTTCTTAGTTTGCTGCTCGATTTCCAGCCCCTCTACACGGCTTTCGGTTTAGCACCGAGCCACCATGGTGCGTTGGTTCTGTTTAGCCTTTTATGTGGATCGGTCACTTTTTATCTCGGACCGCTGATGAATGTGCTATCACGCAAGCACGAATACGAAGCGGATCGTTTCGCCACGATCACTTTGCACGACGGGAAACCAATGGAGGAGGCATTGATTAATTTGACGATTAAGAATCTATCGAATCTGACGCCGCACCCCTGGTATTCGGCCTACCACTATTCGCATCCGACGCCGATCGAACGCATCAGCGCGATCCGGGAATATGCAGCATAAGAAAAAAGTGAAGGTGTCCCTGACGTCCTTTGATCGACGCAAATTTTCGCGGTCACCGGCCGCGTTTGGTTAGAGCGACGAAGTGCTCGGCGACGATGCGGACACCGAAAGGTGAGAAATGGCGGTCATCGTCAAAATATGGATTTTTCCCAGCAGCAAATGACCGCTCGTAGATAAAACGGCTCATATCTTCGCACTGGAACGACAATTCTTTGCACATCTTCAGACTTTCGGCTCGTCTCGGATCGAGGTCCACAAAAACCGGAGATGGCCGGGCGAAGTTTGCGTAGATCTCCGAGTCGTCAGGATGGATCAGAACAATGACATGCCACGGACGGTCCTTAACCAGTTCATTAAGACCGTTCAGGAAAAAACTGAGCGCGCTGCGTTGTCGCGAGGTGAGGGGTTTGGGCTTTTCGTAGGCCGCCGGATCCCGACTGTAAAGAACCTTGATCAGGTTGCCTTTAACGATCTCATACTGATAAAGCCGCACGGGCGGCGGAGTGCGCCAGCCGTGAAATAGGGAGTACGTCCAGGTCGCCTGGCGCCATCGATCATAATAAAAAGACCACTCAAATAGCTTCTGCAGTGAGTTCGCGGCAATCAACACGCCGCGCTTGAAGAAGCCGTTGAGACCGATAAAGTCGTTGTTGGCGTAGAAGTAAACCGCGACATAAGCGCCTGGGTCAATTCTATCCGCGACATATTTTAAGGTCGCCAGATAGTCGATGGGACTATTACCGGTGACGCCGAAAACACAGGCTTGAAGTCCCATGTCGGCAAGCACCGGTCCGAGGGTAAAACGATAAGCCAATCCGGTTCCATAAATCATCGAATCGCCGATCAGGGCGAATTGACAGCGTTCGGGATTGCCACGTTCACTTGCAGGATCAGCTCGGAACCCGTCTTTGCCTATCAAGATCTCTTTTGGACCGTCAACGCGGTCCTTGAACTTCGGATTCTTCACGCGATAACCGGGTGTGTAGTGGGAACGATCGAAGCTCCTCACTAGATCGGCATTCATACCCGGATGCCTCACCGACCTCACGGCTTCGAA
>Ga0137359_10005960_pt1 | contig 10089 bp, 5 predicted proteins | sample Mad1_40_16metaG_FD_108281 | JGI IMG/M metagenome (GOLD analysis project Ga0137359, IMG submission 108281) | Vadose zone soil microbial communities from Angelo Coast Range Reserve, California, USA - Mad1_40_16 metaG | ecosystem: Environmental > Terrestrial > Soil > Vadose zone | place: USA...
CGCTGCGGCTGGCGATCCCGATCGAGCCCGACTCCTGCTGCCCGCCGTACACCCAGTACGGAAACTGGTTGTCGGTAATGACGTGGTAGAACTGCGCCGTCGGCTGGTTGTACCACGAGCTCCACGTGGCGCCGGCGCTCAGGCTGATGGTCGCACCCTGGTCGCTCGCGATCGCGATGATCTCGGGATGCAGCGGGTTGATCCATATGCGGTGGTAGTCGTCGCCGCCGGGCGCGCCCTTGATCGCGGTAAAGTTCGCGCCGCCGTCGGTGGATTTGTAGGTAGAGGTGTTGGCGACGTAGATCGTATCGGGATTGCGCGGATCAACCTTCACCTCCGCGAAATCCGAGGCGCGCCCCCACACGCGGTTCTCGCTGTTCACGCGCCGCCACGATTCGCCGGCATCGTCGGAGCGATACACGCCGCCGCCCGGGCGCATGGGCGCGGCCGATGCCGGCGGCCCGGGCGCGAGCGCATCGGTCCTCTCCACACGTGCCGGCGCTTCCACAATGGCGTAGAGCCGCCGGCTATCACTCGGCGCAATCCCAATCCCGATGCGGCCGAGTCCTTCGGCGGTCGTGGGCAGGCCCTGCGTCATCTGCTTCCACGTGCCGCCTCCGTCGGTGGCTTTGTACAGCCCGCTCGCCGGCCCCTGCCACTGTCCGTTTTCCCACGGCGCTTGCCGCGCCGCCCACAGCACCGCGTAGACGATCTGCGAGTTCGCCGGATCGAACGCCAGGTCCATCCCGCCGGTGTGCTCGTCCTTGTAGAGCACCTTCTGCCACGTGGAGCCGCCATCGAGCGAACGAAAGATGCCGCGCTCGGTGTTCGGTCCGTACGGATGCCCGAGCACGGCGACAAACAAACGGTTCGCGTCTTTGGGATCAACGATGATGGCGGGAATCTGCAAGCCGTCTTTCAGGCCGAGGTTGCGCCAGGTCTTGCCCCCGTCGGTGGATTTGTACAGGCCGTCGCCCACGCTCAGGTCGGGCCGCTGCAAACCCTCGCCGCTGCCGACATAAATGATGTCAGGATTCGACGGCGCCACCGTGATCGCGCCAATGGATTGCGTCGGCTGATCGTCGAAGAGCGACACCCACGTCTGCCCGGCGTCGGTGGTGCGCCACACGCCGCCGTTGTTCACGCCGATGTAGAACGTATTGGGCCGGTCCGCAATCCCGACCATCGGCACAGTACGGCCGCCGCGAAACGGCCCGATGTGGCGCCAACGCATTTCGCCGTAGAGCGCGGGATCGAATTGCTGCGCAAGAATGTTGGCGCTGAGCAAGAGACAAAAGATGAGAGCGGCCCGGCGGAGATGCGACACGATGTCCTCCTTGGCAATGAGCCGGACAGGGTACAAGGTCGAGGGGAAGGACTCAACTGCGGGGCAGGATCGGGGGACAACCAGGTGCAAATCCACCAGCGGCTAGCCGGGAGAAATCGGAACCTCTGACCAGCCCTTCTGCGGCGTCCACATCCGCACCGGCTTGGGATGCAGGCGATCAGGACAGCTCTCGGCGGCATGATGAATGCGGCCTTCGTGCTCTAGCTTCTTATGCTCGCTCCAGTAATTGGCTGAAAACTGGAGGGAGTGCGGAATGATCTCAGGCTCAACCGTGAAAAAGTAGATGGCGCGCTCCTTCTCCGAGAGCTCCATGGTCGATGCCTCGATCCGATTGCCGTCAAAGTCCAATTCCCGGACGGTGTTTGGATCTCCGGAATTGGTCTCGACCGCGTTCAACTCTGATCGCGGAAACAGGAAATATTGGAGCGGTGAGCCCTCGGGACAGCCGTCGCATTGGAACTTTGATCCCGCGGTTTGCGGCGAACCAGCGTACGGTTGCTTCGGATCGAGGACGGCCAAAGCGCCCATGTCGTATTCGTTATTGAAGCCGCCGGCGAGAAGATAAGAACCCCCGCCCTGTTTCACCAATCCGAGCACCGCCAATGTTCCTGAATTAACGAAGACGATGCTGCCACGCCCGGTGACGGCATCCACCTTCGCGACATATGAATGTCCCCAGAGATGATGCTGCGCGATCAGCCATATATCCGGTTTTGCGCCGGGCGAGACGAGAACGTCCCAAATCGCCCAGGGCCCCTCGACCGTTTGCTCGCCGAACTTGAAATGCGCGCTCGGTTCATAGCGCCACAGCAGTTTCCCTTCGGGTGAAAAACAGTTCAATTCGCCGCGGCGGAGCGTGCTGTTACCGGGCGCGTCAAAATGCACGACCACCAGCAGCTCTTGCTTGCCGTCGCCGTTCAGATCTGCAAACCGCAAAGTTCGCGCCGTGGCCTCTTGGAAGGTGACGCTGAATGGCTGGGCGAAGGTGTGTTCCCAACTCTTCCGTCCCCGCTCATCCCAGGCGACGAGCGTGCTCCCAGCAATGCTGACCCGGACCGGTGGGCCTGGGCGAGTTTGTCGCCACCACAGCAGCGCGAGAGCACCGAGGACAACGACGAACGCCGCTAGCGAAGTGAGGGCGAGAATTCTGTAGAAGCCGACGCGGGAAGCGATTGAGTTGCTCTCATCGACGGGCGCGGGTGTTCCAGCCAGCCAGACGTCCAGCTCTTCTCGATAGGCGAATACGGCGCCACGCTTCTCGCCAGGCGGGCGGTGTACCGGCAGCCGGCGTTCCGCCTCCCAGCGTTGGACAGTTCGTTCCTCGCGCCCAAGGTAGACCGCAATTTCTTTCCACGAATCGAGACGATCCTTGGACTCTCCGGGGATGCTCGACGTGTGGGCCATAAAGGCTCCGATCCGCGATTGGAAAACTGGCTCGGCGTCACATGCCGCCTCGCGACGGCTCATGTCTATTGCAGTTGAGTGTTGTCAATATTAGGAAATAGGCCATCAGCCCGCAATAGGTTTCGTGGCAATTCGATCGAGGATATGTCGGTGGAGTACTCCGCGGCATCTCGGTTTCGAGGTAATTATGCCCTTTAGAATCGGGGGTCTGCTGTTGGTGCTACTACTCGCGGCGGCAACGCCGCTCGCCGGTCAAACCAACCTCGCCGCTTGGTGGAAATTCGACAGTGACTATACGGATAGTTCCGGAAACAGAATCAACGGATCTCCACAGGGCGACCGCAATGCAGGCGGCTTCGATACGCTGAGCGTGAAACAGGGAACGGCGTCCCTGTCGACCACAGGGTCCGGATTCGTTACGTACGGCAATAACTTGAATCTGGCCGCGACCGATCCGCTTACGATCAGCTTCTGGATGAGAGGCACAACGGTTCCGGGTGCGCTGGTTGCCAAGCAGGTTGATTGGGAATTCCACACGAATCCAGGGTGGATTCTCATCAACAATGGCGTCAACGCTTTGTACTGGCAAATGAATGCCGGCAGCTCGTTCCGGGCCAACGAACTCCAGATGAACTGGTTCGGCTTGTCAATCAACGACGGTAATTGGCACCACATCGCGTTGACCAAGTCGGCGGCCTCCAACGCTTCCGCAGTAACCCTCTATGTCGACGGATCTCTGGCGGCGGGAACGCCGGGCATCGACTCAGACACACTCACGAGCGATGCCTCCAATGGCAACGATCTCTCAGTGGCTGCGGAAGCGACGGGCCTTCGGCCGTTCGTGGGGAACCTCGATAGCATCAAGATCGAAAAACGGCAGTGGTCGGCGAGCGAGGTCCAGGCCGAATACAACCGTGGCGCTTCGCCGCCTGCGGTTCAAGTGACTCCAACGGTTCTCGACTTTGGCGGCCAGCCGGTGGGAACGACGAGCTCGACCCGCTCCGTTACCCTTACGAATACCGGGACCTCGGACGTTACTTATTTGAGTTCGGGGTTCGCGGCAACTTGGCCGGACTACGACTTCGATTATGCCAACCCGGGCAATTGCAGTTCGCTAGTACCGTTGCAGGCGGGTAGCAGTTGCGTGCTCAACATCAAATTCACTCCGTTGTCGCTGGGCACGCGAACAGCTACCTTCCGCATCAATGATAACGCTGGGACGCAGACCATCACGCTCACGGGCAATGGCACGGCCTTAATCGGTCCGCCAGGGCCAACCGGAGCTGATGGTGCAACTGGGCCGCAAGGGCCCGCTGGCCCGGCCGGCCAGCAAGGATCCTCCGGCCCGCAGGGGCCTCCTGGCGTACAGGGGCCGAAGGGCGATACCGGACCCGCGGGTCCAATTGGACCCGTCGGATTGCAAGGACCGCGCGGACCGATCGGCCCTGCGGGAGCACAGGTGTGGTCACCGCTGGTCGTGTCGCTCCTCGTGCCCGGCACCGTCGCAACCTTCACGCCTGACAATGCGATCACGATCACGCGCGTCGAGGTGCAGTTAGGGATTGCGCCTTCCGGCTGCACGACCCAGGCGGTTTTGCAGGTTGGAGATGGAACGAGCGCGGGCAGCGTATCGCTGACGCTGGGCTCCGCTTACACCGATAGCGGACCGTTAACCCTTGCGGCAGCAGCGCAGCAGTCCGTCCGCATTCGGGTGACGACGGCGGCTGTATGCAAGGGCGGAAGCACGACTCCAGCATTGGCGAACGTCACCGTCCAATACAAGGCACAGCAGTAGGGACGGAGCGATTGGCCTCTTGCGCTGAGATTTCCGCGATGCGACGCCGCCGCGTCTTGACAGTAGTGCAGAGCTGAAGGCGCGCTTACTCGGCGGCGGTCACGATTTCCGCCCCGCGCAGCCGCGCGGCGTGGTTGGCCAGGCGGTTGGCTTCGGCATTTTCGTTGCGGGGGACGTGGGCGATGGAGAATTTGAGCGAGTGGGCGAGCTTGCGACAGATCCAGTTGATGGAATAGAGGCGCGGGCTGCGACAGGCATATTCGCCGCTCATCTGCCGGACGACGACTTCGGAGTCGGAATAGACGTGCAGCACGTTGGCACGCAGCGCGATGGCGTAGTGCAGCGCCTCGAGCAGGGCGAGATACTCGGCGACGTTGTTGTCCTGCCAGCCGACCCATTTGGCGAAGCGGACGATCTGGCCGGAAGCGTCCTGGATTACGACGCCGATGCCCGCCGAGCCGGGGTTACCGTGCGAGCCGCCGTCCACGTGCGCGATGAGTTCAGACATTGCGCTCCTACACTTGTTAGAGGCACAATGCGCCCGAAAGTTTGCGCGGTCAAGAGATTCGCGTGGTGCGGGCAGCGGCCTCGGCGTGGTCCGATGTGTGGAAGGTTCTGTTGAAATCAGGGCAGGAATTACAGAGCATCGCTCGAAAGCCGCTCCAGACGGCCATTTCAACGATCTATTGGATTCGTGACCGCACCTTCTGATTGCACCAAAAAACGGCATTGACATATATGGGCTCTGCATTTAATTTCACGTTCGTCGACGGCTGAAAGGGTTGGCGCTGAAAAGTTAGCCAGTCCGAAGTAGGCTGGGTGATCTGCTCGGCGGGGAGACTCGTCGGGCATCCGGACCCGAAAAAACCGGCGGATCTGCGAGGAAACGCTGGGGTTCGGGACTGCGAAAGCAGTGGTTGCATCAGGGGCTACGACGGTACGCGGTTCCACGCGGTTGACTCCCTCGCAGGAGTCGGTCGCTAGACCGTAACCAATGTCGTAGCCCTTCCTATTTCTACCCGCAATTGAAGCGGCCGCGTAGCAGCCGGCTCTGCTTTCCCCCTTCGTCTTAAACCGAATCGATTGGCGGCGGCGCATAAAACTCCGTTGCGCGAGTCTTTCAGCTTTGTCCTCGTCGTTTCGATCGTGGTGCCATCTCCCGCGTAGGCCCGGCGGAGAGAGATTAGCGGTTCTGACGCGCGCCTTCGCGCAGCGAGACGTGGCCGCCTAACAGCCTCCCAACGAGCAGGCATCCCTGCGCGTCGCTCTTCCCATCCAAACGAGGTTGGTCTAGGCAGTAGCGTTCCTACTATCGAACCACATGTCTCGGCACCGCCACCTCGTCTGCGGTCCTCGTTTCGACTTCAAGTTCTGGAGCGACTCATGAAAAAGCTCGGCATTCTGCTTCTGCTGGCTAGCGCCTCGCTGCTTTCAGCCACAGCGGTTCCCGCGAATGGGACACTCACTGCGCCCGTTGCCGGCGGAAGTTCCTCCGTCACGTGGAGCGGCGGCCCGCTCACCGGTTCGTACGTGGGCACGGTCGCAACGGTGTGTTCCACATTGTGGTGCGACAGCTTCGACGTGAACATCACAGTCCCGGCCAGCTTCTATACCGCGAACCCGTCGTACGCCATCCACGCCGTCATCAATTGGGACTCCAACGTTCAGGACCTCGACCTTTACGTGTATTCGCTGAACGCGGATGGCACGACGGGCGACCTATGGTGCTCGTCCACGCAGGGCAGCACGAATTTTGAAGACGCCAACTGCGGCGTGCTGCCGGCCGGGAACTATCGCGTGCGCGTGCGTGCCTGGATCGGCGCCAACACAACTTACACCGGCCGCGTCACGCTCGCGCCCGAGCCGCAGATCTCCGCCAGCCGCGCGCGCTACAAGCCGGGCAATTTCACCTTCTCGTCGCCGCTGGTGCTCACGCGCCCGGCCGGCACCGTCAACACTTCACCCATCGGCCCGATCTTTTATGAGCAGGACGCCGAGCCGCGCGTGGTACACGACAGCGTGGGCAACATTTACGCCGCGGCCATCCAGGCCGTGCCCGCCGGCACCGACATGTGGAAGAGCATGGATGGCGGCGCAACGTTCAGCTACGCCGGCCAGCCCGACGGCGCGCAGGCGCAAGCCGCGGCGATCAACGGCGTCGGCATCGGCGGCGGCGACGAAGATGTGGTCGTCGGCCCCAATGGCCAGTTAGCGCTCTCGTCGCTGTGGCTCGGCGGCGTGACGAACTGCGCTTCCAACGATGGCGCCACTACGTGGCTCTGCAATCCCATGGCGTCCGACGTGCCGGAAGACGATCGCCAATGGCTCGCGTGGTACGGCCCGAACATCGTCTACCTCACCACCAAAAATCTGGGCACGCTCACGGCCGGCACGGAGAGCGTTTACGTCGTCAAGTCGTTCGACGGCGGCAAAACGTTCCCGCAGATCACCGACGTTACCAAGCCGTTGCTCGGCGTGCAGCCCGGCGACGAAGGCAATATCGTGGTGGACCAGAACAACGGCAACGTCTACTTGGTCTTCTTCGGCGCCGATACCAGCCAGCTCTACATGGCGAAGTCCACCGACGGCGGGCAGAACTTTGTCCTCAAGCTCGTTTACCAGGCGCCGTCGAACGTCTCGCTGCAGCACGTCTTCCCCGCGATCGCGGTGGACCGAGGCAGCGGACTGCACATCGTTTTCAGCGACGGCCGCACCAGCTTCCTCACCAGCTCCGCCGATCAAGGCGTTACCTGGTCGCAGCCGCTGCGGCTGAACAACACGCCCGACAGCAAGACGAGCGTGGAACCGTGGGTCGTGGCCGGCGATTACGGCAAGGTGAACGTCTTCTTCTACGGGACGGCGAGCCTCAACTTCCTCGACCCGAACGCCGACTGGACGATCTTCATGGCGCAATCGCTGAACGCGTTCGCCAGGAATCCGCTCATCACGCAGTCCGCCGCGGTGCCTTACGTCATGCACCACGGCGCGATTTGCGTGAACGGCACCGGCTGTCCGAATGGCACGCGCAACCTGCTGGAGTACTTCTTCCCGGATGTCTATCTGGATGGCGGCGCGCTCGCCGTGTATCCGGACGACAAGAACAACCTGGATCCGAACACGACGATCACGCGCTCGTGGTTCATTCGCCAGACGGGCGGCAGCAAGGTCACGGGCAAATAGCGCCGCCGCACACAACGCGGAGAGGGACGCGAAAGCGTCCCTCTTTTTTCGTTTGACAATCGTGCGAGCGGGCGCTCTCCCTGCCGCGGTGCCTTGAGGAAACTCGCGCATCGCCACCGCAAACTGAAGTACGATAGCGCCGAATATGGCCACGGCTGCCGCTGCTCCCAAACCCAGTCTGCGCGAGGTCTTTGCGCTGCCCGCGTTCCGCAAGCTCTGGCTGGCGCAGTTCGTCTCCATCTTCGGCGACTTCCTCGCGATCTTCGGCGTCATCAGCCTCATCACCTTCCGCTGGCACGGCACGCCGGCGCAGGTCACCTACATTCTGATCGCGTACATGGCGCCGCTCGCCGTCGTCAGCCCGGTGGCGGGCGTCTTCGTGGACCGCTGGAATGTAAAGCGCGTCATGATCGCGAGCGACCTTCTGCGCGGCGTGCTCGCGTTGATGCTCGTCTGGGTCACGGACATCACGCAACTCTGCGCGATTTTTGTGGCGCTGAGCGTGGTCTCCAGCTTCTTCGGGCCGGCGCAAAGCGTCACCGTACGCGCCATTGTGCCGAAGGAAAAGCTGCTCGCGGCGAACGCGCTCATGTCGCAGGCGTTCTACACCGTGCGGCTGCTCTCGCCGGTGGCGGCGGGCGCGCTGGTGGCGGCGCTTACGGAGAAATCCTGTTTCTATCTCGACGCCTTCAGTTTCGCGTTTTCCGCCGCCATGATTTTTACCCTCACGATCGAGCGCACGCCCGCGCCCGCAAGCAAATCGGTGCGCGGTTTCCTGGCGGACCTGACGAGCGGCAATCGCTTCATCTTCACGCATCCCTCGCTGGCCTTCGTCATCACCGCGATGGTGAGTGCGATGTTCGTCATGAGCTGCCTGAGCCCGCTCTTCTCCATCTACGTGCGCGACATTCTGCACTCCGGCACGTTCCTGTATGGCTTGATCAGCTCGGCGGTAGGCGTGGGACTCATCATCGGCACGCAGGCCGTGACGCGCTTCGCGCACGGCCGTTCCAAGAAGACGATCGTGCTCATCGGGCTGATGGTTTGCTCCGCCGGCGTGGCGCTGCTTGGCGTCTTTCGCACGAGCGTCGCCGCCATCGCCACCACGCTGACGATGGGTTTCGGCATCGCCTTCGTCGTGGTCGCGGCCCAGACCCTGATGCAGCAGGAGACGCCGCACGACATGCTCGGCCGCGTGAGCTCCAGCTTCATGTCGGTGTTCGCGATCGCGCAGGTGCTCGGACTGCTGCTCTCGGGCCAACTGGCCGTCTGGCTCGGGATTCGTCCGGTGTTCCTCGTCTGCGCCGGCGCGCTCGCCCTCATCACCGCCATCGGCTACATGCGCCGCAGCGAACCGGCGGCAGCGAGCCCGGCTTCCGCCAGCGCCTCGTAAGCATTTGCTAATTGTTATTTGCTATTTGCCATTGGAAACCGGTCGCGCCGAAGCCAGCAAATAACAATTAGCCAATAACAAATGGCAAATGCCTTTGTGTTAGCTTGTTACGTTTCCCGCGCCGCTCGCCGATGAAACCCGTACGCAAGGCCGTCTTCCCCGCCGCCGGATTGGGCACGCGCTTCCTGCCCGCCACCAAGGCGCAGCCCAAGGAAATGCTGCCGCTGGTTGACAAGCCGATCATTCAATATGGCGTGGAAGAGGCGCTGGCTGCCGGCTGCGACCAGATCATCATCATCACGGGCCGCGGCAAGACGGCGATCGAAGACCACTTCGACGTCTCCTACGAGCTGGAAAAAATGCTCGAGGAGCGCAAGAAGACCGAGCTGCTCACCGTGGTGCGGCAGATTTCGGACATGATCCACGTCGCGTATGTGCGGCAAAAGGAAGCGCTCGGCCTGGGCCACGCCGTCCTGATGGCGCGCGAACTGGTGGGCGACGAGCCCTTCGCCGTGCTGCTCGCCGACGATGTGATTGACGCCGCCGTGCCGTGCCTCAAGCAGATGATTGATGTCTACGGCCAGACGGGCACGTCCGTCCTCGCCGCCATGAAGATCGCGGGCCCGGGCATCTCGGCCTATGGCGTGCTCGATGGCGCCGCCGTCCCCGGCAACGACCGGCTCTTTGACTTGCGCAACATGGTGGAGAAGCCCAAGCCGGAAGAGGCGCCGTCGGACATGGCCATCATCGGCCGCTACATTCTGACGCCGGCGATCTTCGATTGCCTGGAGCACACGCCGCTCGGCGTTGGCGGCGAATTGCAGATCACCGACACCATCCGCATGCTGCTGACGCGCGAGAAGGTTTACGGCTACGTCTTCGAAGGCAAGCGCCACGACGCCGGCGACAAGCTCGGTTTCTTGAAGGCCACCGTCGAGCTAGCCCTGAAGCGCCCGGGCCTCGGCGCCG
>Ga0137359_10005964_pt1 | contig 10083 bp, 10 predicted proteins | sample Mad1_40_16metaG_FD_108281 | JGI IMG/M metagenome (GOLD analysis project Ga0137359, IMG submission 108281) | Vadose zone soil microbial communities from Angelo Coast Range Reserve, California, USA - Mad1_40_16 metaG | ecosystem: Environmental > Terrestrial > Soil > Vadose zone | place: USA...
AGCGGTTACACGACCGCCTGTGGCGCTGAATGGGGATTCATTAGAACGGCGGTCGGTCTTACTTCTGAGTCGAGCAGATCGTGAATGAATTCGGCGTCTACCGCGTGCGTCTCGAATCCTAGTATCTGGTCGAGGAGCATGCGGCGGCGAGGGCTTATCTCGTTGCATACCACGCGAGCGCCGATAGCACGCGGCCATATCGCGAGGCTGCCTGTTCCTGCTGATGGTTCCAGCACTATGTCAGTTGGTGAAGGGTTCAAGAGTCGAGCGGCGATGTAAGAGAGCGCGGGCGGTGTTGAGAATTGCTGAAACTGTACCTGCTCGCGTGTGCGATCGGATTGCCTGGGCAATCGTTCGTTGAGGGGGCGCAACGTGTGGCTGAGGGCGTCGGTTACTCTCATTGTCATTAACTCGCTTGCATTCGTTTCGAGTAACTTGTTGACTGCGGTTTCTGTCGCGTCGTAGGCGTCTCTTGCTGTGTAGGTGCCTCGCGCGCGGCTGCCGCCATACGCTCTCTCGGCAATCTCTGTGAGCGTGCGGTTGTTGACTGAGTGACCAGCGAGCAAGCGTTGTCGTATCTCTTCGATCAATGTCTCTGTCCCTGGAAGCAGGTCACAATCAGGCGTGGCTGGTGCTGTTGGCGCGTGCGAAACAGCGGTGATAGATTCTTGACTGAGCATCGATTTTCCCCTAGTCGTTGAAGGTCGGTGTTTTGGGCTAGAGGCGTTGGCGCGCTTTCTAGCCCGTTTGGTTTTTAGTATTCGCTCGGCAAAAGCAGAGTTGTTACGCTGCGGTCGGCTTCTGTGATGACCCAAAGCTTTTCGCCATCGCGCGTGCGGTAGACGCTGAAGATTCGGAAACCGGCTTTGACTGAAAAGTCATTCTCTGTGGCGTCTTCAGGACAGCACTCGCCCCAATCTCCGCGCGAATGTCGAGCTAGAAACTCAAGGGGTGTCTGCTCTGAGCGTGTTAGAAGTTCCAAAGCGCCGGGCGTGGCAACGAGCCTACCTAGTGCGAACAAAGGTTGTTTGATTTGCGATTGAGTCACTGACATGAAATCTCCTTTCGAGGGTTTGTCTAACTGCTCTCCGTTGTTTGGGCGGAGTTGTCCGTTAAGAAAAAGCTTTCTTAACTGCTTGTTCCCCTTAAAGGACAGAACCTGGCGGCGGGGCCTCGTGTGTCACCCGCAGGGCCGGAACGCAGTGGAGGACTCGCGTCGTAGTTTGCGCGAGTTGACACACGGGGTGCCGCAAGGAAAGTCCGAGAAAGGGGGAGCAAGCAAGAGAGAAAATTCCTTCGCGATGTGGTGATCGTGAATTTCAATTTGGGTGAGCGGGTTGTCTACGGTTTCTATCGATGGACACACATTGCCGGGAGTGCTTTGCAGATTTGTATCATCAAGCTTGTTTCTCGTGGGCGCGGTTCGCAGGATGATCGCTACGGATAGGGCGATGAAACTTCACCCCTCTAAACATGACGATAGAGGCTCTGCGTTACGGATTGTTGTGCTACAGAGGAACAAGCTTGTCAGTAGCTAAGGATGAGAGAAAGGGAATGGGCGTATTGAGGCAGGATCCACTTGATGGCAAAAAAGACCTCGAGAGCAATCGCACGGAAGTCCGCTATGACTCTTCAAACCCTTGGGAGTTGAACTTAAGGGTTCGGCAGTTTTCGGTGACGGTTCGCACAACATTGTCCGGCGCGCCATCCGGGATTTCTGCTTCAATCTCAACAGTGACGCTGACCTTGGCTCCAACCAAACTTGCAATGTGTTGGACCACTGCTTCGGCTATAGTACCTGCGTCGCGAGCAATCCGCGTTGGATCAAGCGCAACCGATCCGTGGAATCGGCTGAGGCGAGGGGCAGAAACCGGAGTTGGTGTCGAAGCAGTCTGGGTGCCAGGGCTCCCGGAAGCATCGGCGGGCTTAGGTTCAGAAACTGTCTGAGTAGCAGTTCCCGTTTGTTGCTCAGTGGCATCAAGCTGCACACGTGCGGCCTCGGGCTTCACTACTACGCTCTCACCTTCCAGCGAAACATAGCCCACCTGCCCGGTTCGCAAACCTACGTATCGATTCTGATCCGCGTCGTAACGCTCGGCTGTCGCGAAAGTCTCTTGTTCCCAGGTCAACAAAGAAGCGCCGCTCTGAATTGCACCTACCAGGACCTCAGGACCTTTTAGCCGCGGCAGGTAAAGATACCGCGCAAAGTCATCCGCTAGTTGCTTCAATGCGACGTGAGCGCCTCGCCACAGCGGTACTCGATCGAGCTCCATTCTCAATACAGTCCCAGCCATCTCCGTAAGAAGCAGGCCTTCGTTCCTGAGCTTCTTCGAAGCGCGCACGGCGAGTGCGTCTTGCCCCTGCAGTCGCGACTCATGCCATTCGATCTGATCCTTTGAGGCGTCCTTGCTTGGCAGGCCGGGCACGATAAGCCAAGTGTACGCTTCAGGAATTCGCCGTCTCACCACCTCATCTGATTGCTGACGCTTAGTGCGGGTTTGGTTAGTTTGAAACGTGTCGAGATTGAGATTCTCTCGCTCCTCATCTATTGACTTCCAAGCAAGGTACTGTCGGACGGCTTGATCGAGATCTTTCAGCCGCGAGCCATCTGCGGCGAGGAACACCAGCACATTGCAGCAGTGGCGCGGACTCGACCCCCGCTGATCAAGAATGATTGCCGCTTCGCGGCGTGCAAGGCTATCCGCTGTCTTCGCCGTGTGCGCGTGATCAGGTCCGAGAATCACCAGTCGAGCCGCTGGCTCGTCGGGAACATCGGCGCTCGACCCAGGCGCCGGATGAATCGCAGCGAAATCGCCCCGCTGTTTCTTCTCCTCTTGTAGCCGCCTCAAAATCTCCTGTCGTACATCGTCGTCGCTTCTCTGAGCGGCACGGTCTTGAGCCAGCCGGTTCACACTCTGCTGCGTCGAATACCAGTACCTTCTGCCATCGACGTAGAGGTGCGTCGCTTGATCAGTCAGCCGGCGCAACGCATCGCCGAACGTCGCCACGCTTTCGCCGGGTTGCGCGCATCCGAGTTTGATGTGTCTATCATCGAGGCCCTTGTTTGCAGTGTGCAGCGTCGGGGCCGACCCGAGATAGAGCGTTCGCGAAACTCGTCGGCACGCGGAGTAGCGTCCGAGGTTTGGGTTCTCGCGGTCGAGCGCCAAGGGCAACGAATGCGGACCGTCAACGTCCTTTTCAATCACCGGTATCCAATTGTCTTCGAGGTAGCGCGTCAACTCGAACTGAACAGAGTTGTCATCAACCGGGACGCTCGCAGGCATGATCAGTAGGCTGCGGTCATCGCGCTCCCACATCGTATGAATCACCGCCGCCATCAAGCGCAACACCCCGCGCGTCCGTTGGAATTTGTCGAGCGCCGACCAGTCGTTGTAGAGGCGATCGAACAACTCGGGGTGAATCGGATACGCAGCTTTGAGTCGCCGCTCGTAGTCACCTTCGCGGCAATCGGAAGGGAACTCAGCACGCTGCTGGTCATACAAATCCATGAACGCTTTGACCGCTGCATCGCGAGCCGCAAATAGATGTGCATCGCTGATAGGTTGAAACAACCGTCGCCGCACGATCTCGAAGCCTTCTTCAGCGCTGGCCGGTCGCCAGGCTGATTCAAGGCGGCCAAAGGTGTTCTTCAATCGAGCGAGCGCCTCTCGACCGCCTTCGCCTCCGATCTCGATGTCCGATGAAGGTATGCTCGCTACAACCATCGCCGTAGGAACCGCGCGCGCAGCCTCGGTCAGCGCCTGCGCGAAGGTCAGGTTTGCATCGAACGAACCCGCCCGGAGTCCTGACACGCCGTAAAGCTGACGCACATAAGCGATCCATTCGTCGATCAATATCAAACAAGGCGAAGCTTTCGTGAACAACTCGCGAAGGGCGTCTGATCCCGGACTCACTCCTTGCCGGTCAGCGTCCGCCACGAGCGCAAAGCCTTCTTTATCCAGCAACTGCCATGCAAGCTCACCCCACAGTGTGTTGATCGTGGTACGTCCCGCTTTCCGATGCGGCTGTCCGGGCGACAGCGCCGTGCCAACCAGCACCGCTCGTTTCACTGTGGGTAGCTTTGTGACCTCGGCTTCCTGCAGCACTTGCTCGACACCTGCAAGCTCGCCTGGCGCGGCGGCCGAGAACAGGTGACAAAGAGCGAGCATCGAGTGGGTCTTGCCGCCGCCGAAATTTGTCTGCAACTCTACAACCGGATCACCGCCGATGTTGCTCAATCGCTTGAGCGCGCCGACAAGCAGGTGCTTCAACCCTTCGGTGAGAAAAGTGCGCTGAAAGAAAGACTTCGGATTTCGATATTCGTCGCTGCCTTCGCCTCGATGAACCTGGCCAAGGTCGGCAGCGAACTCGGCGGCTTGCTGATAGCGGCCTGATGCAACGTCCGGATGAGGCGTCACGATCTCCCGCCACAGCCGCAATCCCGCAACCGGCTGTCCCTCGATCGGAGCGACCGCCGCTTTCTTTGTTTCCTTGCGCGCTTGCTCCTCGAATCGCACGCGCAGCAGTTCTTGCTTCTGCTTATCAACCTCCGCAGCTTCGGGCGCGGAGATGGCGACAAGCAATCTATGAACGCTATCGAGCGCGCGATAGGCGTCATCGGCGTTGAAGGCCTTTTGATGCGCCCAACGGTTCCGCACTTCGCGAAGCTCGCTGACCAGCGTACGTTCGGCGTGGCCAAGCTTTTTGCCAAACACGCTATTCCATTGGTTCCACATCACTGAAAGGATTCGGTGCGTGTCCCAGTGGATGATCTTTTCCTGCCGACTGGTACCGAACAGCTTGTCGTCGGGTGATGACCTGAGCTGGCTTTGCCAGGTGTCGCCGAGCGCGGCTTGCAATTCGCGCTCGAAAAACGGCAACAGACCCGTGTTCAATAGCTCCAGCGACTTGCCGATTCGTTCGTAATTACTGGTTGCCAATGACTATTCCTCCGTCTGTTCATTCGGCGTAGTACCGTTGATTCTGTATTCAAGCTCTCGCAAACTCTCAGTTATATCCTCGAATCCCGGTACGTTACCGAAGATCATGTCCCTCATCTGATCGTAGTCTCCCTTAAGCGCATAGATTCTATCTTGTGTCGGAACAAGGCAGAGCGAGCCAGGCCGGGCTTCTTGGTACTTTGCCAAGCCTGACGCAAAGTAAATGCTCTTATGCTTGGCCACTCGCTCAAGAAGCGCTAAGTCTGACAACGCGTGTTCGGAAATACGAGACTTGGAGAGTTTGTACACATCATAGTAATGCCTGGATACGCGCTCTGGCGCCGGAGACTCATGCGGGCGATGATGTTCGGCATGCAGTATTGTCGCCTTCTCCCAGAAAGTTCGTTCGGCCTCCAGTGCTCTAACGCGGCAGTTCGGGTTGTCAAAGAACTCCGGGAATTCCTCCGCTGCGTAAGGAGTCACCGCGTACTCGCCAAGCGGCCAATGATCCGATCTTGCGCCCATTTCCATTTTCGCGACTGGTTTGATGTATGAAGGCACTACCGAACTAGACGCGGCCGCCGTAGATGGGTATGTGAAGAGCATGCTCTGCGGATCGTGCGCATCCACTTCGATTCGCCAACCAGCCTCTCCCAGTATGGTCACGAAATGCGACTGCAAGCGCGGCGCGAACTCAGCGGCGATCAATTCACGACAGACTTCTGCCAGCTCATCGATCTGTCTTTGAGCTTGTTTCTTTGATTGCGCTTGCTCAGGGTCTTTCGCGCCGGTGAAGCCTAAGAAATCGCGGTTGAACGATAGATCTATGTCTTCAGAAAATCTCTCGATGACGTTGAATACTTTCGAAAGCGAGGTACCACCTTTGAATAATAGGTGCGGACCAAAGTCTGTCATCTCAAACAACTGTTTCAATGTCCAACACACCCAGAAGTCTTTTTCGATGATTTGAACGGTCACACCTCGCCTATTCGCCGCTTCCTGAAACATCGTGGTCCGCTCATCGATTGGCAGTGTCGCCACTTTATTCATCAGAGATCCGCCTTAGTGATCTGTTCTATGACAGGGCGCATCCAACCCGGCGCTTTATGCGTGTCTCGCTTGAGCGCAGCCTTGTCCTCTTTCGATAGAGTCGTTCTAAGAATACTGGTTACCCGATCATCCGCGCGGTTCTTACCGAGATAGCGAAGGGCCTCGATGACCGTGCCGCTCGTTCTTCCTGCGGTGGCCATTCGCCGAGGAGCGGCGCGGCGTAGCTCGATTGTTTGCCGCCCGATCTTCACCGTCTTTGAGTCGCCGTCAGTCAGGTAAACGACTCGGGCGGGAACCTGGGTTGAGAGTCCCAGTATGTTAGCTGCCTGCGCACCGGTCACCTGGATTCGACTGCTGTTACGGCTAGCCAATGCTTGGGCGACTGCGTCGGGGTTAGGTGACAGTTGTCCCAGGCGAGGATCAACTTTTGGATAGTCGTAGAGCCCTCTTCCCAACCGTCGAATGTACCCCTTGCGTTGCAGCCGCGAGAGGGCTTGATCCACTGCGGGCCGGGTTCCAAAATGCAAAAAGTGCTTCGTGGTGAAGACCGAACCGCGGCTCTTACCGCGAATGCTCTTAAGTAGCTTATCTGCGAGAGTTGCCATCGCTAAGCCTGTTCAGCGCTGTCAGAAAAACTGGGGTGTTTTTCTGACACGGGATCACAGGCATCATGCGCCAAAGCTCTATTGCCATCAAGCGAAAAGAGTTCCACTCTCGGGCATGGGGGCCGAGGAAGCCAGTCGCGTGATCTCGGGCCAAGCCACTACCAGACCGTTGTAGGCAGGGCTTCCTGCGCCCAACCTTTGCGTTCGGATGTTGTGTAGAGCCGATAAGCAAGATCGCGCGCGACTTCGCCCAGCGCGCCGATCTTTTTGAGCAACGCCGCAGCGCCCGGCTCACCTTCCTTTTCGAGCGCGCGAATCAGGTGCTGAGTGAGTTCCCATACCGTGAGCCTGCTGTCGGCTGCTGGGTCCCAGTCGTCGGGAAGCTCATCGCGACGAAGCAGCCTGACCTTCCCGCCGCGCGAGGCGACGACTTCTGCCTCGACCATTCCGTTGACCGAAGTGTTCTTGGCTTTGGAGAGTCTCGGCGGTGCCATATGGTCCTTCATTTATTCCGAACTGCTCGAACCAAGCGAGCGCCCAGCGAGTATCGGCGTCGTATTCGCTTTCCTGTTCGGCCAGCACCTCGTCAAGGGCTTGATTTATTAGCTGCAGCGCGGTGCGCACTCGCATAGGCGAGCCGTCCGACTCGATGACTTTGGTATATCGGGAGAAAACAGCCATGCCGGGACCGATTGCCGCTTGAGCCAAGTCAACCGGTGCGATGTTGCCGTGTTGAAGTTTTTTTAGTGCGTCCGGAAGATCGCTGTTCAGGGCGCTAAGGAACTCACGGCGCGTTGCCAGCGGTGCAGACTTTGAACGAGGCCTGCAGACGAGGACGACTGAGGAGGCAAGTGCATTGCTTCCAATGCCTCGACTCCGAGCACTCCGTTCCGTGCGCATCGGCCATGTCCCGGTGATTGCAAATCCTGTATTCACCAGTCCTTCAAGCATCGTCTCCCATCCCGTGGAGGCCAGCCCTGAAAGAAGTGTGTTCCCGCCACTATCGTCTTGATCACTTTCCGCTTGCTTAAAGGCATAGTAGATGGTTACTGGATAGTCAGGGCTCTGGAGGTCTCTCATTCGGGCAAACACCTGACCCAGGCCTTCCTCGAAGAATCGCTCCGCGTTCTCCCGACCGCCATGGCGAAACGGGTCCGCAACGAGTTCTTGCTGCTTAGGAACCAGCAAGGTGCTGAAGAGCATTGGGTAAATGTCGCCTAAGGAATTACGCAACCAAACGTAAAAGAAGTCCGACAAATCGGCATACGGTACGTTGTCATAATAAGGCGGATCGGTGGAGATTAGGGAAGCTGATGGAGCCCCGGCGGCGGCCCCTGCATCGAGCTGCGTCGCGATGCCTTTGGTCTTGCAGGAAACGGAATCGAAAGCCTCGGCGATTCCCTTGCTTATTTCGTCGAAGGCCAAACCGGATTGGAGAGGATTGGATTCTACAAAGTCCCACGACATTGGTATCGCTTGCTTTGTAAACAAGTGACCAACATTAGCATTTGATGAGTTCCACATACAGATAGTGTTTCCATAGTCTGCAGCCTTACTAACCGCAAAACTCAAATAGGTTGCTATCGCATCCGCGTACGCGCGCGCGCCAGTTCCACCCGCATCGATTCGCGCATTGTCATCGGCCATGGCAGCGGCGACAGCGTCGCGACGCACGCGCTCTTGGACGATTTTCACCAACTCACTTAAGGTCGCCAGCGCTAGTAGTTGCCTTGCCGTGAACAAGCTACTGTGCTTGGTCATGCCGTAGGGCTGTACGCGGAAACCGAGCGCTTGATGAGGCAGGTCCGTCCGGGTGTCCAATCGGGCGTCGCTGATGCCGCTATCTCTGATTGCTCAGTGGATGGCGATAGGTAAAGTCGTCCGCGTTTTCCTTCAGCGACTATTGCCATCATTTGATGGCTCATGCGGCCGGCCTTGCCTTCGGCGCGGATATGATCGAATGAGGTTGGCTGTTGACATACGACGCATCGAGCGCCTCTGCGATTAACTGTGCCGGCAGGCGACTCACCATCTCCGGTCCTAACCTGAAAGCGGACACTCTTACTGGCCTTCTCCACTACTGGTTCTACCCAGGCCTTCTTACCCGGCCTCGTCGAAAGTGCGAAAGAACGCACCAGCGGCATCATCGCGCCGCAAGCCGGGTTCGGACACTTTACCGTCCGCGCCCACAGCCATGCGAGGACTGTCTCTTCCTTGCTGCCATGCTCATGGAAAGGGCTCGTGAACTTGTAGCGACGAGTCTATTGAGCATCAAAGAAGTTATGGCAGCGGTAGGCTACGACAGCAAGAGTCACTTCTCGCGCCATTTCAGAAGAGCCTTTGGCGTGTCACCTTCCGGGTACAGAAAAGGCTTCTCAGCCTAACAACGACGTCGTTAAGGAATGTGCCAGGATAGCACTACAAATATCAATATCCTTCCCCGCTTTCTCGTTGTACTGAGCTAGGTCGTGCGATACGCTCGACCCGGTAGCAGGTGTGTGCGAGTCCTTACAATATGAATGAGGTAAGTTGACAAGTTTACGAATCGACACCAAGGCAACAACCATCAAATTGGTAGACGAGGAAGGAAACTCGCTCGGAGAAATCAGGCGTTGGACAGCGGCCCGATAGTGGTGCGAATAAAGAAACACGAAGATTGGGACAGAGGTTGTACCGGGGTTGCAGGGCCACAGATAAATCCTTGTCCGTGCTAAGAAGCGCAAACCTACGCGCCCTTCGGCAAGGTTTGGAAGGACTGAAGCGCTGCATTCCCCGGTTCCAAGTCACTCTCCCGCTGCCGTCTCAATTTGCAGTTGCAAGCTCGTTCTCACTGCATTGATCTGCTCTGCGAAACCGTAAGAGTCTTTGGCAGCAGGACGGATGAAGAATTACTCAAATACGCTATTCTCGACTCCGTATATGGACGGTTGGCAAGCATGTCTCGTATGTCCGAGTGAAATCATGGCAAGTCTGCCAATTCATTTGCCGGAAGAGCACACCTCTGTTCCTTGCGTCGTCCCGGAAAGTGAAATCCGGGCCTTCATCGGAGAACTCAGGAACCGCGAGACTCAAGTGGTCCTGGCGCGTCTTATGATAGTGGTGTTTGCTGCTATCGAGTTCATGCAGAGCCGAGTTGCTGGCAAGCCTGATGAAACTAGTTGCTTGTATCAATAACATTGCTAGTGGATCGTTTCGCCCAAGGCCATTCGCGCCATAACTTAGCGACGATGTGGCCCATAGCAGTTTCCTTGATACAAGCAACTAGGCTGGTGCTTATCAAGCAAATAGCTCGTGAGGACAAGAACAAACGATACCGACATATGATGGATGAAATAGTTGCGGTGCTTGGCTCAGGCAAGGAAGTTGAGGAATGGATGAAGGGTTTCGGATCAGTTTGCATGACAATCGGTCGAGCATTTGAATGTGCGAGCAAGTCGCTACCGGACTACACGGAGGTGAGATCGACATACCAACAGAGGTTGGAGCAG
>Ga0137359_10005966_pt1 | contig 10083 bp, 8 predicted proteins | sample Mad1_40_16metaG_FD_108281 | JGI IMG/M metagenome (GOLD analysis project Ga0137359, IMG submission 108281) | Vadose zone soil microbial communities from Angelo Coast Range Reserve, California, USA - Mad1_40_16 metaG | ecosystem: Environmental > Terrestrial > Soil > Vadose zone | place: USA...
CGCACCGTTTGATTGAAGACAGTCACTCGGTTCGTGGTGTAGACAACCTGATCACCGGGAAGAAGGAAAACATTGCTGGCTTGAAAGGACTTGATTTTCGCGAGGTGGACATCCTGGACGCCTCCGCGATGGCGGACGCCTGCCGCGATGTGGATTTCATCTTGCATGAGGCGGCATTGGGGTCGGTTCCCCGTTCGGTTGCTGACCCGGCGACCACGAACAGCAACAATGTGGAGGGCACGCTCAACGTTCTGAGCTCGGCGCGAGCGGAAGCTGAACGAACGAAGAAGAAATTGCGGGTTATCTTCGCGGCCTCGTCATCGGCTTACGGCGACACTCCAACCTTGCCCAAGCGCGAAGACATGTTTCCCAATCCAATGTCGCCCTATGCGGTGACGAAACTCGCAGGTGAGTTCTACTTGCAGACTTTCTGGCGGGTGTACGGGCTGGAGACGGTTTCGCTGCGGTACTTCAATATCTTTGGACCACGCCAGGATGCAGATTCGCAATATTCGGCAGTGATGGCCAAATTCATCACGGCAATGCTGCGCGGAGAACGACCGACGATCTTCGGCGACGGCACCCAGAGCCGCGATTTCACATACATCGATAACGCGGTCTCGGCCAATCTACTGGCATGTGCGGTGCCCGCGGGAAGAGTGTGCGGCAAGACGTTCAACATCGCCTGCGGCGGGCAGATCACACTGAATAAGATGGTGGACGCGCTGAATCGCTTGATGGGAACGAATATCGAAGCGATCCACGCCAGCGAGCGTGCCGGGGACATCAAGCATTCATTCGCGGACATCAGCCTTGCTCAGAATTCGTTTGGATATAAGCCGGTGGTTGGATTTGAGGATGGACTGAAGAAGACGATTGCGTGGTATGAAAAGCAGTCGGTAGTCGGCAGTCGATAGCCGCTGCAAAACTCCGCAAGATTGCACAGCCGAGGACGGCTGCGCCACACAACCAATGATGACCTCCGTTATCACTTACTCAGGCTAAAGAGGCGGGATACCGCGTCGCTACATGCGGGATACACGCTCACCTAGAAATTCATGCCGATAAAGGGATTCTTCGACTACGCTGTGCTGGCGCACAGCTTCGCTCAGGATGACAACTACTGTTTCTCTGGGGTCGTGTTGACTTCGGCGCGGACGACGCGATCTACCGAGTAAGGCACGCGCTTGGAAGGCTCGTAGTAGTGGCGCACCTGCATCTCTCCCAATAATCCAAGAGCTACAAGCTGCACGCCTGCGAGGATGAGCACCGCCGCGAATATCATGAGCGGGCCGTGGGCCTGCATGATGTCGAAGTGGTACAGAAATTTTTCGCCAGCAAGGAAAGTTGCAAGTCCGCCGCCGAGTAGCACGCTCAACATTCCAAAGGTCCCGAAGAAGTGCAGTGGGCGCGAGAGATAGCGCAGCAAAAAGCGGATCGTAAGCAGGTCGAAGAAGACGCGGAAGGTGCGGCCGATGCCGTAATGCGAGACGCCGCGTTCGCGGTTCACGTTCTTGATCGGGACCTCGCAGATGGTCGCACCGTGCCAGGAAGCGAGCGCAGGAATAAAGCGGTGCAGCTCGCCGTAGAGCGGAACCTGTTCGATCAGTTCCCGGCGATAAGCCTTGAAGGTAGTACCGAAGTCGTGGATATCAACGCCGCTCAGTTTCGCCATGAGCCAGTTGGCAATTCGCGACGGAATGCGTCGCATGACGAAGTTATCGATGCGCTGCTTTCGCCAGCCGCTGACGATATCGTAGCCCTCCTCCAATTTCTCGAGGAAGAGCGGGATGTCGTTGGGATCGTGCTGCAGATCGCCGTCCATCGCGATGACGTATTCGCCACAGGCATTATCGAATCCGGCTGCGAGTGCGGGCGTCTGTCCGAAATTCCGGCGAAGTTTGACTACGACCACGCGGCGATCCACGGCCGCGATCTCCTGCAGGTGGACGAAGGTAAGGTCGCGGCTGCCATCGTCGACGAAGACCATCTCGAAGGTCTCGCCGGTAGCTTCCATGACGTTCTTTAGACGATCATAAAGCTCGGTAACGTTCTCCTCTTCGTTGTGGAAAGGCACAACGATGGAAAACCGTACAGGCGAATTGGTCTGTTCAGTGCTCATGGGAACAGGTCTCAATTATACCCTGCCCCAAGAACGGGCAGGTTGGCGGGGTACCCTCGCGGGCAAGGGGCGGTGAAGAGGTAAAAAGTCCTTGTTATGATGGGATTCGCGGCCCCGTAGCACAAATGGATAGTGCACCGGTTTCCTAAACCGGCAATCCCAGTTCGATTCTGGGCGGGGCCTCCAGTTTTATGCCATTGAGCACTCTTCTGCATTTAAGATAATCATTCTTCTCACCATGTCCTCGCAGGCTCTCCCACAAAACGGTCAGTTCAATGAGTCCGGAATCGGCTATTGGATGGAACGCGTTTTACGTGAGCGGGAGAAAGTTCAAGCGGATCCCTCCTCCGACCCGGTCCACGACTTACGAGTTGCTTCGCGGCGTTGCCGCTCGATAGCTGAGACGATGATCGAGCTTGACCCAGAGCCCGCATGGAAGCAGATGCGAAAATCTGGCAAGCAATTGTTCAAAGCTCTGGGACGCCTCCGCGATACTCACGTCCTGATGGAATGGACGGAGAAGCTGGTTGATACGGAAGAGCACGGCAAGGCAGAGCTGCTGGGACGTCTTGGAGCTGAAGAGGTGGCGCTCAAAGAAGAGTTAATGCCCGTCGTCAATAGCTTTGACGTTTCGCAATGGGAACAGTGGCGAGAGTTATTGAGGAAACGTGCTGCGCAGGTTCGGGTTGGTAGCCCCGCTTTCCAGCATATGGCGCTGGAAAAATGGATGGCAGCCCGCGAACTTCAAAGGATAACGCTCAGAAACCGCAGTAAGACCTCGTGGCATCAATTGCGGATCGGCATTAAGCGGTTCAGATACATGCTGGAGAATTTCGTTCCCGCGTTGCATTCGCAGTGGGCGGGTGATCTGAAGGAGATGCAGGACCTATTGGGAGACGTCCACGACCTTGACGTGTTGTGGGAGACTGCGTTGAAAAACGGGAGCTTACAATCTGCAGGCGAGCGGAAGCTCTGGCGCTCTCGCATTTTGCAAAAGCGAGGGGAGTTGATCGCGAAGTACCGCGAAAAGATGGTGGGGAGGGATTCACTGTGGGGGGCCTGGCGCGACGGACTTCCCGAAGGTGTGCAACTGGAGCGCGCCGGGATGGCGAAGGTGCAGGCCTGGTCGCAATACCGCGATCCCCGTCCGCAGCACTCGAAGCGGGTGCAACAGATAGCACTTGGGCTTTACGACCAGCTATCACGTCTTGGATTGATTCGTAACCGAGACGCGCGCTACCGTTCCGTGCTGGCTGCTGGCGCGCTTATGCATGATGTAGGCCGTTCGGCCGCAAAATCAAATCATCACAAGAAATCGTACAAGCTCATCATGAAGTTCCCTCATCCGCTGAATTGGGAGCCGGAGATGATCAGCGTGGCTGCGTTCCTTGCCCGCTATCATCGTGGTTCGCTGCCCCAAACTAACCACCGGGCATTTCGCGGATTGCGGGCATACCAACGAAAACTGGCGCTTTATCTCGCTGGCATCCTGCGTATCGCGGACGCAACCGAGGAAGATAATGGAGCGCCAGCACATCGCATTCGGGCGGAACTGGCAACCGGCAGCGTTCAACTCTCGATACCGAATTTCAACCCGCTTTCGACCAAAGCCGCTTCCGTCGCCCTGGCGAAGCACATGCTGGAGTCAGCCTGCAATAAACCAATGCTGGTGAAATCGGTGAAGCCTGAGGGCGTGAGGTCGTTAGCGAGTTTGGCCTAGGCCGGCGTGCCAGTGTGCTAAATGGTCCGGCCGCCTGAGGCGAAGCGCAGCAGTTCGCGAAGACGCGCTACTTTTTCATTCTCTTCTGCATTTTCTGCATCGAACTCGATCCCATATCGATATCCAGAACGATTGCGCACCACTGCCGGAACCCGCAACGGCTCACTGGAATACGGTGGAGTGAATTCCACCCACAGGCGCTCGCCGAGCTTGGCTTCCATCCCCACAAAAATAGCCAGCCCGCCTTCACTCACTTCGTTGCCGCGTCCATTCACGATCAATATTTTGCTTTCGCGATGGGCGACGACACGTACCGGGACGTCGAGCTTAAAACGAGGCCAACGGCGTTCGGCGGCGAAGCTGTGGGTACTCTGGTGTCCGATCTGGGTGGCCATGGCGGGATGGTACGACGTTCGCGGCCAGGAGAATAGTTACAGAAGTCTCTGCCGGGTGGCCGTATGGACAGTGCAAAAGCAGTACCTGGTACTTAGTACCTAATGGTGACAGACTCTTTGAGAGTGCGTAAAACGCAATGAATACGCGGGGATTGTGACGAAAGGGGCCATCTAAGGCCAACTAGCAATAGAACCGCGCCTTCCAATCGAAAGTGCGCAAAGTCCATCTTTCATCAGTGTTAGTGTTCGCCATGGGTCTGAGTGCTGCGGCGCAAGTATCCGTGAGCGTGCGTCCGAGGACTGCCGGCCTAACCTTCAGGCAGACACAGCAGTTCACCGCAACGGTGACCAACACCACTAACAAATCAGTTCGTTGGACCGTAGACGGGTTCACCGGCGGCAACAGCACCGTCGGGACCGTTTCGAGCGCCGGCTTATACACACCACCGCACTCTCTTGGAACGCACACCGTCCGGGCCATCAGCCTTGCGGACACTAGCAAGAGCGCGACGGCCAAAGTGATCATGACCAACTATTCGGGCTTATACACGTGGCACAACAACAACTCACGAAATGGCCTGAACAGCCAGGAGCGCATTCTCACCCCGTCGAATGTGAAATCGTCATTATTCGGAAAACTATTTTCGCGGACTGTCGACGGGCAGATCTATGCGCAGCCGCTCTATGTTGCGAACCTCACTATCCCGAACCGCGGACCGCGCAATGTGGTGTTCGTCGCCACCGAACACGACAGCGTGTACGCATTCGATGCCGACGGCAAGAGCATTACGCCGATCTGGAAGCGCAGCTTCATCGATACGGCAAATGGAATCACCACTGCGCAAAGCTCGGCAATCCCGGAGACCAATATCACGCCTGAGATAGGTATAACGGGGACTCCAACCATCGACGGCGGCGGCAAGACGCTTTACGTGGTCGCCAAGACAGTCGAGAACGGGGTGTACGTTCATCGCCTGCACGCGTTGGACACCGCAACCGGAGTAGAGAAGTTGGGCGGACCGGTGCAGATCACAGGATCAGCACCGGGGGTAGGATTCGGCAGCGTGAATGGGATGATCCCATTCGACAGTGATGCCTCGCGCTACGGGATCCAGCGCGCCGGACTGGCACTCTCGAACGGCGTGGTCTATGTTGCCTTCGCACTACATCTTGACCACAACGGTTTTCACGGATGGGTAATGGGGTATGACGCGACAACGCTGGCTCAACGATTCATTTTCTGCGACACGCCCGACGTTCACAACGACATCAACAATGATGGCAAAGGCGGAGTTTGGATGGGAGCCGCCGCGCCCTCATCAGACGGCACGAATACCTTTGTCATATCCGGCAACGGAAGTTTCAACGCCGACAGCGGCGGTCGCGACTATGGCGATTCCGTCATGAAATTAACCAGCGTCGGTGCGGTTGCGGATTACTTCACGCCCTTCGATCAACAGACATTGGAGATCCAGGACAAGGATCTAGGATCAACCGGCGCAGTTCTGGTACCTGGGCAGACATCCGCTCATACAGGATTGGTTGTGCTCGGCGGCAAGAACGGGAAACTTTACGTGCTGGACCACAGCAACCTTGGCCAATACCAGGCCACAAGTGATAGCCAGATCGTGCAATCACTCGCCATCGGCAATGGGATCTTCAGCACGCCGGCGGTGCTGAACAGCACGTTTTATCTGGTTCAAGCCGGTGATGTGCTCAAGGCATTCCACATGAGTGGGAACTTGCTGAGTGCCACGCCCACCAAGGCGGCAATAACTTATTCGTTCCCCGGCGCAACTCCAACCGCTTCGGCGAATGGAACTTCCAACGGAATAGTTTGGACTTTGCAGCGCGTCTCGGGAGGCAATGCTGTGTTGCGCGCCAATCTAGCGTCCAATGTTGCGACGGAACTCTACGACAGCAACCAGGCGGGAACGCGAGACCTTCCCGGGACTGCGATCAAATTCGCGGTGCCGACCGTTGCGAACGGAAAAGTTTTTGTGGGTACGGCGACTAAGCTCACTGTTTATGGGCTTCTGCCTTGATCAGCGTTTGGAATCGCAATTCTTCTTCAGGGAGTCGTTCAGGAAGATGTTGGCTTCGAGGGCGACGAATCCGTGATAGCCGAGTTCCTGCGCAAGGGCAACGTCGCTTTCACCAGTCAGGTTATGCAACGCCTCATGGATCAGAGAGACGGGGTTGGAATATGGATAGGGGATCTTGCGGGTGAGCAACGTCGGATTGAAATAGGTGTCCGAACCCTGCGGCTGCGAAATGGCCATGGTAAGGAAGGTAGGGTCGGTAAATGCGGCTTGGATTGAATCCCCGCTGTGTGGATCGGGATCGGAAGAAGTGATTCCGGCCATCCCGAAAGTGATTTTAGAGGCTGGGCCATCGTGAGGCTTCTGCGCCGCGAGCGCCTGCGAAACAGCTGCGGGACTCACGCCGTGAGCACGCAGGAAGCTGGAACATCGATTGGCGGCCAAATATTCCAGCGCGGATTTTTTTGCCTGGGAATATTTCTCCAAAGCTTTTCCGCTCAGCGGAACCTTGATCGGCGGAGGAGGAGCGCCGCCCTCGATTGGTGGCGCCGTGCGCTGAACCGCTTCCTGGGCAAAACCAACTGAAGCAAAGAGGACGCATTTCACCACCGCCCCGGTGAGCAGCAACCTCTTCATGGCGCCGGACAATATCCAGTCCAGAACCAGAGCTGAATCGGATCAATACCTGAGATACCTAGTACTAAGAAACCTGAGTTCCTCATTCCCAACGAAAAACCTTACAACTCACGGCGGTTTAACTTCGAAGCTGCAAACCTCCATCCATGCACTGCCATCCAAGACAATTCATTACAAATAAGGAGACGAAACCATGGTTGACCAGAAGGACGTTCGAGGCACTCTACAAGAACTGATTGAAACCTGCCGCGATGGACAGAATGGATTTCGAGATGCAGCTGAACACACCAAAGACACCGAGATCCGCTCATTCTTCATGGAACAGAGCCTGGAACGAGCACGATTCGCGGGTGAGTTGGAGGATTTGATACGAGAATTCGGCGAATCCAATCCCGATCGCACGGGCTCGGTTGCCGGAGCTTTGCATCGCAAGTGGTTCGATACCAAAGCCGCTCTGGGCGGTGGCGACCACACCATCCTCGAGTCGGCGGAGCAGGGCGAAGACTCAGCCAAGAAAGCCTACGAGAAGGCGCTCAACGCCTCCCTGCCGATCAATGTTTTGGAAGTGGTGCGGCGCCAGGCGGAGTCGGTGCGCGCCGCGCATGACCAAGTGAAGCTGCTACGCGATCGGCTGAAGAAAGCTGCATAGTCGACACGTTCCGCGGGCGGGACGCCCGCGAAACAGTCGGCGAGACGCCGGCGTTACTGTGCTGTGGGCGGCGGGGTGGGTGGCGGTGGAGTGACTTTCAGCTTCACCGCCATTCCCGCAGATAGCAGCACGACTCGCGGCAATGCTCCATCTGCACGGCGAAAGCGGGCGAGATCATTCAACGAAGCTATTCCCAGTTGGCGCAGCAGGTTGTGTCCAGGTGCGTCTTCCACAGCGTAGAGGTCCCGGGGCAAGAAATAGGCTTGCCCGAAAAGGAGCAGCTCGCGCTCGCTGCGGATCTCTTGATTAAGATCGGGATCGAGAACGACGCCCCAAAAGACATCCCATTCCGGGAGCTTGTCGGGCGCATCTTCTGCTGAGTTGAGCAGGACCGAGTTGTTGAATTCATCGAACGGGGCTGGGCTCTGATGCTGGCTTCCGGGAACAATGACGTAGAGGTTATACCGATGGTCGCTAGCGTGATCGTCGTGAACGATCGAACCCAAAGTCCAAGGGCCGTAAGTGAAGGCTTTTGCTCCCGATTCAACGGCTGGCTGCACCTGGATTTCTGCGTCCGAGAAATAAGCCGTCGCGACCAAGCGTGTTGGCCGCTTTTCCGCAGCGAGCAAAGCTATCGCGCTCGCAAACACCAGCGCTGCGGCAATCCACAAAATCCGATTCGATCTCTGGACCATGCTTGGTCGGATTATGGCACAATCCGAAAATCGAATCCGGCAGGATGCGTTCGCATCAAAATCTAGTACTCTGAATCCAACCCCATGCGCAAGATCTTTCAGCATCGCGCTCTGCGCTTCGTGTTCCTCGCCAACATGATCTCCATGTTCGGCAGCGGCATGAATTCCGCCGGGGTGACCTGGTACATCCTGCAAAAAACGCACTCGGAACTGTCGCTGGGCTGGCTGCTGGTGTTGACGACCTTGCCCGCGATGGCGGTGCTTCCCTTCAGCGGAGTGCTGATAGATCGCGAAGACCGCCGCCACATTGTCATGCTGCTGGACGCGGGACGCGGGTTGGTGATCCTAGCGGTTGCGCTGCTCGCGATCTTCCATCCAGCATCGCTGCAGCTGTGGCAGGTGTATGCCATGAATATCGTGGTGGCGGCGGGATTCTGGATGTTTTGGCCGAGCATCACTGCCCTCATACAGGAGCTGACGCCGCAAGCCGAATTCGTTCATTCCAATACATTTCTGATGGCGGGCGTGCAAGGCGGATGGTTGATGGCGGGAGCGCTAGTCGGCTTCATCTACAACCACGTTGGACTCGGCGGCGTGCTCCTGATCGATTGCGCCACTTACTTGGTCTCGTTTCTTTGCTATTTAGCGGTAAGGAGCGGAAGGCAGGTGGTGGCGCGTCCGGAGCTATCCGCGGAAGCGGCGGCAGCGAAAGCTGAAGGGGCACTGGCGCACTTCGTGCATGAGATGCGCGAGGGCGTCTCCACCATCCAAGGCAACCAGTTCCTGAAGCTTGTTGGGATCACCTGGGCATTGTTCCTGGGCGCCATGCTTACGCAACAAGTGATCACGGCGCCCCTGAGTGATCGCATCCTGCATGCGGGGGCAAGTGGTTTCGGATGGATGTATGCCGGGTGGGGAGTTGGGGCATTTTTGAGTACGCTGTACACATCATGGCTGGTGCGCAAGATGCAACCTCGACCGGCTGTGGCGTTGTGCATGGCGGTGATGGGAATGGGGCTTTTCCTTGCCCCCTACACCCACATCGTGCCCATCGCGGTCGTCACTTACTGGGTGGTGGGATCCGCGCGCGGCGCCGGTGGCATCGCACTTTCGAGCACCTTGATGGAATCGGTAGCTCCGCACCTCATGGGAAGGGTGCAAAATACGTTCTACTTCGCGGGGCTGCTGATGCAACTGGTATTGGGTGTCGCGGTAGGCTATGTCGCGCACGCCTACAGCCTGACGGCAGCCTTTGCTATGGTGGCGGCGGTGTTTGCGACGTCGTTCGTGACTTCAATCTGGCCGGTGGATAAGCCGGTGATCGCGGAACGACTTGCGCAGGCCGCACCTCTGCCCAAAGAGGAAGAGGCGCGAGTCTGACGGACAGCATTTGATATCCTTTTCAATTCTGCGAGGACGATAAGAATGTCGAATGCGATGCAGGGTCGTACGGCGGTGGTATTTGGCGTCGCCAACAAGCGCAGCATAGCCTGGGCGATCGCGCAAAGGCTGCAAGCTGCCGGCGCGAAGCTGGCCATCACCTATCAAAACGAACGGCTCAAGGAAGAGGCTGGCGATCTGATCAAGTCTCTGCCGGGAGCTGAAGCATTCATGTGCGACGTCTCCAGCGACGAACAGATCGCTTCGCTGTTCTTAACGTTGAAAGAGAAGTACGGAACGCTTCACACGATTGTGCACAGCGTTGCGTTTGCTCCAGCGGAAGAATTGAAGAATGATTTTGTGCAAACCACGCGCGAAGGTTTTCGCATCGCTCTGGATGTAAGTTGCTATTCGTTAATGGCAGTGAGTCGCGGCGCAGCTCCG
>Ga0137359_10005967_pt1 | contig 10082 bp, 9 predicted proteins | sample Mad1_40_16metaG_FD_108281 | JGI IMG/M metagenome (GOLD analysis project Ga0137359, IMG submission 108281) | Vadose zone soil microbial communities from Angelo Coast Range Reserve, California, USA - Mad1_40_16 metaG | ecosystem: Environmental > Terrestrial > Soil > Vadose zone | place: USA...
AATGGCGAGCGCCGCCAGCCCCTGCTTGGCCGCCCACATGTGATCGGCCACCACGGCCACCGCGTCGTCGAGGCGCACGATCTGGCGCACGCCGGGGACCGCCTTGGCCTTGCCGTCGTCCAGCCCGGCGACCTTGCCACCGACCACGGGGCTCGCGGCAACCGTGGCGACCTTCATTCCCGGCAACCGAACGTCGATGCCGAATTGCGCTGTCCCGTTGACCTTTGCGGGGCTGTCGAGCCGCTTGGCAGGCGTGCCGATCAGGGTGAAGTCCTTCGGGTCCTTGAGCCTCACTTGCGCCGGTACCGGCAGCTTCGCCGCGGCGTCCGCCAGGGCACCGTAGCCGAGCGTGCGGCCGGTCGGTGGATGGCTCACGCTGCCTTTCTGCGCGCGGCACGAGGATGGGTCCACGTTCCATCTCTGGGCCGCCGCGGCCACGAGCATGGTGCGCGCGGTGGCGCCCGCCTGCCGCAGCGGCTGGTACATCGCCGGCACCGAAGTCGAGCCTCCCGTCGCCTGGAACCCGATCAGCGGATTGGCGTACAGCTTGTCGTTGGGCGGAGCGTGCTCGACCTGAACCTGGTCGAGGCCCACCTCCAGCTCTTCCGCGACCAGCATCGGCATCGAGGTGTACATACCCTGCCCCATCTCGACCTGTGACACGATCACCGTCACCCCGCCGTTCCGGTCGATCCGGACGAACGCGTTCGGAGCGAAGGTGGCCTCGGCCGCCTTGGCGGTGCTCCTTCCCTCGAGCCGATCACCCGCTCGGCACCCGAGCAGCAGCCCACCTCCTGCCGAAGCGAGGACCACCACGAACTGCCGGCGCGACACTTGGTCCGAGGATGCCTTGGCCATGGTCAGGCTCCCTTCTCGGCGATCGCGGGAGGATGCGCCACATGCTTGATGGCCGCCCGGATGCGCGTGTAGGTGCCACAGCGGCAGATGTTCCCTGACATGGCCGCATCGATGTCGGCATCGCTGGGGTGGGCATTCTTGGCCAGGAGCGCCGAGGCGGACATGATCTGCCCGGACTGGCAGTAGCCGCACTGCACCACCTCCAGGTCCAGCCACGCCTGCTGCACCTTCTTGCCTGCCGGCGTTTCACCGATGGCCTCGATCGTCGTGATATGCTTGCCGGCCACCGCGCTGACAGGCGTGACGCAGGAGCGCGTGGGCTGCCCATCGAGGTGCACCGTGCAGGCGCCGCAGGCGGCGATCCCGCAGCCGAACTTGGTGCCGGTGAGTCCGATCACATCGCGCAGCACCCACAGCACCGGCATGTCGGGAGGCACATCCACCCGCTGCGTCTTCCCGTTGATCGTGAGCTCTTGCATGCGTCATTTCCTCCAGGCGTTGCGCCCCGTTGCAGCCCCAGCCCGTCCCTCCCGCTCGCTCGAGGCGACATCACGCAAATGACCGGCTCCGGACCGAGGCGCCGTCGGACGCCGCACTGCGCTGTTCGATCCCGCCTGGCAAGGCGGCGACCAGCTCCGCCGTGGTAAGGATCTCATGGGCGAAGGTCGGGCCGTTCAACTCGTGCGCGGCGTACATCATTTCTTCACTGAAGGCGGCGGTGGCATCCTTGACCAGCGTGACGTGATAGCCCAGCTCCACGGCGAAGCGGCCGGTGGATTCGATACAGGTGTTGGCCAGCAGGCCGACCACGATCACCTGGATGATTCCCCGCTGCTTCAGGCGGAAATCGAGATCGGTGTTGGCAAACCCGCTCGAGCCCCAATGCTCCTTGATGACGATATCGCCCTGTTGCGGCCTGAAGTCGGGGTGCCATTCCCCGCCCCAGGTGCCTTTGGCGAAGGCTTCATGCTTTCCCCACTGGAGCTGGGAGGGATTCGGATGGTCCCAGGCCGAGTAGTCACCCGGCTCCCACCGGTGGTGGGGCACGATAAAGATCTGAATGCCGGCTCTGCGTATCGCGGTGGTGATGGTTCTCAGATTGTCGAGCAGCCCGACCTCGTCGGCCACACCTCGGACCATTGGCCAGAACTTGCCCCCGTCAGACAGGAAATCGTTGTAGGGATCGACCAGAAGCAGAGCCGTCCGGTCCTTGGTGTAAGTGGAGGCGACCATCTCATGTATCCCTCGGCTGTCCGGGCGCTTTGCCGGTGTCGATGAAGGCAGGATTTTTTGCTGACAGAACAATGCGCTTCGCGGCCGGAAGGCGATTGCACCTCCGTGCTACTGCTGGCGATCCGTCGCCCCCCCCTCCAGATTCAGGTACCCCAATGCCGCCAGGAGCCCGCATGCCGGAGTCGACTCCGATGGTCTTCGTCGTGGAGGATGACTCCTCGGTGCGCGAGGCGCTGGCGGGCTTGATCCGCTCGGCGGGATGGAACGTGGAGGTGTTCGTCTCGGCGAATGACTTCCTGGCCAATCCGAAGCCCGATGCGCCGAGCTGCCTGGTGCTGGACGTCGGATTGCCGGGCCTGAGTGGTCTCGACCTGCAGGCGCGGATGGCCGAGCGCCACGACGACATTCCGATCGTCTTCATCACCGGGCATGGCGATATCCCCATGTCGGTGCGCGCCATGAAGGCAGGAGCCGTCGAGTTCCTCACCAAGCCTTTCCACGACCAGGATCTGCTGGACGGTATTCAGCTGGCGATCGGCCGCGACCGTGCCGCCCGGAGCGGGGACGCCGAGCTGCGGGAGCTGCGGGAATGCTATGCGTCATTGACGCCCCGCGAGCGGCAGGTCATGGAGCTGGTGATCTCGGGTCGGCTGAACAAACAGGTGGCCGCCGAGCTCGGGACCAGCGAAATCACCATCAAGGTCCATCGTGGCCGGGTGATGACGAAGATGCGCGCCGCATCCCTGCCCGACCTGGTCAACCGAGCCGCGAAGCTGAGGCCGAGGCCGGCCGAGAAGCCGTAGGGTTATTCCGGCCACCACGCCTATACGAACGTATAATGGCTTCCCCTGCCTGGACCGCGCATCATCACCGATCCAGCGGCCCCATGGTGCGGATCCCGTGCTGTAGCACGGGACCACGGCGGGCATGGGATGGAGATTCCATGAGCGACCTCATTCCGTCCTCCACCGGTTACGCCGTCGCGAAAGACGCCGCGGACGTCGCCACTCTGCACGACCAGTATCGTCTCGCGATCGATACCATTCCAGGACTGGTCTGGACCGCCCTGCCCGACGGCCGCATCGATTTCCTCAACCAGCGCTGGCTGGAGTACACGGGCCTCACGCTCGGGGAGGCGATCGGCTGCGGCTGGGAGGCGGCAGTCTGCCCGGCAGACCTGCCCGCACTGCTGGATTATTGGCGCTCGCTCCTGGCGTCCGGCCGGCCCGGCGAGACGGAAGCACGCCTGCGGCGGCACGACGGGGTGAATCGCTGGTTCCTGTTTCGGGGCGTGCCGCAGTTCGACGACAAGGGCGACCTGGTCAAGTGGTATGGACAGACGGTGGATATCGAGGATCGCAAGCGGGCCGAGGAGGAGCTGAAGAAGCAGACGGCGCATCTCGATGAGCTGTTCGAGCTGGCGCCGCATGCGGTCGTCCTGGTGGATGCCACCGTGAGCGTCATCCGGGTGAACAAGGAATTCACCCGGATGTTCGGCTACACGCAGGAAGAGGCGGTGGGCCGGCCGCTGCTCGATCTGGTCGCGCCCGAGGAACGGCTGGCGGAATATCGGAACAACGCGAAGATGCTCTCGAGCGGGCAGAAGGTCGAGTCCGAGACCATACGGAGGCGCAAGGACGGTGTTCGTCTCGCGGTATCGATGACCGCGTCGCCAGTCCTGACGGCCGGGCCCATCGAAGGCTACATCATCTATCGCGACATCACCGAGCGCAAACGGGCCGAGGCGCTGCTCGCGGGCGAGAAACGGCTCCTCGAGATGATCGCCAAAGGCGAGCCCCTCCAGCGGACGCTGGAGGTGCTCTGCCGGCTGGTGGAGCAGGACTCCGACGGATCCATCTGCTCGATCCTGTTCGTGGACGAGGACGGCAAGCGACTTCGGCTCGGCGTCGCCCCCAGCCTTCCGGCATCCTACCGGAGAATGCTCGATGGCCGGCCAATCGCCCCGGACGAGGGCCCCTGCGCCATGGCGGCGCTCCGCGGGGAGACCGTCATCATCGAGGACTTCCGCACGGCGGCGGTGCCGGAGGACTACCGTGCAGTGGCCGCCGCCCATGGGCTCCGTGCCTGCTGGTCGGGGCCGGTGTTCTCGCTGGATGGAAAAGTCCTGGGGACCGTGGCGCTGTACTATCGCGCGCCGCGCACCCCGACCCAGCAGGAGTCCAACGTCATCGAGCAGTTTCGACACCTTGCCAGCATCGCCATCGAGCGGACCCAGGCCGAGAATGCCCTCCGGCGCAGCCAGGCCTACCTCGCGGAAGCACAACGGCTCAGCCTCACGGGCAGCTTTTCCTGGCGTCCCGCCACCGGCGCGATCACCTGGTCGGAGGAGACCTATCGGATCTTCGAGGTCGACCCGTCCGTCACGCCGACGATGGAGCTGGTCCGCGAGCGCATTCACCCGGCGGACGTCGCGTTCTTTCAAGAGAACGTCGAGCGCTCATCACGTGAGGGGCAGGCGCTGGCTTTCGAGCATCGTTTGTTGCTCCCGGACGGCTCCATCAGACATCTCCAGATCGTGGCGCATCCATGGAGAAACCAGCCCGATGAGCTGGTGGAATTCGTCGGGGCCGTCATGGATATCACGGAGCGCAAACGCGCTCAAGACGCGCTGGACCGGCTGCGCTCGGATCTGGCCCACGTGTCCCGCGTGAACACCCTGGGACAGATGGCCGCCTCCATCGCCCACGAGATCAACCAGCCGCTCGCCGGTATCGTGATCAACGGCAATGCCTCCCTGCGCTGGCTGGCAGGCGAGTCGCCGAATCTCCATGAGGCACGGGAAGCCACCCGTCGCATCGTCCGCGATGGGCAGCGCGCGGGCGACGTGATCGCGCGCCTGCGGTCCCTGTTCCAGAGAAGCGGGTCCCTGAAGGAGCGGCTGGACATCAACGATGTCGTCCAGGAGGTCGTGGCGATCACGCGAGGCGAGGTCCAGAAGGCCGGGGTCATGATTCGCACCCAGAGGCAGGACGACCTCCCTTCCGTCACGGGCGACCGGGTGCAGCTGCAGCAGCTGGTGCTGAACTTGATCATGAACGCCGTCGAAGCGATGAGCGGCGTGCAGGACCGGCTCCGAGAGATCGTGATCAGCACCGGGCTGGGCGAGGGTGATGAAGTGCTGGTCGCGGTGCGGGATTCCGGCATCGGTCTGGATCCGGAGGCCAAGGAGAAGATCTTCGACGCGTTCTATACGAGCAAGAGCGTGGGAATGGGCATGGGGTTGGCGATCAGCCGCTCCATCGCCGAGCATCATGGCGGACGTCTCTGGGCCATCTCGAACGACGGCCCGGGCGCGACCTTTCTGTTCACGATTCCCCGGAACTCCGACAGCGCCCCCTGAACTGCCGGCACCCGGGTGGCACTTACCCGAATCGACAGGTGTCCGCCTTCAGGCGTTCCACTCGTGTTGACAGAAGATCCAGGTTCACCGTGTCCCTGATTTCCGTAGTCGACGACGATCAGTCCATCCGCGAGTCCCTCCGGGGACTGCTCGAATCCGTCGGCTTCGCCGTGGAGACCTTCTCGTCCGCCCGCGACTTCCTGGACTCGGAGTGTCTCACGCGAACCGATTGCCTGATCCTGGATGTGCGCATGCCGGGCATGCGCGGACCCGATCTGCAGCGGGAATTGGCTCGTCGCGAATGTGACATTCCGATCGTGTTCATCACGGCGCACGGCGATGAGGAGGTCCGTCCGCGCGTGCTCTCCGAGGGTGCCGTGGATTGCCTGGTCAAGCCCTTCACCGAGGAAGCGCTGCTCACCGCCATACGCACGGCCCTCCCCACCTGACCAGCGAACCAGCGCCACGTCGCCTACCGGTCGTGTTATACCAACGTACAACACGCCTTTATACCAACGTACAATAGGCCACACCGGCACCGCGTCGTACTCTAGTGCGTGTGTACGGGGTGCCGGACCGCCCCCATCAATCACTGCCACATCGGGGAAGCGCGATGAGTGACCTCCTCGTTACATCGAGACGGCAAGGGACCGCGAGCGCGGGTGGGCATGCGGGAGCGGTCGAGATGAGGCCTGCCTTGAGAGAGGTACGACGCGACATCGAACGACCGCCGCTTCGGCTCCTGCCGGATAGTGACGACCAGCAATCCAGGGGGGCTCCGCCTCTCGGGCGCTCCAGGTTCCGCGGAGGCCTGGCTGGGGGCGCTCTTCGGCGGGTGAGGGCCTACATCGACGGCCATATCGGCGAACGCATCTCTCTGGACGAGCTGGCCCGCCAGGCGGGCGTCAGCCGCTTTCACTTTGCCAGACAGTTCCGGCTCAGTACCGGCGAGAGTCCGATGGGGTATCTGCGCCGGGTGCGGATAGAGCGCTCGAAGAGCATACTGCAGACCCGCGATGCAACTATCGCCGAAGTGGCCGCCAGGCTGGGCTTTTCGGATCAAAGCCACTTCACCAGGATCTTCGGACGCCTGGTTGGTGTGTCACCGGGGAGCTTTGCCAGGTGTGACGACTGGAGGTCGGGACCCGTGGCACGGGAGTGCGTACGGTCCATCGGCCTGCGCTGACGGCAGGCGTCGATCTCGAAATCGAGGGCGGCAATGGCGAATTCCACGACCCGGGGGCACTCCGTCGCGGCCCAGGTGCCGCCGTTCCCCCCGGGATTTCACACCCAGCGGATCGCCAGCAACGGCACGACGCTGTACGTCCGCGTCGGCGGCACCGGCCCGGCGGTGGTGTTGCTCCATGGCTTCGGCGAAACGGGCGACATGTGGTCGCCGCTGGCCGCCAAGCTCGCGGCCAACCACACGGTCATCGTCCCCGATCTGCGCGGGATGGGCTTGTCGGCGCGGCCGAGCGGCGGCTACGACAAGAAGACACAGGGCCATGATGTCGCCGGCGTGCTCGACGCGCTCAGGATCGATCAGGCCGACCTCGTCACGCACGATATCGGCAACATGGTCGGCTATGCCTTTGCCGCGGAATATCCCGCCCGCGTGCGCCACTTCGTCCTCATCGACGCGCCGCTGCCGGGTGTCGGCCCGTGGGACGACATCGTTCGCAGTCACGCCCTCTGGCACTTCTCCTTCTGGGGCCCCGATGCCGAGCGCCTCGTGGCCGGCCGGGAGCGCATCTACCTCGACCGGTTCTGGAACGAGTTCTCGGCCGATCCGAAGAAGTTCACTGAGGCTTCGCGGGTGCACTACGCCAGACTCTACGCCCAGCCGGGCGCCATGCACGCCGCCTTCGAGCAGTTCAAGGCCTTCGATCAGGATGCCATCGACAACAAGGCGTTCGTCGCCAAGGGGAAGCTGACCATGCCGGTGCTGGCGGTCGGGGGTGAGAACTCGTTCGGCCCGACGATGGCCGTCGTCATGCGCGCCGCGGCCACGAACGTCCAGGAGGCGATCGTCCCCAGCTCCGGGCATTGGATCATGGAGGAGAATCCGGCCGCGACGATCACGCTCGTCACCGACTTTCTGGCAAGTCACGCGTCCTCGATGGGCCCCCAGAGCCCGGCGGCTTCCGGCGTCGACGCTGGGAACGACCCGCACCGATGACTATGATGACTTTGTCGTAGGCCGTGGAGCGCGGCACCGCTGGACCGCCCGGCGTCGGAGTTTAGCAAGGCCACCTCTCAGGAGTTTCCCGATGGCCTGTATACGACGCCCGTCTATCGTTATATAGCTCTGTCAACCATCCCAAATCCGTAGCCCTTCACGCCCGATGACCTGGCCCGAAAGGTCCGGGAGGTGCTCGATGTGTCTTCCCGGACCGAGGCAGCCATGATCCCCTCTACCCACGCGGATGCGTGCATCCTGATCGTCGACGATGACCAGCGCAATCTGCGGGTGCTGGAGCGTGTGCTGGCCTCCGCGGGGTACCGGCGCATTACGGGCATCACCGATCCGGCGGCTGCGGTCGCGCGGTTCGGCGAGATCGAGCCGGATCTGCTGCTGCTCGATCTGCACATGCCGGAGATGGACGGGGTGGCTGTGACCGAGCGCCTCCGAGCCGCGCTACCCGCCTCCGAGTACTTTCCCATCCTGATGCTGACCGGCGATTCGTCCCCCGAAGCCTGCCGGCGGGCACTCGCGATGGGAGCGACGGACTTCGTCGCCAAGCCGTTCGACGTGCAGGAACTGCTCCTCCGGATCAGGAACCTCCTCGAGACCCGGTCTTTGCACCGCCAGGTCGCCCGGCATAACCAGGATCTGGAGCGCAAGGTGCGGGAGCGGACCGCCGAGCTGGAGACCTCCCAGCTGGACACCGTGGAGCGACTCGCATTGGCGGCCGAGTTCCGGGACGACGAGACCGGACGCCACACACAGCGGGTGGGAGAGCTGTCGGAGGCTCTGGCCCGTGCCCTCGGGTGGTCCGACGCCGACGCCACGCTCCTGCGGCACGCGGCGCCGCTGCATGACGTGGGAAAGATCGGCATCCCGGATGCGATCCTCCACAAACCGGGGCCGCTGACCCCGGAGCAGCGACGGACCATGCAGACACACGCCAAGATCGGGGCCCAGATCCTCTCTGGGGGCCGTTCGGAATTCATCCGGCTGGCCGAAGCGATCGCCCATTTCCATCACGAACGGTGGGATGGGAGCGGCTACCCGGAGCAACTGGTGGGAGGGGCGATCCCGGCGGCTGCCCGAATCGTGGCGGTGGCCGACTTCTTCGACGCCTTGGTCCACGACCGGGTGTATCGCAAGGCATGGTTGGCCGACAGGGTCTTCGCCGAGATCGCGAACGAGAGCGGGCGCGCCTTCGACCCGATTGCCGCGGCCGCATGCGAACGCGCCGACGTGCACGCGGCGATGATGGGCGTCGTAACTCGCGAGCCTAAGGAAACTCGGCACACCCCCGTGGCGTAGGGTGGTCTCCCGGTTCCGTGCCAAGGTACCCGACCTTCCCGGAGGGCTCGTGCGCCCACTCACCGTTCTGCTCCCCATTTCCCTGCTTGCCGCCCACGCGTCGCCCAAGACGGGCGACGACCTCGTGCGCCAGATGCACGCGCGGTATGCCGGCAAGTGGTACCGCAACATCACCTTCGTGCAGACGACCAGCTACCCCGACCGCCCCGCCGAGACCTGGTACGAGGCGGGGACCATTCCGGGCAAGTTGCGGATCGACGTGGCGCCGGCCGACAGCATGACGGCGTTCATGTTCGTGGGTGACTCGACGGTGGTCTTCCGCGGCGGGAAGCGGGTCGGCGCGCGACAGGATCGGAACCTGCTCATGACCCTGGGCTTCGACGTCTACGGCCAGCCGCCGGAGACGACCATCGCGCAGCTCAAGGCGGAGGGGATCGACCTGAGCAAGCTGCACGAGGACAGGTGGAACGGCTCCAAGGTCTGGGTCGTGGGCGCCGACAAGGGCGACACGACGACGAGCCAGTTCTGGATCGAGAAGGACCGCCTGCTCTTCGTCAGGCTGGTCGAGGCGCGCAAGAATCCGAAGCAACCGGAGGGAGCGGACAACCTGCTGGACGTCACGTTCGAGCGCTACCAGCCGCTGGGCAGAGGCTGGGTGGCACCTGAAGTGGTGATCAAAGTGAACGGGAAGGAGGTCCAGCGCGAGCAGTACCGCGACATCCGCGCCGACGTGCCGTTGCAGGCGGACCTTTACGATACGCAGATCTACCGGAAGGCGGAGTGGATCGGAAGCCGGTAGCCGGCCCTGGCGTCTCGATCGAACGAATCGACGCCGTCGCTCCCACCTCGAACTGAGACGCACGAATCCACGGTCGGCATCCCTACGATTGCCGAAGCAGGCGCCGGCCGGTCGCGGAGCCAAGGTGATCGGTCCACCGCGTGCGAGCGCGACGGCTGAGCGTCATTTCGGGCGCTCCGCCCCGGAACTCGAACGCCTCTTCCGACAATGCGCGGACCTCCGGCGGGTCAGGGTGCTTGCCGTGCGCGCCATTTCTGCGCGCCTCGACCAGCCTGACGAAGAGCAGGCGGTCCTTCTCGATCCAGAACTGGCTCGTCGTCGTGTCGCCCTTGTCGGCG
>Ga0137359_10005968_pt1 | contig 10082 bp, 11 predicted proteins | sample Mad1_40_16metaG_FD_108281 | JGI IMG/M metagenome (GOLD analysis project Ga0137359, IMG submission 108281) | Vadose zone soil microbial communities from Angelo Coast Range Reserve, California, USA - Mad1_40_16 metaG | ecosystem: Environmental > Terrestrial > Soil > Vadose zone | place: USA...
CTCGATCCCGGCCGCACCGCGCTCCTCGTCGTCGACATGCAGCGCGGCTTCGTGGAAGAGGGCCAGGTCATGGAGGTCCCGCCGGCCCGCGAGGCGCTGCCCCGCATCCAGGAGCTGCTCGGCATCTTCAGGGAGAAGGGCCTGCCGGTGGTCTTCACCGAGTTCACCTACTCGCCCGCCGCGCCGCTCCTGATCGGCGAGCTGCACCCGGAGCACCGGCGGGCGACGCCGGGCGCCGCGACCGGCTTCGGCCGGCCCTCGTCCTCCTGCCTCGAGGGCGACCCGAGCGCGAGCGTCGTCCCGGAGCTGGCGCCGCGCGCCGACGAGCTGGTGGTGCGCAAGCACTACTACGACGGCTTCAACGGGACCGTGCTGGACGGGGCGCTCCGCGCCCGCGGGGTCACCACCCTGGTGGTCACCGGGACCATGACCGACATCTGCGTGCTCGCCACCGTGATCGGCGCCTTCAACCGGGAGTACCGCGTCCTGGTGGTGGACGACGGGGTGTCCACGCTCTGGCCCGAGATCCAGCGCGCCACGCTCGACATCATCCGCCGCGCCTACGCCCGCGTCCTCTCGGCCAAGGAGCTGGCCGACGAGCTGGCGCGCTGGTGAGGAGCGATATGCTAAGGTCGACCCCATGAGCCACGGACTGCGCTTCCACGGCTGCATGCCGGCCAACATCCTGCCGTTCACCGCGGACCTCGCCATCGACGAGCCCGCCTACCGCAAGCATCTCCGCTGGCTCGTGGACGCGCCCGGCGTCACCGGCCTGGTGGCCAACGGCCACGCGGCCGAGGTGGCCTCGCTCACCCGCGAGGAGCGCCGGCGCACGCTCGCGATGGCCCTCGACGAGGTCGCGGGCAAGGTCCCGGTGGTCACCGGCATCTACTCGGACGGCACGCTCGAGGCGGTGGAGCTGGCGCGCGACGCGCGGGCCGCGGGCGCGACCGGGCTGCTGGTCTTCCCGCCCACGCTCTTCATGTGGGGCGCGCAGATCAAGCCGGACATGGTGCTCCGTCACTTCCAGACGCTCGCCGACGCGGTCGACCTGCCGCTCGTGGTCTTCGAGTACCCGGTCGCCTCCGGCATCGGCTACAGCCCGGAGACGCTGGCCGAGCTCTGCAAGATCCCGACGGTCGCGGCGGTCAAGGACTGGTCCAACGAGATCGTCTCCTACGAGAAGAACCTGCGGGCGGTGCGCGCGACGGGGCGCCCGGTCGCGGTCATGTCCTCGTTCACCATGTCGCTGATGGCGAGCTTCCTGCTCGGCGCCGACGGGTGCATCTCCGGGATGGGCAGCGTGACCGCGGACGTGCAGGCGGCCCTGTTCGCCGCGGTGCAGGCGGGCCGCCTCGACGAGGCGCGCCGGCTCAACGATCGCATGGCGCCGCTCGTCAACGTGTTCTACGCCCCGCCGTTCGTGGACATGCACAACCGGATGAAGGAGGCTCTCGCCATCCTCGGCCGGATCCCGGCCGCGCACGTGCGGCCGCCCCTCACCGCGATCTCCGACGACGAGCGCCACCGCATCCGACTCGCGCTGCGGGCCTCCGGCCTGTCCTCCTAGCCGCGCTCGCGGCGCGGTCCCGCAACTCGACCGTGTAAGTGCACCCTTGCACGGTGGAGGGCTTTACGGTATAAAACCCGCCAATCTCTCCGTCCCAGCGAGGTCGAATGGCAGGTCCGGCCGGTCGTAGCCCCGACGAAGAAGCCCTGCTCCAGAAGGCGATGCGGGTCCTCCCGGGAGGTGTCCTGGGCGGATACTATGCGCCGCAGGAGCTCGCGTTCGTGGTCCGCGAGGCGCACGGGCCCCGCCTCTACGACTTCTCGGGCCGCGAGTACATTGACTACATCCTGGGCAGCGGCCCGCTGGTGCTGGGCCACGCCCACCCCGCGGTGGTGGCCGCGGTGAAGGCGCAGCTCCGCAAGGGCACGACCTACTTCCAGCTCAGCGAGCCCACCCTGTCCCTCGCGGAGGAGATCTGCCGCGCGGTGCCGTGCGCGGAGCAGGTCCGCTTCTGCGGCAGCGGCAGCGAGGCGACCTTCTTCGCGCTGCGGGTCGCGCGCGCCTATCGGCGGCGGGACAAGATCCTCAAGTTCGAGGGCGGCTTCCACGGGGTGCACGACTACTCCCTGATGAGCGTCGGCCCGCGCGAGCCGAAGGCGTTCCCGGCGCCGACTCCGGACTCGGCCGGCATCCCGCACGCGATCCAGGGCGAGGTCCTCATCGCCCCGTTCAACGACTTGGCCGAGGCCGAGGCCATGATCGAGGCGCACCATCACGATCTCGCCGCGGTGATCATGGAGCCGTTCCAGCGGCTGATCGTGCCGCAGCCGGGCTTTCTCCAGGGCGTGCGGGCGATCACCGCGCGGCACGACATCCCGCTGGTCTTCGACGAGATCGTCACCGGCTTCCGCTTCGCCTACGGCGGCGCCCAGCAGTACTACGGGGTGGTGCCGGACCTGGCCGCCTTCGGCAAGATCGTCGGCGGGGGCTTCCCGCTCGCCGCGGTGGCGGGCCGGCGCGACATCATGCGGCACTTCTCCCACGACCTCGACGGCACCGGAGAGTTCGTGCAGCAGGCGGGCACGCTCAACGGCAACCCGATCGCGGCCGCGGCCGGCCTCGCCACCCTGGCCGAGCTGCGCCGACCCGGCAGCTACGAGCGCCTCTTCGCGACCGGGGCGCGCCTCAAGCAGGGGCTCGAGGCGGCGGCCCGCCGGGCGGGGCTGTCCGCCCAGGTGGCGGGCGAGGCGCCGGTGTTCGAGATCTACTTCACCGACCGGCCCATCACCGACTACCGCGCCACCCTCACCGCGGACCGCGACCGGCACGCCGCGTTCACCCGCGAGATGCTCGTGCGGGGCGTGGTGAAGGCGGCGCAGAAGTTCTACGTCTCGCTCGTCCACACCGACACCGAGGTCGCCCGCACGCTGCAGGTCTTCGAGGAATCGCTGGCCGCGGTGGCGGGAACTTCCCACTGAGCGGCTCGATTACAGAACAACAGGAGGCTCTCCCCATGGCCAATCACGGCATCGAGCACGTCGAGGAGTTCTGGTATCGCGGCAAGATCACCCGGCGGCGGTGGCTCGGCCTGAGCGCGGCCGCGGCGGGCGCGCTCGGCTCCGGCCTGCTCGTCCCCGCCCCGTGGCGGGACGCGTTCGGCCAGGCCAAGCCGTACAAGATCGGCACGCTCCAGCCTCTGTCGGGTACCGCGGCGGCCGGGGGCAAGACCGCCCTCGTCGGCGTGCAGATGGCGGTGGACCGCATCAACAAGTCGGGCGGGGTCAATGGCCGCCCCATCGAGCTGATCGTCGCCGACTACGAGTCCAAGCCCGACGTGGGGCGGCGCAAGGCGGAGAAGCTGGTGCTCGAGGACAAGATCGACGCGCACGCGGGCGGCTACCTCTCCAACGTGTGCCTCGCGTGCATGCCGGTGTACGAGGAGCACAAGCTGGTCAACATGATCACAGTGTGCCTCGACACCACGATCACCACCTCCAGGTGCAGCCGCTATACGTTCAGGCCCTTCGACTTCGCCCCTTCCCAGGCGGTGGCCATCGCCCCGCACATGGTCAACAAGATCGGGAAGAAGTGGCACATCGCGTTCGCGGACTATGCCTGGGGCCAATCAACGCGTGATGCCTACGTCGAGCAGATCAAGAAGAACGGCGGCGAGGTGACGGGCACCACCGGGGTCCCGCTCACCACCTCGGACATGACCGCGTTCCTCAGCAAGATCAGCGGGAGCTTCGACGGCCTCTTCGGCATCTTCTTCGGACCGCAGGGCATCTCCTTCGTCAACCAGAGTTTCGACCTTGGCCTCTCGAAGAAGGCGCGGATCGCGGGCGACGGAGCCATCGTGGTGGCCACCAGCTTGCCTGCCATGGGGGCCAAGGCCGACGGGTTCGTCGGCGTCGACCGGTACATCCCGCTGCTGGAGGGACCGTTCAACACCTCGTACCACAAGAAGTTCCTCGACGACTCGGTGGCGCGCCTGACGCCGATTGGCGTCACCCTGCCCGATCGCTACGTGCAGTCCAACTACGAGGGGGTCAACTTCCTCAAGCTCGGCATGGAGCGGTCGAAGTTCCGCGGGCGCGAGGACAGCATGAAGCTGATCGAGGCGCTCGAGGGCATGGAGGTCAAGGAGTCCGACGACTTCCCGCAGGGCGACAAGACGCTTCGCAGGGAGGACCATCAGGCCTTCGTGCGCGAGTTCATCTTCGAAGTCCGCGACATGAAGTACAAGATCCTCGACATCATCCCGAAGGAAAAGACGGTCGTTCCGCCCGCGTGCAAGTTCGCGTAGCCGCGTGACGGCCTCCCACGCTGAGGCGCCGGGCGCCCCGGTCCAGTTGGACCGGGGCGCCCGGGACCCGATCCTTCGAACGGACGGGCTCACCATGCGCTTCGGCGGCCTCACCGCCGTCGGCAACGTGAGCCTGACGGTGCCCCGGGGCGAGATCCGCGCCATCATCGGCCCCAACGGGGCCGGCAAGAGCACCTTCTTCAACTGCGTGACCGGCGTGCTGAGCCCGACGAGTGGGCGCATCTTCCTGAACGGCGAGGACGTGGCGGGGCTGCCCCCGCACCGGATCTCCCACAAGGGACTCGCGCGCTCGTACCAGATCACCAATATCCTGCCCGGCGCGACGGTGCTGGAGAACGGACGCATCGCGGCCCAGTCCCGCCACCACGGCTGGAGCCTCCTGCGCCATCACCGGAGCTACCGCGATCTCCTCGAGCGGGCCCGGTCGGTCCTCGAGGCGGTGGGCCTCCTCGAGAAGGAGGCCGAGCTGGCCGCCAACCTCTCCCACGGCGAGCAGCGCAATCTCGAGATCGCCATCGCGCTGGCCACCGATCCCCAGCTCCTGTGCCTCGACGAGCCGACCGCGGGCATGAGCGTGACCGAGACCCACGCCACCGTCGAGCTGGTGCGGCGCATCGCCCGGAACCTCACCATCCTCGTCGTCGAGCACGACATGGAGGTGGTGATGAACCTGGCCCACCGGATCACCGTGCTCCACTACGGCGAGGTGCTGGCCGAGGGGACGCCCGACGAGATCCAGTCGAACCCGCGCGTGCAGGAAGTCTACCTGAAGGGCTGATGCTCACGCTGACCGACGTCCACACCCACTACGCGAAAAGCCACATCCTCCACGGCATCTCCCTGGAGGTGCAGCCCGGCGAGGTCGTCGGGCTCCTCGGGCGCAACGGGGTGGGCAAGTCCACCACGCTGAAGAGCATCATGGGCCTCGTGCGGCCCTCACAGGGGCGGATCACGTTCGAGGGCCGCGACATCACCGGCATGGCGTCGCACAAGGTCGCGCACCTCGGCATCGCCTACGTTCCGGAAGACCGGCGCATCTTCAAGCTCCTCACCGTGATGGAGAACCTCCGGACCGGCCTCGACCGGGGCGGCCTCACCGAGGGGCGGCGCAAGGAGCTGCTCGACAAGGTCTACGAGAGCTTTCCGGTGCTCGGGGAGCGGAAGCGTCAGCTCGGGGGCACGCTGTCAGGCGGCGAGCAGCAGATGCTCGCGATCGCCCGCGCGATGATGCTCGAGCCCAAGATCATCCTGCTCGACGAGCCGACCGAAGGGCTCATGCCGCGCATGGTCTCGCAGATCCGCGACATCATCGCCCGGCTGCACCGGGACCGCGTCGCGATCCTCCTCGTGGAGCAGGACGTCGGGCTGACCCTCGGCGCCTCCAGCCGCTGCTACATCATGGAGAAGGGCCTCATGCGTCATCATGGGCCCTCGGCCGATCTCAAGGCCGATCCGGCGGTCATCCACCAGTACATGGGAGTGTGAGCGGTGTTCGAGCAGATCCTCGTGCAGACGGTCAACGGGCTCGTCAACGGGATGGTGCTCGCGCTCGTCGCCTCGGGCCTGACCCTGATCTTCGGCATCATGGACGTGGTCAACTTCGCCCACGGCGACCTCGTGATGCTCGGCGGGTTCACCGGGGCGGTCACGGTGGCCCACACCGGGAACTTCTGGCTGGGGCTGCTGGTGGCGTCGCTGGCCCTCGCGGTCTTCGGGGCGCTGCTCCAGATCACCACGCTCCGTCCCCTGATCGGACGCGATCCTCTGACCACCATCATCGCGACCTTCGGCATCTCGCTGGTGCTCCAGAAGTACGCCCTCTGGCAGTTCGGCCCGACGGCCCAGAACATCCCGCAGCCCATCCCCGGCCGGTTCGAGCTGTTCTACCTGCAGTACCCCTGGTATCGCCTGGGCGCCGCGGTGATGGCCGGCGCCATCATCGGCGCGCTCTATCTCTTCCTGAAGTACGGCAAGTACGGAATCTGGATCCGCGCCACCACCCAGGACCGGGTGATGGCCTCTGCGATGGGCATCCCGGTGCCACTGGTCCACACCGGCGTGTTCGCGATCGGCTCCGCCATGGCGGCCGCCTCCGGTGTGCTGTTCGCACCCCTGGCCGCGGTGACCCAGACCATGGGCTTCGACTTCACCCTGCGCGCCTTCATCGTGGTGGTCGTGGGCGGGATGGGCAACCTGGGCGGATCGATCCTCGCGGCCCTCTTCATCAGCCTGCTGGAGGCGTACGCCTCGCTGGTCGTGAGCCCCTCCCAGGCCGTCATCGTCTCGTTCGTCGCCTTGATCCTCACCCTGCTCTTCCGGCCGACGGGCCTGTTCGTACCCACGCCGAAGTGACGCCCATGGCCTCCCCGACGAACCGCAGGTTCTGGATCGTGTTCCTGGCGGTGGCGGCCGCCCTCGCACTCGTCCCGCTCGGGCTTCCCGAGTTCTGGCGGAAGTTCCTCACCGAGATCCTCATCTGGGGACTGCTCGCCATGTCCTCGGACATCCTCATCGGCTATACCGGCATGGTGTCCTTCGGGCACTCCGCCTTCTTCGGGCTGGGGCTCTACGGCGCGGCCACCGCGCTGCTGGTGCTGCGCTCTCCCAATCTCTGGGCCGCGATGTTCGTGGGGCTCACGGCCGCGGCGATGATCGCGATCTTCGTGGCCTACTTCTCGACCCGCCTGCGCGACATCTACTTCGCCATCACGACGCTCGTCTTCTCGCAGATCTTCTACGTGGTCATCTTCACGTGGACCGACCTCACCGGCGGGGAGAATGGCCTGTACTTCAGCCAGCCGCCGTTCACCATCCCCGGGCTCTGGAGCGTGCGCTTCTCGACGGTGAGCCTCCACTGGTTCATCCTCGCGGTCGTGGCGATCTCCTACCTACTCCTCCGTCGCATCACCCAGTCGCCGTTCGGCATGGTGCTCCAGTCCATCCGGGAAAACGAGCCGCGGACCCGCGCCATCGGCTATCACGTGGAGCGCTACAAGATCGTGGCCGTGATGCTCTCGGGCCTGTTCGCCGGGCTCGCCGGCGTGCTCTACGCGATCCAGCACCGCTTCGCGGCACCCGACTTCGTGTTCTTCACGGTGTCGGGCGAGGTGGTGATCTTCAACGTCATGGGTGGGATGGGCACCCTCGTGGGCCCGCTGGTGGGCGCCGCGTTCTTCCTGCTGCTGCGCGAGGGCCTGTCCCGATTCTGGACCGAGTACTATCTGATCCCGCTCGGCATCGCCTTCACCGCCATGGTGATCTTCATGCCCCAGGGGCTCCTGGGCTTCTGGAAGCGACGGCTGAACCAGTAGGGATCCCGCGCCCCTCAGACGCCGGTCGAGCCGAAGCCGCCCGTTCCGCGTCGGCTCTCTCCCAGCTCCCGCACCTCCACCAGGCTCGCCCGCGCCACCGGCTGGATCACGAGCTGCGCGATGCGCTCGCCGCGGCCGATGGTCACCGCCTCGGTCCCGTGGTTGACGAGCAGCACCCCGATCTCGCCGCGATACCCCGAGTCGATGAGGCCGGGCGCGTTCAGCACGGTCACGCCGGCGCGAAGCGCCAGCCCCGATCGCGGCAGCACCAGCCCCGCGTAGCCGTCGGGGATCGCCATGCGCAGCCCGGTCGGCACGAGCTGGCGGCCGGAGGGTGGCAGCGTCACCGCCGTCGCCGCCGCGAGGTCGAGGCCCGCGTCACCCTCGCGCGCATAGGCGGGGAGCGCGAGGCTCGGATCGTCGCGTATCACTTCGATGCGGACCACGGGATCGAATCGATCGGTCACTCGAGGCGTCTCCGCGAAGGGATTGCGCGCGCTACTCGTGCGCGCTCGCGAAGAGTAGCAGAAACCGAGGCCGGCTTGACAAAATTGGGAGTGCGCCGCCGAGCGTATCGATCCGCAACTACTCAATAGTACAGGCATATTTTGCTGGCCTCCTCCTTGCTATTCCACTGATCGCGGTTGCAGGCAGACCCAAGCGAGGAGGCGGCGGACATGCTGGAGCGACTGGGACCGTCGGGCCTGCTGAGGCTGGCCACGGTGATCACGCTGGGAGCCTCGCTCCTGCTGTCCGGCTGCGCGGCGTCTACTCACGGGGCGACGCAGACCGCCGCCGATGAGAAGGAAGGCTGGAGCCGCTGCGATCACGGCCGCCCGGGCACGATCACCCTCGTGTGCTGGAAACGCTAGGCGACTCGTGATGCGCGCGCACGCCGGTCTTCGCCCCCTGCTCACGCTCGCCGTCGTGCTCGCGCTCGCGCCCGCCGCGCCCGCGCGCGGTGAGAACATGGCGGACTTGGCCCCGGAGATCGCGCGCCTGCGCGCACGCCTGGCCGACAACGCGGCGCGGGAGCAGCACTGCATGGCCGGGGCGACCCAGCCGGTGTGGACCGCATCGCTGGCCACCGACCTCAAGGATCTGCGGGATCGCGCCCGCCAGGCCGCCAGCGAGGGCGCCGCCGCGGACGCCCAGCGCTGGAAGGATCTGGCGCGCAAGGCGGAAGCCCTCGAGACGCAGGCGGCGGTGAACGCGCGCACCGGCGCCGAGCTATTCCAGAGCCAGCAGATCGGGCTCGACTGTCTGGATCGCTTCGCAGGCGAGCGCGAGGCCCTGCACGCCTCCCTCGAGGTGGCGGTGGCCGATCCGGCCGCCTACGGCGACTCGCTCCGGCAGGCGCGCGAGCACGGCGCCGCGCGGCTCCGACAGGACCTGGCGCGGCTCCAGGAGCGGAGCCGTGCGCTCTCCGCGCAGTGGAAGCGGACCCCGCCGGAGGCCGGCGCGGGCGCGGCCAGTCTCAAGGCCGAGATCGACGGGCTGAGGCGCCGCCACACCGTGGTTCTCGAGAGCGAGGCCGCTCGCACGCTGGCCGACCCGTCCCTGCGGGCCGCCGAGGCCCTCGTGGCCGCCGCGGCCGCGTGGGAGCAGGAGCGCGTGACGGAAAGCCGGCTCGCCGCGACGCGGGACGAGGCGGAGCGGCGGCTGGTGGCCCGGGAACGCGACGAGGCGGGACGGGTGGCGCGCGACTACTGGGCGACGGCCGAGCGACTGCTCGCCCGGTGAAGCGGGCCGCCTACGCGGGCGGGAAGAGCGTCCCCAGCAGCTGGCGGAACTCCTTGAGCTTGAACGGCTTGGCGACCACCGGCAGCTTGGAGTCCTTGAGGAATTGCCGGTAGCCCGGCGCTTCGTCCTCGCCGGTGATGAAAACGAACCCCGGCGGCGCCGCCGGCCAGCGCTTGCAGATCTCCTCGTAGAGCTTGGGCCCGTCCATCTGGGGCATCTGCAGGTCGCTCACCACCAGGTCGTAGGCCTGCGCCTCGAATAGCTGGATCGCAGCCGTCCCGTTCTCGGCCGGATCCACGGTGTGCCCGTCCGCCGAGAGGGCCTCCACCAGCAACTCACGCATGTGCTCCTGATCGTCGACCACGAGGATGCGTAGCGTCCGCATACCCCGAGTCTAGCAGAGAGGGCCGCCTGGGCGTATCGGTTGGAACACGGGAGGTGCGCCCCGAGGGAACCACCGGCGCGGCCTTGCGTTAGCACCGGTGACATGTGGCGCTTCGTCCTCGCGATCTGCCTCGTGGCCTCGTCTGCCGCCGCTTCCGGGGCCGCCGGACCGGCCGACGTCGCACGGGGTAAGTATCTCTTCGGCGCCGCCGCCGGCTGCGGCTGCCACACCGAGCTCAAGGGACCGCCGAACGCGGGCGGCAAGAAGTTCGCGGGCCCCTTCGGGACGGTCTACTCGGCCAACATC
>Ga0137359_10005970_pt1 | contig 10080 bp, 8 predicted proteins | sample Mad1_40_16metaG_FD_108281 | JGI IMG/M metagenome (GOLD analysis project Ga0137359, IMG submission 108281) | Vadose zone soil microbial communities from Angelo Coast Range Reserve, California, USA - Mad1_40_16 metaG | ecosystem: Environmental > Terrestrial > Soil > Vadose zone | place: USA...
ATTCCGGGACGTCTGCCGTAGTCCGACCCAGGACTCATAAGTCTTTTGTACGCTAGCTGACACAAACTTGCAGATTAATCCGAATGGGATCAACGGTGCGCGGAATCGAAATTGCCTACAACCCGCCGACATGGGAAACGAGAACCTGGTAAATCAACAATCGTTGAGATCGATCGCTCGCAGAGATCAATTCGAGCAACTGATACGAGTGAGGTATGAGTTGGCGTCGCGTCTACTCCACGAAGTACGAGGCATGATGCTGGCCGTTCGGGGCTACACGCGGATGGTGATTGAGGGCTCAGCAGGTTCGGTTAATGAAGAACAGCGCAAGCTACTCGCGGTCGTGTTTGAGAACGCCAACAGAGCGACTGACCGCCTGACTTCAATAGGCGACCTCCTCCCAGATCGGGAACAAATTTCGGAGCGTGTGGATGTGCTGGGGTTACTTCAAGACAATCTGGCATTGATCGAAGACCGTGCCCGGGCCATCGGTACACGCGTTGAGAAGCGGCTGCTGAGCGAACCGTGTTCGGTCCTGGCCGATAGGCCGGCACTCAGCATTGCATTGTTTTTGATGATGTTAAACATGCTCAGGATTTCCCGAGGTACAGGGAAGGTTGTCGTCGAGGCATTCAGCAGCGATGAAAGCTCGCAGTTAGCGATTAACGTGTCTCACGAAGGGGCAAGCCTTGAACCTGAACATTTGAGCAGAATCCTCGAACTTGGGCCCACTCAGATTCAGGATGACTTTGAATTAGGACTCTGCCTGGTCCGGGACATCGTTCGCCGACACGGAGGTCATTTCTTAATAGAAAACAGGTTTGGGGAACGGCTGAGTTTTGTGGTCAGGCTTCCCGTGACTCCAACTAATCTCCTGGAGCTGTGAACGAGAGCAATGCAGAACACACCTGTGCTCGTCGTGGATGATGAATGGACGGTTTGCGATTACGTTGCCCGCTTTTTGTCCTCGCATGGCTACGCTGTCGATTGCGCCTCCTCGGGCGAGGAAGCCGTCGCCCGTCTGAAACGTGGGAAATACCCTTCGCTGATGATTCTGGACCTTCTCCTGCCGGGATTGAGCGGACTCGAGTTACTCGAATACGTAAAAAAAACCGGCTCAGCGATTCCCGTCATTATTCTCTCGTCGGAACGCCAAACGCGCACGGTCGTACAAGCTATAAAACTGGGCGCTGCAGACTACCTCGTCAAACCCTTTGAGAACGAAGAGCTCGAGTTTTCAGTCAAGACCATCATGGAACGACAGAGCTTGCTGAGAGAGATAAGCAGCTTGCGTCGGCAACTGGCGGACAACTACGAACGAGATCTGGTGTCTTGCGACCCCAAGGTCATGAAGATCAAAGAAATCGCAAGGCAGGTGGCCGACACAAGTCTACCTGTCATCATCGTTGGTGAATCGGGGGTTGGCAAAGAGGTAATGGCACACTTCATCCATGACTTTGGCGAACGTCGCGACAGACCGTTCATCAAGGTCAACTGTGCCGCCTTGCCGAACGAGTTGCTCGAATCCGAACTGTTTGGCTACGAACGGGGCGCGTTTACCGGCGCCATTTCGGATAATCCCGGCAAATTCGAACTTGCGCATCAGGGCACGATACTGTTGGATGAGATTGCCGAGATGACGCCTCATCTCCAGGCAAAACTTCTTCACGTCCTCCAGGACGGTGAGTTTAGACGGCTCGGCGGAAAGAAAATCATCCGAGTGGATGCCCGCGTCCTTGCCGCGACCAACAAACGAGTGGAGGACTTGCTTGCTGCCGGAAAGTTCCGGGAAGATCTCTATTTCCGATTAAACGTCATCAAGCTCGAAATCCCGCCTTTGCGGGAACGCCGTGACGATATTCCCATGCTCGCCAACTATTTCTTTCAAAAGTACCGCGGCCTTCAAGGCAGCACCGTGGAGCGGTTGCCGCTCGAGCTGCTGAGTGCGTTTCTTCATTACTCGTGGCCTGGTAATGTGCGCCAGCTGGAAAATGCCATCAGAAGCTACTTGATCCTGCAGGACGTAAACCTTGTCATCGAGCGGCTGAACGAAGCGAGGCCGCAAACGGATCGAGTGCCCGGCAGCCTCAACCTCCACGCATATTCTTCTCAAGCTGCAGAACAGACTGAAAAGGCACTGATCGCTCAGGCGCTGGATGAAACCGGATGGAATCGCAAGGAGGCGGCGCGGCGGCTGCAAATTTCGTACAGGGCGCTTCGCGGTAAGATCAAAAAATGGCAAATGGATAAGACCAGGAATAATTCACCTACAGAAGTGATCTGACGATTTTCATACGATTCGTGCAAGAGGATACGATGGGCGACAATCCCTCGGAGGAGGGACGCAGGACATATCCGTCCGAAGAAGTTCGGGCGCAACGGTTCATCTTGCTGTCCGAAGCGGACAAACTCCTCACATCTCTCGACTACAAGGCGGTTCTCCCGGACCTTGCAAACCTTCTGGTCAATGGGAACCGCGCCGGCGCGTACCTCGCGGATTGGTGTGCGATCGATGTCGTTGAAGAAGACCAGCTTCGGACTATCGCGGTTGCATGCGCCCAGTCCCTGAAAGAGCGATGGAACGATAACGTTCCCTCTGCCTTCGTGTGCGGCGCGCGAGACCGTGTATTGACTACAGGAAAATCAGAACTGTATTCCGAAATCGAAGAGGGCGGTGTGAAGTCCGCGATCTTTGTGCCCCTTCGTAGTCAAGATCGGATTGTGGGGAGAATGACTCTTCTGATCGCTGAATCCGAAGATCATTACGGACCTTCCGGATTGATGCTGGCCGAGGAACTCGCGAACCGCATAGCGATCGGATTCGAAAATTGCCTGCGTCATCGCCAGCTGATGGCCCAACGAGACAGGATCGAAGAAGCCAGCATTGCGAAAGACGAATTCCTGACGATGCTGAGTCATGAGTTAGGCAATATGGTTATGCCGATCATCGGCTTCGTCGGCAGTTTAAAGCGCCGGACTGCCCTCATGGAAGATGTGCTGTTGAGAGAAGAGATCCTGGCATTGGAGCGCAACGCTCAACAGGTGTCCCGTCTTGTCCGCGATTGCCTGGACATGACACGCATCACAACTGGAAAGATGGCGATCGAAAACGATGTGGTTGATCTGAACGAGATCGTTCGCGTATCCGTGACGGCCGTGGAAGATCGGGCTCATGCAAAAGGGCTCAGCCTCTTCATGATGTTGCCGAAGTCCGGGCCGCTTATCTGGGCGGATCGAACACGGTTAGAGCAAATTGTAGTCAACGTGCTCATGAATGCCGTGAAGTATACGGACACCGGCCTGATCGCGGTTACCGTCCGAACGCGCGATGAGGAAGCTGAATTTCAAGTCAGGGACACCGGCATCGGCATTTCGGAAGAGTTCCTCGACAAAATTTTCGAGCCTTTCCAGACGGGCACGAACGCCTGCCTGGCGCGTGGCGCCGGTCTGGGTATAGGACTGTCCATCGCCAGGCACCTCACGGCGTTACACGGCGGTCGGATCTGGGCTGAAAGCGGTGGCGATGGAAAGGGGAGCACGTTCTATGTACGCCTTCCATTGGCTTCACCGCAACATACCAGCCGGCCGGTCTCTGCCCAGTTCCCGCAAACCCCGGGGAGGCCGGTGAAGCTTCTGTTCATCGACGACGTTGCGGATATTCTCTTCATGATGAAGAGGGAGTTCGAACACAGAGGATATTCCGTCCTGACCAGCCGGCAGGGAAGAACCGGACTGGAGATCGCCAAACGCGAGTTGCCGGACTTGATCGTTTCCGACATAAAGATGCCCGATGTCGATGGCTATGAGCTGATTCGTGGTATTCGCGCACTTCCGGCGCTTTCTGCGACGCCAGTCGTTGCCCTGACGGGATTTGGCATGAAGCCGGATGTCGATCATGCCTTAAAACTGGGTTATACCGCCCACCTCAGCAAACCTATCGACGTCGAGCAGCTCATAGAGCTGGTCCAGAGATTGACCGCCAAACCAAAACAACGTAGCGCTTCCGCACGATGACCTGGCAGGATCCTGCCTTCCGTTAACTCAAAGCGGCGGCGCTCTGCCACCTTGGATACCTGAAGATCCCGATCAGGTCTTACCAAACTCCTGGAAATCATGGCTCTTTGCCACGTCCGCCGTGGACCGCTTCTTCGGTCCACTGCTTGCCAAGGGGAGAGCCTGAGCTGTAGCGGCTCTATGAAGGTGTGAATGAATCGAAGAACGCGACAATTCCCCTCCTAACTTAGGAGGGGAGTTTCAAACGCCCAACTGCCGGTTTTGCGCAGGATCAACAGAAGCCGCTTTCGACAACAGAGGTGGGAGGAAAATGAGGCGGAAGTTCAAAAGATGGTTTTTTGCGCAGACAATCGTCCTTCTATTACTGACATGGAGTTCAGTTTCGGCCTGGGCCCAGGTGACTATCAATCCAGGCGACATCCTGGCCGTCGATGGGAACACGCAAGGCGGATCAGGTGGAGTTATTCGCATAGACCCGAGAACGGGAGCCCAGACGGTAGTGTCTGCAAATGGGTTTTTTCAGGAGCCTGTCGGAATAGCTATCGAGGCCGACGGCAATATCGTTGTTGCCGATCGCGTATCGGGCATCATTCGAGTGAATCCTCTGGCAGGAACTCAAACTGTCGTCCACGCGGGTCCTCCCTTCGTCGATCTGTTCGGCATAGCCCTTGAAGCCAACGGCAGCATCCTCGTTCCCGATACTGGCTGTGCGAGTCACCAATGCTATGCCGGCGGCCCTCGTGGCCAGGCCGTCTATCGTGTGAACCCTGTGACTGGAGAAGTCACCACTGTCTCATCCGGCGGGTACCTGGACAGCCCCTATGCGATCGATGTCGAAGCGAATGGCAATATCGTCGTGGTGGACTCGACGTCCAGCGTCTCACCGCTCACTCAGGGTGGCATCATCCGGATAAATCCCGTAACCGGAAATCAGACTGTGGTTTCACAGGGCAGACAAGATTTCGCATGTCCCTTCGGGATAGCTATCGAAGCCAACGGGAACATCCTTACTTCGGTCTTTACATTCGCAGGGTACGGATGCTCACCGGCGGCAATCTTTCGCGCAAACCCTGCAATCGATCAAAGTAGTGTTGTCTCCCCCCACTCCATAGGCTGGCAGGCGCCGTTTGGCATGGCTGTGGACATTGATGGCAGCATCCTGGTTGCCGACGAATCTCACCGGGGAATCTTCCGTGTAAATCCCGATACCGGGACTCCGACTCTGGTTTCTCAATACGGCCTTTTGACCGGCCCCACGGACGTCGCGATTGCCAGGGCTGCTGCGGCTGACCTGTCCGTTACCAATTCAGATGCCGTCACGACCGTCACCGCGGGAGACGGCGTCAGTCGCACGTACACGATCACTGTTCATAATGCCGGCCCATCGCAGGCGATCGGCGCGTCTCTCACGGACTCCTGGCCGGGTGGCTTCACCCGGGGCGCCACGACGACATCACAGGGTAGTTGCACTTCGGGTGGCGGCAGTTTCACGTGCTCGCTCGGAGACCTGGCTGCCGGTGCCTCGGCCACTGTCAGCGTCAACTACACCGTGCCCTCAACCGCGCCTGCCGGAACGCAAACCAACACGGCCAGCGTCAGCAGTACGACGCCGGACAGCGATACGAGCAACAATAGCGCCGGCGACACCACCACGGTCGTTACCGCGGCAGACCTGGCGGTGACCAATACCGATGGCATCACAACCGTTGCCATCCTCAGAGGGTCCCAGACGTATAGGATCACGGTTACTAATGCCGGCCCATCAATGGCTGCCGGTGTCATTCTCACCGATTCCTGGCCCAGCGGCTTCAGTCGCGGCACCACCACGGCGTCACAGGGTAGTTGCACCGGAAGCGGCGGCGATTTCACATGCTCGCTCGGAAACCTGGCAGCGGGCGGATCAGCGACAATCACCGTGAACTACTCCGTACGGCTGACAACACTTCCCGGCCCGCAAACCAACACCGTAAGTGTCACCAGCAGCACGTCCGATCCCAATTCTAGCAATAACACGGCCAGCGATACGACGACGGTCAAACTTCTATTCTGAGTACCGGCGATTCGGCGGCGGAAACGGCCCCGAATCATCTGGTGGAGCAAAAAGATTAATGAGGGGAGCATGGAATTACAAAGTAACAATTGCGAGTGGTATGCCCTATATGTCAGGGAGCGGTACGAAAAGATAGCGGCCTCTCAGTTGTCCGGCAGGGGCTATGAAGTGTATTTGCCAACCTATCAATCGAAGCGGCGTTGGTCGGACCGAACGAAGACATTGGAAGTGCCGTTGTTCCCGACGTATATGTTCTGCCGGTTCGATTTTCGACAGCGCCTGCCCATTCTTACGGTTCCCGGAGTCAATTTCATTGTCGGAGTTGGAAAGACGCCGGCTCCTGTTGACGTCAAGGAACTGGACGCAGTTCGACTCGCTGTGAGCTCAGGGCTACACTGCGAACCCTGGCCCTTTCTTGAGGCGGGACATTCGGTACGCGTCGAACATGGTCCTCTCACTGGCCTGGAAGGTTTCGTACTGAATGTCAAAAACTCCTGTCGGCTTATCATTTCCGTAAATCTTCTTGGCCGTTCTGTCTCGGTCGAAGTTGATCGGGATTCCGTCAAACCCATTCCCTCCGCGAAAGCCATGGCCGCGGCCTCGTAACGCGGCAGTGTGCGGGCTCACGCGTGTTGAATAAAACAATTGAGGGGAGTGAAATTCAATGGCGAGATCAAAAGGGAAATATCTTTCGCAAGCTGAAATCAGAAACGTCACGCGACTGCTGGCCCATACGGACCTCAATCTCGAGAGCATTGGCGTCAGGATGTCCTGCACGAAGGGGACGATTGTCGCAATCAATCGAAAATACGGTATCAGATCCTACAACGGTCGTCGCAGCGTATGGGATCTGAATATCGATTCGGAAAGGCCAGGCGGGCAGGATCCGTGTAGTTAAGTTCGATCTGACCCTTCCCTGATCCAGACCGGGGATCGCTTCTGGAGCCGCTTCGCACGGTCTATGACAAGGCTGCATCGACTGCGGCCGGAAATATTGCGCCGACCTCACCTTCGATGCGCAGGGAAACGCCAGGTTCCGAATCGTGTTCTGTTGCACCCCGATTGATGATTACGTAAGGGACACCGCGTTGAGCGGCTATCAGCGGAAACGAAGAAGCCGGATATACCGAGAGGGTCGAGCCGAGCGCCACAACAAGATCCGCCCTGGCAGCCGCGTCCGCTGCACGCTCAATTGTTCCTGGGTCGAGACTCTGACCGAAGCTGATTGTCGCGATCTTCAGGAATCCACCGCATGTGCATCGTGGCGACCTGCCATTCACGCGGAAGTATTCAAGGTGAGGCTCCGGGTCGCCGCGCCAGTGACAGGTCTGACACTCGACGAGTGAGTTTGTCCCATGAAGCTCGACCAGACGGTCAGGGCTCGTTCCCGCCCGCGAATGCAGGCCGTCAATGTTCTGAGTTACCACCATGACGACCTTTTCGGCCTTTTCCAATTTCACGATGGCGTGATGCACGACATTCGGCCGGGCCTGCGCGATGCCAGTCCATCCTTCCAGCTTGTAACTCCAGTGTTCAATCCGTGCCGCCTCTGAGGTCATGAAGTCCTGGTAGTAAACCGGCTGCCGCCGCGACCAGATTCCCTGCGGTCCACGGAAGTCCGGGATTCCACTCGCTGTGGAAATACCGGCACCTGTAAATATCAGCATCTTGCGCGAGGCTCTGAGATACGCAGCCAGTTTTGCAGAGTTGTCATTCATCGCCGGAATAGTCAACGATCACCAGCGTAGCATCGTCCTGGAATCCGTGGGCAGCGAATGAGGCGACCGCGTCCAGGAGCACGCGCTTGAGTTCATCTGCCGGAAGCCGGCGATTCTCGACCAGGAGGCGGGTCAATCGATCTTCGCCGAATTCTTCGCCTCCGGCATTCTCTGCTTCCGTGATGCCGTCGGTGAGCAGCACAAGTCGATCTCCAGGCTCCAGCGTGACCTGGCGTTCCTCGTATGCGGCATCGGGGAAGATGCCGAGTACCGTTCCGCCATCCGACAGGCGTATGACTTCACCGTTTTGACGAACGAGCATGGGTGGTACATGGCCGGCATTCGTGTAACGAAGCGTGCGGTCGGTGAAATCCAGAACGCCGTAGAACAGTGTGGTGAACCTGCCGGCGCGCGAGTTTTCAGAGACCACGCGATTGAGGTGCCCGCAAACCTGGGCGGGCCGCTTCATGGTTTGTGCGAAAGCCCGAAGACTCGCTTGTGTGTTGGACATCAGCAACGCCGCCGGAAGTCCTTTTCCTGCGACGTCGGCAATGCAGAAAGCCGCAGCCGTGGCGTTGAGCGGGATCACGTCGAAGTAGTCGCCGCCGACTTCGTTTGCGGGCTGCCAGAAGGCCTGGATATCGCATCCCGGCAATTCGGGCAATTCCGTCGGAAGCAGCCGCTGCTGAATTTCGCGCGCTTCCTTCAGTTCCTGTTTCTTTTCCCGGAGAACACGGCCTTCTTCGGCGTGACGTCGAAGCGAGCCGAGCAGCTTGTCGTTGTCCCATGGTTTCTGGACGAAGTCGCGGCCGCCATTTTGCATCGCTTCGATGGCGATGTCGATGCTGGCCCAGGCGGTCATGAGGACCACGGGCAATGAACTGTCGAGTTCGCGGATGCGCGAGAGCAACTCGAGTCCTTCGGTGCCTGACGTTGTGTCGCGCGCGTAGTTCAGGTCGAGCAGCAGAACGTCGAAGTCGCGCTCCTGGACAGCCTCCACAACCGCCCGCGGCGAGTTGGCGCTTTCGAAAACAAAGCCTTCATTCTTGAGCAGAAGCTGAAGCGCTTCCACAACGTGAACCTGATCGTCGGCAATAAGGATTCGTGGTGCCATATATGTTCAGACTTAAGCGAACGAAGTTCCAAAGGTTTCTAATCGCAGATACAAGTAAAACGAGTGACTTACAGGTACCCTGGCCGAGGGCGATCTTCCTGACTGTTCGGATCTGGGATTCGCAATGCCGATTCCGCCCGCCTGTTGGACGGGTGGTAATTCGGGGACAGACGTATAAATCACCTAAATTCAAGTCAAAGGTCCTTGATCGAATTTAGGTGATTTATACGTCTGTCCCCGAATTACCACCCATCCCCGGATTAGATCGGGCTGGCGTTCTCGGTCGATGGAAAGTGACAAGTTGTCTTTGTGTCTTTGTGCCCTTTGTGTCTTTGTGTTTTATATGTCTTCTGATATCTATTGTGTCGCTACCGGAGGTCAAATGATCGTCGCCCTGTTGCTTCTACCACTGCTCCTCTTCAGCACGCCCGCGTTTGCCCAAATCGATTTCACCGGGGAATGGGCGCCCCTCTATCACGAGGATGCTCCCGAGCGCGGCCCCGGTCCCGAGCTGGGCGACTACCTCGAGCTTCCCATCAACGACGCGGCTCGCATGAGGGCCGACAGCTGGGACGCGGACCGCATCTCCGTCGTGCAGGAGTATCAATGCCGGCCGCATGCTTCCGACTACGGGTTGCGCGGTCTCGGAAACATGAGGATCTGGCGGGAAGTGGATCAGTCCACTCAGCGGCTCATTGCGTTCAAAATGCATTTTCTCGCGTACGACAGCGAACGAACGATTTACATGGATGGACGCCCGCACCCGCCCGAGTATGCGGCGCACACGTTCCAGGGTTTTTCCACCGGCGCGTGGGAAGGAAACATGCTCACGATCACGACCACTCACCTGAAGGCGAATTACATGCGCCGCAATGGCGTGCCCCGCAGCGAGAAAGCCAGACTGACCGAACATTGGACGCGGCATGCAGATTACCTGACGATTGTCAGTGTGATCGAGGATCCGGCGTTCCTCACGGAGCCTCTGGTTCGAAGCGATAACTGGTACATTGATCCTGGCCAACGCCTTGCCGTTTTCGGCTGCGAGTACGCGGCGGAAGTGCCGCAGCCGGAGGGGACGGTGCCGCACTGGCTCCCGGGAACAAACACGAATCTTACCGAGTTCGCCAACTGGTACGGCCTGCCGTTCGAGGTAACCAGGGGAGGAGCCGAGACACTCTATCCCG
>Ga0137359_10005972_pt1 | contig 10079 bp, 7 predicted proteins | sample Mad1_40_16metaG_FD_108281 | JGI IMG/M metagenome (GOLD analysis project Ga0137359, IMG submission 108281) | Vadose zone soil microbial communities from Angelo Coast Range Reserve, California, USA - Mad1_40_16 metaG | ecosystem: Environmental > Terrestrial > Soil > Vadose zone | place: USA...
TGAGGTATGTCGGCGAAGCCATCGCCGCCTGCATCGCGCCCACGCGCGCGGAAGCGGAGGATCTTGCCAAGACGGTCAGCGTCGATTTCGAAGTGCTGCCGGCCGTCATCGACGCGGCCGCCGCGCTGACCGACGCGCCCAGCCTTGTGCACGAGAATTGGTCGAACAACCTTTTCATCGAGCGCGTGTTCCAAGACGGCGATATCGACGCGGTGGCGCGCACGGCCGACGTCGTCGTGCGCCGGAACTATCGCATGCATCGGCACGTCGCGGTTCCGCTCGAGGGGCGCGCGGTGCTGGCCTATCGCGACCACCGCCTGGACGAGCTCGTGGTCTATACCTCGACGCAAGTGCCGCACATCATCCGGCTGGGATTGTCCGAGGTGCTCGGGCTCGACGAGCGTCGGATTCGCGTCATCGCGCCCGACGTGGGCGGCGGTTTCGGCTCGAAGGCGCGACTGTCGCCGGAAGAGGCGGCGATCGCCGCGCTTGCGCTCGAGGTCGATCACCCCGTGCGCTGGGTAGAGGATCGCGGCGAACATTTCCTGGCGTCGACCCATACCCGCGATCACCACTATCGCGTCGCGGCATATGCCGACAAGCGCGGCCGACTGCTGGGGATCGACGTCGAGCTGATCGTCGACGGCGGCGCCTATGCGATGTGGCCGAACGGGCCGTTTCTGGAGACCGGAATGGCCGCGCGCAATCTCCCGGGGCCATACGACATCCGCCACTACCGGGTGAAGACCTATACCGTCGCCACCAATAAATCGCCGATCGGTCCTTATCGCGGCGTCGGCCGGCCGGGCGCCTGTTTCGCCATCGAGCGCACCATCGACGAAGTGGCGCGCGCGGTCGGGCGCGATGCGGCGGAGCTGCGCATGGAAAACATGGTCACGTCCGCGCAGATGCCTTACACCACGATCGCCAACCTCAAATTCGACAACGGCGACTATCCCGCCGCGGTCAGACTTTGCGCCGACGCCATCGACCTTCCCGCGGTGCGTGCCCGGCAAAAACAGGGCGAACCCGATGGCCGGCTCATCGGCGTGGGCTTTGCCTGCTATTCGGAACAGACCGGCCACGGCTGCGGCGAATGGGTCAGCCGCGGCAGTCCGTTCATTCCGGGCTACGAAAGCTGCACCGCGCAACTCCTGCCGGACGGCACGCTCGTCCTGTCGGTGGGAATTCAGTCACACGGGCAGGGTCTGGAGACGACGCTCGCCCAGATCGCGCACGAGGAGCTCGGCATCGATCCCGCGAAGGGAGCGGGCGATAGTTATCTTACGAAAGATTTTCTCATGATATCAATCAGTTAAAGAGAGGCGAACTTACGATCTAAGCAGCGGGGCTGCATATAGGTAGCACTCCTACGAGGCTGACAAAATTTCGGGCGCAAGTAGACTGTCCGCCCCACCCTGAGGAGTTATTGGCAAGGTCGTCAGGCTGGATCGGTCGAGTGCGGTCGCGGAACGGAAAATCCACGGTGCTCTCCAAAACTTCGACCTCGTGTCAAATCAGCCGCACAGTGGATTTGCAGGGTGACAGGTTATGGAAGGGAGGGGCGGAGCATGGCCGGGCCCACCTCCATGACCACTTTGGTCTCACCAGCGCACATCGCCGCGCAGGCGGGAGGAACATTCGCCGCCCTCGAACACCGAGATCCCAAGTAGCTAAGTTTGGCCTCGCACATTGGTCCTTGCCGCGGTCGCGCCTAGCTGAAGGCGCGAACGAGAAACAACGTGACGCTTGGAAATGCAGTCAGCACCGCCAGCCGTATGAAATCAGCAGCGACGAACGGCAGTATGCGGCGGTAGACCTGCGCGATTGACACATCGCGGGCAATGCTGGTGACGATGAGGACGCCAAGCCCGATCGGCGGCGCGATCAGTCCGATGCCCACGACGGTGAGCACAAGAATGCCGAACCAGATGCCGACCTCATCCTTTGGAATGCCAAAATCGAGCGTGTTGATGATTGGAAAGACCACCGGGATGGTTAGCAACATCATCGCCAGTTCATCCATCACGCCGCCGAGCAGGATGTAGAACACCATCAGGGCCGCCATGACAGCGTAGGGCGAGATCGACAGGCCACCAATCAATTCCGCCGCCTCCTCGGGCATCTGGGTGAGCGCAAGAAAGGCGTTGAATACCTCGGCTCCGAGCAGGACGGCGAAGATCATCGCGGAAGTGGTTGCTGTCTGGACGAGGCTGTAGGCGAAATCCGACCACCTCAGGCGGCGCTGCATCAACCCCGCCAGCAGCATCAATACGGCCCCGACACCGGCCGCCTCGGTTGCCGTGAAGATGCCGCTGTAGATGCCGCCCAGCACGACCAGGATAACAAGCAACGCAGGCCAGACGCTGAGCAGTGAACCGGATAACCTTGTTTCGCCATCAGCCTTCTCGTGGATCGGCGCCAACCCCGGATTACGGCTCGCCACGATGCGGATGACGAGGCAATAGAGGACAACGGCGAAGATGCCTGGGACAAGCGCCGCCTGGAACAGCTTCGCGATGTTCTGCTCCGCGATGATGGCGTAGATCACCAGGATGATGGACGGAGGGATCAGCAGATCGACGACGCCGCCGACAGCGATGATCGCGCTTCCGAACGCGGGCTCGTAGCGCAGTCGTTTCATTTCCGGCAGCGCGGCACGGCTGAATGTCGCGGTGGTCGCGAGTGACGAGCCGCAGATCGCGCCGAAGATGGAGCACGCTCCAATCACCGAAATGCCGAGTCCGCCACGCATCCGGCCGACCAGGATGCTGCACAGCGCAAACAGGTCGCGGGCGAGACCGGAACGTTCCGCGAATGCGCCCATCAGCACGAACAACGGGATGACGGAGAGCGTGTAATTCGCGAACAGATAGTATGGTGTCGCGTTGAGGAAATTCAAAAAGCTGGAGAGTCCGACAAAGTAGACGTAGCCGGCGCTTCCCACGACCAGCATCGAGAGCGCGACCGGCATTCGCGCCATGATAAGCAAGAACATTGCGACAAAGCCGCCGACTCCGACAGCGAATGGGGTCAATTTGAGCCCCGCAGCAGGCGGCCTGCAGTGAGCACGCAGACCAAGGCGAGAAGGAAGAGCATGGCCACGCCCGCCAGCATGAACCAACCGATCGGCAGGCCGATCACGGTGGTAACGGTATGGCTGCGGATCGCGTCGACGGCGGCGACCGAGAGCCGCCAGGAGAGAATCACGGCTGCGGCCGCATAGACAATATCCCAAAATGCATCGATGGCAGTGCAGACCCGCTCCGGCAAGCGCTGCGTGAACGTATCGACCACAATGTTTGATCGGTTGAGCTGGCTGAACGGCAGGAACGCGAATGCCGCGACTGCGGTCGCCGCCTGGATCAGCTCGACGTCCCCCGGGATCGATGCTGCAAGAAACCAACGCGTGGCAATGCTTGCAACGATGAGCATACCCGCCGCCAGCATCAGGCTTCCGCCGAAGAAAGCGGCAGCGTGTGACGCGCGATCCAGAAAACCTCCACGCGGAGGTGTACTATCCGACTCCCATTCGGGCATGTCCGTCAGGCTAGCTCGTATTTCGTCACTAGTTCGCGGGCGGTTTCGACGAGTTTCTGGCCGTTCTGACCCCGATCGGCGATTTGCTTGACCCAGGCTTCGTAGATCGGCTCGACTGCTTTGCGCCAGGACTTCACGCCCTCTTCCGGCAGCGACTCGATCGTGTTCTTGCGCTTGCGGACCAGGTCCGTGACGACCACGGCCTCATTGTCCCAGATGGCCCCGGCGTCGGCAGCGGGCCTCAATCCGCTGTTAGCTTCGATCACGGCCTTGAGATCGCCTGGAAGGCTTTCGTAACGTGGCTTGTTCATGGCTAGTAAGAACGACGTGGTGCTCAGTGTCGGTGAGCCGGGAATTTCCGTGTGGAATTTGACGAGTTCCTGAATCTTCAAGGTGGGTACCGCCTCCCATGCAAGCACACAACCGTCGATCACGCCTTGCGCCAACGCCTCAGGAACTTGCGGCACGGGCATCGCGATGGCGTTGACACCGACGCTGCGGAGCGCGTCACCAAGCAGTCTTGCGGAGAAGCGCAGGCGCATCCCTCGCAAGTCATCCAGGCTCTTTATGGCCCTGTTGGCGTGGATGACGCCGTGATCCTGCGCGAAGAAGCAGATGGGGTGGACCTCTCTGAATTCGTCGCGCAAGTGGCGCTCTGAGAACTCCTGCAAAGCCTTCGAATTGGGGACAGCCTTGCGGGCGCCGATGAAGGGCAAATCGAAGACCTCGATGATCGGGAAGCGGCCAGCTGTGTACGCGGGCAAGGTCCACACAATATCCACGACGCCGTCGCGCGCCTGGTCGAAGAGCTGCTGAGGGCTGCCGCCAAGCTGCATCGACGGAAAGACATCGATCTTGATCCGACCCTTGGATTCCGTCTCGATCTTGCGCGCCCAGGGCGCGATGAATTTGGCCGGTACATTGCCATTCCGCGCCAGGAAGTGGTGAAGCTTCAGCCTGAATTCGGCGTCCTGCCCGAAGCTCGGTCCGGCTACCCATGGCGTAGCCAAGGTGCTGCCCATGCCAATCAGAACACATCGACGAGAACTGCGCATGCTTTTCCTCACAAGACACGAACAACTCACTTTTGTATTGTCAGCCTATGATACTACAGTGAAATATCAAACTCCTTTCTAAGCAACCGGCCAACGCGCGCTGCCTGGTGCTCAGTAACAAATGGTCCGCGTGGTATTGGAGGGCGACGGGAAGATATTTTTCCTGGCGATTTCTGCCGGCAGTGCAAATATGCCTATTACCGGATCAAAAGCTCCTAGCGTTGCACGGTGCCACGCTGAAGAATGTCGTATTCGTGACCACCTGGATGGTGGACGTTCGCCACATCGGCCCTCCGGCAAATCCGCACCGAGGAATTTGGCGCGGCCGGTGCCGAACTGCCCCCGGCGCGTCTGTTGGCGTCAACGCCTTCGCTTGGCACGACATGCTGCTGGAGATCGCTGCCGCAGCCGCTGTGGACAAACGAGCACGGCGGTCGAATAGCGATCAAAGGGCACGGTCGTTCCTCTTCGATGATGCGCCCTGATCCTCGATCAGTGCGCAGCCGCTAGGGATGAGGTTCGACGTCAATTGGCCGCCGAATCATTTGGGCGATTTCAGAACGTTTTTCCACGAACTGCTGCATGGCTTTCGTCTTGATTTGATCGCGAGGTCGTGGGAGTTCGATGCCGACTTGGGCGAGCACAGTGCTCGGTGGACGAGACAGCACAATGACACGATCCGATAGATAAACTGACTCATCTATATCGTGGGTAACTAGTACAATCGTTATTCCGAACTGATCCTGCACGGCGGCCACCAGGTCTTCCAAATCGGCACGCGTCTGTGCATCCACCGATGCGAACGGCTCATCCATCAACAAGAGCTTCGGCTGATACGCGAGCGCCCGTGCAATCGCTACTCTTTGCTGCATTCCCCCGGATAATTGCCAGGGATATAGCTCGCCACAGCCAGAGAGATTGACTGCTTGGAGACTTTCCGCGATCCGTCGGCGACACTCGGCAGGAGTGATTGGTTGATATCGGAGGGGAAGTTCGATGTTTCCGTTTACAGTGGTCCAGGGCAGCAACGAGCGGCCGTACTCCTGAAAAACTATCGCAAGTCCGTCGGGAACGCCTTGGACGATCTTGCCCTGAAACCTGATGATGCCGCCCGTCGGTTTTAGAAGTCCCGCAAGTGCCTTTAGCAGCGTTGTCTTACCGCAGCCTGACGGCCCCACGATTGAAACGATCTCGCCCGCTTTGACATCGAAGGTGATGTTAGCGGCAACCAACTGCTCCGGAGTGTAGGCATGATGGAGCTGTTCAACGGTGAGCACGTCGCACCGCTATGACGTTGCGGTTCGGCCGCGTGCGCCGCGGTGCCATGCCAGGACGCGTTTCTCAACCTTCAGGAATAGCCAGTTCAGGGTGTAGCCAATCAAAGCGAGCAAGACGATGCCGCACCACATATCGGTGAGCAAAAACATGATCTGCGCGTTCTGGATGCGGTAGCCAATACCACTCGTGCTGGCTACCAACTCGCTAACCACCATAAGGATGACCGCAAGCGACAGCGAAACCCGCATGCCTGCAAATATCTTGGGCATCGCTGCAGGCAACACAATGCGCCATAGGCGCGCGTGACGTGGTATTCGGAATGCCTTCACGGTATCAAGTTGAACCGGATCGACGGTGCGCGTGCCCTCGATTGTATTCAACAGGATCGGCCAGACGCATCCGAATGCAATCAACGTGACGCGCATTGTCGATTCGGTGCCAAGGAGAATAATGAAAACCGGGATCAATGCGGGCCCAGGGATTGCGCGAAGAAACTGAAGCGCGGGGTTAAAAAAATCTGACAGATTGCGCGAGCGTCCGATTAAGATTCCAAGTGGCACGCCTACCAGCACGGCGAGAGCCCAGCCACCCAATAACCGAAGTAGGCTCGGAATTACGTCCTGAAAGACGCTGCCGCTGAGAAAAAGTCGGCTCGGGGGTCCTGACAGCCATAAGGTTACGGCGCGGTGAAGGATGTCGCTGGGTGGTGGAAAGAAAATTGATCCGGCTTTTCTGGCAGCATACTCCCATACAATAACGAGCGTGATTCCCAATCCGTATCGCACCGCGAACGACTGTATGGCGCTGAACGTGCGTGGATGCATGCGATCAATCTCTATTCCTTCTGTACTCATGATGGAGTTGCGCCTAGATATCGCCATCCAAAGAAGCGGCGATCGATGAGGCCCAGACCACTATTGATCATTGCGCCAATGATCCCAGCTATGGCGGCGCCGGCGAGGACTGAGTCCATTTGGCCGCCGTTCAAGGACACAAATAGAATGTACGATCCGATGCCGCTGTCGGCAGATGCAAGCAATTCGGCACCAATTACGACGATCAATCCTATCGCCGCAGAGATGCGGATACCGGTGAAGATGAACGGCGCTGCGCTCGGAAGACTAATACGGCGGAGAATGGCGGTTTGCTTTAGGCCGAAGCACCGGGCGGTCTGAACCGCAATGGGATCAACGTCGTGGACGCCGTATACGGTGTTGAACAAGATTGGCCACGTGGCCGCATAAGCGACCAGAATCACCTTCATGGAGAACCCCTGTCCCCACAACAGAATTCCAAGCGGGATGAGGGCGACCGAGGGAATTGGCCGCATGAATTCGATCAGCGGAGAACTCATTTTGTAGGCGAGTTCGGATGTCCCGATAAGAATGCCGATCGGCACGCTGATCAACGTTGCAAAGGCTAGGCCGACGGCCCACGCGTGAAGCGTTGCCAAGACATGCCTTAGAAATTTGGGATCCTGCAGCAACTCGACCATTCGGTGCACAACCGTGGACGCTCGCGGTAGATAGATGGGAGGAACAAGCTCCAACCTCGTCACGAACTCCAAGATCAAAAAGAAGATGAATATGCCCACGGCAACGCGTAACGCGGTTGCAGCGCGAGATAGAAGATTGGGACCGGCGAATGGTCTTGATGGACCGAAGCCGGCGCGGCTATCTGCAGTGCCCGACAACTCGCTCATTATCGCGGCGTGGCGACATCCGGCAGCTGTGTTTTGCCAGGCAGCATTTGCAGCCGATCCATCAGATCCGCAATTTTCTTCAACTGCGTGAAGTCGCTCTTTTCCGGCGTGTAGGAGAGGACGATCTTGCGTGCAAGTTCTGGCTGAAGAGTCGTGAAGGTTGGATAGATCTCCCGGAGTTTGTCAGGATTTTTGTGTGCGAAAGCCAGACCTTTAGCCAGCGCACGCTGAAGCGCGGCAACCGTGTTCGGATTGCTTTCGGCGAATTTTTGCGTCACGGGGAATCCGACGAGCGGAAAGCGATCGTATTCGCCCGCAAACAGATCAAACACTGACCTCAACCCGCCCTGGGCCTGCACAACCGAGAGAAGCGGTTCTGGGATGCACGCTGCATCTACGCCCCCTCGCAATACCGTTGGTGCCATGTCCGGAACGCCCATCACGGTGTAGCCGATCGATTTGTAATCAAGTCCTTTCTTATGCAAGACATCGTTGAGAATTAGGTCGCAGGCCCCGCCGACCGTGACGACAGCGATCTTTTTCCCGATGAGGTCCTCGGTTCTTTTGATGGGCGAATCGTCCTTGACCATAAACAGCGCCTGTCCTTGCGACCCGCGATCCGCCTCGCTGAGAGGCAGCAACGGAACACCTCGATTGGTGGCCAGAAGGAACGCTGTCCACGTAACGCCGCCCGTGTCGAAATCGCCCCCGACGATGCCAGCGACTGGATTCGTGCCCATCACCCGTGGCGTCACGTTGAGACCTTCGGCTTGGAAGAACCCCTGCTGCAATGACAGGTATACGACGCCGTAATTGGTGATAGGGAAGATACCGAAAGTGATGTTCGGTTTTTCAATCTTCCCAGACTGAGCGGCGGACGGTGGTGCGCTTGTGAGGGTGCCGAGCGCAACGAGGAGGCCTGCTAACAGACCGGTCTTAAAGCAAGAACGGCACGGCTGCGCTCCCGGTGCTTGAAGCTGACTGTGGTCTCTCATGATGTTTCCCTTCAGGTGATACAACGCTTTAGGTCGTAGCGGAGGTTTGTTTCTTGGTAGCTGGAATTTGTTTCTTGAATGCACGAACAATCTCCAAGCCAGTTTCGTGCCAGACTGACCCGTCACGCAACGAGTAGTTCAAAACGTCGGGATGAGGACGAGGCCACAACGGGCGGCCCTGTCCATCGGGCGGATTGATTTCATAAAACTCGATGTTGGGGGCAACCCAGAATGCGACGTGCGCATTTTCTGGCCAGCGAATAATTGGCCTGTCGATGAGCGGCAAGTAATCATATCGGCAGGGGTCAGTCAGCATTATGCAACTCGGCTTGTTCACCCGCGGCGTCAACCATTGACATGCTACAACAGTGATGTTTCACTGTAATTTAATAGAAAAAATCCCCAAACGGCAAGGAGTGCATGCATGGAGCCCGCGACCAGCTCGCTTGTCCTAAAAGGGGCACATGTTATGGACCCCGAACAAGGCATCGACCGAGTCGCGGACGTCCATCTTGCTGACGGCAAGGTTCAATTTGTGGGGTCGCGGGAGCTTACTCCGAATACGAAAGTCGTCGACGTGTCCGGTCATTATCTTAGTGCCGGATGGATAGACATCCACGTGCACGCGTACGGCACATTGGGTTTTGCAAATCCCGATACCGTTGGTGTGTACCAGGGCGTCACAACGTTTGTTGACGCCGGTGGTCCGGGTATCGGTGTGCTGGATCAGTTCATGGAACTTTTGGGGAATCTGGAGACCAATCTTTATGCCGGCGCGTTCATTCGCCCGATGGGTCTCCTCGGTCTCAACTTTATCGAAGGCGACGTTAGGACACTTGGCGAAGTGCCGATTACCCGATGGCTCGACTTCGCGAAGCAGCATCGAGATCTTCTGCGTTACATCAAATGCAACGCGATCGGTGACTACGGTCCCGGCACCCTGAAGTTAACGAAGGGACTCGCCGAAATCTTAAGTCTGCCGCTTTACATGCATATTGGCGAATTCCAGTTGCAAAACCCAAAACACTTGTTAGCGCCCGAGGCATTCCGCATAGCCGAAGCCGGCGACATGATCACACATCTCTATCACGGCAACTTAGGACAGGTGATTGACGAAAGTGGAAAGGTGCTACCGATCGTGCGTGAAGCCGAGCGGCGCGGAGTAATTTTTGATCTCGGATTTGGCGGCTACAATTTCTCTTGGGACGTGGCCGAAAAAGCCTTCGCACAAGGCCTGATCCCTCACACGATCAGCTCTGACTTGCAACAATTCAACGTCATTCGGCCGGTGAAATCGCTAGCGAACGTGATGAGCGCCATGATCCGCCTCGGCATGACAGTGTCGCAGGTGATTGAACGTGTAACGCGCAATCCTGCCAAGGCGCTGTCGTTGACCGATCGTGCAGGAAGCCTCAAACCTGGCCTGCCGGCCGACATCACCGTATTCCGCGTCGATACTGGTGATTACGAAATTGCTGACTGTTACACGAAGGTTCGCAAGGCCGAAAA
>Ga0137359_10005973_pt1 | contig 10079 bp, 8 predicted proteins | sample Mad1_40_16metaG_FD_108281 | JGI IMG/M metagenome (GOLD analysis project Ga0137359, IMG submission 108281) | Vadose zone soil microbial communities from Angelo Coast Range Reserve, California, USA - Mad1_40_16 metaG | ecosystem: Environmental > Terrestrial > Soil > Vadose zone | place: USA...
CGGTGGACCCTTCAAGCCCGAAGTTATCCGCGAGATCGTGAAGGACCCGGCAGTGCGCGTCTCGGACTGGGCGGTGGAAGCAGCCATTGCCTACATAGACTACTGCGTTGATCGCTACGGTCAATGCCCGGTCTACAACAACTCCCTGGAGTGCAATTTCGGAGCCGTTGTGCACCATCTTGACACCGCCTTCTACGAAAAGTACTACAGTGACAGCGGCATCACGGAGCAGACCAGAGAGCACATGAAAAACTGGCATTAGCCAGGCTGGTCTATACGACCTGTTCGCCTTTTTTGCGTACTTTCCGTAACTGGCAGCACGAGGCTCATGAGTAGAGCATATTTACTCATGGGCCTCAATTGGAATCGTCTATCGGGTGGGCAGGGATATAACCCGATTTGCTGAACGCCCCTTGCTTTATCCTCTTGCGAGGTGAGGAGTTTGATCTCTTTCACTTTGCTACGCGCAAAACGATTTTTCCTCGCGTCCGGTGCGTCTCGCTCAATTCATGGGCTTTACGCGCACCAGCAAGCGGTAGCACTGTATCAACCGTGATATGCACTTTCCCTGCGTCAATCAGTCGAGCAATCTGGCCTAGTTGCGCAGCATTGGGCTGCACAAGCATTCCTTGCACGTTGACGCCTGCCGCAGCCTGTTCTGCGGAGGGTCGGCCAAATACAATCGATACTAGCGTTCCACCCTGCTTTATCACACGCAACGAACGTTCACGTGCTTCTCCTCCCACTGTATCGAAAACAATATCCACATTGTGGACTGCGGTCTCTAATACAGTCGTCGTGTAGTCAATGGCTTGATCGACACCAATACGGTGCAGAAATTCGATATTGCGAGTAGAAGCTGTCCCTAAGACATACGCCCCTTGCGACTTGGCGAGTTGGACGGCAAGGTGACCGACTCCGCCTGCGGCACCCAGGATAAGGACCGTCTGCCCGGCAGTTAGATGTGCTTTCTCGAATAGTGCCTGCCATGCTGTGAGTCCTGCCAGGGGTACGGCGGCGGCGTGAATATGGTCAATAGTTGCAGGCTTGTGGGCTAGATGGGCAACTGGTGCAGCCACATATTCTGCATATGTAGCTCCTGCCTGTGGAAAGCGTATCATGCCGTAGACGGCATCGCCTTCGTGGAACTCGGTCACATCAGGGGCAAGAGCTTCGATAGCGCCTGATACGTCCCAGCCGAGAATCATAGGGAGCATGGCTCCGGGTCTGGCTGGTCCACTACGGGTTTTCCAGTCTGCCGGGTTGACACCAGCCGCGTGAACGCGTAGCAAGACCTCTCCTGCTGCTGCTTCCGGACGTGCAACATCCTCATATACCAGTACTTCTGGACCACCATAGGTATGGATCCGTACGGCCTTCATTGTAGCCTTCTTTTCGTCGCTCATGCGATCTCCCTTTCTCTGTTCGCTTCAATGCGATTGATTGCTTGATGTACACCAATTGCATGGCGGCTAGGCTTTACCCATCGAGTCGAAGCCGGTAAACACATTATATACCGCATGATGCCGGCTGGTGTTCTACTTACCTGCAAGCATACCAGCGTGACAGGCAGACAAGTAAGGCCAGTTCTCTTTCAGAATATACGAGAGGGTGTGAAAAGGCTTCAGATTTTGGTTTGTGCCAAGCATTTGATTAGCAGGTGCATCGCCTCTCTCTTGACGCTCTGTGCCTGATGTCCGCCCTGTCTTCGTCCCCTTGCAAACAGGAAGTGTTTGTGTTACCTTAAATACATCAACACCTGCATAGCCCTTCGATTTGAAGGCCTCCTTCCTCATAGCTGTAGAGTATCATGAGCCCGCGCAGAGGATTCCTTCAAACAAGGCTTAACAGGCATTGGCTTCGTCAAGCGATGCTAGTATACTTGCCTCCCGTTATGTAGGGAAGCTAGCAGGCTAGTAGGCTACTGCGTCCTGTATAGGCATGCTGTGATGCATGTGTAGAATAGCTGAATATCAGCATATATGGAGGAACAGCCAATGAAAGTCTACCCCAACACGTTTTTATCGTCTCTCCTTCCGATACCCTCGGCATCAAGACACAGGTTATCTCGAAGAGTTCTACCTGCTTTAACCCTGTTCGTGTTGATGCTCCCTTTCCTACTGACGGCCTGTGGTGGTGGTAGCAGCAGCAGCACTACCACGAGCAATACACTGCTATTTGGCGCACCGATCTCGCTGACAGGCTCAACCTCAACAGAAGGCCATCTCACGCTTGAGGGGTATCAGCTTTGGGTCAAAGAGCTAAATGCTCATGGCGGCATCAAGGTCGGAGGTACCACGTACCAGGTGCAACTCAAGTACTATGATGATGGCAGCTCTCCTACAAAGAGCGCCCAGCTCACCCAGCAGTTAGTCACAACTGACAAGGTGAACTTTCTGCTTGGCCCATACGGTACTTCCGCCACCCTGCAAGACGAAGCTATCGCTGAGCAGTACAAGATTCCAATGGTGGAGGGAAATGGCGCAGCCAAAGCCATCTTCTCGAAAGGGTTTCACTACATCTTTGGCGTGCTGAGCCCAGCCTCCGAGTATGCTAAAGTGATACTGGAGGCTGCGCTTGCACTACCGAATCCCCCGAAGACCGTCGCGATCATCTCTGCCAACGATGCATTCTCGCTAGAGGTTGCCGCCGCCGCAAAGGCTTATGCCGCGAGCCACAATCTCAACGTCGTCTACTATCAACAGTACCCGGCCAACACGACGGATCTGACGAGTGTCTTGACTGCTCTCAAAACGTCTGGACCAGGTGGGACGGTCCCCGATATGCTGCTTGGCTCTGGTCACGAGAATGAGGCAGTCACTACCATGAAAGAGGCAAAGCAACTGCATATCAATGCAAAACTCTATGCCTTTACGGTTGGCCCTGCTACCCCGGACTTCATTTCTGTACTCGGCCCAACTGCCAACTATGTCCTGAGCAGTTCGCAGTGGACACCGCAGGAGAAGTACAATGGCATTGATGTCTATGGTACCCCGGCCAACTATGCTCAGATGTACCAGACGGAGTATGGGCATCGACCCTCGTATCAATCGGCTGAGTCCACTGCAGCGGGCCTCGCTTTCCAGTACGCCATCCAAAATGCAGGCTCTATTGACCTGCAGAGGGTTCGTGATGCCTTAGCTAACCTGGACATTATGACCTTCTATGGCGAAATTCGCTTTGACTCTACAGGCGCAAATACCTACAAACCGATGGCTACTATCCAGATACAGAATGGAAGTCTTGTAACGGTCTATCCGTCTGACGTTGCCAATGCTCAGCTCTCGTATCCCACGCCGCCACTCTCGTAAAGCTGGGGATGGAGACAAACACGCTCGTTTACAACTCGGACGGGTAGGCTCCACGTATACAGGTGAAAGGTGCGGCAATTGGTGGCCTGGCACCCACAAGGGGTTCTGTGCCGCTACATCTCCTTGATGCTATGATGTGCCTGGAGATGTGGCAGGCACTCCTTGCGTAGCAAGTGGGTATGAGGAACCCCATGCCTACTTGCAAGGAGTGCCTTTTTGTCGGGAGAATTGTATGGCTGTTGGACAGGTTCTTGTAAATTGGCTGCTGCTCGGCAGTCTTTACGCGGCGGTAGCCCTGGGCTTCTCACTCGTCTGGGGTATCATGAACATCGTCAACCTGGCGCATGGCGCCTTCATCATTGTTGGCGCATATACAGCCTTCTGGATGTATACCCAATTGCACATCGATCCTTACCTTGGTATTCCCCTGACAATGGCCGTTCTCTTCGGAATTGGCTGGATTGTGCAGTACGTTGCGATCAATCGCGTCATCCGTGCTCCCTTACTGGTAACATTTCTGCTGACGTTCGGTCTCAACCTGCTCATAGCTGACCTGGTACAGCAGTTCTTCAGTAGTGATCTACGTTCCATCAATACAGCGTATGCAGGCAATGGCATCGACATCGGCTCGACGCATATCGCCTTCGACCGTCTGATCGCAGCCGCAATCGCCGTATTGCTGACCGCGGCACTCAATTACTTTCTCACGCGTACGCGCACGGGCAACGCCATTCTCGCAACGGGTATGGATCGCGATGCGGCTCGCCTCATGGGCATCAGCATCAGGAATACCTATGCATTGACGTTTGCCATTGGGGCAGCATTGGCGGGAGCGGCTGGCGCTATGTTGTCAGAGCTTTACCCTTTCGATCCTTCCGGTGGAGGTACTTTCACACTGCGCGCCTTTGTCATCGTCGTGCTTGGTGGCCTGGGTACTCCCTGGGGAGTGCTTGCAGGGGGGCTCGTCTTTGGATTGGCTGAAACCGTTGTCCCACTCATACCGGGAGTTGGTCCTGGCTATGATGACGCCATCGCTTTTGTAGTGCTGGTTGCCGTGCTCATCTTTCGACCCAACGGGTTGTTGGGCAAACCGTTCTATAGTTAATAGAGGGGGCCTGGTTGAGCCAAGCTTGCGGAGTACATTTCACTACTTCGCCTGCCCCCAGGAGTGTCTGTGATGGCATCGGGTACGAGAACTCAAACATCCTCAACAATTGAAGCCTTTCCTCCAGGGCCGAAGGAGAGCCGTGAATGGCTGTGGTCCTTGATTCTTGGGCTGGTTATCCTGGGGCTTGTGGCAACTGTACCGGTGTTTGGCGATGCCTCTGACCTGCATACCTGGACACTCATCCTCATGTTTGCCGTCCTGGCACAGAGCTGGAACTTTATTGGTGGCTTCACCGGCTATTCAGCTTTTGGCAACGTCGCATTTTTCGGTATTGGCGCCTATACTACCGGCCTCATGTTACTCAGCAACCTACCTTTCTGGTTAGGGCTTATCGCAGGTGCGTTGGTCGCCGGTCTCTTCGCTTTTTTACTGGGACTACCAGTGCTGCGGCTGAGAGGCCATTACTTCGCCATTGCCACGCTTGGCATAGCCGAGGCCCTACACGAGTTTGTGGCGGTGAGGAATGTTGGTGGAGATGGTGGCCTGATGTCATTGCCGCTTCCCAGCTTGAGCTCGTACGTCTCCTTTTTCTATGCGTTCCTGGGACTATCTCTGCTCTGTCTACTGATAACTGTTTTCCTCACACGCAGCCGTTTCGGCTATGCGCTCGTCGCTATCCGTGAGAGTGAACAGGCCGCTGAGGCATTGGGCGTTCCCACCTACCGGTATAAAGTAGGTGCCTTTGTCTTGAGTGCGGTGCCCACTGCCCTGGCCGGTGGATTGTACGCATATTGGGCAACGGGGTTTGATCCCGATACCGTCTTTAATGTCGGTATCTCCGTCGAGATGGTGCTGCTGACTTTCCTTGGAGGTGCAGGTACTATACTTGGTCCGCTGCTTGGCGCTATTGCCTTTGAGTACGCCTCATTCCAGTTCCAGATCAGTGGATTTAGTTTGCATAATACCTTGCTTGGACTCTCTATCGCTATCGTGACGATCTTTCTCCCACAGGGAATTGTGCGCCTTGTCCAGGAGTTTGTCCGTAAGCCAGCCCCGGGGAGTACCCGCACTAATCGTTTGATAGAGGGGGTGCGACGTGTCCGACGCTTTATCGCGGCCAACGGAATCTAATGCTGATGCAGAGGGAGCAGAGCAGCATGACACACCTCTGCTTCAATTAGTGAGCGTGACAAAACGCTTTGGCGGTTTGGCTGCGGTGGATGATCTGAGCTTTTCGTTACAGAAAGGGGAGATTCTGGGGGTGATTGGACCCAACGGCGCTGGCAAGTCCACCATGGTCAACGTCATAGGTGGCTCCATGACCCCAACCTCCGGCACAATTCTCTACCAGGGGCACGATATCACCCGTCTGCCCCCAAATCGACGGACACACCTGGGCATCGTACGCACCTTCCAGGTTACCCAACCCTTTATGGGGCTGGATGTTCGGGAGAACGTGATGGTGGGGGCATTCTTTGGACAGCAAGGACGCAACCGCACCAAAGCGCGACGCGTTGCCGATGAGGTGTTAGAACGCGTCAACCTGGCACACAAGGCGACGTTCAAAGGCGATCAACTCACCATTGCCGACCGCAAAAGGCTGGAGATGGCCCGCGCTCTAGCAACCAATCCACAACTCCTGTTACTTGATGAAGTGATGGCTGGTCTTACCGCTACGGAAGTGGCGCAGGCGGTAGAACTGATCAAGCAGATCAACAAAATGGGGGTGACTATACTGGTCATCGAGCATATTGTACGTGCTATTGCGAGTGCTTCCAATCGTATTCTCGTGCTGCATCATGGACGGAGGATCGCGGAAGATGAGCCGTCTCAGGTCCTCTCAGACCCCAAGGTAATCGAGGCGTACCTTGGAGAACGCTATGCTCAAAAGCGTACTCAGGAGGATGTGAGCGTGTCCTCCATCACTCTAGAAGACCTGCAGCAGAGTGGAGAGGACAGGTGATCGTGAGTATGTCAACTCCTAGAGACCAGGATACAAACGATCAGAACCCACAAGCAAGCGCAGCATTCGATCCAAACCCTTTGACACGAGAAAGACCAGTATTAGAGGTACGTGGGCTGAGTACTGGCTACGGGGAGACGCAGGTGCTGTGGGATATCTCCCTCGATGTCATGCGTGGCGAGGTAGTTGCCCTGGTAGGGGCCAATGGTGCAGGCAAATCTACCCTGTTGACCGCGATTTCGGGGTTGCTGCCGAGCTGGAAGGGAACGATAGTGTTTGCAGGGCGGGATATCACGCACTACAGGGCAGAGCGAATCGTAAAGCTTGGGCTGATCCAGGTGCCACAGGGACGTCGGCTTTTTGGTGGTTTGACGATTGAGGAAAATTTGCGCTTGGGCGCGTATACGAATCGAGCAGGGTCCGCTAGCGGAATTGTTACTGACCTGGAACGTGTTTACACGCTTCTGCCAAAGCTTCGTGAACGCCGCAGGCAATTAGCAGGTTCCCTCTCGGGAGGTGAGCAACAGATGTGTGCTATTGCGCGGGGACTGATGGCCCGCCCCGACCTACTCCTGGTAGATGAACTTTCATTGGGACTGGCGCCCAATGTTGTGGATGACCTTCTTGCCGCTGTAGATGATATTCACCGGCAGGAGCAACTGAGCTTTTTGCTGGTAGAACAGGATGTGCAGATTGCCCTCGAGCGCGCTGATCGGGGCTATGTAATCGAGAGCGGGCATATCGTTCTTAGCGGACCTGCCACTGACCTCTTAAAGAGCGAGGAGATACGTATGGCCTATCTCGGTGAGTAGAGCACTGCAAGGGTCGCAAGCATCGATCATCTTATTTACGGAAGTCCCCTTAGGAGCTGCTTCGCCATTTCTGAGAGTTTTTCCCTGAACCTCCGTAGCCATTGGAATTTCTCGACGTTATAATAATGTGAGCATAGATATTTTCTCGTCGAGGAATTCCGGCGCAAGGCAGAGAGGAGGCTTCTATGGTGCATGAGCCACGAATGGATGCGCGACTTGCCAGGCGACTCATTCAGAAGAAACAGCAGGTAGAGCCGCGCCACTTTCTGTCAAATTTCACCTGGCGTAATCACCAATACCCGCTCCTGCCTGTAGAGCCTGTTTGTGTTCAAAGTACTCGCTCATGGTGAAATTGTAGACCTTCGAGTCGTTTTCTTCCTGGTTGTTGGTCACATAATGGCACGCGGTGATATACGGCTCGATCACGTGGATCTTATCAAGCGGCGTCAAGACCAGCAGTTGCAGGTCAAGCTGCTTGAAGAGTTCCATTGCATAGCGTGCGTTCACCTCATCCGACCTGACGAACGCCTCGTCGATCACGACAAAGCGGAAAGCCTGTTTTCGCTCCTCTTGCTGGTCAAGGCCGTACTGGTAGGCGATGGCCGAGGCGAGGATGGTATAGGCGAGCTTCGTCTTCTGCCCACCGGACTTGCCGGAAGAGTCATTATAGTAATTCTTGGTGGTATCATCTTCGCGATAGCGTTCCTCGGCAGAAAAATCGAGCCAGTTTCGCACATCTGTCACCTTCGCCGTCCAGCGTTCTTCTTGCTCGAAGCGCCGGATCAACGCCTGGATGCGCTGGAAACTGGCCTCGTTTGCTTCGGCTGTGCGTGGCTGCATCACGTCTGGCAGGCAGGCGCGCAGCTGCGTCTTGAAGTCGCGCACCTCGCCATCGCGGGTCTGGTCAAAGCAAAGCTGGATGTAGGTCGATGGTGTGTAATCGATCAGGCGCAGCGCAGCGTTGAGGCTGCCAATGCTCTTTTTAATGTCCTCGATTTGCCGTTCTAATGCCGCCTTGAACACGCTGATGTTGGTGATCACTTTCTCATCGAGCAATTCTTTGAAGCGCCTGCGGTAGCGCGGCAAATCCTCGTGGCGGATCTGCTCGTGGTGATGCCGGTATGCAGCAATGGCCTCTATCGATGCATCGAGTTCATGGGCAATAGTGGGGCTGATTTGCTTGAAATCGTTCATCACGCTAATGATTTTGCTGATCATTGGCTTGACTTGCCCCCGCAAAGAGGTGGCACGAGCGCGATAGAACTGAGCCATTTTTTCTCGTACATCATCAGCGTTCTCAATGGTCAGCGTGGCGTTTTTGTGGTCTTTCTCGATCTGCGCTACATACGTCGAAATGTCGGTATGTGAGGCGGCTTGCAATGTCATATGACAGGCGGAGCGCTGCTGTTGGTACCTGGTAATGGCGTTATCGAGCGTGGTGATGGTTGCAGTTACGCTGTCTCGCTCCTGCTGGCGTTCGCGGTGCTGTCGTGTGACCTCGTCCAGCTGGCGACGCAGTTCAGCCAGGTGATCGGCGCTGGCTTCAAGTGCGCGTTTCTGGGCCAGCAAGTCGCTGCGGCGCTGCTCGTCGGTTCGCCAATCAATCGCCGCGAACGTGGTAAACTCAAGCAGCCGTTGCAGCGCCTGCTCACGTTTTTGCTCGTGTTTCTGTGCCTGTTCGATCTGCTCAATGCTGGCTTTAACCGCTTCTAGCGCCTTCTGTTGCGGGGCAAGTTCCGCCGTGATGGCTTCAATTTTCTCGGCATTGCTCCACCCAAGTACATACTGCTTGCGATCGCCGAGGGAAGAGCGATCATCTTTCTCATGGCGGGCCGCACTGTGCTTGATCTGGCCATTGGTGGTGAGTGCGCGGCGTGCCAGCTGGAATTCTTCCAGCGTTTCACAGCACGCATAGTCATAGGAGTCGATGAGTTCGGCGGTGAGCCACCTGGTGAACTCGGTATCCGGTTTGACTTCAAGCTTGAAAAAGAGCATGTTGCGCTCAATCATCGTATGGTTGGGCGGCGTGCGGGACCCGCGAATCCGGTGATAAATGAGCCGCCCGTGCAGGTTTGTCTGATCCACGTAGCTGCTGACCTGCTGGTAGTGCTGTTCGGGTATGAGCAACTGCCGCCCAAAGCCGTGTAGCAATCGCTCGATGGCTGGTTCCCATTGCCGTGCGCGTTCGCACACGCGCAGCAGTTCGCCGATGAAGGGCAGTTCCTCCTCTGGAATCTCGAGCGCCTGCGAAAGCCTCGAGCGCAACCGGATGTCTTCGCCGGGAATCTGGCTCTTGCGCTGTTGCAGCGAGGCCAGTTCCTCCGCAAGTCCGCGAAGGGCTGCTGTGAGCGACGTTTCCTGCTGTTTTTGTTCGTCGCGCTGCCCGGTGAGCGCGGCACTCTGCTGCGCGGCTTGTGCCAGCAGCACGGTTGCCTGCCGCGCGTTCGCCAGGAACGTTGTTTCATCGTCATACCCCGGCAGGTTGATCGCTCGTGCGAGCGTATTATACTGCTCCGCCTGTTTCTTCTTTGTTGCTTGCTGCTGGACCAGCGCCTGGATATCCTGCTCAATCCGGTGTATGCGCTGGCCGACCTGGTCGTTCTGAATGGCAACGCTCAAGTCAATGTGTTGCTGCATCAGCTGATCGAGATGCTGGTTGAGCGCCTCGCTCTGTCCCTGCGCGGCGGCGCGTTGCTGGTGAGCATCATCGATGGCCGCCTCAAGCAGTGTCTTCTTATAGCCAGCGACGTACACGGGAACGACCTGGACGCACCGCTCCGCCTCGGCGATGCGCGCTTGCAGCTTCTCATATTCCCCTATCTCGTTCATGAGCGGCTCAAGCACGGAAAGTTGCCGCTCCGCAAGCTCAATAGCGGCATGAGAAC
>Ga0137359_10005976_pt1 | contig 10076 bp, 10 predicted proteins | sample Mad1_40_16metaG_FD_108281 | JGI IMG/M metagenome (GOLD analysis project Ga0137359, IMG submission 108281) | Vadose zone soil microbial communities from Angelo Coast Range Reserve, California, USA - Mad1_40_16 metaG | ecosystem: Environmental > Terrestrial > Soil > Vadose zone | place: USA...
AGGGAAGTCCGAACGCCAGCGAAATTGCTTGTCCCGCCTGCTCAATCACCCGCACCGGGAGCGACGGCCCATAGCGGTCACTGAGAAATTGCGCAAACGCAGCCGCCGATGCGCCCGCCGAAAATCCCACCAGCGTCCACACTCCCATGGACATTGCGCTCTGCGGCTTAAATACGCGCATCATGTTCAGAAATCTGGATGGCTTTCCCAAATCTGCGATCAGCAAAGGCGGCGATATCACCGTCCCCGCCGCTGCAATCCACCGCGCATCACGCACCAGCTTCCGCTCAGCCCCTGTGTAATTCGCGATTGCCCCCACAACCGCCGCCGCGCCCGACGCTCCGCCAACAAAAAAATAAAGCGGGATCTCCCACGTCCATGCCGGCTCTTTCAGCAATGGGATTCCGTAATATCCCGTCTCTGGCGAAGCAACAGGAAACGGCGCCCCCGCCGGACGTACCCCCTTCGCCGCGACACTCCCCTTCGTCTCCGCCTCCCGACGAAGTTCGACCAGTCGCCGTTCACTTGAAACGTCCGGAACTCGCGGTATTCGTGCAGAATCGCTCATGATTTCCTTCGTGTACCTTCGCGTCCTTTGTGGTTGATGCTGTGCCTTTCCTCTGTGCCTTTCCTCAGTCCCCTCTGTGTCCTCTGTGGTTAATGCCTTCTTCCGTCTGCCAAAAACGCCGCAATCGCCCCGCCCAACAGCATCATCGCCCCGATCGCGGACGACCTCCAAGCCTTCTTCAAATACACAGTCGGCACTTCCGGCCTAGGCGGCAAGTTATACGTTCGAGGATCGCCTCGCAGAATGAACATCGCATGAGTTCCGCCCACGCTGGTATCAGCCGCGTCATAAAACTGCGCGTCTTTCATTCCACGCCCAACCAGCGATGCCACACGTCTTTCGGCCTCTTCACGCAGCTCCCCAATCTCGCCAAACTTGATCGATTCCGTCGGACACGCCTTGGCGCACGCCGGCTTCAGCCCCGCCTTCTGCCGGTCATAGCAGAACGTGCACTTGAATGCCCGCCCATCATCCGGATTTCTCTCCACCACTCCAAATGACACGACACAACGCAGTACGCACATCCATTGCAGATATCCGGCTGCACGTACACGCCACCGAACTCCGTCCGAACAATCGCTCCGGTGGGACAAGCTTCGAGACAACCCGCCTTTTCGCAATGCTTGCAGACATCCGACGAAAACGACCACGAGTTTAGCTCCGGGGCGTTCCCTCCAAATCCCGGCTCAGGCGATTGCTCCACAAATTTCACGTGCCGCCATGTCGACGCCCCCAGCGCGCCGGTGTTGTCGTACGAGAACCCGCTCCACTCCAGGCCATCTTCGCCGACGCCGTTCCATTCCTTGCAAGCGACTTCACATGCCTTGCATCCAATGCACAACGTCGAATCCGTCAAAAACGCAGTTACTGGCATATCGATCCTTTGTCATCCTGAGCGAAGAAGACCATTCGCTCGCGAATGATCTTCGCAGTCGAAGGACCCCTATACACTCCACACCTTCCAACCGCGTATTGGTATTCTCTCCACCGGCCCAGCGCCTTCCCCGGATCTCGCAATCGTCAATACCAAGTTACTGACATCTCGGATCTATTTCAGATTGCCTTCCTCTGTGCCCTCTGTGTCCTCTGTGGTGAAAAGCTCTTAGCCCCGCGCCTCCCCGGCTCCACATTGCACACCACCGCCTTAGACTCCTGAATCCGCACATTCGGTTCTTCGTTGATCGCCAACAGATCGTTTGCAATATCGCCCTTCACAATCCCCTTGTACCCCCAATGGTAAGGAATCCCGACTTGATGAATTCTCTGCCCACCAATCCACATGGGGCGCATCCTGCGGGTGACCAGCACCCTCGCCTCAACTTGAGCGCGCGGCGTAGAAATCGTGGCCCAATCGCCGTGCCTCAGCCCAATTTCTTCCGCCAGTTCCGGCGAAACTTCCGTAAACAACTCCGGCTGTAATTCCGCCAGATGCGAAAGTGTGCGCGACATTCCGCCCGCGGTGTGATGCTCGGTCAATCGGTAAGTCGTCAGCACATGCGGATACCGCGGATCTCCTGGCGACTTCGCATACGCATTATCCGGCCGCTCCTTCTTCTGCGCCGCAGGATCCTCCTGCTGCCCATAAAGCGGATTCTTGACGGGCGACTCCAACGGTTCATAATGCGCAGGCAGCGGCCCGTCTTTCAGTCCACTTGCCACATAAAGCCAGGCCACTCCATCGGGATGCAAAGTAAACGGACGCGCTCCGCCCAGCGCCTCTACTCCCTTTCCGGTATCCAGATTGTCCGGCGTCTCCGGTGCCATGTCTTTTTTGAAATCCGCGTTGTCGAGGCCGGTCCACTCTTTCTTCTCCGCATCCCACCAAACCAGCTTCTTGCGCTCACTCCACGGCTTTCCATCCGGACGCGCCGACGCACGGTTATAAATAATCCGGCAGTCATTCGGCCATGCAAATCCCCATCCGTGACCAAGCAGGTCTGTTGGCTTGCGTTGCAGCGCGCGATTCCGCCCCTCTTCAGGAAACACGCCACAGTAGATCCACGCCCCGCATGATGTCGAGCCATCTTTTTTTAGTTCTTGCATATGCTTGAGCAGCCTGCGATCGGGATGTGAGTTCTCCTTCGTGTGACTTTGTGTCCTCTGTGGTTCAAGCTTTGTTTGTTCTTCTTCGATGTACCCATTGATATCTTTCAGAACCGCCTCAACATCCGGCTCTTCATGCTTCCCCTCGACCGGGTACTCCCACGTCAGCGCATTGAGGCCGGCGTTCCTCGGTCGCGAATCATTTTTCGCCCGCTCCTTCAGTCGCCGTCCCAGGTGATACATAAACCATGTATCGCTGCGCGCATCACCCGGAGGATCCACCGCCTTCTCGCGAAATTGCAGCAGCCGCTGCGTATTCGTGAACGTGCCTTCCTTCTCTGCCGTCCCCGCCGCAGGGAAGAGAAATACCTCAGTGCCAATCTCCTCAGGGTTCCACTCTCCCCGTTCGACCTCCGGTGAATCCAGCCAGAACGACGCCGTTTCGATCTCCACCATGTCTCGGACCACCAGCCACTTCAACTTGGTAAGCGCCTTCCGCTCCAGTCGCCCGTTCGAAGCTCCCACCGCCGGATTTTGCCCCATGACAAACAGCCCATCGACCTTCCCGTCTGCCATGTCGAGCCAGTATCCGAAATGCGAATGGTCTCCCGTCACCCGCGGCAGCCAATCGAAACCAAAATCATTCTTCTTCGTGGCCGCCTCGCCGTAGTACGCCTTGAGCAGGCTGATAATGTACGATTCAAAATTCGCCCACAGCCCGGTGTTTGCCCGATTCTTCTTGATGTAATCCTTTAACGTGAGTGACTCTGGCTCAAAGAGCGGCATGGGCAGGTATCCCGGCAACACGTCATACAACGTGGGTACGTCAGTTGATCCCTGAATCGACGCATGTCCCCTCAACGCCAGAATCCCGCCACCCGGTCGCCCAATGTTTCCCAGCAGCAACTGCAAAATCGCCGCCGTTCGGATAATCTGCACGCCTTTTGAATGCTGCGTCCACCCCACCGCGTAGCAGATCGCGCCAGTCTTCTCCGGCCCCGACGCCGAAGCAAATACCTCCGCCGCCTTCAAAAATCCTTCTTTCGCAATCCCGCAGTACCGCTCCACCATCTCCGGCGTATAACGCGAAAAATGCCGCTTCAGTACCTGGAACACAGATCGCGGATTATCAAGCGCCGTGTCCCACTCAAACTTGCCCACATCCTGTGCCTCGCCACCACGGTCTTTGACATGCCCTCCGTTTACGTCCGAATGCCCTGGCATGCTGTCCTTCTTCGGAGAGCTCCGATAGAGCCAGGTCTCCGGATCATACTTTTTCTTCTCCGCATCCCATCCAGAAAACAGTCCGTCCAAATCTTCCGTATCCTTGAACTCATCCTTGAGCAGCGTTGCCGCGTTCGTGTAATGCACCACGTACTCACGAAACTCCTTATTGTTTGTGAGGACATAGTTCACCATCGCCCCCAGAAAAATAATGTCGCTCCCCGCGCGTAATGGCAGCCAGATGTCCGCCATCGCCGACGTCCGGTTGAACCGCGGGTCCACATGGATCACCTTCGCCCCGTGCTCCCGCGCCTCCATCACCCACTGGAACCCCACAGGATGGTTTTCCGCCATCGACGATCCCATAATCAGGATCGCGTCCGCGTTACTCAGGTCTTGTTGCGCAGTAGTCGCCCCGCCCCGCCCAAAGCTAGTGCCGAGACCCGGCACGGTGGAGCTGTGTCATATACGGGCCTGGTTGGAGATGCAGACCATGCCGAGGCCGGCGGCGAAGAGTTTTTTAATGAGATAGTTTTCTTCGACATCGAGGGTGGCGCCGCCGAGGTGGGCGATGGCGGTGGTCTGCATAAGTGATTGGCCGTCTTTGGTTTCGTGGAAGGTGCGCTCGCGGGTTTCCCAAACTCGGTCGGCGACCATGTCCATTGCGGTCTCGCGATCCAGGTACTCCCATTTTGTGGAATAAGGTCGGCGGTACTTTATTTTGCTGAGGCGCGCGGGATGGGTGTGCAGCTCGAAAGTGTCCGAGCCTTTGGGACACAGGCGTCCCCGTGAAACCGGTGACTCAGGATCGCCCTCGATCGATATCAGCTTTCCATTCTTGTGATAGGCGAGCTGCCCGCATCCCACGCCACAGTACGGACAAATCGAACGTGCAACTTGCGCGCCGTCGGTCTTTGGACGCAAGTTCCGTGTGCGTTCCGACATGGATTCCACGCCATTGCCGTTAGCTCCGGTTTTTATCTGTTGAATCAGCGGCCAGCGGGAGAGAAGATCTTTCAGCACAGCTTGCCTCCACAATCCCACAACTTTGTTTGCAAAAAAGATAAGCCTTAGACGACCTTAACGCAGCTGGAAGTTGTGTCAGCCTGAGGTGGACGATTCACATTTTGTAAATACAGGATGTAAGGTATGGAACAATCCTTGCACTCCAAATAACGTGTCACTTAGCAGTCGCTAGAGTTTGTACAATTTGCAGAGTTCTTATGAGACCTTGGAAGCTTGTCGGGAAATTCGGTCGTGAACGGCGCGACAATTGGGACCGGAGATTCAGGACAGACGCTTCTCAGAACGAATCCCGCCGAGCCAATGCTGCTGATGAAGCCGATTCCCCCGGGAGCTTGCAGTTGGTCGTGGAAATTGGTCCGCCTCCTGCCATAGACGAGTCCGCGAAGTGGGGCATGCTTGCTGATAAAGTCCTCGGACCTCAGGAAGAATCGCCTGAGCCGGACATCGATTTTCAGCGCTGGGTGAGAAGCGCGTAAATCAGTCCGCCTCTCACTTCCTGTTCTGTTTCTGTAACAAAAATCAAAGTGGTAACTAGTGAAAATCGGCCTCGTGCGAAAGTACGTCAAATACTTTCATTCGAGGTGAAAGTGTGCTGCAAGTAAGTGGTGTTGAAAGTCAAAAAGCCTACGCGACCCCCATCCTGACAAAACTAACCCTTCAACAAGCGATGCAAACGATGGCCGAACATGCAAGAGAGTTCATGGCCCTCATTTCTCCTCATCGTGCGGCTACTCGCATTGAACAGACAGCGGATGAAAATCCGCAGAGCTATGAGAAGCCCCAGCTCAGGAAATTGACACCTGAGCAGGCGCAGCTTTTATTGGTGGGTCACGCTAGTATGGGGGACCAGGGAGCGGCTGACCTGATGGAATTGGTCTTTCCTGAGCAGGATCAGCCTTCTTTTTCCCAGTGATGTCATTTCGAATCCCGATGCTATCTGCAGCGGCATATGCGTTGGCTACGGTTGCCATCGTCGCAATCAATCGCAAGATTTCTTAATCCCCAACTGATGTCATCCCGAACCCGCTGACAAAGTGGGAGAGGGATCTTACGATACCTCTGGGTCGGCAGTGGCGAATGCGGATTGGTGCCCGATGGTGCATACGGGTGCGCTAAATCCTGATTACGACAACGATCGTGCGACCTGACAAGATCCCTCTCTCGCCCTTGGAGGCGAGTTCGGGATGACATCGTTGATTAAATTGGGAATGACAACGGCATTAGGTTCGTTTTGAGATTTCCACAGCACACATGTGACGCACGGCACAGACGCAATCGGCCGAATGATGCAGCATGTTTTCAGGGGAAGCGCTGTGGAGAAGACTTACTACGTGTACATCATGAGCAGCCAGCGTCGCGCAATTTATATCGGGGTCACGAGCAGTATCGAGCGTCGGGTGTTTCAGCACAAGGCGCACACGTCTGCCGGTTTCACGGACACTTACAACGTAACCAATCTGGTTTACGCTGAGCGATATGGCTCGGTGACCAGGGCTATTTCTCGGGAGAAAGAATTGAAGAAGTGGCGGCGCGAGAAGAAAGTTGCGCTGATTGAAGCCGTGAACCCAAAATGGCGGGATCTGAGTTACGGCTGGTACGACCGCTATCGACCCGATGGCAAAACTTCCTAATACTCCTACTCCCAACTGATGTCATCCCGAACCCGCTGCCAAAGCGGGAGAGGGATCTTACGATACTTCTGGATTCGCAGCAGCGATCGTGCAGTCGGGCGTGCTCTATCCTGATTGCCACAACGATGGTGCGAGCTGACATAAGGTCCCTCTCTCGCCCTCGGGGGCGAGTTCGGGATGACATCGCTGATTAGGTTGGGGATGACACCGCTGATTAGGTTAGGGATGACATGGTTGGTGCCGATCTGCTTGGCCTACGCGGGTTCGGCTGGTCCGATTCCTGACATCAATTCCCAGGCTTCGCGATAGCGCTGGAATTGTCGGCGGCTGTTTTTCTTGTTGGGATAGAGGGCAATTTTCTGGAGCGTCCACTGATCCAGACGTCTTTACTCAGTTTTCGCCGTGAGTTAAACTCTGCCGGTTTTCAATCTCAGGGAGGAAATAAGTTATGAAGCAAACTATTCGATTCGCGGTTGCAGCAGCGTGCCTTTCCCTCATGTCGATCGCCGGGGCAGTTGCACAAGACCAATATACGGAGGGTGCTGTCACGCGCGTAACTTTGGTTCAAATATTGCCTGGACGTTTCAATGCGTTCATGGACGACCTGAAAACAAACATAAAGCCGATCTGGGACGCGGAAAAGAAAGCGGGGTTAATCGACGACTACAGTATCTTTCTAAACACCACGAAGGCGAACCCAGATGATTGGGACATTGGGTTTGCGCTGGGCTACAAGAATTTCGCTGCCCTCGACGGTCTGGCACAGAAAGTTCTTGATCTTCGGATGAAGCAATATGGCGACAAAGGCAAGGAGCAGCAGGTAATCGACAAGCGGGTGCAAAATGCACGTGTCATAACCAGTGTCCTGACACGCGAAATCACACTAAAGTAGCTGACGGGAAGGTCAATGGAGAGCGATCTTACGATGCTCTGAATCCGCAGCAGCGTATGCCGGATTGACACTCCCTAGTGCACAGGGCGTGTTGGATCCTGATTACGACAACGGTGGTGTGATCTGACGTAATATCCCTCTCTCGCCCTTGAGGGGGCGAGAGAGGGATGACATCGTGCTGTGGATGTGCTTGGGGTTACGCATTTATCTTCGCGGGTTCAGGAGACGATACAACTCCATCGCGTCAATCAGTTTGGATGAGTAGCATGGGGCGATCAGTCGAACTCCATTTGCAGTTCTCACACGGCCTTGGCAAAGTCTAGGACTGCGTCGCAGTAATCACAAGCGAACTGCTGGAAGAAGTCCGTGTGGGATGAAAGTCAAAAGCCCCGCCCTGTCTCTGCAAAGGATGCAGAGACAAGGACGGGGCACCCTCAGGAGTTGGGCGGGCGAGCAGTGTGGGCCATTCCCCGGAACTCCATGCGCACGGGGCGTGCTAGATCCTGATTACGACAGCGGTGGTGCGACCTGACGTAAGGTCCCTATCTCGCCCTGAGGGGCGAGAGAGGGATGACATCGTTAATTAAACTCGGGATGAGATCGTTAATTCAATTGAGTAAGAAATCCCCGGTGTGTTTGTCCGACAGCATCCGGGGACTCCACCACGTGCGCCTGGGGAATAACTGCGAATCGCCGTCCTTCGCGGAAGGACTCTTAAAGCGGCTCCCCATCCCTCGAGACGTTGGAGCAATTTCGCACGAAAAACTGCGAAGGATATTTACTAGTTCTATCCTGTTACGAAATCAGAACGGCGGGTCAGCCAGACAGTAATTGTCAGCGAAGTGTGAGCGCATCCCACAAGCAGAGCTTGAACGGGGCACCCTCGGCGTTACGTGGGCGCGTTGGCCGGGGCCACCCGGCGCGTTGGGAAACTCAAAAAGATGTGGATAAACTGAAGCTGGAATGTTTGGGTGAGGAGTACCATTCCACGCAAATGGTCGAAGGCAGGATGCGGTATCAGTTTGGCGATTACCTGGGCAAGGCCGAGGTGGCGATCTACTCCGTCCTCGCGGTGTTATTGACTATCACAGCGCTGGTGTCGATCGCGAACGCTGCCCGGCTGCTGTGGGACGGTCTGAGCCATCGGACGATCGCAGTGGAGACCCTGCGAGTGCTGGACCAACTCCTGGTGGTGCTGATGCTGGTCGAGATTCTGCACACCGTGCGCGTCTCCATACGCTCCCATATTCTAGTGACCGAGCCATTCCTGGTGGTTGGCCTGATTGCTTCGATTCGACGGATACTGGTGATTACGCTGGAAGCGTCCACTTTCACAAAAGAAGGATCGTGGACAACCCAGGGCGCCAGCATTTTTCGAGCCTCCATGTTTGAACTTGGCTTGCTTGGTGTGCTGGTTCTGATTTTGGTGTTTTGCATTACACTCTTGCGTCGCCACGCTCCAGGCCCGAAAGACATCGACTTCTGAAAGAAACATGGTTGTTGACCGTTTGCACTCACGATCTGGCGTAACGCGACTGTTTCGAATCACATCCCTCAATGTCCACAATTTTTAGGTTAGCAACGTTAAAGTAACGTCACGCTATTCAGACACAAACAAGTGGCTTTCCCTCGCGTTAAGAAGAAGAATCGTTTGCCAAACGATGTAACCCGTATCATTGCCGGCCTGCTAGTGTCGCAGTCGCGGTTCGAGACGGAGAGCAATGTCAAGCGGACGGGGAGAGCTTTCTCTTATAGAGACAGCGAAGATCAAGGCCGAGATCCAGAAGCTCGAAAAGAGACCTTAGCAATTGCGCGGACAGCGGTATTAGAAAATTGATCGAGGCTTGGATCCAGGAACAGAAGCGAAAATTGGACAGTAAGCCTAATCCTGCCGACAGACCAGACAAGTAAGCGCCCTGGCCTCGTCACAGCCTAAAATTCTCTGGGATTACTCAGAAGCATACAAATAGCGCAGTGAATTGTGACGGCAAAAAACTATGTCCGTGCGGCAAAGGACGCCCGCAAATCCGCGGATGCGGAAGAATCCTCTGCACGTCATTCGCACGACCTTGCAGAAATGCAAAGAGTCGCACAGGAAGCCGGCAAAGCTCTTAAGCAAGGTCAAACTACGGCAACGTCAAAACAATCCCCTTAGTTGGACCGTAACTCTTCAGAAGGCAAAAGGCGATCACGATGCGGATTGTAGGCGGCAGTCCGGTGCTGAGTTCGCACTTCGGTTCCGGTGCCGCGCCACAACTCGAGCAACGAACGGCACGGATCTGTTTGAGCCTGAGGTTGCTCATGCCATAGTCAAAATGGGGAGCCGCCAATCGGTTAGCGGATGTAGGCGGCTCCTCGTCGCGTAGGGATTGTGAAAGCGTACACACAAACTGATGAAATTGCTGTTAAAAGCGGGGGGGCACATGGCACCGGATGGAAATTCGAAAAAATCCCCGGCCAAGCAGAGCTTGAACAGGGCACCCTCGGACTTGCCGGTTTTTAGTTCAATGACTCAACTATACGATGTATTGTTCGCGCATACCGGCTCTCCGGTCGTCGCAATCAATCGCGCTCTGGCGGTCGCGGGAGACGCATGGTGCCAGTGCCGCTCTTGAGGCCATGCCCGACTTGTCCGCTGATCCGCGGCTAGCCGAGTACCAACCCTATTGGGCTGCGCGCGCGGAGCTGCTGG
>Ga0137359_10005977_pt1 | contig 10075 bp, 11 predicted proteins | sample Mad1_40_16metaG_FD_108281 | JGI IMG/M metagenome (GOLD analysis project Ga0137359, IMG submission 108281) | Vadose zone soil microbial communities from Angelo Coast Range Reserve, California, USA - Mad1_40_16 metaG | ecosystem: Environmental > Terrestrial > Soil > Vadose zone | place: USA...
ATTTGAATTCTGTGATATAAGCCTGATGCCCTGATCTAACTTCCGACAAGTCAAATACTCACGCGAAAGGCTCACAAATGACTAGACAGGACCTTGAGGACGCCGCCCGTGATGGCTTTGCTGGAACTCTCTACAGCGTTGAAACCATTCAATATGTCAGTTCCAACTTAGGCCACATCTATTATTCATGCCCTGGTTGCGGTATGAATCGTCTTCCTGTGTTCAAAACCGACGAGCTGTCTTTGATCGAAGTAGTTCGGAAAGGGCTGGGTGAACATGACAAAAAGCACGCTGGCTCTTAATAGCCTTCGAAAGTCTTAACCTCGACCCACAGGAGAAACAGATACCTGTTCGACGAGAGGAAGCAGGGAAGTCACTTTGGATTTCGTTGCCGGTTGTAGAGGTGCCTATAGGGGTAGCTTATCTTGGATGGACGGGATAGGTCGTAGAAACTTCATCACATACTACCTAAGGCGGGCTTCCTATTTTCATTTACGGGGGCTCGCTTTTTCATTGACGCTGGATCGAAGCTGATACCCACTCCGGCTTGCCCCGATTCCCACTCAAAACCATTTTGAGTTGCACAAGCCTATACAGCCTAGTGGAGCGTTCGATAAGTAATTCAACATAGTCGTTGATCGTGCCGGTCTACCCATTTATGCATATCGTGACGCGTCCAGGACCATGTGAATGGATGAGCAAACAGCCGATTGTATTCAGGCCAACTGGCATTGATATGGTCGATCATCTGCTCTCTGCTCGTCCAGTCTCCCCGTTCAAGGTAATGCGCTTGAAAGCTCCTCAGCAACAGTTCAGCCTGGTTCAGCCACGAAGCATGTGCCGGTGTCACAAGCGCCCTGACCTTCGGGTAACCGGAGAGAAACTCCCGCGTCTCACCAGAAATGTGGCTCGCCCCTCCATCCCAGATCAGGTGAATGCGTCTTGCTTTGCGGTGCTCTCGAAACAACTCAGGCAACTCCCGGCACAGGTGCTGACTGTCGTTTCTCTCCAGACACCACCCGTGCATCTTCCCGCTGTCGAGCGCCATCGCCACCAGGAAGTTGACCGTATCGTGGCGCGTGTATTCAAACTCCTGATGCTCAATCTCGCCAACTCTCATCAACTTGCCGGGAACGCACCTTTGCAGAACCTGCATGTTGGGCTTCTCGTCCAAGGCCAGCACCACCTCGTCCCGTTCTCTCAACCAGTTTATCCGCTCATAAACCCAGAGAATACGGGCTGCTCGCTCCCGGAACTGCTCGTTCAGAACGGGTGTCTTCCAGTACCTGAATCTATGCGGCTGCAAGGATGCCGAACGAAGAATCAGAGAGACCGAGGAATGGGCAATCCGAGGAACGATACCCCTCTCGACAGCCACCCTGGCCAGAGAGCGCGTCGACCAGTGGGTCATCTCCAGACCTATGCCTGCCGGTGCACAACATGCCAGTTGCTCAATCTCGACCCGCTGCAAGGGGGGAAATCTCCCACGGGCGACCAGAACGTGGGGCATCGAAGACCGCGTTCACTCCACGCATCTCGTAACGACGACATAGATCCCAGATTGCGAAGCGTGTCAGTGCGACTTGAGCAGCTAACGCTTCAACTCTGGTCTCTGATTCAGTCATTGCTAAAAGGATTCTGGCGCGTCGCGCAATGCGCTGCTCTGTACGGCCATCGTGAAGCAGATTTTCCAGTTCACGCTGGTCTACGGATGGCATCTCGACCAAATGTGGATGACGTCTCCTCATGTCTCGGTCTCCCCCGTGACTCCTTTTTGAGGAAATATAGTCCTTTCTGGTTCCTGCTGACTATGTTGAATTACTTTTCAAACAGTCCACTAGCTGCCTTGGATGACGCTCGTCAAGTGATTGAAGAGATCCGGGGGGTAGAGCGCGGGGTATTGCGAATCGGGGCGAGTACTACACCTGGTATTTATCTGGTTCCAAAGCTTCTCGCCAAGTTCAAGGCTCGCTATCCGAAGATCGAAGTCCACCTGGAAGTTGCAGACACCCGCCAGGTGGAGGAGGGGCTGATCAGGAACAAATACGACATCGGGTTTGTGGGGGGACACCTTGTGGGCGGCGAGGTGAAACTAATGCCGTGGCGCACCGATGAAGTAGTGCTGGTAGCGTCACCAGATCACTCGCTGGCTAAAAGAAGGCAGGTGCAGTTGAAGGATGTTGCGAGACAACAGTTCATCTCTCGGGAGATCGGCTCGGCCACCCAAGTGGCAGTGAATGAAAAACTGCAGTCGCTAAATCTTCACCTGGAGGCCGTCATGGAGATGAATAATCCTGAGGCTGTCAAGCAGTGTGTCCAGGCAAGGCTGGGCGTCGCCTTTTTGTCCAGAATGGTGATTGAGTCGGAATTGAAGGCAGGAACGCTTGTGGTTGTAAAAGTTAGAGGACTAACTATCCGCCGTGAATTGAAAATCGCTTTCCACAGAGACAAACAGCTGAGCCGTGCGGCACAAGCTTTCATCGAAGTGGCTAATCAAGCTTCAGAAAAATAATGGAAGAGAAGTGAGGCTGTGGCTGAGATCTTCGTTTGATTGAGGATTGAGCCTGGAACGAGTGTTTTTGCTCCGAATCAGGCTCTCCTTTACATTTCGCGGTTTTAGTCAAACTTACCCAATCTCATGCCGGCCGTTAGGCCGGGAAGCCTATGGGACCACGAGAGCAAAGGTCTTCTCGGCATAATCGGGTACTCGGCATAAACTCAAATCGTTGCCATACTTTAGGTTCAGTGACATGAATTTTCATCACAGCAGGTTTCACCGCGTAATCCTTCAAGTCCCTCATTTATGACAATTGGAACCATGATCAGAGCCGCCACAGGATCGGCCCACCACCATCCAAAAAGCGCGTTGAGAATCAGTCCTCCAAGGGTAATCGCTGAAAGGTAAGTACACAGCTCTGTTTGCTTCGCGTCAGCCATCATTGCCGCGCTGTTGATCCCTCTTCCCACCTTTCTCTTGGCATGTGTGAGAAGTGGCATGATAATGACCGAAGCCGTAGTAAGAGCTATCCCGATCAGGCTTTTTTCGGGTGCCTCATGACGCCAGAGAGTCTTTCCAGAGTCATAAAGGATGTAGGCCGCAAGCAGCATGAAGCAGGCGCCCACTATGCGGAGAGTGATCGCCTCGACCCTCTCTCGTCTCTCTTCATTCAAATCCGTGTGTAACCGCCAGACCAAAGCCAATCCTGAACTGACTTCGATAAGGCTGTCGAACCCAAAACTAACCAGCGCTATACTTCCCGCTACCAGTCCAGCAATGACAGCAATCATTCCCTCAACGCAGTTGTAGCCGATCGTCAGGTATTCGAGTAACTGGCCGCGTTTGACGAGTGCCGCCCGTTGCATGCTGTCCAGAGAAAGTGCCTGTTGATCCATCTGGTACCTTATAGCTCAGAAGTGGCGTCTGCCGTTACCCTGTCGCCTTCAAACCAGCCATATAGCGCAGGCAACACAAGCAGAGTCAGCAGTGTTGAGGTAATGAGCCCGCCAATTTCGACTGTCGCCAATGGCTTCTGTACCTCAGCGCCCGCGGAGGTGGCGATCGCCATAGGTATAAATCCGAGGCTTGCAACCAGAGCTGTCATCAGCACGGGCCTGAGTCTCGTTTCCGCTCCTTCTCTAACTGCCTGGCCGAGGGGCTCATCCTTTCATTAAAGACCATTGGCGTAACCCTTTCAGAAATATTGGAGAATTCGCCTTAAGGACGACAAGACCCTGTTCGGTTAACTCGAAAGATAATTCTGGTCCTCAAACGAGAGAGCACTCGCTTAATAAGGGATGGTGTTAGGCGAAACGTGGAGGGTGGAATGCTCGTCCAGGCGGGGGTGACAGAAGTGAATCGCTCATTATCGGGATGATCATCGATCTCGACCCGGGAACAGACATGCTGACCACAATAGTTCCCGCGAGTGCGTGTGCACAACTGAGGCAATCTTCGTCCTGAGAATCCGAATCGGTCCGCTGCTGCGGGGACTCCCTTTTCAAAGCAACCCCGCGTTGCGGCATCATCCCTGCCCTGATAACTGGGGGAGTTGAGACCCACGGGATTGCTTCAATCGATCCGCGAGCCACCCATAGAGCAGCCACAGCCCACACACTCCGACCATCGCGAGAGAGAACCACTTGCCATAAAGGCCGGTCGGGGAGAAGATCTCTGTAGCCTCGTGCATCGCCTCGCTGTTAGGAAAGATGCCCGCCTCGCACAACTCATGGAAAGAGTAAATGCCCACCTGCACCATGAACAGCAGCAGGAAGACGGCCGTTACCTGGAAAAACCTCTTCACGTTGATCAAGTGTCCAAAATGTGCCCACGACCATGCCAACCCACCCGCTGCCGCCAGTCCGAGCAGCATGCCGACGACAACCCACCCCTCGTGAATCTGCAAGAGCATCAGGGCTGTTTCCATGCCTTCGCGGGTCATCATCAGAAAGGTGAAGAGAAAAACTCCCGTTATGGCGACAAAGCGTGATGACCCCGAGGAGACCTGACTGAGCCGGTGCTCCATCTTACCTTTGAGTTTGGAGCCACTCCGCAACATGTGAATGACAAGCGAGGCGACCATGACGATGGCGACGACGCCCAGGATGCCCTCGCGCAATGACTCATTCGCGAAAAACTGGTTGACGTAATGGCCGAACATCTTGCCGAAAGCCCTGCTGACTACATCGGAATCCACGCCGTTCTTGAGCACGTAGGCGAGCGCGGCACTCACAGCAATAGAAATCCCGATTGCCGAATAGACGGCGAACGTGAGCCGCTCACGCCCGGTCTTGCGCAGGTAGGCAAGGATGACGGCGACAAGGAGGAACGATTCAAATCCTTCCCGCAGGACGATGATGAATGATTGCAGCATGAATAAATCTTTACCCCGATGAATTATGACTTCCGGACATCAGCGGAGACGATTAACACTCACACAAAATCTTCGACGTGTCGAAATCCTTCATCCAGCAGATGGGCGATGTGCTCATCGTCCAAAGTGTAGTAGGCAATCTTGCCTTCCTTACGGAACTTCACGAGCCTCATCTGTCTGAGAGCACGCAAAGAATGCGAAACGGCTGACTGTGACACGCCCAGAAGGTTCGCCAGGTCGCAGACGCACAACTCCTCGCGCGCGAGCGAAAACGCGATCCTGACTCTGGTCGGATCACCGAGTATCTTGAACGTCTCGGCAGGGCAGCGACGGCGTCGGGCGACTTCATCGCCTTGCGGACCTGCTTGACCCGGGCCTCGTCGATGAATTCTATCTCGCAGGCGTCGGTGAGCGAGACTGTTTGTGATCTTTCTGAAACCATGACGTTTAGACCGTGCGCTCATATGAACAAGCGTTCATATGACTAATAATAGTAAGAGGAGAGGCCGCGAATAGTCAAACGTCCTCCAGTATGCGCTCAGAGGTCGTTGCGGGATCGGACTTTTGGGGTTCCGCTGGTTTTGTTGTTGTTCGGAGGGCGGCTTCGGTGGTGACAACGCAACGACCGTGGATGCCCTGTTCACCGAGGGATTGAGCCAGCTCAAGGGCCTGGCTATAGGTTACGTTGGATGTTTCGATACCGCGCTCGCTTATGACAGCCCAGCGCGGCTCGTTCAACTCACTCATCTAAATCGCTCTCAATATTTAGCCTGCATTTTACCAGTTGAAGCGTACTTCCATCCCGCAGCATCCGCAGTGTCCGTTCCGCATGGGGCGTCGTAATTATCTACACGATAATCGGGGAATTGGCCGGTGGCAGCAGAACCCGCGAAGATGACTGAAGCGTTGATCACCCCACTCTTGTCATTTGCCCCACAATTATCCTGATAAACCGTGCCAAAGTCGCGGAGCACACGAGCCTTACCTTTGTTTATATCCACTAGTTCGGCCGACTGCATCGTTGTTCCACTCTGAGCATAGACGTTTCCAAGGAGCAGCTCGTTGACTCCGTCGCGATTGAGGTCAAAGGTCTTCAGAATCAAAGAATAGTCTTTGATCGGAACATCCAGGACGTAATGATCGCCGTTGTATATAACCAAAAATTTCGGGCCGAAATTGTTCGCATGACTGCCGGACCGAGTGTCGACCAGATATGCAAATTGTTTTAAACCCGGAGCTGTGAATGCCCCCTCAAACATACCTGTGAGCTCGGCGTTCGCAAATTCGTCGGGCGCTTCAACAGGGCTCGGCTCAACGACAGGAGGTTCAACGCTATTATCGTTCTTTGGTTGAATTGCGGGGGCCGGTTTCCGATGGGCCTGTTTCAATTCCCCAATGATTTTGTTCGCGAGTTCTTTCGTGGGCGCTTTGAAATCAGGTTTGGGCGAGACTCGAAAGTCGAAAAACGGATCCCTGGCGGCCGCGACAGCAAGCGTCATTGCCGGTAGTTTCTTCGATGCCAGCTGGGAGACGTATACAACAGGAGCTGCGACGGCCTGATTAGCATTACCGCCAGAAACACTGGTCAAAATACCGATTAGCTCGCCGCGCTCGTTCAAAAGCGGCGCCCCGGCGACCGCGCCACCGGTGAGCTGCACATCCATCTGGTCGTCGTCGCGATACTCGACAATCTTTCCCTGTGCAAACGACGGCTCGTAGAACGAGGCTTCCTTGTATTTTGCAGATGTTCCAAGGGTCGCCACCTTATCGCCGATCGTGGTCCGCTGATCCGCGCTGGCGGTCAACGGAGTTGATTTCGCGCCGTTAGCTTTAAAGCTTATCAGGTGGTGAACCGGATCATATCCGGTAACTGCTCCAATTTCGAAGGAACCGCTTTGGCCTACAACCGAAACACGGCCACGAGCGCCGCCTTCGATAACCGACAGACTTGTGGCCACCTCATCCGGCCGGATAAACACACCAGTAGCCTGGCGGATTGTCTTGCCGTCCGCGTCCTGAATGGCCAAAGCCGCCACCGAGGCAGTCTCTGCATTAAATGGTGCGGGGATGCTGCCGGCAGGTACGTTGCTCGGCGCCACGGTGCTTGCGAGTTCATGAGGCCGAAGCGCCAAAAATGCTCCGAACCCTGCCAGAATTATGATGCCGGATATGATTCCCGCAACGATCCAAACCTTCTTTTTGCTTGCAGGAGGCTGCTGGAGTTCCGTAACTTGCGGGACATCCGGAGGGACAAATTGCACAGGTGGGATTGCAGAGCCAACGGTTTGACGGCGTACCGGAGAAGCGGTAGCGCCATTGAAGTTGGGTGGACGAACCCGCGTCGTCTCGTCATCACCGTCCAGGTTTAGCGACGGGTTATGAAGTGCGGCGCGCATGGCACTGGCGCTTGCGGGCCGTTCCGACGGCCGGAGACTCAGTGCCCTGGTCAACACGGTCGAAAGCTCGGAAGGAGCTTCCGGATTCAGGGTTTTTACGGCCGGCAGCGGATCCTCGCCCTCATTGATCAACTCGGTTGCTCGCTTTAAGGCGTCAGCGGGAACTCGATTTGTCAGGAGCTTGTATATGGTCGCGGCAAGCGAGTAAAGATCACTGCGAGCGTCGGTCCGCTCGCCTTGAATCTGTTCCAGCGAGGCATAATGGGGTGTATATCCGACCACTGTTGCCCCCGAACCGACGCGCGTCATTCCACCGGCAGCACCTTTGGCGAGACCAAAGTCCAACAAAATAATACGGCCCTGCGCCGTTTGCTTCAGATTATGTGGTTTGATGTCTCTGTGGACTATGGGAGGTTCGTGCGTATGCAGATAATCCAGCACGTCAAGAAGTTCATCAGTCCAGCGCAGGACATCGGCTGACGGAAAAGACGCCCCACGTTTCTGGATCTGTTCCGCCAGATCCTCGCCCGGAATGAACTCCATCACCAGGTACTGGCCGTCGTCCTCAGTAAAATGATCGATCACCTTCGGAAGGGCAGGATGGCGCAGGTTTGCCAACAATCTCGCCTCGCGCTCGAAGGCACGGCGCAATTCGTCCGAATCAACGAGGGTTTCCTTCAGTGCCACAGTCCTGCTAAGCCGCAAGTCGACCGCCTCATACACCGCGCCCATCCCGCCACGGCCGAGTTGGCGATTTATGCGATATCGATTTTGCAGAACGGTATTGGGAGCAAGCATCAGCTAAATCCTCGATTGAGTCGGGTGCCGAGGTCAAGGCCGACATCTAATCAAATCAAAAGTACAACCGAAATTGCACAAAACCAGCCATGAATGCAATAGACGATTGCATTCATGGCGAATCCAATAAAAAAGCTCAGTTGGGCTCAGGCATCCGCGGCGCATCTGATTCCTGAAAATGCTATACGGAATTGCTTCCTAAAGAAGTTCCGGAACGAAGTTCGAAGCAGCGGTCCGCGAGTGGCCCACGACCCTCCTTTGAGCACCCTGTGGTCTCCATCAAACCATTCCTGCGAATATTCGGGGTACGGAAAAGCCCGGAAACCGTCGTAGCCTGAAAAGGCATCGGAAGTCCATTCCCATATGTTCCCTGTCATATCCAAAACCCCGTAAGGGCTCGCTCCGCCAGGAAATGCGCCGACCGGAGAGGTGGACCAGTTTTCAAAGTCGAAATTGCACACACCGGCGTCCGGTTTCGAATCTCCCCACGCGAATCGACTTTTGGACGTGGTGCCGGGATGCCATGAAGCCGCCTTTTCCCATTCAGCCTCGGTTGGAAGACGTTTTCCAACAAATTTTGCGTAGGCCTCTGCCTCAAACCAACTCACTCCTGTAACCGGGTGGTTGGGTTTCATCGCAGATTCTTCAAACATACTGCGAACTAACCAACCTTCGCCATCGGGGCTCCAGTAAAGAGGGCAGCGCCAATCCTCGCGATCTCGCCAGGACCAGCCCTCGTCGCTCCACAATTCCCGCCTTTCGTATCCTCGATCACTAATAAAATCCGCGAAAGCCTGGTTTGTCACAGGAAAGCGATCGATAGTGAATGGCGAAAGTCTCTCGAAATGGGCCGGAAGTTCGTTGTCATACGCAAAGAACCCTTCCAATGCGCCGGAGATAGAAGCGCCCCCCGGAATCAGGATCATATCCGACGTTATTTCGCTATCGAGAAGTTTGCGAGGGCTTGAGCTGGGCTGCCGCTTTTTGCCTGGATCCAGCATTTGAAACAGATAGGCGAGGGTCTCCTGATGCTGATACTCGTGTTGAAGAACGAGGTCGAAAATAAACGCGTCCTTTAACAAGGGGTCCCCGGATTCAAAATCCGCTCGTTCAAGATACCTGAAAACGTCGTCTCGCACCCGTAACAGGTAGTCCTCCATGGTTTTACGCGCCGGAAGATTTACCGATGCTTCACGCGGAGTGTTGATCGGGTCAAAAATTCGATCATATAGTGGATTGAGCGAGGCACACCCCTGCATTTTCTGCAATAGCCAATAGCCCTCGAAAACTCCGATGTGTGCCAGATGCCAAATAATTGGACGAAATCCAAATCCGGGGCTTTTGTGCAGATCGCTTTCGTTGGCGATATCGAAAAGTGCAAGGGTGTTTGCCCTTGCTTTTGTCATTTCTTCTGCAATACCGTTTGCTCGTTCATTCATTTGTAACGCCCGTCTAACATAATATCGTACGAATTTACAGCTATACTGTTTGCGATTCAGGTTTGCAAACCAGGAGTTGCTTACGAAGTCAGGTTGTTACCTTACTGGCATCACTGGCATTTCGAAGACGAAACCCGCAAAATAACCGTTCCGAACTGCAACAAGAAGGTGCGATTCATAGAAGTCAGCGTCACTTAGGAAATACCGCACATCGCGACGATTGGGATATGATACCAAACAGTGAACGCCAGCCTGGCGAAAATTGAAGGATTTGCAGCCGGCGGAAGGACACAGGGAGACTATTGATGGGGCAACAGACTGGATTAGAAGTCTCGGAAGAGCGCTTGATTATTCATAATCTCGTCAGCGGAAAGGACGACGCGGGATTTGCCGAAGACGTCCGAGAAGGCTTATTGGCTGACTCCAAACGGCTATATCCCAAGTATTTTTATGACCCGCTTGGTTCGCAACTATTTGATGCGATTTGCTTATTGCCGGAGTATTACCTGACCAGGGCCGAGAACGAAATTCTTACCCGGCATGCAGATGATATTGTGGCATCGCTACCCGG